>Ga0180085_1000232_pt1 | contig 19442 bp, 17 predicted proteins | sample EasRiv730_16_10D_FD_123013 | JGI IMG/M metagenome (GOLD analysis project Ga0180085, IMG submission 123013) | Soil microbial communities from meander-bound floodplain in the East River, Colorado, USA - East River metaG ERMLT730_16_10D | ecosystem: Environmental > Terrestrial > Soil > Floodplain ... | reverse complement strand
TCGCTTCAACACTCATCTCAGACAGGAACTGCTGCTCATCTACCAAGAGAAGCAGCACACGCTGGAGGAAGTACTCAAGGATGAAACTCATGAGAACTAGCTTTTTCAAACGGCTCGTGCTGGTAACAAGATCATCTGAAGTAGAGGACAACTTCCCCCTTAGCAAAGAGAATGGCTGCGTAGCTGCTCGTGGGTTGTCTTGCCCATCGGGAAAGGGACATCCAAGCGCATCAATGGGTCAGGTTGCCTCAGCATTCTCTCTTAGTTTTCCAGCCTCGCCGGACAACTCAGGCGCCTTCAGAGCCGCCGACTTTAGGAAGGGGAGCGGTGAAGGAATTGAAGATCAACAACCAATTCGACTCCCCTCGCCCCAACGCGGGAGAGGGGCTTGGGGCGAGGGGGACCGCCATGCTGAGATTGGCTGCTTGCCTTTGCGCCTCCAGCAAGCATCTTCGGCGTGCAGGGCGGAATGGCCACTGGGTGAAACACCCCCTCACCCCCAACCTCTCTCCCCTTCGCGGGAGGAGAGGGGAGCCACATCTTCGATTTTTTCACGGCTTCAGGGGGAGCCCTGTGGCATCTGCAGGCGTTTCCGCAAACAGAGAGTAGCATCCGTGATCCTCGGTGCAGCCCTGGCAACCGCCCCGGCACTTGCGACCAACAGGCCGGATCGAGAAGACTTCACGCGTGATTTCCAGAAGAGTCTGACGTTGCCGCAGGGTCAAGTCGTTCGTCTGGATCATCGGCACGGGAATATCACCGTCCGGACTCATGCCGAGAGGGAAATGAAGCTGCAAGCCAACATCCGTGTGTCGGCCTCCGACAAACAGGAAGCAGCGCAATTTGGAAATCAAATTCAGATTCTAGTGGAACAGACCGCCGCAGGAGTTTCAGTTCGCACTCAGTATCCTCAGGAGAATAGTCGTCTGTTCTCGGGTCGGCGTAACGTCTCATTCTCGGTGAACTACGATCTCCTGATGCCTGCAGATTCACCGCTAACGATCAAGAACAGCTTTGGCAATGTCAGTGTGACGGGCCTGAAGGCCAACGGCGACATTACGAACGCTCACGGGCTGCTTACCTTCAGAACCGGCCAAGGAATCCAGCGGCTCGAGAATTCCTTTGGAGGCATTGAAGCGACCGACAATACCGGGGACGTAACTGTCACCAACAGCAACGCCTTTGTTATCGTAAAGCAGGTGAAGGGAGCTGTAACGCTGAGGAACCGGTTTGGAAAAGTGAGCGTCAGCGAAGTGAGTCGGGGGGTGACCCTAGCGAATAACAATGGCGCCGTGGACCTGTCTGGCGCCGGAGGGCCAACCAGCGTCACTAATTCGTTTGGACCTGTCGTGGTCAATCAAGTCTCCGGCGATCTGAGCGTGAATTCCAACAATGGTTCGGTGGAAGCCCGCGGGGTGACGGGCGCTGCAACACTCAACACCACTTTCAGCTCGATTACCTTCTTTGACATCGGAAAAGCGCTCTCCTGCACCGGTTCCAATGGACGTATCAGTGGGAGCAAAGTTGGAGGGACAGCGGTGATCCGGAATAGCTTTGGCGCCGTTGAATTGAAGGATGTGGGCGGTGCCACCGAGATTGAGAATTCCAATGGCAAAATTTTTGTGCAGGAGATTCGCTGCAATGCTGTCTTGAGAAACAGGTTTGGAGAGATCGATGCTGCAGGCATTTCCGGCAATGCCACGGTGACGAGTAGCAACGCGGCCATCAGACTAGCCCGTGTGACGGGATTAGCCGACGTGCGCGGCTCGTTCGGAGCCGTTACGGTCAGCGGAGCGGGCAAGGGCGCCAGAATCATTTCAGGAAACGGTGCCGTGACCGTTTCCGACGCTGAAGGTGAAACCTACATCAAGAACAGCTTTGGAATGGTTCGAGCCGATCGGGTGACAGGCAAGCTGACTGTGGAAAATGCCAATGGCAACGTGAATGCCACGGGCGTGACAGGCGGAGTCTCTGTGCGTACTTCATTCTCTCCGGTTCGGCTTGACGGCGTCCAGGGAGGCGCTGAAGTCTACAATCAAAACGGTTCGATCGAAGTGGCGGGTTTACAGGGGAAGCCGGCCGGCACTCAGGCATGTCCCAGCCTGATCTTGAAGACCTCGTTTGCCCCCATTCGGATCTATCTCCCCATAAGCACAGGCTTCACCGTGACAGCTAGAACGTCGTTTGGAAGGATTAACAGCGAAGTACCCTTGACGGTCTCAGGGTCATTGACCAACGACTCCCTAACCGGGAAAATTGGCAACGGTGAATGTACCCTCAACCTGACAAACACCAATGGCAACATCGACATTCTTCAAGCAGGTTCCAGGAAACCGCAGTGAAGACTGGGGATGTGCGACCCTTCGCTTCCGAACGCTTTCCTCCAACTTAGCCCTCAATCTTACTATCCCTCATCTTTTCCTTTGACCCAGCCCATCAGGTGTTGGGATCATTACCTTAAGTAAACGCCTTGGAGCCGGGCAACTGTATGTGCCTGCTTCACTTCTAATGCGTTGACTTGTTGTTATTCGCAATGGAGGGGTAATGATCCAGAAACATCTTCTCACAGGCTTCCTGGTCCTGCTTTGCGTTCCCTACCTCATGAGGGCCGACGAGGACGGGAAGGCCACAGTTCGCAAGGAAAAGCCGCCGATCGCTGTCGAAGAAATCATCCGAAAGTTCGCAGAGAAAGAGCAAGAATTTCAGAAAGCCCGAGAGAACTACATCTATCGGCAAACGGTGCGCATTGAGGTTCTCGAGTTGGACGGCAGACGCTCGGGCGAAGAGTATTTCATGGTCTCAGACATCTTGTTCGACAATAAAGGCCGCCGAATTGAAAAAGTGGTCCGCTCTCCTCCCAGCACACTGCAACGAGTGATTCTGACTCCAGAGGATCTGCATGACATACAGAACATCTTTCCGTTCGTTCTCACCACGAGCAATGTGGAAAAGTACAATCTGACGTATCTGGGGAAGGAAAAGATCGACGAGATCGACAGCTACCTGTTCGATGTCTCCCCCAAAAAGGTTGAGAAGGAGGAGCGATACTTCGAGGGAAAGATCTGGGTGGACGATCAGGACCTGCAGATTGTGAAGACGGATGGAAAGACCATCTACGTGGTGACGAAGAAGAACAAGGATGCGCGCTTCCCGCGCTTCGAAACGTATCGGAACAATGTCGATGGAAAGTACTGGTTCCCCGTTTACACGAAAGCCGACGATGTTCTGGATTTCCCAGGCAACAAGGTGCGGATTCGCGAAGTTGTGAAGTATGAAAACTACAAGCGTTTCGAAGCCGAAGTGAAGATCACAGACGTTCAGGAAGCGCCAGCGGACAAATCGAAACCGAAGCCGTAGGACAATTTTTCTTTGCGTCATTCCCGCGAAAACGGGAATGACGCTTGGAGTTTATACATTTGTCCCCCTCTTCCAAGGGGGACGCCGCGTTTTTTGCGGCAGGGGGTCCTCATTAGCTCGTACCACACCCCCTGTAGTCCCCCTTGTCAAGGGGAACAAAGAAGGGCCAGACCGTACTGAGCCGCTCCGTCTAGGATCGCGGGAAATACTCCTCAAACCGCTCGCACAAATCCACGAAAGTCTTCAAGCCAAACCCCGTAGCTCCCGCAGCGTAATACTTCCAAGGTTTATCGAACAGAAATGGACCTGCGATGTCGAGGTGTGCCCAGGCCGTCTTCTCAGGCAGAAATTCCTGCAGGAAGAGGCCCGCGGTGATTGCTCCCCCATTGGGGCCACCGACGTTGTTGATATCAGCATACGGAGTCTTCAGCAGTTCCTTGTATTCTTCAGGCAGCGGCAGCTGCCAATAGCTTTCCCCGTGGTTGGAACCCGAACGGATGACAGCCTGAATGAGAGTCGGGTCATTACCCATAATGCCGGCGTAACCTTGCCCTAGCGCACGCACCACGGCTCCGGTGAGCGTGGCAATGTCCACGATGTGGGTCGCTCCCATCTCGCCTGCAAGCGCAAACCCGTCAATCAGCACCAGCCGGCCTTCCGCGTCGGTGTTGTCTACCTGGATTGACTTGCCGTTCTTGGCAGTGAAGATGTCGCCCGGCCGCTGCGCGTTGGCATCGGGCGTGTTCTCTGCCGACGGGATAATTCCCACGACGTTGATCGCCGGCTTTAGCTGTGCAATCGCCTTCATGGCATACAACACCGCCGCGCCACCCGCCATGTCGCCCTTCATCTCCAACATTCGGTCAGAGGGTTTGATCGAGATGCCACCGGTGTCGAACGTGATGCCCTTGCCCACCAGCGCCAGACGTACCGGGGACTTTTTTGGCGCCTTGTATTCCAGGCTGATCAACCGCGGTGGATGCACGCTTCCCTTCCCAACGCCGGTCAACCCGGTGTAGCCGCCTTTCTCCAATGCGTTCTCGTCCAGCACGGTCACTCTCAAGCCATGTTTCTTGCCGATCTGCTTTGCCAGGTTACCCAGTACTTCCGGATAGACGGCGCAGCCAGGCTCATTGACAATCTCACGGCATTCATTCAGCGCGTTTGAAACTAGCGAGTAGCGTTCGAACTTCTTCCGACAGAGTGCCAGCGCGTCATCGCTCGTCAGCAAAGAGACAGTCGCCTCACCGAGATACTTGTTCTTCTCTACTTTGTAGCGCTCAAAGGCATAGCCGCCCACGATGAGGCCTTCGACAATCTTCCCAAAGTACGTAGGTGCGTCTGTGCCGTTTAGAAGAAACGTTACTTGTTTCAAATTCAGGTCACTACCCCAGGAAACGGCGCGTGACGCGTAGAGCTTGATCCGTTCCCAAACGTTATGGGAAGCATTCAATGCGGTATGGAACACGAGAATGTGTTTGATTCCACCTGTCCAACGGCTGAAGTACTCCTTCTTGATCGTCTTTTCCTCGAAGTCTTTGCCCAGCGTTTTCAAAAGCCCAGCAAGCTCCGGATCTTCGACCGTGAAGAGCTTCAGTTCTTTGTCCAGAATAATGACTAGCAAATCTGTCGAAACCTTCTGCAGGCGTGCGCTGCTCACTTCCAGTTTCATAGTTCGGCTCCATTAACAAATGAGTTTTCGCAAGGTCCGCTACCCTCCAAGCGCACCACCCTACCTATCGAGGATCACGAATATAGTGAGACTAGAATTCTCTTTTATCCAGAGTTGGCTTTCAGGAGTCGATTCAGCTGACAGGAATCCCCCCTCACCCCCAGCCCCTCTCCCGCGTTGGGGCGAGGGGAGCCGATTCTAGCTGTGGTTACTTCGTCTTCTCATACTCATCTCGCAGCCGTTGCATAAGAGCCTCGCGTCGGTCATAAAGGCGCTTCAGTTTTCGAGGAGCCCGCGTGGCGATTGCGTAGGCCGCGATCAGCGGTACGGCAATGGTGGAGTCACAGTAGCAGACGACAGTACCGGGCAGTTGATCTGGATCCACTTTCCCCCAACTCACCGCCTCGCTCGGCGTTGCGCCAGACAAGCCGCCGGTGTCGGGTCGTGCATCCGTAATCTGCAGAAAGTAGTCGTGCCCTTTTTCAGCGATGCCCAAGACTTCCTGTAGCTGCGGTTCTGTCTGGAGGATGAAATTCTTGGGCGAACCTCCTCCACAAATGAACACCGCGCTCTTTCCACCAGCGCGCTTGGCTTCCAAAACGATCGCCGCCGTCTCATTGACATCGGCGCAGACATCGAGGCGCAATTGGTTGCCTTCCAGCGCCTTAGCCGCCACGTTCATCCCGATGGAACTGTCTCCAGGGGAGGAAGTGTAAACAGGCACACCGCAGCGGTAGGCCGCAGCCAGCACCGACTTGCTCTTGAGTCCCAGCACCTTTTCGCGTTCGTTTACATACCTGCCAATCCGATGATGGAATTCTGCGGTGCTCATCTCCTTCTGAAATTCCGGGGCACTGATCACTTCCCTGAAAAAGGCGTCGGTGGAAAGTAGGACGTGATAGTCGAAGAAGATGTCGTAAATCCGTACCACGCCTTCCTCGCGCAGGACGACGTCGCTCGTCTGCGGATTCCCAACATGCATCTCCAAGCCGATCCCAAAATGCGTGTCGTGGTAGAGATTGGCACCCGTCGTCACAATCCAATCGACGAACCCGCTTTCAATCAGCGGGACGAAGGTTGAGATGCCCATGCCGGCAGGAGACAAAGCGCCCGAGAGCGTCATGCCTACGGTGACACCCTCGTCGAGCATCTGCTTGGCGTAGAGGTGACAGGCCTCGCGCAAGCGCGCGGCGTTGTAGGCGCAAAACACCTGGTCAATCAGATCGGGAATCTTGAGATCCGGGTGAATTGCTACCGGGTCGATCTTTTTGCCTCTGAGATATTGACTCTTGTGATTCATTGAATTCAGCTCTCTCCAGCCCGCCCACAGGCACCAAGTGATTGAAAATTGCGGCTAAGATTAAACGATCACGGCAGTTCTTGCAAAATACTTCAGGGTGATGCCGCAAAACATGGCTATCGCTGCATCCTCCTGTCTGCCGCGGTTGGCCCGAGCCTTGCCACTTTGTGGAATTGTTTTCTTCTTCTAATCCCCAACTACTCCTGGCCTGGAGCAACCTGTTTGTCGTGTAACTCCAAGCAATACCGAGCTGTTTCGACGATTACGTTCCCGTATTTTCCCCCGGGCAAAGTCGGAAATTTTTTGGTTATTGGCTTGCGACTTGAATGGCATCTTGCGTAGAATGCGAGCACTTCGCAGATCTTCTGGGCAGCACTCGCATTCAAAACGCACCACAGCTCCATCGTGGATCTCCACTGCTTGAGGAGTTTCATGTCCAAAGACAGTCCGCTGAGCGCCTTACTGGGTCAATTGAACAGAGAGTACAGCCTCTCGGAAGAATTCAAGAATCGAGTCACCAATTTGATTGAGCGGCTGGAAGGACTGGATCTGCCTGCGGATCAAGTGCAAACCCTGCTGGGGAAAGTCCGCGAGACCTACGAACGTCAGGTGTTGGTGGAATCGTGCCGGGAGGAGAGCCGGAAGTCACTGGAGCGCATCCAAGGGGCCATCCAGTCCTATTCGAATGCGCTGAGCAATATCAATCAGCGGCTCGACCAGGCCGAGGCTGCGTTGGAGCACCTGCTGAGTTCCAAGCCGACCGCACCCGCAGCGCTGGAACGCTCCTCGGAAGAAAAGTCCATCCGCCCCTTCGACAAAGAAAAGGCCAAGGCCTTGGCGGCGTTCGCCAGCATCAGCAGCAAGAATAGCCGCGTCAACTAGGCAGTTCCTGCCAGCAGATTCACTGGATAGTTTCTCTTCAAAACTCCGTGTAAGGGGAAATCGGGAGGGACCTGGGGCCTGGTTCACCCCTTCAGCATCTGAACGATACCCTTCACATAACCGGGGTCGCGACAGTCTTCGCTGAGAGCTTTCTGCACAGACTCCAATCCTGGATACGCGTGGGTGATCATCGACTTCGCATCAACCTTTCTTGAGCTAATGGCGTCGACCGCGCGACGGTAGGTGAGCGGACTTCCTATGGCGTCAAAACCGCCCGACGCTCCAATCGGCGATACCAGAACGGGTTCGAGGAACTGCACCAGGTTCAAAATGCCAATGTCCTTGCCCCGATGGCCGTGACCGTAGAGCACAAAGGTTCCTTGCTTGCGCAAGATCCAAGGCACCTGTTCGAACAGCGCGCCATTACCGCAAGCATCGATCAGGCACTCCACGCGCTGGCCGCCAGTGAGGTCTCGAACCGCTTCGATTAATGGCTGCTCGCGCAGGTTGACAGTGATGGCGCCGAACTGCTTCGCCAGTTCTAGTTTGCGTTCCTGCACATCGGCCACAATCACTTGGCCCTCAAAACCACGGACATTCCGAAAATACTGGGTAAACAGCAAGCCCGCCGGACCTGATCCGCAAATCAAGATCGTACGAATCCTGCGCTCGCCTTCGAACGTGTAGCGCGCCGGTGTTTTTTCCAGCATCTGGGCGGAATGCAGGATGCATCCTAATGGCTCGGCCAGGGCCGCTTCGAGGAAGCTAAGATCGCCGGTGATTTTTACCGCATTCGCAGCGGGTACTGCGACAAACTCTGCCATCGCGCCTTGCAGTCCGGTGATGCCATGCTCGCGGTAGTGAACGCACTGGTGCGAATCTCCAGTCTGGCAGTACTCGCATAGCGTGGTCCGCCGCGTGCTGTGACAGTTGTGTCCCTGATCCACAACGATGCGGTCACCAGGCTCGAATCCCTTTGCCGAGCTCCCAACGTCTGCAACTTCTCCGCAGAACTCGTGACCGAGGATCTGGGCCTGCTCCTCCAGCGGGATCACCCGGCCCGTGGCATCCATGTTGTAGTTTCCTTCGCCGCGAAAAATATGGATGTCCGTACCACACAGTCCTACAGCGGCGACGCGAACCAGGAGTTCGTGCGGACCCAGCTTGGGTAACGGGATCTCCCGAATCGCTATCTTTGACGGCGCTTCCAAAACGGCTGCGTGCATCAGGTCAGTCTCCCTTTCCTTACGTATCCAAATCGGCTAGATCCAGGCGTCCCTCGGCCTGCAACCGTTCAAAAATCTGGGCCGTGGCTTCGATGCCGGCCTTCAGATCTGTCGTCGGAACTGTTCCGATCTCGTCGCGCAGGCCATGCTCGGCCAGGTTTGAAGCGATGCCAAGCGCGTTTGAAGTGCAGCGAATCAAGCCTTTGAATCGAGGGTAAACCTCCTCAACCGCCTGAATGAATCCCTCCACGGTGATCACGGCGCCGCGAATGTTGTAAGCCCGCGCACCCGACTTGCGGCTCTCAGCGCAGGCGATAAACGTCTTGGCCGTGTCATCCACAAACTGCATGGAGACCGGACCTCCAAACTTGATCTCAAAGGCCCTGCCGGCGACAGCGGCTTTCAAGGCTTTGGTTGGACCGGAGGTGATTCCAAAATCGCGCCCCGGCCCATAGACAGCATAGGGACGCAATCCAACGCTCGAGAGCTGCTGATCCTTGTAATACACTCGAGCATTCCCCTCGTTGCACTGTTTGAAAACTCCATAGTGCGTTTCGGGCAGCAGAGCAGCGCTTTCGTCTAATGGACTGGCGCCATAGTCTTCCTCAGGTCCAAAGACTGCCGCAGAACTGGCGTAGACGAGCCCTTGCAGATCTTTTCCACGCGCTCGTGCCGCTTCGAAAACATTAATCGTTCCGACGACATTGACCATGGCACCCAGCCTCGGATTCGTGCGGCAGGTGGGCACCTGCAGCCCGGCCAGGTGAATAATGTAGTCGATCTTCTGCCGCTGAATTTCGGTGCTGATCTGCTCCGAGTCACAGACATCACCACGAATGAATTGTACCCGCGACAATGACTGCGTGTTCAGCAGAAGCCCGAGGCGCTTCGGCTCCAGGTCGATGTCAAAGACAAAGACGTCCTGGCCCCGGTCCATCAGATTCTTAACAACCCAAGCCCCGATGCAGCCCTGAGCCCCGGTGACAAAGTAACGTGCCATTCAAGCAATCTCCGCGTAAAAAATTGGCGTCGCCGAGGAACAAATGCGAGAACCTATTTCACGGTAAACGGTGCCTTGAGAACCGACTTGCCCCACTGCAACGTCAGTTCACCGGCGTTGGCCTTGGCTCCCCTCGTCAGAGTCAAGGTGAACATCTCAACGGTTTCGCTGCCTTCTGAAAAGTTCATGGGAATGGAGGCCACGTCGTCAATCGATCCTGAATACTGCGTGCCCCATTGCCCGATCTGCTTGTTGAATACCAGCTCAAAAGACTGATCGCCCACCTTCTTGAGCCACAGACTGTAGCTGCCTACGGGAACGGCCATCTTCCCAAAAGACAACCTGGCATCCGAGGTATACGTGGTGGACTTGTCTGCACCCATGCGCCACACTTTGCCAGTCTCGGCCAGCGCCAGCAGATCGCGCCCTTTCATCGAAGGCCGCCCATACTCGATCATCACAAATTTTCCAGCTATATCGACCTTGCTGGTGGCTCTAGGGTTTCGCTGTGAGAAAGCTACGGCGCCAGTGAGGAGCGTCAACAGCACAAGAGTTGCGGTTTTGCGAATAAGCCCGCTCATGAGAATGCCTCCATTCTGCCGGGGAATCTTTGAACTGAACTGTTCAGTAGCAAGCGACAGCGTTCGTGCGTCACTTCCGCAGGTATGCATCATCGCCTGCAAGCCAGTCGTGCCGGATGGGAGAGAAAATGTCGTAGGCCAGTGTGTCTTCCAGGGCGACCACCGCATGCTTTACGTTTGAGGGTATGTTGATCGCCTGGTTGGTCCCCACAACCTTTTCCACAGGACCAAACTGGAACCTTAGCGAGCCGGTCACAATCAGCGCCATTTGCTCGCTCTCGTGACTATGCTCGGGGACCACACAACCCTTCTTTAGAAAGATCTGCGCCACCATGATCTTCTCCCCATGGACAAACTTGCGCGAGAATTTTTCGTTGAGTTGTTCTTGCGGCAGGCGACTCCAGTCAAAATCTTGCATGGCAGTCTCCGAGTAGGCTGGACAGCCACAACCACTGCGGCGGCCTGACAAGCCATCCACACTCAGCCAGTAAGAATGTCACGAATCAATGGGAGAGAGAGGGCGAACCGCTACGAGTATCCAATTTTTCTGCCAACCCAGCCTTGCGAGCAGTCTGCAGCCAACGGACGCCCGCAGCCTTGAACATGCCGCCAACATCAGCCCGATCATCCACGCGAACGACTTCTCCCTTCAACACCAACGGCCGGGCCATCCGAACCGGAAGGGAGATATGCAGCGTCAACTGCATGCCGACCTGCACTTCCGACATCGTGAAAAAACAGGCTCCTGACGGGCTGTAGTCCTGGAGCTTGCTGCTTTCATGCACAGTCCCACGACCCGATGCGCCTGTATACTCCACTCTCCAGTTCACAGGGGTCCGCGGGTGCATTCTTTGCTCGTTGCTGGACGCCATAGTTCACCTCGCCGAGGGGTCAGTCTCTCCTGCTCTTTCAGCGAGAGAGGCCGCGCTTCTTCAATCTTTAAGTAGCGGATGGAGCTTAGCAATTCCGCAGCCTGATGTCCATAGGACCGTCCGACTCTGCCGACTTCTGTGCGACATGGAGCGATTCGCTGGGCACCCTTGAGGAGTTGACTCCACTGGGACCGAAAGGCCTGACAACAATCTTGACTTCCAGTCCAATTGGAACGTACGATTGAATCGGTCGTTTGAATGTGATCTGCGGGAAAGTTCAATGGCCCCCAACACCCGGCATAAGATCTTAGATGCGGCAGAAAAACTCTTTGCACGCCACGGATTTGAAAGCACTTCGCTTCGATCCATCATTGCGAGCGCCAATGTGAACTTGGCCGCCATTCACTATCATTTCAGGAGCAAAGAAGGACTCATTCGAGCAGTCATCGAAAGGCGCTTTGCCCCGGTCAATGATGAACGCCTTCGCCTGCTGGCTGAGTTTGAAAACCAGACAGACGGCAAGACAGCGCGTGTGGAGGAGATTCTCGAGGCCTTTCTGGCACCAATGCTCCGCATTGGACTCCTGGATTCGGGACAAGGGCGCCTCCTCATGCAACTCGGCGGACGCCTTCTGCTGCAAGCATCGGACGGAATTTTGGAGAAGGCCGCTGGTGGAGAATTTGAACGTGTGGCTGTTCGGTTTCTTGCAGCTTTGCAGAAGGCCCTTCCTTCTCTGACCAGGCAGGAGATCGCGTGGCGGATGAATTTCACAATCGGTGCGGCTGCGCGAGCACTCTTTGGCGGGATTCCGGTCAAGGTCCTTTCCAGTGCGAGCCATGAGAACCTGCAAGAGCGGGACGTTCGGCGAGTTCTGCAGCGGCTCATTACCTACACAACCGCAGGAATGCGAGCGCAGACTGGGAACCATCGGCCTCCCGAGGCTCGACCCTAGACTTGAGTGCCGAAAACCGTCATGAGCCAACACCTGACGTGGATTCAATCTTGCGTTCCACTCTTCGCCCAGTTCCAGTTTTTCTGGGAAGTGTCATCTCTGTCTGGTCAGGCCGAAGTATGCCCGGTTTGTCTCGCTCAGGAGCGTTATGCTCAAGCTCGATAAACGATACCTCGCAGCCGGCGTGCTGCTCCTTCTGCTGGCAGTCGTTGCGGTCCGCTGGTTGGGATGGGGAAGCGGAAATCTGAAGACTTTGAAGGTCTCTGGCAACATTGAACTGACCGAAGTGGATATCGCGTTCAAGACCGCCGGCCGTCTCGTCACGCTGGCAGTGGCGGAAGGCGATCCGGTGAAGAAGGGTGCCCTGATCGCGCGGTTGGACCAGGAGGAACTGCTGCAGCGGCGCGAGAGCGCTGCCGCCTCCCTCGACTCCACGCGTTCTCGCCTATTGCAGTCAGGCACCGCAATTGAGTACCAGCGTGAGCAGACCGAATCACAGCTCAGTCGCAGTCGAGCTGAGCTCGATCAGGCGGAAGCGGTCCTAAAGGAACTTGAGAGCGGATCGCGGCGCCAGGAGATTGAATCTGCCAGGGCGGCTTTGGCTCGTGCCAAGGCGGAGCAGCAGCGCGCTCAAGCAGACTGGGAAAGGGCACAGATTCTGTACAAGGACAAAGATATTTCGACCGCTCGGTACGACGAGGCCAAAGCCCATTTCGAGAGCGCCCAGGCTCAACTTCAACAGGCAACAGAACAATTCGACCTGGTTCAGGAAGGCCCCCGCAAGGAAGACATTGACGGCGCACGAGCACAGGTGGAGCGCGCCAAGGCCAATGTCCGTCTAGCCGAAGCGGCTCGCCTCGAGCTCAAGCGCCTGCAGCAGGAGCAAGTGGCCCGGAAGGCCGATACTCGTCAGGCCACAGCTCAACTGGATGTCCAGGAAACACTGCTCAAGAACGCGGAGGTCACTGCTCCAATGGATGGCGTCGTCCTGGTGAAATCGGCCGAACCCGGTGAGGTACTCGCCGCTGGAACCACCGTTGTCACGTTGGGGAATCTCGCGAAGCCGTGGTTGCGTGCCTACATTAACGAGCAAGACTTGGGCCGCGTGAAACTGGGGACTTCGGTCAAAGTCACCACCGATTCATTTCCGGGAAAAACATACCCCGGTCGCATTTCCTTCATTGCATCCGATGCCGAGTTTACCCCAAAGCAAATTCAAACCCAGGAGGAGCGGGTAAAGCTGGTCTATCGGATAAAGATAGATGTGGACAATCCTGCCGGGGAACTCAAGTCCAACATGCCAGCCGACGCTGAGATTCCGCTGTCCCCATAGCCACCATCAGCGTCCCACTTGGACAAGGAGGGACTTCAAGGGGGTTTGGTGATCGGAGCCTCAGTGTTGCGACCTCACTACGACAGACTGATCTGCTTTGGCCAGGCGTTTTTGTCCCCCTTCACAAGGGGGACGCCGCACTTTTTGCGGTAGGGGGTCTCTCATTCAACGACACTGGATTCCCGCCCCGGCTTACTATCCGCCGGGGTGACGTTCTTTCGCACGAATGACGAACCAAGTTTCCATCGGTTATGACCGTTGAACTCGCAATCTCCATTAAAAACTGTACTCGCCGTTTTGGTCCGCTCACGGCGGTGAATGCATTGGACCTCACAATAGCGAAAGGTGAGATCTTCGGGCTGGTTGGTCCCGACGGTGCAGGCAAGACCACCACACTGCGCATGCTATGCGGATTGCTCGACCCTGATGAAGGTGAAATTCAGATCGGAGGACAAAGCGTCAAGGACAACTTGCTGGTAGTGAAAGACCGTATTGGTTACATGGCGCAGCACTTTGGCATGTATCTCGATCTTACGGTCGAGGAGAATCTGTTCTTCTATGCCGATCTCTTTGGAATTCCCGACAACCAGCGAGATCCACTGATGGTCAAACTCCTTCATATGACGCGCATGGAACCCTTTCGCCAGCGTCAGGCTGGCAAGCTTTCCGGAGGAATGAAGCAGAAGCTGGCATTGATGTGCAGCTTGCTGCATCGTCCAGAAATTCTCATCCTGGACGAACCCACCAATGGTGTCGATCCGGTTTCCCGGCGTGATTTCTGGGCCATTCTGTATCAACTCGTCAAGGAAGGCTTAACGGTAGTGGTCACGACGGCCTACCTCGACGAAGCGGAGCGCTGCAACCGAGTGGGGCTGATGTTCGAAGGACGTCTCGTGCGTTGCGACTCGCCGGACCGACTGAAACTGGACCGCAAGGAAGAATGTTATGAGGTGGAAACCCCAAAGCAGCAACATGCCCGCACATTGCTGCAATCCGCCAAAGGCGTGGCCGGCGTTGAATCTGCCGGCCCTGTGCTGCACCTGTTCCTGGACCCCCAGTTGACATCAGTGGCAACGCTGTCCACGATGCTCGAACAGCAGGGGCTAGGTCCAACTCAGTTCAAGCGAACCACGCCCACTCTGGAAGATGTGTTCATCGCCGAGGTGCGAAAGGCATCGGGACACTAGAGACTCCAGACCTCGGTCTTTCGTCGTGTCGTTGCCGCGACACGATCGAGGGAAACATTCCCCCTTAACAAAGGGGGAAGGAAGGCGAAGCGACCGCGGAGCCTTCAGGGGGTTGTCGTGACGGCTTTGAGAAAGAGTGACCGGACAACCCCTTGGCGCTTCGCGACCACTGTCACTTCGCCCCGCCCCCTTTATTAAGGGGAATATTTCCAAAGGAGGCCGCATGCCGAGCAGCGTTACCCAATGAAAGCAAGCGTCCCCCTTGGACAAGGGGGGGACTTCAGGGGGGTTTTGGGAGATCGCAACCTCCGCGTTGCGACTTCACCACAGACGAATGATTCCCCGCCCTCGGCATCGGTCGACGACGAGCACGATTCCAAAGGCACCTCCAGTGAATTCTCAACCCATCGCAGTAGAAATCAAGAATCTGGTCAAGCGCTTCGGCGACTTCGTTGCTGTCGACAACGTAAGCCTGAACGTACAGCGAGGAGAGATCTTTGGTTTCCTAGGCTCCAACGGTGCTGGGAAGACCACCACCATCCGCATGTTGTGCGGGCTGCTCACGCCTACCAGTGGCAGCACCCGGGTAGGAGGCTTCGACCTCGCCACGCAGGCTGAGCAGATCAAGCAGACCATCGGCTACATGTCTCAAAAGTTTTCTCTCTATGACGATCTGAGCGTTTCAGAAAACATCGATTTTTTCAGCGGCGTCTACAGTGTGCCGCAAACGCTGCGCCGGGAGCGGAAGGAGTACGTTCTAAAAATGGCAGGCCTGGAAAACCGAGGCGACACGATGACAGGGCTTCTTCCGACGGGTTGGAAGCAGCGGCTGGCCCTGGGCTGCGCCATTCTTCACCAACCTCCCATTCTGTTTCTGGACGAGCCCACATCCGGTGTCGATCCCATTGCACGCCGCACGTTTTGGGACTTGATCTACCAACTCTCGGCGAAGGGGCACACTATTTTCGTCACGACGCACTACATGGACGAAGCTGAGTATTGCCATCGGCTGGCCCTGATGCATCGAGGCCGGCTCATTGGGCTCGGAGCCGCGGGCGAGCTGAAAGCCGCCCTGGTTTCCCACACCCTCATGCACCTGGAATCCACCGATGTGCTGGAAAGCCTGCGAGCCCTGGAAGAGTGCGCAGAGGTTGTCGAGGCCGCCGTCTTTGGCAGTGGTTTGCATTTGATGGTGCGCGACGCTGCAGCCGCTGAACGTGCCGTGCGCGCAGCACTCGCGGAACGTAGCATCAAAGTCAAGCGGTTGGCCGTCATTGAACATTCGATGGAAGACGTCTTCGTCGCCATGATCGAGCAAGAGGAGCGCAAAGCCTCATGAATCTCCGACGCACTCGAGCCGTAGCCAGAAAAGAGTTCTGGCACATCCTGCGGGACGCGCGCAGCCTCAGCCTCGCGCTCGCCATGCCGATGATGATGCTGTTGCTGTTCGGCTACGCCCTGTCACTGGACGTGGATCAAATCCCTACTGCGGTCGTCGACCAGGACCGGACACCCCAGAGCCGCGATCTTCTCGCACGCTTCGCAGCATCGCGTTACTTCAAGCTGGTCGCTTTCCCGGAACATCTCCAGGGCATCGAGCGACTCATCCTGGGAGGCAAGGTCGTGCTGGGCATCGTCATCCCTCCCGACTACTCCCGGCAACTGACCAGCGGTAGAACCGCGCAGGTTCAACTCCTGCTCGATGGCAGCGATTCAAACACTGCTTCCATCGCCGCGAGCTATGCGGACGGCGTGTCACAGGCCTTTGCTCTCGAACTGAGAGAGCACTATACGAACCAACGCTCCGGAATGACGATGCCTGCGGCCGTGGAACCCCGGATGCGGGTCTGGTACAACAGCGAGCTGAAGTCGAAGAACTACATTGTGCCAGGGCTGATCGCCGTCATCCTCATGATCATCTCGGCCCTGCTCACCTCTTTGACCATTGCCAGGGAATGGGAAATGGGAACCATGGAGCAGGTTCTTTCCACCCCGCTGAGGCCCGCGGAGTTGGTGCTGGGCAAGATGAGCGCGTATTTCGCCCTGGGCCTGGCAGACGCTTTGATTGCCGTCGGCATTGGAGTGCTTCTATTTGGCGTTCCGATGCGCGGCAACCTTGCACTGCTGTTCCTGAGCACCTGCATCTTTCTGTTCGGTGCTCTTTGCTGGGGAATCCTCATCTCGGCCATCGCCCGGTCGCAGGTGCTGGCTTGTCAGATGGGAATCATCAGCTCGTTTCTGCCAGCGTTTCTGCTCTCGGGCTTTGTCTTCTCGATAGAGAACATGCCGGCGGTCGTTCAAGCCGTGACGCACATTTTTCCGGCGCGCTATTTCGTCACGCTGCTGAAGGCCATTTTTCTGAAAGGCATCGGAGTCACCTTGCTTTGGACTGAGCTTGGCTTTCTGCTGGCCTATTGCACAATCGTTTTCGTCGCAGCCACCCGGAAAGTAGGCAGCAAGCTGGCGTAGGCAAATTCGAGAACTCCCTCTCCCGTTTGTGGGGAGAGGGTGGCCTAAATGGAGTCTTGATAAGAATTCACGTGGTCGCGGAGGCCGGGTGAGGGGACAGAAGCAAACGAGCACATCGCTCTCTGAGATTGCCCACTATCACCTGAAACCTAACACCTGACACCTGGCACCTATTCATGTGGGAACGCATTCGAGTCATCACCATCAAAGAATTCCGTCAGGCGCTGCGCGAGCCGCGCATGCGCTTAGTGTTGCTTGTGCCTCCGGTGTTACAGCTCATCCTTTTTGGTTTCGCCGTCAATCTGGATATCAGCAGTGCTCGCCTCGCCTGGATGGATCTGGACCAGACTTCGGCGAGCACCAACCTCCGTGCCGCCTTCGACGCTTCCCCGACGTTCATCGTGAGTCGCATGATCGCCAGCGAACAGGAAGTGAAAGACATGCTCGATCGCGGCGAGGTGATGGCCGTGGTGCGCGTCTTGCCCGGGTTCGGGAAAGAGGTCAATCGAGGTCAGACAACGGCCGTGCAAGTGCTCGTGGACGGGACCAACTCGAATACCGCATCTCTTGTGGGTACTTACGCCAATCAGATTGTCGGACGCTTCGCCGGCGAGGCGCTCCAGGAGCAGCAACACAAGCGGCTGGTTGCGATGACTCTGGCTTCCGGCGGACCTGCCGAGCTGAGAGTGCCAACTTTGGATGTGCGTCAGCGGGTTTGGTTCAACCCGGACCTGAGGAGCCGCAACTATTTTGTTCCTGGAGTGCTGGTAAACATCGTGGCCTTGGTGACAGTGATGCTGACGGCGATGAGCATCGTTCGAGAAAAGGAAATCGGGACGATGGAGCAGCTCATGGTCTCGCCGATTCAGCCGCTTGAACTCATGCTGGGCAAGACGTTGCCTTTTGCAATCATCGGTATGCTGCAGGTGACCGTCATGACAGGCCTGGCACTGGCTGTCTTCCAGGTACCGTTTCGCGGCAGCTTCCTGACGATGCTGGTCTGCACTGCTCTGTTCCTGATGACGACCCTCGGAGCCGGCCTATTCATATCCACGATTTCGAACACGCAGCAGCAAGCCCTGATGACCTTCTTCTTCATGTTCATGCCAATGTTTCTACTCAGCGGGTTTTCCTTCCCGATCAACAGCATGCCAACGTCCGTGCAGTGGCTCACCTACCTCAATCCCCTCCGCTACTTCATGGAGATCATCCGCGGCATCTTTCTCCGCGGCACAGGACCTTCAATCCTTTGGCCTCAAATGGCAGCCCTGGCCATCTTTGGCGTGGCCATTTTCACCAGCAGCGCCCTGCGGTTCCGGAAGAAGCTGGACTGATCCATCACTCAGTACTCAGTACTCATCACTCAGTACTCATCACTCAGTACTCAGCACTAGATCAGGTCCAGAGGGCTGCGAACACCTTGGCCCCCTTTGTTCACGACGTGCGTATAGATCATGGTTGTGCTCACGTCTCGGTGGCCCAACAGCTCCTGCAAAGTTCGGATGTCGTAGCCAGCCTCCAGCAGGTGCGTCGCAAAACTGTGGCGCAGCGTGTGGCAGCTGGCAGGCTTGGTCAAACCCGCCAGCCTCACTCCTCGCTTCACGGCCCGTTGCAGCGTGTTCTCGTCCAGGTGATGCCGGCGCACGGCGCCGCTTCGCGGATCCTTCGACAGCCGGTCGGAGGGGAAAACGTACTGCCAGCCCCATTCCCTGGGCGCACCCGGATATTTGCGTTCCAGCGCGAAGGGCAAGTAGACGTCTCCGTAACCGTGGCGGAGGTCACTTTGGTGAAGCGCTTTGACCCGTTCGAGATGGCGCTTCAAGGGTGGCTCCAGGGCTTGGGGCAACATCGTGATGCGATCCTTTTGCCCCTTCCCATCTCGCACGACCACTTGGTGGTAACTGAAATCGATGTCCTTAACCCGTAAACGGAGGCACTCCATCAGGCGCAGTCCAGCGCCGTAAAGCAGGCTGGCCATAAGCCATTCGGTGTCCTTCAAGTGAGACAACACGGCTTTGACTTCGGCGCGAGCCAGCACCAGGGGGAGACGAGCCGGCCGTTTGGCACGCTCGACACCTTCAATTTGCCCCAACTCCTGTTTAAGCACGTGGCGATAGAGGAAGAGCAGAGCGCTGAATGCCTGGTTCTGAGTCGATGCGGTAACGTTGTTATGGGTGGCCAGATGGCTCAGAAAGGCCCTTACCTCCGCTTCCGTCATCTCAGCCGGATGGCGCTTTCCATGAAAGAGGATGAATTTTCGGATCCATCCAACGTAGGACTCCTCAGTGCGAATGCTGTAATGCTTCAGCCGGATGGCCTCCCGGACTTGGTCCAAAAGCCTCACTTTTCCCGAGGCTTCCAGCTTGGGCTCTATTCCTGTGGCGTTCATGGTGCAAGACTATAGTAACGGCTTGACACCAAATCAAGCTGCAACTACGCTGCCCTATGATTGACGCAAAAAAATAGCCCATTTAGGGGATCTACTTGTAGATAAGCGGCGCTCGCACCGTGGAGAGCTTTCTCCGAACAAGGCGGAGAGGCTTCGGGTCAAGCGTTGAGCTTCGAATCAAAGGGGGTCGCGCCGCTTATCGGCGCGCGAGATAACATTGAG
>Ga0180085_1000230_pt1 | contig 19545 bp, 19 predicted proteins | sample EasRiv730_16_10D_FD_123013 | JGI IMG/M metagenome (GOLD analysis project Ga0180085, IMG submission 123013) | Soil microbial communities from meander-bound floodplain in the East River, Colorado, USA - East River metaG ERMLT730_16_10D | ecosystem: Environmental > Terrestrial > Soil > Floodplain ... | reverse complement strand
GCCCAGCTGCTCTACGACGGCCGGCGCTTCACCAGCATCGCCGCGCTCGCCCCCGAGATGCGCGCGCGAACGTTGATCGTGGACGGGATGAGCAAGACGTACTCGATGACCGGCTGGCGCATCGGCTACGCGGCGGGGCCCAGCGAAGTCATCGCCGGCATGGCGGCGATCCAGAGCCACAGCACGAGCAACGCGACGTCGATCTCGCAATGGGCGAGCCTCGCCGCGCTCCGCTCGTCCGGCCCGGAGCTCGCGCGCCGGCGGGACGAGTTCGAGCGGCGACGCAACGCGATCGTGAGCGGTCTCTCGAGCCTGCCTGGCGTGCGCTGCGCGCTCCCCGAGGGTGCGTTCTACGCCTTCGCCAACGTGTCCGAGCTGCTCGGCCGCTCGCCGCGAGTCCGGACGCCCGCGGATCTGGCGCGGCACCTGCTCGAGACGGTGCACGTCGCGGTCGTGTCCGGCGAAGCGTTCGGGTCGAGCGCGCACCTGCGGTTCTCGTACGCGCTGTCGCTCGAGCGCATCCGCGAGGGGCTCGATCGGGTTCGGCGCGCGCTCGAGCTGCTGGGCTGAGCGATTCGCCGAGGGCGTGCTACTGCAGCTCCTCGGGCCCGGGAACGAGCGGGAAGATCTCGCGCTCCGGTCGCACGACGATCGCCACCGCGCGGCCGGTCGGCCGCGTCATCTCGACCTCGTGCGGGGCCAGCGGCACTGCGCGCGCGCGGGTGCGCTCCTCGCGCAAGAAGGCGTCCTCGAGAGCCGAGAGGTACGGTGCGGAGTCCGAATTGAGGGCGATCCCGCGGCGCACGAACAGCGCGCGCACCTCGACGACGAACGCGTCCGACGCGCCGGTCAAGCGGGCCAGACACAGGATCTGCTCGTCGATCGTTCGCGGGTCCCAGGACATCGTTGGCTCCTTCCTGACCTCGGGATACGAACGATTCCGCCGGATGCAACGTACGAATCCGTATGTGAATCGGGGACCGATCCCGATTCTCCCGGATTGGCTTCTTCTGCTACCATCCGGGCATGCGATACGAGCGTGGCCGGTCGCCGCGGGAACCACGGAGCGGCGCGCCCAGCGGGCCGCTCGAGGCCGGCCGCACGCTGCGCGATCGCCGCTCCGAGCGCCTCGGTACCGTGCTCGAAGTGGCGTGCCAGTATGCGCACCCGAAGGCCGATCCGGTCTACAACTACCTGGTGCGCTGGGAGGACGGTCAGGTCGAGGCGTTCACCGAGGCCGCGCTCGACGGCAGTCACGAGCTCGAGATCGTCGACGACCTCGATCGCGGCGCGAGCGAAGCTGAGGCCAGCCGCAACAGCAGCTTGCCGTACGACGACACGCGATAGGTCAGCGCGCGGTACGAGCGCCGTCCACGGATCACCTCGGTCAGGCTCTCGCACACGTCGCGCCCGGCCGCAGCGAACACTGCGCGCCGTAGGCGCGGCGCACCGTAGAGCAGCGGAGCGAGCCTGCGCGCGGCGCGGGCTTCGTTCGAGATCTCGCGCTCGACGGCGAGCGCGTACGCGCTGGCCACGCTGCGCCGATTCGAGCCGTGGGCCAGGATCGCCGACGCAGCGAGCCGGCCGCTGCGCATCGCCGGCGAGATGCCCTCGGCGGTGATCGGGTCGGCGAGTCCAGCCGCGTCGCCCGTCAGCAGCACGGCGCCACGCGCGACGCCGCCGCGGCGGCCGAAGCAGGGGATGGGGAACCCGCGCGGCCCGGCGCCGTGCGCCAGCGGCACGCCGAGCTCGTCCAGGTACTCGCGCAGGACCCGCGGAAGGTGCGCCCGCTCGCGCCGCATGGTCAGCACGCCCACCGAGAGGTGCTGCTGCTTGGGAAAGACCCAGCCGTAGCCGTGCGCCGGTCGACCGAGATCGAAGCGCACGCGAGAGGCGAAGCGCTCGAGCGTCAGCCGATCGGCGGGAACCTCCCATTCGAGCGCGGCCGCGCCGCGGAGCGGCCCGGGCCAACCCGCGCGTCGGGCCACCACGCCGAGCGCGCCGTCCGCGGCGACGACATGCTGTGCGCGAATCGCGCCGCGCGTGGTGCGCACGATCGCCCCGTCCGGCTCGTCGTCGATGGTCTCGAACGAACACTCGGTCCACACCTCGGCGCCGGCGCGGCGGGCGCGGTCGAGCAGCCCCGCGTCGAACCGGTCGCGCATGGTCAGGAACACGAGCGGCTCCTCGCGCTCGACGACCCAGCTCGAGCGCACGTCGGCGACGCGCACCTCGACCGCGCGGACCACGCGGTCGGCTGCGACCACGGCGTCGGGCGGTACCGTGTCGAGCGCGCGCGCGAGGACCCCGCCGCCGCAGACTTTGACCCGCGGCACGCGGTCGCGCTCGAGGACCAGCACGCGCGCGCCGCCTTCGGCGAGTGCGATCGCCGCGGCCGCCCCGCCGGGCCCCGCCCCGACCACGACCGTGTCGAACGAGGGCAGGCCGGGGTGCGGGGTCGTCGTGTGCATTGGTGCATTCTACGCGGTCACGGCTCGTGACGATGCCGGTGGTGCAGGTCGTGCCCGTGCGCATGGCGGTGCACGATCGCCGCGTGGCGATGCGGGTGGCTGTGACCCGAGCCTGGCGCCGCTCCGTCGTGCAGGTGGTCGTGGTGGCCGTCGTCGTGGCGATGCCAGTGCTCGTGCTCGAGCGCTTCATGGGTGTGCGCGTGCTCGTGGAGGTCGCGGAACAGGAGCAGCAGCGAGAGACCGATCAGGCCGGCTCCCAGGAGCTGCGACGGCAGGACCGGCTCACGGAGCACGACCCAGGACAGGCCGGCGCCGAAGAAGGGCGCCGTCGAGAAGACGATCTGGGCCCGTGTCGCGCCGAGTGCCTGCGCCGAGCCGATGTAGAGCGCGATGCTGGCGCCGTAGGAGACGGAACCCACCAGCAGGGCGCCGGCGGCGAGCGGTGGTGCCGCCGGCGGAACGGCGAGAATCCCGGCCAGGCCCAGGTTGAGCGCGCCGGCGGTCAGGCCCTTCCAGAACGTGGTCTCGGCCGGCGTCCAGGACGCGATCAGCGCGGTCCAGTGGTTGTCGAGACCCCAGGCGATGCAGGCCAGGGCGACGAGCGCGACGGCGCCGAGCCCCCCGCCTTCCGCGTCGGCCGACGTCAGGAGGCTCGCCGTCAGCACGCCCGCGGCGCCGAGCCACCCCGCGCGCCCGAGCGGATCGCGAAACACGAGCCGGCCGAGCACCGCCGTGGCGACGAGCTCGAGATTGAGCCACAGCGACACCGAGCCCGCGGGCGCGTGGGCGAGCGCGGTCAAGAGCGCGATCGGGGCCAGCATGCCCCCGCAGCCGATCGCTCCGGCGAGGCGCAGCCAGTCGCTGCGACTCACCCGCTGTCCGGAGCGCCATCGACCTCGACGAACCACCAGCGGCAACACGCCGAGTGCGGCTCCCAGATACAGCCAGCCCGCGAGGCGAAGCGGTTCGAGGCCGCCGAGCAGCAGCTTCCCGGCGGGTGTCGCCGCGCCGAAGAGCAGCGCTGCAAGGATCGATTGGACGACCGCTCGTTTCACCGGCTTCGAGCTTGCAACAGTCGCAGGCCGTTCGCGATCACGAGCAGCGAGGCGCCCATGTCCGCGGCGATCGCGGCCCACAGCGAGGCCTGACCGAGCAGCGCCAGCACGACGAACACCGCCTTGACCGCCAGCGCGAAGCCGATGTTCTGCCGCACGATCGCGAGCGTGCGGCGAGCATGACCGATGAGCCACGGCAGCTGCGCCAGGTCGTCGGACATGAGCGCGACGTCTGCGGTCTCGATGGCGGTGTCGCTGCCCGCGGCGCCCATGGCGACCGCGAGCGTCGCCCGCGCCATGGCCGGCGCGTCGTTCACTCCGTCTCCCACCATCGCCACCGCACCGTAGCGCTTCACGAGCTCATCGACGGCGTCGACCTTGTCCTGGGGCAACAGCTCCGATCGTACTTCGTCTACGCCCGTCTCGCGCGCGACGGCCTCGGCCGTCCCCCGGTTGTCTCCGGTGAGCATGATCACGTGCTCGATCCCCAGGGCGCGCAGGGCCGCGATGGCTACCTTGGCCTCTGGGCGCACGGTATCGGCGATGGCGATCAAGCCGCAGACATGCTCGGCCGTGCCCACGACCACCGCCGTGCGGCCGGCGTTCGACATCGCGGCGAGTCGCTGGTGGACGTCCGGGGTCTCTTGTCCCCGTTCTTCCAGGTAGCGGTGTGAACCGAGCCAGCACTCCTCGCCGTCGAAGCTCCCCGTGGCCCCTTTTCCTTGCAGAATGCGGACGCGGTCGGCGGGAAGCGACGCGACCTGCTGTCTTGTCGCGTAGGCCACGATCGCGCGAGCCAAAGGGTGATCGCTCCGACTCTCCAACGCGGCGACGCGCTCGAGCAGCTCCCGCTCCTCGTGGCCCGCGAGCGGCACGATCTCCAGCACGGACGGCTGACCCTGGGTCAGGGTTCCCGTCTTGTCGAGCGCAACGGCTCGAAGGCGCGCCGGCGCTTCGAGGAACAACCCGCCCTTGATCAGCACTCCCCGGTGCGCCGCCGCGGCGAGACCCGCGACGATGCTCACGGGCGTCGAGATGACAAGGGCGCAGGGGCAGGCGATCACGAGCAGCACCAGGGAGCGATACAGCCAGGTGCTCCACGCCGCATCCGTGAAGAGCGGCGGTACGAGCAGCACGACCAGTGCAGCAGCCATCACCGCCGGCGTGTAGATCCTGGCGAAGCGCTCCACCCACTGCTCGGAGGGGGCACGGCGGGACTGCGCTTCCTCCACGAGCCGGACGATGTGGGCCAGGGTCGTTTCGCCGGCAAGCTTCGTGGACTCGACTTCGAGGGCCCCGTCGCCATTGATCGTGCCGGCGAACACCTCGCTACCCCGGTGCTTTTCGACCGGAACGCTCTCGCCCGTGATGGGCGCCTGGTTGACGGCGCTCTCTCCGGCCACGACTCGACCGTCGAGCGGGATCCGCTCGCCCGTCCGCACGAGCAGCCGCGCGCCGACCGGCACCGTCGCGGCCGGCACCTCCTCCTGGCTGCCGTTGGCCCGGAGCAGTCGTGCCGTCTGCGGCGCGAGGTCCATCAAGCCGGCAATGGCGCGACGGGCGCGCCCCACGCTCCAGGATTCGAGCGTGAGCGAGAGCGCGAAGAGGAAGCTGACGGTGGCCGCTTCGAGCCAGTCACCGATGCCCAGCGCACCGAGCACCGCCACGGTCATGAGCAGGTTCATGTCCGGGCGCAGCCGCCGCAGCGAGAGCCACGCCTTGGGCGCCACCTGCCAGCCGCCAGCGAGGACGGCGAGCAGGCAGGCCAGCGCCGTGGGCGAAGGCACGCCGCCCAGCCCCTCGCGGCCGAGCGCTGCCCCGGGGCCGCCTGCGAGTCCCGCGTGCAGACAGAACCCCAGCAGGGTCAGCATGCCGCTCGCCGCCGTGAGCAGAGCCCGTCCGCGTCGTTGCCAGAAGCCCGACGGGTCGGCGGACCGGTCACCGTACTGCCAGACCTCGGCCTGCATCCCGGCGCGCTCGACCGCGGCGACGATCTCGCGGTCGCCCGCCCCCGGCGCCGCCCCAGCGACCGTCATCTTCGCCCGCAGCAGATCGAACGTCAGGCGCTCCTCTCCACCCACGAGCGGACCGACCTCACGCTTGAGCGCGGAGATCTCCTCGGCACAGTCCATGCCGCGGATCTTGAAGTGACGCTGGGTTCCTGACACGGGATCCACACGATAGACCTCCGGCGGCTGCCGGGGGTGTCGATCAGGGTGCGAATGGTGCCGAAGCCGGGACTCGAACCCGGACAGGCCCTGAAACTGGCGGAGGGGTCATAGGATGTGACGCGACCGCGCGCCGCAAGGCAGGCGCGACCTCGAAGGGTCTGTTCGGGGGCGAGAAACTGACCGGCACGGACCGACGCGAGGCAGGTACAATCACGGTCGCGGGGGTACCCACGATGAGACAGGCAGCGTCCCTCGAGAGCGGAGACCGGCGCCTCTTGCCGGCCTACACCGCGGCGGAGGCTGCGCTCTATCTGCGTCTACCGGTCGCGACGCTGCGATCCTGGGCGGTTGGCCGGCCCTATCCGACTCGGACAGGGACACGGCGCTCGGCGCCCGTGCTCACGCTCCCTCGTGTGCGGCCCTCGATGTTCTCCTTTGTGAACATGGTCGAAGCCCATGTGCTGGCCGCGATCACGCGCGACCACGACGTGCCGCTACAAAAAGTGCGGCGCGCGCTGCGCTTCCTTGGGCGGGAGTTCGAGTCGACCCATCCGCTCATCGACCGTGCGCTCGAGACGGATCGGCGCGACCTGTTCGTGCGGGAAGCCGGTCGGCTGATCAACGTGTCGCAGGAGGGTCAGGTCGCGATCGGAGAGGTCCTCGAGATGTACCTGCGGCGCATCGAGTGGGACGAGGTCGGGATCGCGGCACGGCTCTATCCATTCACTGCCAAGGCGGAGCCGCAAGCGCCCCGGGCAGTCCTGATCGACCCCCGGATCGCTTTCGGGCGCCCCGTGCTCGCTGGAACGAGCATACCGACCCAGGAGATCGCCCAGCGCTTCAAGGCAGGCGAGTCGCCTGAGTCCTTGGCCAAGGACTTCCGCCGCGACGCAAGGGAGATTCTGGAGGCCATTCGCTGCGAGCTGCCATTTGCCGCGTGAAGCGGCCCCCGTTTTCTTCGTCGATGCGTCCCTCGGCGGGCGAATTGTCCCCGAGGCGTTGCGGGCTGCTGGCCTCGCTGTCGTGGCCCACGACGAGCGGTTTGCGCCCGGAACTCCGGACGATGTCTGGCTTCGTGAATCCGGCCAGCGCGGTTGGCTCGTGCTCACCAAGGACAAGCGCATCCGCTACCGCCAGACGGAACGTCACGCCCTCCGCGAGGCAGGCGTCGGGACCTTTGTTTTCGTGGGAAAGGACCTCACGGCAGCGGAGATCGTCCAGGCCTATTACAGGCCTTGCCGAGGATGCTCCGCTTGGCACGCAAGGCGCCGCGGCCGTTCATTGCCACCGTGACCGGGAAGGGCACGGTGCGGCTACTGGAATAGGGGCTCAGTGGCGGAGCAAAGGCGGGTTGCGGCGCCCGACGTGGGAGTTCGTGCAGAGGCGATCGAGGGGACCGAGGCGTAAGACCTCGCGGGTTCTCTCTTCCGTGGTGCCGAAGCCGGGACTCGAACCCGGACAGGGTTAGACCCCACTAGACCCTGAATCTAGCGCGTCTACCAATTCCGCCACTTCGGCACGGAAGAGGGGCCACGCTATCAACCGCGTCGTGGGGTGTCAAGGTTGGTTGCGCGGCCGGAGTGCGTCATGCTGGAGCCATGAAATCGAAGAGTCGACGGGACCCGGCGCTGCGCACACGAGAGCGCCCGCGCAAGCACGACGGCGAGCGGCTTCCGCGCGGCCGCACGGTCGTCGGGATCTACTCCGGCTCGCACGGAGCAGGCCTGGTCGTGCCGTTCGATCCGGTCGAGCGCGATCCGCTGCGCATTCCCCCCGCGCTCGCCGCGGGCGCCGCGCACGGACAGATCGTGCGGGTCGAGGTCGTGCGCCGCCCGGGGGCGGGCGAGCGCGCCAGCGCCCGCGTGCTCGAGATTGTCGGCGACTCGCGGCTGCCCGGCGCCGACGTGCGGCTCGTGGCGCTCAAGTACGGCCTGCACGAAGGGTTCTCCGAGGGCGCACGGGCGGCGGCGGCGCGCCTGCCCGCGCGCATCGAAGCGGCGGTCGAGTCGGCACGCGAGACCTTCGACGATCCGGCCCCGGTGACGATCGACCCCGACACGGCGCGGGATTTCGACGACGCGATCGCGGTCACCGCGCGGCCCGGCGGCGGGTACCGCTTGTTCGTGCACGTCGCCGACGTCTCGCACTTCGTCACGCCCGGGAGCCCCGTCGATGTCGAGGCGCGGGTTCGCGCGACGAGCGTCTACTTTCCCGACCGGGTTCTGCCGATGCTCCCCGAGCGACTCTCGGACGATCTGTGCTCGCTGCGCCCGGGCGTCCCGCGCCTCGTGCACACGGTCGTGCTGGACTTCGACCGCGAGGGCGCAGTGCGCCGCGCGCGGTTCGCCGACGGCGTGATCCGCTCGGCCGCCCGCTTGACCTACGACGAGGTGGACGAGGTGCTGGCGGGCGCACCGCCACGCGACGTGCCCGCGGCCGTGACCGCGATGCTGGTCCGCGCCGACGCGCTGCGCGAGCGACTGGAGCACCGTCGCCGCGCGCGCGGCAGCATCGACTTCGATCTGCCCGAGCCGCAGATCGTGTTCGACGAAGCGGGCAACGTCAGCGGGGTCGCCGTCTCGCCCCGCACGAACGCGCACCGGTTGGTCGAGGAGTGCATGCTCGCGGCGAACGAGGCGGTGGCCGAGCGCCTCGAGCGCACGAGTGGCGCATGCCTGTACCGGATCCACGAGCGCCCCGATCCGGACAAGGTCGAGGCCCTGTCGGAGTTCGCGCTGGCGCTCGGGATCGACTGGCGTCCCGATCCCGACGCCGTCACGCCGCGCGATTTCCAGGCGCTGTTGACCAGCGTCGCCGGGCGGCCGGTCGAGCGGGTCGTCGGTGCGGTGGCCCTGCGCTCGATGAAGCAGGCGCGCTACAGCGCGGGCAACGCCGGTCATTTCGGGCTGGCCGCGCCGACCTACTGCCACTTCACCTCGCCGATCCGACGCTATCCCGACCTGGTCGTGCATCGCCTGCTGCGCGCCTCGCGCGCGTCGGCGCGGAGCGGGCAGACCCCACGCGAGGAGCTCGACGCGCTGGCGCTCGACTGCTCGCGGCTCGAGCGCAACGCCGAGGCCGCCGAGCGCGAGCTCGTGGCGTGGAAGAAGGTCGTGGCGATCGCTTCGCGCACGGGCGAGGAGTTCACCGGCATCGTCACCGGCGTCGCTCCCTTCGGGCTCTTCCTCTCGCTCGAGGAGAATCTGGTCGAGGGCCTGCTGCGTACCGAGCGGCTGGGCGCCGAAGCGTTCGAGCACGACGCCCGCGGGCACGCGCTACGAGGAAGTCGCAGCGGAACCGTGTTCCGCCTGGGGGACCGGATGGATGTGCGCGTCACGCGCGCGGACCCGATCGCCCGACGCGTCGACTTCGCGCTCGCGAGCGCGGCCACGCTGGCGACGACCGCGCTTCGGCCGGCAAAGCGCGCGACGGCGAGCCCCCGCACGCGGCAGCGCGGAAGGCAGCGTGGCCGGGGGCGCTGAGGCGCGAGTGGATGTGACGACCGGAGCGGTCCACTGCGCCGCCCCCGGGGCGGGAGCGCTGGTGTACAATGCCGTTCCTCGAACGCAGAGCCCGGAGCGACCGATGACGATGCTCGCGCGGGACATCATGAACACGGACGTGATCTCGGTCCCGACGTCGATGGATCTGCGCGACCTGGCCAAGCTGTTCCTGGACAAGGGAATCAGCGGGGCGCCGGTCGTCGATCGGAACGGCGATCTCGCCGGTGTGATCTCGCAGACCGATCTGATCTACTACAGCCTGATGCGCGACGACGAGCTGAAGCTCGACTCGCACTTCTACGAGAGCGCGCGGGTCGAGGGCCGGTCGCTCCCCCGCGGATTCCAGATCGAGGACTGCAACACGGGCTGCGTAGCGGACGTCATGACCCCGCTCGTGCATGCCGTGACCGAGCAGTCGAGCGTGGATTCGGTGGCCCGGCTGATGACGCGCAAGCACATCCATCGCGTGATCGTGCGTCGGGGCCGCAAGGTGGCGGGGATCATCTCCGCGCTCGACGTGCTGCGGGTCCAGGAGAACGGTTCACACCCGCGCGCGTCGCGCCGGCGGACCGCGCCGCGGCCGAAGGTCGCGCGAGCGCGGCGGCCCACCGTCTCGCGGTAAAAACCCGGAAAAACGAGCCACGGGTCCGTTGCGCTGCCCCGCGGAGCGCCGGATACTCGTCAGGAGCGCCGGAGGCACCATGAGCGATCCCACGTTTCGCGCGACGACGGTTGAGTCGGCCTCGGCCGGGCTGCGGGGCATGGCTCTGCTGTGTCTCGCCGGCGCGGCCCTCGGGATCGGCTACAACGCGCTGGGTCTCGGGGGCAAGGACCCCTGGGGCCTGCCGTGGATCGGGCGCGACCGCTTGGCCCAGCTGGCGGCCTCGGCCGTCGTCTCAGGATCGACCGCGCCGGAGTCCGCGGGCGTGGATCCCTACACGACCGACGTCAGCGATCCCCGCGCGGTGCTGGCCGGGGAAGCGGGCGGCGGACTGCCCGAGATCGCGCCCCGCGAAGAACCGCAGCAGATCGTGGTCGCCGCGGTCCAGCAGTACGTCGATGCGGGTGCGGCGCTCCTGATCGATGCGCGCGAGCCGCAGGAGTACGAGGCCGGGCACATCCCGGGTGCGATCAGCCTGCCCTACGACCAAGTGGCGACCGACCGCCAGCGCCTCGAGCAGCTCGACACGGGAGGTCGTCCGATCGTGGTCTACTGCGGCGGCGGGACCTGTGAGCTGTCCTTGAGCTTGGCCTGGGACCTCGTGTATGCCGGACAAACGCGGGTGGCCGTGTACATGGGCGGCTACCCGGATTGGGTCGATGCCGGTCTTCCGGTCGTCACGGGGGCGAAGCCATGAGCCCGGCGCGATGGATCCGCGCGAGCTATTGCGTGCGGGGGTGCGAGATCGCGACGGGCGTGATCCTGGCCTGGGCCGGTCTGGCCAAGATCGGGGATCTCGGCTCCTTCGCCGCACAGATCCACAACTTCCGCATCCTGCCCGTCGCGCTCGAGAACCTGGCCGCGATGACGCTCCCCTGGATCGAGATCGTGGTCGCGCTGACGTTGTTGCTCGGGATGCGCTCGCGCGACGGGGCCCGCACGGCGCTCGTGCTGTTGGTCGTGTTCACGCTCGCCGTCGTCGCGGCCGTGACGCGCGGGCTCGACATCGAGTGCGGGTGCTTCGGGACGGCCGATGCGTCCCACGTCGGTTGGAGCAAGATTGCCGAGAACGTGGGGCTGATCGCGATCGCGGTGATCGCCGCGCTCGGACCGGTTGCAGCGACGGAGCGTCCGAGCGGGGTGGCGCGACTCGAGACCGGGGACGTCCGCTCCTAGCGGGCAGCGGCAAGCCGGCCGAGGGCCAGAGCCAGTCGAGACTTCTGCCGGTCGGCCCGGCCCTTCGGCATGGCGCCCGAGCGCCCCGTGCGGTCGAGCAGGGCCACGGTCCCCGGCAGCAGGCTCTTCGCGGTCGCCAGGTCGCCCGCGCTCACCGCGGCGCGGAACTTGCGGATCGCCGAGCGGAGGCGGGTGCGCCGGGCCCGGTTCCGCAGCCGACGCGCCTGGCTCTTCCGGTTTTCCTGCTCCGCGCTCTTGTGCCTGGCCATCCGCTCGGACCCCGCTTCCGTCGCTCGCGCGCGGTCGAACCGCGCGGAAAGCGGCGATTCTAGATCAGCAGCCCCGGGCCGTCAACGTTCCCGGCTAGGTCGTCGCGCCCAGGCTGGTCAGCTTGTCCCGCGCGACCTTCGCTTCGTCGGTCTGCGGGAACTCGGAGACGACATACCGCAGCTGGACGATGGCCCGGCGCACGTCGTTCTGCTCCAGGTACGCGAGCCCCTTCTTGAGATTCGCCGCCGCGGCCTTCTCGCTCTCCGGGTGCGCGGTGAGCAGCTGGTCGAACGCCGCGATCGCATCGGGGAACGCGCCCTGGCTGAAATGACACTCGCCGATCCAGTACATGGCGTTGTCCGCGAGCGGGCTCGTCGGGAACTTCGTCCGGTACTCCTCGAAGCCCGAGATCGCGAGCGCGTAGTTGCCCTTCGAGTAATCGGCGTAGGCCGTGTTGTAGAGCGACTGCGGGTCGGGGAGCGCCCCCGCCGCTCCCGAGGCCGACTGCGGCAAGCCCGCCGCGGGATCGGACGGGGCGGGGAGCGGCGTGGGTGCAGGAGCCCGGCCGAGGTCACGATCGTGGAGCTCGAGCGCCAGGCGATCGACGCGGCGACCGAGGTCGCCCAGCTGCTCGTCGGTGGTGGCGAGCTGCTCGCGCACCTGATTGACGCGCACCTCGAGGTCGCTCCAGTCTTCGCGAGTCACCGCCGCAGCCTCCGCGGCGAGACGTTGCTCGACCTCCTCGAAGTCGCGCTGCGTCTGGGCCTGCGCTTGCTCGATGCGGGTCAGACGCGAGCGGACGTCGGCGACGTCCTTTTCGATCTTCGCGATCTGGTCGGGCATGATGCAGCCCGAGGCACAGAGGAGCGCCGCGGCGGCGACGAGCACGTTCCCTGGGCGCTTCTCGGTCATCCGGGCGGCTCCGTGCTACTCGACCGCGAACTCGGCGCGGCGGTTCCTCGACCACGCCGATTCGTCGTGGCCCGGGGAAGCCGCGCGCTCCTCGCCGTAGGACACGGTGCGGATGCGCGACTCGGCGACGCCCAGGCTGACCAGGAAGTCGCGCACGGCGCGCGACCGACGGCCGCCCAGCTCGAGGTTGTACTCGGTCGTGCCTCGCTCGTCGCAATGGCCCTCGACGACGACCTTCCAGCGGGAGTTCGCCTTCAGCCAGTCGGCGTTGGTGCGCAGCGTGGCCCGCGTGGCGTCGCTCAGGTCGTGCTTGTCCAGATCGAAGTACACAGTCTGCAACAGACCGCGGGCCTTGATCTCATCCGCCGACAACTCGATCGGCGGCGCCGGCTTGGGCTCCTGGAATCCCGGGTCCTTCACCTCGACCGGCTTGGGTGTCGGTGCCGGCGTCGGCGTGGGCGCGGGCGTGGCCACGGGTTCGGGCGTCGCCGGGGGCGCCTTTTTCTTCGGACACCCAGGTGCCGCAATCGCGAGGCACAGTGCGAGCAGCCCGAGGAGCAGGACACGAGCGGTGTGCTTCATCATCGAACGACTTCCTTCCAGTGGGTTCCGCATGCGATGCACGGGTGCCGGCAGTTTCGCCGGGCCGTTGATTCTACCAGCATGCACGGTCCAGGCAAAGGAGTGCTCTCATCGCGACCAGTCGGGTGTCGAGCAGTCGCTGCCCTTGGTCAGCCGACGAACGTCCTGGCCGTCGGCGCGCATCGTGTAGATGTCCCACGTCCCGCCACGGTTCGATGCGAACACCAGGTGGCGGCCGTCGGGCGACCAGCGCGGGTTCTCGTTGCTGCCTTCGCCGTGCGTGAGGCGCGTCGTCCGGTCGGTCGCCAGCTCGAGCACGCGGATGTCGAAGCGGCCGTCGATCCGCGAGACATAGGCCAGTCGCGAGCCGTCGGGCGACCAGGCCGGCGAGTCGTTGTACGGCCCGTCCCACGAGATGCGTCGCACGTTGAGTCCCTCGGCGTCCATCAGGTAGATCTGCGGGCTCCCCGAGCGGTCCGAGGTGAAGGCGATCTCGCGGCCGTTCGGCGCCCAGGCCGGTGCGGTGTCGATCCCGGGGTGGCGCGTCAGTCGGGTGTTGCGGTTGCTCCGCCGATCCAGCACGTAGATCTCGGAGTTCCGGTCGACGTCCGAGGTGTAGGCCAGCTTGTGCCCGTCGGGCGACCAGTCGGGCGCCGAGCTGAGCTCGCCGCCGACGGTCGCGAGATGGCCCAGCGTGCCCTCGCTCGACATCACGTACACGCCGGGCTGCTTGCCGCGAAACGACACGAAGGCCAGCTCGTTGCCGTCGGGGGACCAGGCCGGCACGAGGTTGATCGTCCCCGAGGTCGTGATGCGCCGCACGCGCTTGCCGTCGTAGTCGGCAAGGAACACCTCTTTTGCCGCGCCGGTCTTGCAAACGAACGAGAGCAGCGTCAGCGCGGTCCCTGGACGTCCCGTGTAGTGCCGCACCAGGTCGTCCGCGATCTGGTGCGCCACGCGCCGGACGAGCGCGGTCTGCCCGCCGTAGCGGCGGGCGAAGAGCTGCCCACCCCCACGGTTGTCCCACAGGCGGGCCTCGACGTCGATGCGCTCGCCCGCCGGGACGATGCGCAGACGCACCACCGCGCTCGCCCCGATCGAGAGCCACTCCTCGTGGCGCTCGCCTTGTGCCGGCGCGGCCGGCACGAGTCGGTACAGCGCCGGATCGACGACGTCGAAGAAGCCGCTGAACGCGAGATCGTCGCGCAGCGTGCCCGTCAGCTCGCCCGAAGTCGCCGCGTCGCTCACGCCCCCGGGCTCGGGCACCGCGATTGTGATCTTGGCGAACTGGCCCTCGACGACACCCTCGAGCGTTCCCGAGGGTTGCGCCAGGAGCAACGGCCCCGCGACGAGCGCGAGCGACAGCGCCACACACCATGGCCGGATCCGGTTCGGAGCACGCATCATCCACCGCCCTCGGGATAAAGCCGGAACACGAAGCTCGCCGGCAGGAACGGACCCGCGACGCCTCCCGGCAGCGGAGGCAGCGGTGCGGCATCGGACACCGCGCGCAGTGCCGAGCGATCGAGGATCGGCACGCCGCTCGGCTGTTCGATGCGCAGTCCGGAGACACGCCCGTCGCGCAGGATCTGGAACCCCACGCGGACCTCGACGGGGGCGGACAGTCCCGCGACGATCGGACGCTGCCAGCGGCTGTAGAGTGCCTGGGTCACCGCCGAACGGTACCAGCCGAAGGCGCTGTCGAGCCCCTCGAGGGCCGAGACGGACCCTCCGGACGCGGCCGAGCCCGCGGTGTGCGCGGCGTCCGGGCTGGTGCCAGGGGCGGGTCCGGGCGACCCGGCGGGCGCCGTGGGCGGCGACGCGGCAGGCTTCGGCGACGCGGCCGCGGGCCGGGGCGTCGCCTTCGGCGTGGGTCTGGGGGTGGCCGGGGGCTTGACCGGCGGAGGCGTGGCGACCGTGATGTCTTCGTGCGGCGCTTCGGGCTCCTCCGGCTCGCTCGTGCCTGTCGAGGCGGCCGAGGCGGCAGGGGGCTCGGGCAGCGCGCCGACGAGCTCGACCGTCAGCGCGTCGAGCGGCAGAGCCGGCCCGCGCCACAGCGTCGGTACCCAGACCACGCCCACGGTGAACGCCAGGTGCGCAACGAGCGACCCGGCGACGAAGCGGCTTCGCGTGGAGCGCCAGGCGATCCGCGGAGCCACGAGCGTGACGCGCAGCCGGGCCACTCGTGTCGCGCTCCTAACGCCGCTCCGTCCGCTCGAGCGGCACGGTGACCAGGGACACGCGGGTGACGCCGGCCGTGCGGATGCGGTCCATCACGAGCAGCACCTCGCCGTAGGGCAGCAGCCGGTCGGCGCGCAGGAACACGGTCTCGTCGGGCGCCGAGGCGGCGAGGCCCTTCATCCGCTCCTCGAGCAGCTCGGCGTGGATCGGTCGATCGTTGATCCGGATCCGGCCGTCGCGGTCGATCGACACCTCGATCCGGGCCTCGCGAATCTCGCTCGCGTTCTTCGTCGCGGGCAGCTCGAGGTGGATCCCGCGCTGGAGCATCGGCGCTGCGACCATCGAGATGATCAGCAGCACGAGCATCACGTCGACGAGCGGCGTGACGTTGATCTCGGCCAGCGGTCGGCGACGAGCGCTGCCGCTCCCGGCGCCGAGGTTCGCGCCCACTCGATCAGCTCCGCCGGCCCTGGATACGGTGGATCAGGTCGGCCACGAACTCCTCGATCAGCAGGTCCATCGCGCGCAGCCGTCCGAGAAAGTGGTTGTAGCCGATCACCGCCGGGATCGCGGCCGCGAGGCCCGCGGCGGTGGCCACGAGCGCCTCGGCGATGCCGGGAGCGTAGGCCGCCAGGCTCGCCGAGCCGCTCACGCCGATCCCGCGGAACGCGTTCATGATCCCCCAGACCGTGCCGAAGAGTCCGATGAACGGCGTCGCGCCGGCCGTCGTGGCCAGGAAGCCCAGGCTCCGCTCGAGCTCGCCGAGCTGGACCGAAGCGCTCTTGCGCAGGACGCGGTGGACCGCCTCGAGGCCGAGCGCTTCGAGCCCCGTCGGCGCGGGCGGATTCAGGCTGATCTCGCGGAAGCCGGCGCGGAAGATGTCGGCGACGGGGCTCCCCGCGAGATCGCGCGTGTCGTCCTGGATCGCGGCCAGGCCGCCGCCGCGCTCGAAGCGCTCGAGGAATCGCCGCGAGCTGTCCTCCGCGCGGCGGAAGCGGCGGTAGCGCTCGGCCATGATGCCCCAGGATGCGACCGAGAACACGAGCAGCACGGCCAGCACGAGCTTGGCCATCGGCCCGGCGTCGAGCACCAGGCTCCACACATCGAGACCCGAACTCGTATTGGCCAAGGAGACGGGAGCCAAGATCGCTTCCTTGCGGGCGCGCAACGAACTCGGCGCGGCGGCGACGAACGCACGCTATGCTATCCCACGGCCCCACGGAGCGTCAAAACGCGCGCTCCGGATCGTCGACGGTGCTCGTGCTGCGTACGTTGCGCATCCGTGATCTGGCGATCCTCGACGACGTGGTCGTCGAGTTCGGCGACGGCTTCAACGTCCTGACCGGCGAGACCGGCGCGGGCAAGTCGATCCTGGTCGACGCGCTGGGGCTCGTCGCCGGGGGCCGCGGCGATCGCACGCGGATCCGCGCGGGCAGCGAGCGCGCGATCGTCGAGGCGCTGTTCGCGATCGAGGCCCGGGGCGAGGCGGCGCAATGGCTCGCCGAGCACGGATTCGGCGCGGCCGACGCGAGCGAGGTCGTCGTGCGCCGCGAGCTCGCGGCCGCGGGCGGACGGATCTGGCTCGGCGGCTCGCCCTGCACGCTCGCGCTCCTCGCCGAGGTCGGACCGTACCTCGTCGAGCTCCACGGCCAGCACGAGTTCCGCACGCTGCTCGCGCCCGAGCGACACCTGGCGATCCTCGATCGCTTCGCGGAGGAGGACGATTGCCTCGACGCGACCGCCGCGGCGCATGCCGCGGTCCTCGCCGCCCGGCGCAGGGCCCGGGCGCTGGCCGAGGCCACGGCCCAGCGCGTCGAGCGTCTGGAGCAGCTCGGGCGGCTCGTGTCCGAGGTCGATGCGGCCGGGATCCGGCCGGGGGAGCTGGCCGAGCTCGAGCGCGAGCGGCGCATCCTGCGCAACGCCTCGACCGTTTCGGGCTTGCTCGACGAGCTGGTCGAGCGGACGGTGGACGGCGAGCCGGCGGCGGCCGGCTTGGCTTCGGCCGCGGCGCGGCGCGCGCGCGACCTTGCCGCGACCGACCCAGGGGTCCGTGAGCTGGCCGAGCGCCTCGAGGCCGCGACGATCGAGCTGCAGGACGTCGGAGCGGCGTTCCGCTCGTATCGCGAGCGCATCGACTTCCGGCCCGACCGTGTCGACGCCGTGGAGTCCCGCCACGCGGCGCTCGGGCGGCTCCTGGTGCGCCATGCGGCGACGGAGGAGGAGCTGCTGGCCCGTCGCGAGTCGGCCGCGTCCGAGATCACGGCGCTCGGGCGGGTCGAGAGCGAGCTGGCCCAGGCGCAGGCCGATGTCGCGCGCGTCGAGTCCGAGTATGCGACTGCCGCGCTCGAGCTGCGCGCGCTGCGCCGTCGCACCTCCGATCGCCTCGCCGCGGCGGTCGAGCGGCAGCTGGCCGACCTGGCGCTGACCAAGGCGCGCTTCGCGGTGCGCTTCGACGTGCCGCCCGGCGACGGCGTGGCCGCGCCGGACGGGATGCTGGCGCTCGGGCCGCGCGGGGCCGATCGCGTGGAGTTCCAGCTCGCGGCGAACCCCGGCGAGCCGCTGGGGCCCCTGCACAAGGTGGCTTCGGGCGGCGAGCTGTCGCGCGTGCTCCTGGCGCTCCATGCGGCGGCGGACGCCAGCGCGCCCGGGCGGCGGGTCCTCGTGTTCGACGAGGTCGACGCGGGGATCGGCGGCGCGGTGGCCGACGCGGTCGGGGCCCGCCTGCATCGACTGGCGGCGCGCAACCAGGTGCTGTGCGTGACGCACCTGGCGCAGGTCGCGGCGCATGCGGACCGGCACTTCGCCGTGCGCAAGCGCGTCGAGGCCGGACGCACGCGGGCTGCGGTCGCCGAGCTGGACGAGGAGCGGCGCGTCGACGAGCTGGCGCGCATGGTCGGCGGGCGCGAGGCCACGGACGTCTCGCGCCGCCACGCCGCGGAGCTGGTTCTGGCCGCGCGGCGCCCGGTGCGCGCGCGAGCCGGAACCGGAAAACGAACGCCGGTCGACGGAGGAGCGCCATGACGACGGCAGCGCCACGCATCGCGGTCTACCCCGGGACGTTCGACCCGGTCACGAACGGTCACCTCGACCTGGCCGAGCGCGGCCGGCGCCACTTCGATCGCCTGGTCATGGCGATCCTGCGCAACGAGGGCAAGCAGCCGATGTTCTCGGTCGAGGAGCGTGCCGGTCTGCTGCGCGAGGCCGTCGCCGCGTGGAGCAACGTCGAGGTGGACGTGTTCGACGGGCTGCTCGTGAACTACGCGCAGCGCGTCTCGGCGCAGGTGATCCTGCGCGGCATCCGCGCGATCACCGACCTCGAATACGAGATGCAGATGGCGATGATGAACCGCAAGCTCGCCCCGCAGATCGAGACCGTGTTCCTCGTGCCGAGCGAGGCCTACTCGTACGTGTCGAGTCGTCTGGTGCGCGAAGCGGCGCGGCTCGGCGGCGCGGTCGGCGAGCTGGTTCCGGCCCACGTGGCGCGCGCGCTGGCCCGACGCTGCGCGCCGGGCGATTCCGCTATACTCGGACCGTGACGAGGTGGCTGTTCTCCCTGCTCGCGTGCCTCGTACTCGCAGGGTCGGCCGAGGCCGCGGCGCCGACGATCCGGCTCGTCGAGTTCGACGCGCCGTTGACGCCGCTCAACGTGCTGCGCATCACGCGGGCGATCGACGACGCCGAGGCCGAGGGTGACGCCTTCGTGCTGATCGAGCTCGACACACCGGGTGGGCTCGTCGAATCGACGGAGACCGTGGTCAAGCGCATGCTCGCCGCGCGCGTGCCGATCGTGGTCTGGGTCGGTCCGGCCGGGGCCAAGGCCGCCTCGGGCGGCTTCTTTCTGCTGATCGCCGCGGACGTGGCCGCGATGGCGCCCGGGACGCGCACCGGGGCGGCCAAGACCGTCTCGGGGCTGATCGAGAGCGCGGAGGAGAACCGCGGGCTGAAGAAGATGGACCAAGACCTCGCCGCGCTGGCGCGCTCGATCGCCGCGCGGCGCGGGCGCGATCCCAAGGCCTGCGAGGACGCGGTGCTCGAGGCGCGCTCGTACGAGGAGTCGGTGGCGCTCGAGCACCGGATCGTCGATCTCGTGGCCGACACCCGCGAGGCGCTGCTCACGGTCCTCGACGGTCGCGAAGTCCGGCGGTTCGACGGCTCGACCGAGCGGCTGTCCACCGCCGGCGCCGTGTTCGCGGTCACGCGCTTCTCGCTGCGCCACCGCTTCCTCGAGACGCTGGCCACGCCGATCCTGGCCACGCTGCTACTGTTCGGCGGTCTGCTCGGTCTGTACGTCGAGTTCACCCATCCGGGCGTGGTGTTTCCCGGCGTCGTCGGTGCGCTGTGCCTGTTGTTGTTCGCGCTCACGGCGCAGGTGCTGCCGATGTCGACGATCGGCGTGCTGCTCGTCGCGCTCGGTCTGCTGATGTTCGTGCTCGAGATCAAGGTGACGTCGTTCGGCATGCTCACGGTCGGCGGTGCGGCGTGCCTGCTCCTGGGCGGGTTCCTGCTCATCGACGCGCCGATCCCCGAGCTGCGCGTGCCGCTCACGTTCCTCGTTCCGCTCTC
>Ga0180085_1000229_pt1 | contig 19587 bp, 15 predicted proteins | sample EasRiv730_16_10D_FD_123013 | JGI IMG/M metagenome (GOLD analysis project Ga0180085, IMG submission 123013) | Soil microbial communities from meander-bound floodplain in the East River, Colorado, USA - East River metaG ERMLT730_16_10D | ecosystem: Environmental > Terrestrial > Soil > Floodplain ... | reverse complement strand
CCCGCCCTCGGCCACGAAATGCTCGTAGGGAACGGCGTGGCCGCCGCGAATCAGCAGGATGCGTGGATGGCGCACGACGTCTCCATTCTCGTCGAACGTCGTCGGTCCGGCGGCTCCCGGATAGTCGTGCATTCCGCTCAGCACGGCCGTGAGATCGTCGGGGTGGGCGCTCTGCGCACGGTTGATCGCCTCGACCAGGATCTTGAGCGCGTCGTAGCCGTGGGCGGAGTAGATGTCCGGATCCTGCTCGTACTTGGCGCGATACGCTCGCACGAAGGCGACCACCGCCGGATCGGCCGAATCGAGGTCGAAGATCGTCTGCGGAAAGACCAGGTTCTCGGCAGCCTCGCCGGCCAGCCGAACGATCGCGCCGGTGACGGCCGAGCTCGCCATCAGGACGGTGGACAGCTTCGCGCGTTGTAGCGCCTTCAGTAGCTCGGCCACGTCTTGCTGGTAGGCCACGACGTAGATGCCGTCGGCGTTCAAAGTCGCCGCCTGCGTCAACATCTCGGGGAACCCGGCTGTGTCGCCTTCGGAGAACACGAACGTCTGGACCACCTGGCGGAACTTGCTCTCGTACTGCTGCTGGAACACCCGGCTGAGCCCTCGGCCGTAGTCGGTGTCGTGAGCGAACACCACCAGACGCTCGAGCCCGAGGTCCTTGGCGAAACGCGCCATCGACGTGCCCTCGCCGATGTCCGACGGGTAGATGCGGAAGATGTACTCGCCGGCGTCCGACAGCTGGGGCGTCGACGCCGAGGGCGAGAGCATGATCACCTTGCGCTCCTCGCACAGCGGAGCGATGGCCAGCGAGACCGTCGACGACACGGCACCGATGATCAGGCCAACGCGGTCCTGGTCGATCAGCTCCGCGGCGACTTCGCGCCCGCGGCCGGGTATCGTCGCGTCGTCCTTGTAGACCAGCGTGACGCTCCCGCCGTTCTGTAGACCACCCGCGGCGGCGATCTCGGTCTGGGCCAGGTCGAGCCCCTTGCGAACGCTCGCGCCGTAGGACGCGGCGGCGCCGGACTCCGAGATGACGGCCCCGATCTTGACGTCGTGGCTGCAACCGCTCCCGAGGAACCCCAGGCCGAGCAGGAGCGGCAGCGCCGCGCGCATGATCACCTTCTCAACGGCGGGTGCGCCCGCCGACCTCCAGCCTGGCGATCGCTCGCTTGAGCCGGATCTCTCCTCGCCGCAGCTCGCTCTCCGCCCTCGCGCTTTGGAGCACCGCGTGCGCGGCGTCCTTCGCCCGCTGTGCGCGCTCGATGTCGATCTCCTCGGCCCATTCGGCCGTGCGCGCGAGCACGTTCACCGCGTCGCGCAGCACTTCGGCGTGACCGCCCGACACCGCGAGAAACCGCCGCACATCGCCCACCCGAAAGGATACCTCGCCCGCGTCCAGACGAGCGAGGAGCGGGGCGTGCCCGGGCAGGACACCCATCGATCCTTCGACGCTCGGCAGCACGACCTCGTCCACGCGCTCGGCGAGCACGCGGCGCTCCGGGGTGACGATCTCGAGCTGCAGTCCGCCCGCCATGGTCCGCTCTCCTAGGCCGCCGTCTCCTGCCGGATCTTCTCGGCCTTCTCCTGCGCCTCTTCGATCGTGCCGACGTACAGGAACGCTTGTTCCGGCAGCTCGTCGTACTTGCCCTCGACGATCTCACGGAACCCGCGCACGGTGTCGGCGATCGCCACGTAGCGACCCTGCATGCCGGTGAACTGCTCGGCGACGTGGAACGGCTGGGACAGGAAGCGCTGGATCTTGCGGGCGCGGCTCACCGCGAGCTTGTCGTCCTCGGACAGCTCGTCCATGCCGAGGATCGCGATGATGTCCTGCAGCTCCTTGTAGCGCTGGAGCACCTGCTGGACCGAGCGCGCGACGCGGTAGTGGTCTTCACCGATGATGTTCGGATCGAGGATGCGCGACGTCGAGGCGAGCGGGTCGACGGCCGGGTAGATCCCCAGGTTGGCGATCTGGCGCGACAGGTTCGTCGAGGCGTCGAGGTGCGCGAAGGTCGTGGCCGGAGCGGGGTCCGTGTAATCGTCGGCCGGGACGTAGATCGCCTGCACCGAGGTGATCGAGCCGCGCTTGGTCGACGTGATCCGCTCCTGCAGCTCACCCATCTCGCTGGCCAGTGTCGGCTGATAGCCGACGGCCGAGGGCATGCGACCGAGGAGCGCCGACACCTCGGACCCGGCCTGGGTGAACCGAAAGATGTTGTCGATGAACAGCAGCACGTCCTGGCCATAGGTGTCGCGGAAATACTCGGCCACGGTCAGACCCGACAGCGCGACGCGCAGTCTTGCGCCGGGCGGCTCGGTCATCTGCCCATAGATCAGCGCGGCCTTGGACTTCGCCGGGTCTTTCGTGTCGATGACGCCTGTCTCCTGGAACTCGAGCCAGAGGTCGTTCCCTTCGCGGGTTCGCTCCCCTACTCCGGAGAACACCGACACGCCGCCATGCTTCTTCGCTACGTTGTTGATCAGCTCCTGGATGAGGACGGTCTTGCCCACGCCCGCGCCGCCGAAGAGTCCGGTCTTGCCGCCGCGCATGTAGGGCTCGAGCAAATCGATGACCTTGATCCCCGTCTCGAACATCTCGACGCGCGTGTCCTGGTCTTCGAACCGCGGCGCTTCCCGGTGGATCGGCCAATACGCCTCGGCGGTGATCGGCCCCAGCTCGTCGACCGGCTTGCCCACGACGTTGAGCACCCGGCCGAGCGTGGCCTTGCCCACCGGCATCTTGATCGGCTCGCCCAGGTCATCCGCAGCCATCCCGCGGACCATCCCGTCCGTCGGCTCCATGCTGACGCAGCGCACCCGGTTCTCGCCCAGGTGCTGCTCGACTTCGGCGATCACGTCGATCGGCACGCCGGTGTCGGTGCCCGGATCGTGGATACGCACGGCGTTGTAGATCGCCGGTAGGTTCTGGTCGTCGAACTCGATGTCGACCACCGGACCGATGATCTGGACGATTTTTCCGGTCTTGCCCATCCCCTACTCCCGTCCCCGGCTCAGCCCGCGGACTCGGCGCCGGAAACGACCTCGATGATCTCCGTGGTGATCGAGGCCTGCCGGACACGGTTCATGGTCAGTGTCAGGGAATCGATCAGCTCGCCCGCGTTCTTGGTCGCCGAGTCCATCGCGGTCATTCGCGCTGCGTGCTCGGCGGCCACCGACTCGAGGAGCGCCTGGAACACGCTTTGCTCGACGTAGTGCGGCAGCAGCGAATCGAGCAGCTCGCGCGCCCCCGGCTCGTACAGGTACTCCTCGCCGACCTCGTTCTGCGGGACGGCGAGCGGCTCGACCGGCAGCAGCTGCTGGACGGTCGGTCGGGCCTGGATCGCCGACTTGAACTCGTTGTACACGAGATAGATCCGGTCGACGCGCTGCGCTGCGTACGCCTCGATCAGCTCCTGCGAGATCCCCGCCGCGAGCGGGAAATCGACCGCACGGAACACGTCGGCCCATTCGCGCTCGATGCGATGCCCGAAACGTCGCAGATAATCGCGTCCCCGCTTGCCCACCGTCACGAAACCGACTTGGGCCGCAGCGTGCTCGCCCGCGACGTGGAGGGCCCGGCGGATGATGCTGGCGTTGAACGATCCGCACAGGCCCTTGTCGCCGGTCAAGACGACGACCCAGACGCGCTGGGTACCCCGCTCGTCGAACAACGGATGCCCGTCGGCGCCCGTCCGTGCGGCCACCGAAGACAGAACTTCCACGATCTTGCGGGCGTAGGGCCGCGAGCGCAGGATCCGCTCCTGGGCCCGACGCAACTTGGATGCGCTGACGAGCTTCATCGCGCGCGTCAGCTGCATCGTGTTGCGAATCGAGCGGATGCGCCGGCGTAGATCCTGGGTCTTGGCCATCGAGGCCTACACCGCGACGGTCGCGGCGAACTGCGCCTTGATCTCACGCACGGCTGCCTCGAGCTCCTTGCCCAGCTCGGGGGTGAGGCCCTTGGGCTCCGCCAAGCGCTGCAACAGCTCCGCGTGCCTGAGGTCGAACTGCTTGTATAGCTCGCGTTCGAACGGCCGGCACTGCTCGATCGGGAGGTCGTCGAACACGCCTTGGTTCGCCGCGTAGATCACGAGCACCTGCTTCGCGGCCGCGAGCGGCTCGTACTGCCCTTGCTTCAGGATCTCGACGAAGCGGCGCCCGCGATTCAGCTGGGCTTGCGTCGCCTTGTCGAGGTCCGACCCGAACTGCGCGAACGCCTCGAGATCACGGTACTGCGCTAGGCCGAGCCGGAGCGTACCGGCGACCTGCTTCATGGCCTTGATCTGTGCGTTCCCGCCCACGCGTGATACCGAGAGCCCGACGTTCATGGCCGGCCGCACGCCGGCGTAGAACAGGTCGCTCTCGAGGAAGATCTGGCCGTCCGTGATCGAGATGACGTTGGTCGGGATGTAGGCCGAGATGTCGCCGGCCTGCGTCTCGATGATCGGCAAGGCGGTGAGCGAGCCGTTGCCGTTCTTGGCGTTGAGCTTGCTCGCGCGCTCGAGGAGGCGCGAATGCAGATAGAACACGTCGCCCGGATACGCCTCGCGGCCCGGCGGCCGTCTGAGCAGCAGGGAGATCTCGCGATACGCGGCCGCGTGCTTCGACAGGTCGTCGTACACGCACAGGACGGCCCGGCCTGGATTGGATTCGGAGGCGGGCTTCCCGTCCTGGCCGTGGAACTGGAAATACTCGCCCATGGCGCAGCCGGCGTAGGGAGCGAGGTACTGCAGCGGAGCCGGCGTGGACGCCGCGGCGGCGACGACGATCGTGTAATCCAGGGCGCCGTGGGCCTCGAGCGTCTTGACGACCTGCGCGACCGTCGACTGCTTCTGCCCAATCGCGACGTAGATGCAGATGACCCCCGACCCCTTCTGGTTGATGATCGTGTCGAGCGCGATGGCGGTCTTGCCGGTCTGGCGGTCGCCGATGATCAGCTCGCGCTGCCCACGGCCGATCGGCGTCATGCTGTCGATGGTCTTCAACCCGGTCTGCAGCGGCTCGTTGACCGGACGCCGTTCGACGACCCCCGGCGCGATGCGCTCGAGGTTCATCGTGGCGGAAGAAACGATGGCGCCCTTGCCGTCGAGAGGAAGGCCGAGAGGGTCGACCACGCGTCCGAGGAGCGCGTCGCCGGCCGGGACCTGCACGATCCGGCGTGTGCGCCGAACCTCGTCCCCTTCCTTGATCTTCGTCGTCTCGCCGAGCAGGATCGCGCCGACGTTGTCCTCCTCGAGATTGAGCGCCATGCCCATGACGCCGTGCGGGAGCTCCAGCAGCTCACCGGCCATCACCCGCTCGAGGCCGTAGATCCGCCCGATTCCGTCGCCCACCGAGAGGATGGTCCCGACCTCGGCCAGGTCGGTGGTCTTTTGATACCCCTCGATCTGTTGACGGATGATCTTCGAGATCTCGTCGACCTTGATGTTCATCGAGCCTCCCGAGCCGTCTGGTCCTCTGTCATGTGCTTCCGTAGTCGTCCGAGCTGCGTGCGCAGGCTGCCGTCGTACACGCGGCTCCCGACGCGCGCCACCGCGCCCCCGAGAATCGCCGGCTCGACCGTGCAGACCAGCCGAACGCGTAGCCCGCTGGTCCGTTCGAGGGCCGCTTCGAGACGAGTGCGTAGCTCGGCGGTCAAGGGCGTGGCCGTGGTTACCTCGGCCGGCACGATTCCAGCAGCTTCCTCGCAGAGCTCGTGGAACACCTGGGAGATCGAGGTCAGGGAGCTCAGGCGGTTGCGTTCGACGAGCAGGGCCAGGAAGTTGGAGACCGTCTCGGGCAGCTGAGCGGCCGGGGCGAGGCTGCGCAGGGCCTTGGTTCTCGCTTGGCGCGGGACTGCTGGGTCAAAGAGCGAGGCTCGGAGTTGGTCTGAAGTGCCGATCGCCTCGGCGAGGGTCCGAAGGAAGGTGTCGACGGCCTCGCGCTGTTGCGGCTCACGGAAAACAGCGAGGAGCGCCCGGGCGTAACGCGACGCCAGCTTTCGGTCCCTCATCGGTGATTCCCCACGGGGCGGCGCGAGTCTCTACGCCGGGATCGCGAGCGGCGGACGTTATCACGGGGTCTCGGGTGCGTCAAGAATCGCCGGGCAAACCACGGCGATGTCGACACTTAGGGCCGACGCTGCGGGCGTTGGGGTGTCTTTACGCAGACATGTTGGTCGGCATTGTTGTCCTGGCCGACAGTTCTGTCGTGGACGACACATTTGTCTGCGCCACCGTCAGAGCCGACGACTCCGTCGGCCGACAGATTTTTCGCTTGTTGCGCTCCGATCGTGGCGTGAGGATTCGGTGGAGTGGAAGGACCGCATCTCAGCCGACATCCCGGTCGCTGAAGCTCTCGCCGACATACTTGCGTGCTGCCGACGTAACAGTCTGCTGGGTCGGTCTCACGCGGTCCGAGAACGAGAATCATCCCGTGCTCGGGCTCGGACCGGACCGGCTGGCCTGCGGTTGCGCGAGTGAAGGAGCCGCCGAGTGCCAGGAGCGCCAGGTCCCCCGCGTGGCTGGGAGTGCGGTCGGCGGCACGGCTCTGAGCCAGCCGCGCAGATCTGCCGACACTGTTGTCTGCGGCAGACTTTTATGTCGGCGCACTACCCTCTTGCGCCGCTAGCTTGTCGTGAGAGAGCCTGGTAGAGGCGATCGAGCTCCTCGTCGCTGTAGAAGTGGATCTCGATTCGCCCGGCCTTTCCGCGACCGATCGAGATCCTGACCTTGGTTCCAAGGGACCTCTGCAGGGAATCCTGAGCAGCCGCGACATTGGGATCCAGGGCTCGCCTCGGTGCCGGAGTTGCAGTGTCCCCGCGCGTGGCGCGCTGGACCAGAGCCTCGATCGACCGCACGGAGAGGCCCTCGGCGACGATTCGTTTCGCCAGCTCGATTTGGGAGGACCGGTTGGTGAGCGCGGCCAGCGCCTTGGCATGGCCGAGGGAGATCGCGCCAGCACGAACCTGTGCCTGGACTTCCGGCGGGAGATTCAGAATCCGAAGTGAGTTCGTCACGGTCGTGCGCTTCTTGCCGACCCGTGCCGCGACCTCCTCTTGGCTCAATCCGAGGTCGTCGATGAGAGCCTGGTATGCCAGTGCCTCTTCGACAGGGTTGAGGTCGGTCCTTTGCAGATTCTCGATCAACGCCAGCTCGAGCCGGCGCTCCTCCGCAACCTCACGAACCACGGCGGGGACCTTCAATAGACCCGCGATTTGCGCCGCCCGCCAGCGTCTCTCGCCGGCGACCAACTCGAACAGGCCGTCGGTGCGGGGTCGTACGACGATCGGCTGCAAGACTCCCTGGGCCTTCAGCGAAGCGGCGAGTCCCTCGAGGCCCTCCAGGTCGAAATCCTGGCGCGGTTGCTCCGGATTCGGCACGATCCGGTCGATATCGAGGTGTCTCAGGCCCGAGGGATCGGCGGGCTTGGAGGATGTCGGCAGGACGACAGGCGGGGGAGGCGCCTGTGGAATCAAGCTACTCAGTCCCCGTCCCAACGCCTTTCTCTTCATGCTCCAGGAACTCCTTGGCCAGATCGAAGTACGCGTCCGCACCGCGTGACCGGATGTCGTAGAGGAAAATCGGCTTGCCGTGGCTCGGCGCCTCGCCGAGCCGGATGTTCCGGGGGATCATCGTCCGATACACTTTCTCACCAAACACCGAGCGGACCTCATCGACGACCTGACGAGCCAGGTTGGTTCGCTCGTCGTACATCGTCATCACGACACCGGCAATCTCGAGACCAGGATTCAGCGAGGCCTTGACGCGATCGATGGTGTCGACGAGCTGAGAGATTCCCTCGAGCGCCAGGTACTCGCACTGCACAGGCACAAGCACACGATTGGATGCCACGAGCGCATTGACGGTCAGCAGACCCAAGGAGGGTGGGCAGTCGATGATGATGAAGTCGAAGTGGTTCCGTGCCTCCGCGAGGCGCTGCTGCAAGCGGTACTCACGCCGCTCGACCGGCACGAGCTCGAGCTCCGCGCCGACGAGATCGCGGTCCGCAGGAATCACGCTCAGAAACGGGAGTTCAGGGCAGGGGAGCTGTAGATCCGTGGGCGCAACATCGGAAATCAAGGCATCGTAGAGGCTCGCCCGCTCCGGGTCAGGCTCGAACCCCAATGCCCGCGTGGAATTGGCCTGTGGATCGGCATCCACGAGCAGCACGGGGCGCTCGGCAATCGCGAGGGCAGCGGCCAGATTGACGGCTGTCGTAGTCTTTCCGACTCCGCCCTTCTGGTTGACGATCGCGACCGTGGTTCCCAACCCGGACCCTCGGACAAGTGCGGAATCGCGCGTAATGTACCACAGCACCTCGGCGTGCCCCGGTATTGTGTTCCACGTGGAACAGGGCGCGGCCCATGGACATGAACTATATTTATTGTATTTATTTTGCAGATTTCTTCTTGTAATACACAAATATCCAGGAGCGCTCCCGCTGCGGAAGGGGACGCCGGTCGGCGAGCGCGAGCCCGCTCCACGCGCCTCGGCTGGCCACCGCGCTCGCGGCCGCCCCGGCCCAGAGCAGGATGCGCCCCTCCACGGCGAGCTTCGGCGCGAGCCGTGGGAGGATCCGCTCCCAGCCTCCGAGTGCGCGGCAGGTGATTGTGTCCAACGCGGGAAGGTCGGGTAGGTCACTCGGGCGTTGGACCTGGCGCTCGAGAACGACCGCGTCGGGCAGGACCTGCTGCACGACCGAGCGGAGGAAGGCCGCCTTCTTCAGCGAGACCTCCGTCAGGTACATCTTGAGCCCGGAGTGCATGGCCGCGACCGGTATTCCTGGGTAGCCATTCCCGCTTCCCAGGTCGAGCGCGGTGCCGATCGTTCCACGTGGAATCAGCGCTGCACCCTCCAGGCTCTCCCCGATGTGCCGTTCGAGGAACTCATCCGGATCTCGAATGGAGGTGAGGTGAAGTCGTGCGGTCTCCTCGAGGACGCGCTCGGCGTGGAGCGCCAGATGGCGCGTGACCTCGGGTTCGAGAGCGAAGCCGCAGCTCGCGGCCCGCGCAGCAACCCAGGGCTCGAAGCGAAGCCGGTCGGGAGCCACGTGCGTCAGCAAACCTCGGTCCGCTGCACCCGAGCCACATGCGCGGCAAGGAGAGAGAGCGCCGCCGGCGTCATCCCGTCGATCCGCGTAGCCTGACCGAGGGTCTCCGGACGAATCACCTCGAGCTTCTCGGCCAGTTCCGCGGACAGCCCTGCGAGTCCGCGGTAGCGGAAGTCGCCCGGAATGACCACGGCTCCTGCACGCGACATCCGCTCGGCCTCGCGGGCCTGCCGCTCGATGTATCCGGCATATCGGATGTTCTCGACGATCACGCGGCGATCATCCGGTGCGAGCCCGGCCAGGGTCGGGCTGATCCAGGCCAAGCGATCCAGATCGACTCCGGTCCTTTGGAGAAGGTCTGCCGTTCGTGCGGGCGCATCGAGCACCACGCCCGCCCATTCGAGCTTCTCACGGGCGGGGTCCGAGGGCAGCCAACGCTCACGCCTGAGAGCCTCCGCCGCCGTGTCGAGATCCAGCCAGCGCGAGGCGACCCTCTGCGCACAGTCCTCTTCCACGAGCCCGATATCCCGCCCGTGCGGAGTCAACCGCCGTGTTGCGGTGTCGACCCCGAGGAGCAGCCTGTACTCCGCGCGCGAGGTGAACATCCGATACGGCTCGGACGTCCCGCGGTGAACCAGATCGTCGACCATGACCCCGAGATACGCTTCGTCACGCCGCAGGACCAGCGGGCCCCGTCCCTGCGCGGCAAGTGCCGCGTTGATCCCGGCCATCAATCCGAGGCCGGCCGCTTCCTCGTAGCCCGTCGTGCCGTTGATCTGACCGGCAAGGTACAGACCCGCGACCCGACGCGTCTCGAGCGTCGGTCGCAGCTCGGTCGGGTCGACATAGTCGTATTCGACCGCGTACCCGGGCCGGGCCATCACGCTGTCCTCGAGGCCTTCGATGGCCCGCACCATCAGAAGCTGGATCTCTTCCGGCATCGAGGTCGAGAACCCGTTCAGGTAGAGGTCGTCGCTCTCGAGCCCTTCGGGCTCGATGTACAGCGAGTGGGCGGCGCGATCGTTGAACCGGTAGACCTTGTCCTCGAGCGACGGACAGTACCGCGGTCCGCGAACACGGATGGCCCCGTTGAACAGGGGAGAGCGGTCTCGGTGCTCCATCACGAGCCGATGCACCCGTGGATTGGTGTATGCGATGTGACAGGACACCTGGGGCAGTCTCGCAGCTGACGTCGTGTGCGAGAAGAACGTCGGATCGGGATCGCCGGGTTGTTCCTCGAACCGACCCAGATCGACGCTCGCACGATCGAGCCTCGGCGGCGTGCCCGTCTTGAAGCGTCCCATTCGCAGTCCGAGCGACCGGAGGGCAGCGGACAGAGCCGTGGCGGCCAGCTCGCCGATCCGTCCGCCTGGCGTCTGGCGCTCGCCCGTGTGCATCCGGCCGGCGAGAAACGTCCCGGTGGTGACGACGACGCGGTCGGCCAGGAGATCTTCCCTGCTCGCCAGCCGAACCCCGCGGATCCGGCGGTCCTCGACGAGGAGGCCCGTGACTTCCCCCTCGACAAGCTCGAGCCGCGCTAGCCCGATCAGCTCCGCGAGCATCGCCTCGTGGTACAGCGCCTTGTCCTGCTGCGCGCGGGGGCCGCGCACCGCCGGACCGCGGCTCCGGTTGAGCAGCCTGAACTGGATGCCGCACGCGTCGGCGAGCCGCCCCATGGCCCCGCCGAGCGCGTCGATCTCTCGGACCAGGTGCCCCTTACCAAGCCCCCCGATCGCCGGGTTGCAGGACATGCGGGCCACCGCGTCGCGCTGCAGGGTGATCAGGGCGGTTTCGCAACCCATTCGCGCGGCCGCGAGCGCCGCCTCACACCCTGCATGCCCGGCTCCGATGACCACGGTGTGATACCGGCGCGCCATGTTCCTACTTCCCGATACAAAACGTGGAGAAGATTCGGTCGAGCAGGTCCTCGGTCGTGAACTCTCCCGTGATTTCCTGGAGGTGCCGGAGAGCCAGTTTCATGTCCTCGAGTACCAGATCGTCGGGCAACCCGTTCCGAGCCCCGTGTGATGCCCTGGCGAGCGCCTGGTCCGCCTCGCGGAGCGCTTGGGCCTGGCGTGCGTTGGTGAGGATCGGATCCTCGAGCGGGCCGGATCCGCGTAACTGACGGGCGATCGCCTCGCGGAGCGCCGCTAGTCCTTCACCGGTTCGCGCAGACACGTCGACCTGACATCCGCTCCACTCATGTTGCGGCAAGTCGGTCTTGTTGCGCACGAGGATCGTACGCGACTCGGGGGCACCAGCATCCTCGATCGCGTGACCCTCGGCTTCTTCGATCGGGCGAGAACCGTCGAGCACCAAGACCACGACGTCCGCCTCACGCCTGGCGACCTCGGCCCGCCGCACTCCTTCGGTCTCGACCGGATCCTCTGCCTCCCGTAGGCCCGCCGTATCCACCAAGCGCGCCGGGATTCCAGCCAGGTCAATGTCTTCTTCCACGGTGTCACGCGTCGTTCCGGGAATCTCGGTCACGATCGAGCGATCTCGACCGAGGAGTCGATTGAAGATCGATGACTTCCCGACGTTCGGCCGGCCGGTGATCGCCACGATCGCCCCGCTCCGGACGACGCGGCCGGCCTCGAAAGCGGACAGGAGCTCACGGCACTCGCATCGTCCGCGCTCGAGCGCCTGGGCCACCGCGCCCTGTTGCAGATGGGTATCCGCCTCATCCACGAACTCCACGGCCGCCTCGCAGCGCGCAACGCAGTCCTCGAGTACGGCGCGCAGCGGGGCGAGCCGACGTGACACCGCCCCCTCTGCCTGAGAGAACGCGATCCGCGCCTGATATGCGGTCCGTGCATCGATCAGGTCCGCGATCGCCTCGGCCTGCGAGAGATCGAGCCGCCCGTTCCGCAACGCGCGGTACGTGAACTCGCCTGGCCCCGCGGGTCGTGCGCCCAAGGAGACCGCAGAGTCGAGTAGCTCGGCCAGAACGGCGGGGCTGCCGTGCGACCACAGCTCGACGGATGGCTCGCCGGTGTAGGAGCGAATCGGGTGGAACACGACGAGAAAGCCATGATCGATCGGCCGGCCCATCCGGTCGAGGAGGCGGCCGAACGCGAGGCCGTTCCCGACCGTTTTCGACCTCAGGCTTGCCGGGCGGAACAACTTCCGCCCGATCGTCTCGGCCTCGGCCCCGGACAGACGCAGACAGCCGATGCCCCCGCGGCCCGGGGGAGTCCCCACGACCACCAGGGTGGAGTCGAGGTCGTGCATGGCGCCTGGGTCAACCCGCAGATTGCTTGAAGATCGAGACTCGCTTGAGTTGGCCACTGCCATCGGATCGAGAGCCGAGCCCCTGGAACTCGCACACCGTCAGGTGAACGAGCCGCCTCTCGTAGGCGTTCATCGGCGGGAGGCGCTGCGGCTTGCCCGTCCGAGCGACCTGCGCGGCAACCTCTCGAATCTGATCCACGATGTCCTCGTCGCGACGTGCTCTCTGACCGTCCGCGGTGAGCTGGATGCGCCCGGCGTCGGGCCAGGACCGTCGGGCCATTCGGTTGATCAAGAACTGCAGGGCCGAACGGAGCTCCGAGTCTCTCTGGCTCAGCAGGGGACGATCCGGGCCGGTGAGGACGAGGTCGATGCCCCCCTCCGTCGCCTCGGACCGCACCCGTAGATCGAGCCCCATCAGGTCGATCACGCGTTGCAGGGTGGCACCCACCGAGGCCTTGTCGGACGAGCCAGCACCAGGCCGCTGTGGGGCGACGCGGCCCTCGGCCTTGTGACTCGGCTCGGGGCGCGCTCCTTCCGGGGTGCCAGGTCCTTCGACGCGAATGCGCACGCTCTTGGCGCCGAGTCCGAAGAGACCCCGCCGCCCCTGCTCGACGATCTCGTAGTGCAGGTCGTCTTCCGGAACACCGGTCGCTGCGGCTGCGGCCGCCAGCGCTTCTTTGAGATGACGCCCTTCGAAGACCTGCTCGCGCGCCATGGCCGTCATGCCTTCTCGATCGCCGCTTCCAGACGACTGCTGTGTCGATTGACCAGCCACTGCTGCCCGATGCCGAGCAGGTTGTTGACGAACCAGTACAGGACCAGCCCGCTCGGCATCTGCAGGCAGATCACGCCGAACATCACGGGCATGAACAGCATGATCCGTTGTTGTTGGAGCTGCTGCGGGTCTTTGACGCGGGTCATCGCCAGCTTTTGCTGGAAGAACATGGTCGCGGTCATCAGAATCGGCGTGATCCAGAAGGGATCCTGCACGGACAGATCCTGGATCCAACCGAAGAACGGCGCCCCGCGCAACTCCACGGCAACCGTGAGCATGTTGTAGAAGCCGATCAGGATCGGGAACTGGGCCAGCAGCGGCAGGCACCCCGATAGGCCGCCCATCGGGTTCACACCCTCGGCCTTGTAGAGGTCCATCATTTCCTGGTTCATCTTGGCCCGCGACTGCGCGTCCTTCTTCTTTGTGTACCGGGCACGGATCGCCTTGACCTTGGGCTGCAGCTTCTGCATCTGGAGCTGCGTCCTCTTCATGTTGATCATCGAGTACTGGTTGATCGGAAACAAGACGGCCCGAAGCGCGACGGTGGCGAGAACGATGGCCCAGCCCCAGTTGGACACCACGTGGCCGTGGATCCAAATGAGACACAGGAACAGGTACTTCACGATCGGTTGGAGCCACTCCATGCTCGAGAACCAGATGGCCTTGTCGAGATCGTGGCCGAGGCCCTTGAGCAACTCGAAGCGCTTGGGCCCCACGAACAGCTGCAAACCGCCGTCGGGAACCGACACCGAGATGGTGGGTTTCGACACTGGTTTCGCCTGATCGGGTGGCGCCGTCGGTGCTGGCTGTGGAGTGACCTGGCTGTGAACCCAAGCGACCTCTGTCGGGGTTCCGGCTGGCACGAGCAAGGCCGCGAAATACTGGTCTTCGAGGCCGGCCCAGCGCACGGGCCCACCGAAGCGGCCACTGTCGGCGAGCTTGCGGGCGGCCGCCCGCGAGACGCTTCCGCCGACGTTCCACAGGGCTTGGCTCTCGTAGTAGTAGTTCGATCGCCCCCCACCTGCGGCAAACCCAGGGCCGAGGGAGACCCGCGAGGGTCGGACCTTTCCGTTCTCCCTTACTTCTTGCTGGATCTCGACGAGGTAGCTGCCATGATGGAACACGATCTCGCGACGCGCCTCGAGTCCACGCCCGTCTGCGTACACGAACCGTACCCGCTCGCCACTCGGTCGTCCTTGCTCCTCTGGAATCGCCTCGCGCTCGACCTGGAACAGCGCCGTCTCGACGGCGTGGGCTAGTTCCGCGTCATCGAGGTCGAAGGCGAGATAGCGAGCGGGAGTCCCGGAGTAGATCGGAAACACGTCGAGCAGCCCGGCCTCCGTTCCGTACCCATACAGGGCCCAGGAGACGGCACGCGCACCCTGATTCGTGAGAACGGCATGGAACACCCCGTTGTCGATTTCGACACTCTGCTCGGCGCTGGCGGCAACCGCCGGGCTGCTCGCTTCGTTCGGCACGGGAGGGGCCGCCTCGGCCCCAGCCATCGGCGAGAGTGGTGACCCGGCTTCCGGCTCCGGCGCGGCCTGCTGGACCGGCGCGGGCGGCGCGAGCGGCGGCGACATGATCCACATGAATGTGGCGTAGATCAGGACCGAGATCGCAACCGCGAGGATCAGCCGCTTCTCCATCTCCAAGGCGAGCTCGCTCCTAGTAGGGCCGGTGCCCGGTGGGGAAGCGGGATGGGACCGGATCCACGCCCCCGCGGTGAAACGGGTGACAACGGGCCACGCGACGCATGGCCAGCCAGCCCCCGCGCCAAACGCCGTGAAGGTCCACGGCCTCCGCGGCGTACTCGGAGCACGTCGGCCAGAAGCGACAGGCGGGGGGCAGTATCGGAGACACGAGACGCTTGTACACCCGCAGCGCGCCGACCAGAATCCCTCGAGGCGTCATGGCCGCCTCCGCGCCAGTCTGCGGTAGCAGGCAAGGAACGCCGTCTCGAGTGCGGCGACGTCGCTTGGATCGATCTCGCGATGCACGTTGATCACGATGTCGAGCTGGGGCAGGAGATCCGCGCGATGTCGGCGGAAGATGTCGCGGAAGCAACGCTTGACCCGGTTGCGAAGGACAGCCCCACCGACGCGCCGCGTCACGGTGATCCCCAGCCTGGCGGTTCCGGCATTCGTGGGCGTGCCGAAGAGGGTGAACGCACGGCAGCCCGCGCGTCGTCCCGTTGTGTACGCAACTTGGAACTGCCGAGGTGCCGTCAGGCGGCACGCACGAGGGAAGGCCTGTCGGGGTCGGCGCCGCTCAGAGGGCGAGCCGCTTCCGCCCTTTCCGGCGCCGCCTGGAGAGTACAAGTCGACCTCCCCGGGTGCGCATGCGGACGAGGAAGCCATGGGTCTTGTTGCGCCTGCGATTGTTGGGCTGAAAAGTCCGCTTCATGTTGAGCTCGCCGTGAGCCCGTGCCGGGCGAAAGGCCGCATGTTAGGGGAGGGCGGTTGGCATGTCAAGGCTCGGTCCGTCCTCGGTCCGTCCCGGCTCGTGGAAAACGACTCGCCAAGCAAACACCAACAACAACATTAACACTATTACATCAAAGTTGGTGTGAGACTTGCCTGCCGTCACCTCGTTGTGATAGGCTCCGCGCGCCTGTCGAGGGCGGGTCAGCTTCCACAGATTGACGCGTTTCGCGCTCCGGTTCCGGGGGTACTCTGTTGACCTCGCGGTGGCCGCGAACTCTGTATCTTGTTCCAAAAGCACGAGTTATAGTCCAGAGCGCCATCGGTTTACATAATCCAGAGGCGCCTGCCGACCGACTCGTGCGCAAACCGCAACAATCCCGACAGTTAGCTGGAATCCCCCTTATCCACACCTGTGGAAAACCTGTTGGATCATAGTCATGAGTGAGTCAGATAGCGCAAAGTCGGCCAGGAATTCGCAACAACCTTCAGTATCTGGAGGTTCACCTGTGCGCGCGGAGACCGCGAAGAACACGTGGGATCGAGTTCTCTTGCGGATCGAAAACAAGGTCAACCCGCACTCGTTCCGGGTGTGGTTCCAGCCGACTTGCTACCTGGCCGAGGATGCCTCCAGCCTGTCGGTGCGTGTTCCGAATAGTTGGTATGCCGAGTGGCTGAAGACCAACTACGAGGGGCTGATCCAGGATGCCCTCCGGGACGTCTCCCGGCCGGGGCTTCGTGTTCTGTTTTGCCCCGAGGCAGAAGTAGGACCTGCGCCGCCAGCCCCCTCGGCTAGCTCACCCGGAGCGGCAGCGCGGCCCGGAGCCTTCGCCACCGGACGGCTCAACCCCAAGTACACCTTCGAGACGTTCGTGGTCTCCTCGTGCAACCAGTTCGCTCACGCGGCATCACGGGCGGTCGCCGAGCAACCGTGCCGCGCCTACAACCCACTCTACGTCTACGGTGGTGTCGGGCTCGGCAAGACCCACTTGATGCAGGCGATCGGCAATCGGATCGCCGCGCGCGCACGGGCACGCCTCGTCATGGCCTACGTCTCGAGCGAATCCTTCATGAACGAGCTGATCAACGCCATCCGCTACGAGCGCGCCCACGAGTTCAAGGAGCGGTACCGCAACGTCGACGTGCTGCTGATCGATGACATCCAGTTCCTCGCGGGCAAGGAGCGGACCCAGGAGGAGTTCTTTCACACGTTCAACGCGCTCTACGACGCCGAAAAGCAGATCGTGATCACGAGCGATGTGCCGCCCAGGGACATCCCCACGCTCGAGGAGCGATTGCGCTCCCGCTTCGAGTGGGGTCTGATCGCCGACATCCAGCCACCGGACCTCGAGACCAAGGTCGCCATTCTGCGCAAGAAGGCTGAATCGGATGGCACGGCCCTGCCGGACGACGTCGCGCTCTTCGTGGCCTCGGCCTGCGGGGACAACATCCGGGAGCTCGAAGGCGCGCTCAACCGCGTCGTGGCGTATGCGTCCATGTCCGGCGTCGACCTGTCTCTCGAAGTGGCCAAGAGCACGCTCCACGATCTCCTTCCCTCCACTTCTCCGGCAGCAACGGTCGACAGCGTGATGAAGCTGGTGGCCAACTACTACTCCCTGCCTGTCGCCGACCTCAAGTCCAAGAACAACAGCCCGCAGGTCGCCTTTCCGCGCCAGGTTGCCATGTACCTATGCAAGAAGCTCACCGACTGTTCTCTGCCCGAGCTCGGTCGCCGCTTCGGCGGGAAGCATCACTCGACGGTCATTCACGCGATCCAGAAGATCGAGCGCAAGCGCACCGATGAGAAGGACTTCGATCGACTCCTCGAGAACTTCGTCCGCTCCATGTGACCGAACTGTGCATACCCAGTGGATCTCGCGTGGACCGCTTGTGGACGGATGGTGCGCCGATCCCCTGGCCGCTGGCTGGCCGGGTTCGGCCCGACTTTTCCGAAACCACCGGTCGGGGTATCATCAGGCCTTTCCGACGGGCAAGTCCCTGGAGCGAAGTAGCTTGAGGGTTTTTCCGAAGTGTCCACACCCCTACTAGCTACTACTAGTCTCTCTCTCCAGGAATATCGAGTAAGGAAGTAGAGTAGGAAGCGCAGCGAGGAAACGATGGAATTCGTCATCCACAAGAGTGAGCTGCTACGCGAGCTTCAGACGGTCACCGGCGTGGTCGAACGCCGAGCGACGCTTCCGATCCTGGCCAATCTGCTCCTCGAGACAACGCCGGACGGGCTCCAGGTCGGTGCGAGCGACATGGAGGTGACGATTCGTGGAACGGTGCGAGCGACCGTGGTGCGGCCCGGTAGCATCACGTTGCCGGCCGCGAAGCTCCACGACATCGCGAAGTCGTTACCCGACGCAGAAGTGCAGTTCAAGCTCCTCGAGCGCAACCATGTGTCGATCTCGTGTGATCGGACCCGGTATCGGATTGCCGGACAGTCACGAGACGAGTTTCCGGCCTTTCCCGAGCTTGACATGAAATCGGGGGTCCAACTCCCGGCTCTGGCCCTCAGGAAGATGATCGATCGCGTGTTATTCGCGATCACGACCGAGGACCCCCGCTACTCGCTCAACGGCGCGCTGCTCATCCTGGAGTCCGGGAAGATCACCCTTGTCGCTACCGATGGACATCGCCTCGCGTACATCTCGCGTGCCTCGGACATTCGCATGCCGGGTGGCGAGCTCAGGGTCATCATTCCGCGCAAAGCGCTCCACGAGGTCGCCAAGATCGTCGCGGAAGAGGGGCCGGAGGCCGAGGTCGTCTTCGGAAAGTCGGACAAGCAGGTCTTCTTCGCGGTCGGGCGGCACAAGCTCACCTCGAACCTCGTGGAGGGGCGGTTTCCTCGCTACGAGAACGTGATGCCACCGTCCAGCGCCACGGTCCTGGTCCTGCCGACAGAGGAGTTGACGCTCGCCGTCAAACGAGTGTCCCTGGTCGCCCACGAGCGGTTCGGTAGAGCGATTCGCGTCCAACTGTCGAAGGGGAAGCTCGAGCTATCCAGCAAGACCGAGGTCGGTGAGGCCCAAGAAACCGTGGTCGTCGACTACGCTGGGGACGACGTCGCGATCGGCTTCAACGCCAGGTATTTGCTGGACTTCTTGGCTGTGGTCGGGGTGTCGCACGTCCGACTCGAGTTGAATCCGGTCCCAGCCGGTGCGAGCGAGCAGGATCGCGAGGCAGGCGACAAGCCCGGGCAGTTCCGGCCCGAGGGCGAGACGGAGTTCGACTACCGGTACGTCGTGATGCCGATGCACCTCTAGAGCGGTGTGGCTGTCCGAGCTCGAGGCGGATCGACTCCGCAATCTGAAGGCCGTGCGGGTCAGCCTGAGCACAGGGCTGACGATACTCGTGGGCCGAAATGGCCAGGGCAAGACGAGCCTCCTCGAGGCCGCCTACCTTCTGTCGACCGGGCGGTCCTTCCGCACCCCACGAGTCGATGACCTCATATCGAGGGCCGGTGGCCCGCTGCGCGTCGCGGGGACCGTGTGCAGCCGCCTGGGCACATCCGAGATCAAGGTACTCGCCGATAGCGGAGAGCGAAGCCTCGTTGTCGACGGTTTGCAGATGGAAGTCGAGGGCCTTCTGGGCCGTTTGGACGTCGTAGCCCTGACCGCCGAGCGAATGGACGTTCTCCGTGGCGGGCCGGGCGAACGGCGGCGGTTTCTGGATCGAGGTGTGATCGGCCTTGCCCCGTCGTTCCTCCGCGTGCTCGGGACGTATCGACGGCTGTTGCTCCAGCGGAACGCTCTCCTGCGCTCGGCAAGGGCGGAGCGGCGGGTCGAGAGCGAGCTCGAAGCGTGGGACGAGCGACTCGTCGATGCGGGAGCGGCGGTGCATCAGGAACGCCGGCGCTACGCGTTGCAGCTCGCCGCCCGTATGGGCGCGGCGGGGCGGGTCTTGTTCCCCGATGGGAACGGGTTGACCCTGCGCTACCGCCCGTCGCCAGCAGAGGCCGCCGATCGGGAGGCGATCCAGTTCGCCGCCGTGTTCGCCGCAGCGCTCGAGAAGGGTCGAGCGAGAGACCTCGCGCTCGGCCAGACCTGCCGCGGGCCGCACCGAGACGACCTGATCGTGGAGCTCGATGGAACCGATCTGCGGCAGGCAGGTTCT
>Ga0180085_1000228_pt1 | contig 19635 bp, 13 predicted proteins | sample EasRiv730_16_10D_FD_123013 | JGI IMG/M metagenome (GOLD analysis project Ga0180085, IMG submission 123013) | Soil microbial communities from meander-bound floodplain in the East River, Colorado, USA - East River metaG ERMLT730_16_10D | ecosystem: Environmental > Terrestrial > Soil > Floodplain ... | reverse complement strand
TCAAACGATGAAGTACTGATTCGGGCCATGTCCATGACTCGGCGTGATTTTCTAAAGTCCAGCCTGTTTGTTGCTCCGCTCGCAACACAGGTTTCGGCTCCTCGTAAGGAAACAACATCTGGCGTACGCGTTGCGCGATCCAGCCGCCCCAGCGACATTCGTATTCTCGATGTCCGCTACAGCTTTGAAGATCACAAGTACAGAGCCCCTTACCAGTTCGGCGGCAGAACCGTCGATAACGTCACGCTGCTCAATGTTGATGTTCGCGTCGTTACCTCCTCAGGCAAGGAGGCCGCTGGTTTTGGCTCGATGCCACTGGGGAACGCCTGGTCGTTTCTTTCCCAAGTGGTAACCTACGATCAGTCGTTGGAGGCCATGAAGCAGCTGGCAGGGAATATCCGCACCATTACCGCCGGATATGATCGGCCGGCGCATCCCATCCATATCAATTTTGAGCTTGAACCTGAATACTTGAAAGCCGCCACCGAAGTGTCCCACGAGCTGAAGCTGGGTGAGCCAATTCCTAAGCTCTGCACCCAGGTGACGGCAAGCGCATTCGATGCGGCACTGCACGACGCCTTCGGAAAAGCCAACGGCATCAGCTGTTACTTGGGTTATGGAAGCCAGCACATGGCCCATGACCTGTCCCACTATTTGGGCCCGGAATTCCGGGGCGAGTTTCTGGATCGTTACGTTCTAAAGCGGCCGGTGCCATCGATCTTTCTTTACCATTCCGTGGGCGCATCCGATCCAATCGTCGAGCAAAATATCAGGCGGCGCATCGGCGACGGACTGCCGGAAACTCTCCCCGAATGGATCGAGCGCGACCAGATTACCCACATCAAGATTAAGTTGAACGGCGCCGATCTGAAGGCCGATGTCGAACGCGTCGTCAGCATCGAGCGGGCTGCCGCCCAAACACAGCGCCGGCTGGGCGTTCAGCAATGGAAGTACTGCTGCGATTTCAACGAAAGGTGCAAGGATGTCGAGTACCTGATGTCTTTTCTGGATCAGATCAAGCAGCGGGCACCCGAAGTTCTCACTCGTCTTCAGTACATTGAGCAACCAACTGCCAGGGACTTGAAAGCTAACCTGAACAACCGCATGCATGAAGCAGCGAAGATCGTGCCGGTTGTTATCGATGAGTCGTTGGTCGATTTGGAGAGCTTTCACCTGTCGCGCAAACTAGGCTACAGCGGAGTTGCACTGAAGGTTTGCAAGGGCCAAAGCCACGCCGTGCTGATGGCAGCGGCCGGTCAGAAATACAAGTCGTTCCTCTGCGTGCAGGATCTTACCTGCCCCGGCGCCTCGCTGGTCCATTCGGCCAGTCTCGCCTCACATATCCCGGGTGTCTTCACCATCGAAGCCAATAGCCGCCAGTACGTGCCTTCGGCCAATGAGAAGTGGAAAGAAAAGTTCCCATCCATTTTCAAGATCAAGTCCGGAAAGCTGGGCACCGCCGATCTGACCGGGCCAGGACTTGGCGTCGTGTGATCACATCGAGGATCGCTGAATGCAGCGCACCAAATCAGTTCTTCTGCGCTGGCCGAACCTGTCCTCCTGCGGCGCCGCTTCCGAAATAGGCCTCATCAATCTTCACCCCACTGCGGCCTTTCATCTCCTGGTATAGCCTCTCGTACTTTTGTTGACGGATTGCGTTGTCCACGTCCTGCCGCGCCTCTTCGAGTTTGGGCGATTTCAGTTCTTCCAGCCTGAAAACTTCAAATCCGAACGGCGTCTGGATGACCTGACTGGTTTCTCCAACCTTTAAGGTGAACATCGTGTCGAGCATGGAAGGTGTCAACAAGACACGGGGATCTTGATTTACGCGGCGCACGAACCCGAGATCGCCACCCTTCCCCGAAGTCATCGGATCGTCAGAAAACTTGGCCGCCATCTCTTCGAAATCGGCGCCTTCCGCGATCTTCTTTCGGATGTCTTCAGCCTTGGCCTTTGCCTGTTCGTCGGTCGGCAGCTGGTCCGGGGGTTTGCCGTCTGCATAGAACTGGCTCGTCAACGCCGAACGCACCACAATGCGGCGCACTTTAGCTTGTTCGAATAATTTCGAATTCGCATCCAGAAATTGTCTCGCTTCATCGTCCGTTACCTTGATCTCGTTCACCAGTTCCTTCTCGACCTCCCTGGACAACAAGCTTTCTCGAAACAGTGTCATGCTGCGCTTTACATCTTCCCGATCCTCCAAATGCCGTTTCTCGGCTTCTCGAACAAACAACTTGGTTTTAACCAAGAATTCCGCGAACTGGGCACGTCCGCCAGGACTCGCGAAATACTGTCGGTTCTGAGACGGCATGCTGGCAACGATTTTTTCCACTTCTGCGGCCGTAAGTTTCAAGTCGCCGACCGTGATCACGACGGTCTCTGGTGGAGCTGACTGGCTCAAGGTCAGTCGCGTGGAGATCGAAAACAGGCATAAGGAGACACAGACTGGCCGGATGACGTTACGGTAGCTTGAACAAATCAAGAGATTCTCCCTCCATTTGGAAAATTCTTTGACAGCAACCCGATCTACTATAGTCTTTCGGCTCGAAACTTGAAACCTCCGTTAAGCGTTCAAGGACTCCTCGAGCCCATAAGTCCGTCGCAATTGGAGTTCACCTCCCGCATGCAATCACTGGCAATCAAGCTTAACATCGCGGCCCGCTGGTTGACGATGCTGGGCGTCACGATGCCGCTCGTCGGCATCGCCTTGGCGTCCATCTTTCTTGCCTGTGCCATTCTCGCCTTTGCCATCGAGTGGTTCATCACCCGCCGCCGGCTGTGTTTCCCTCCAATTGCAGTGCCACTCCTTCTGTTCATGTTGTTTACAGCAGTTTCCCTCGTTCTTTCTCCAGAACCATTTCTAGGCCGCGCAGCAATCAGCAAGTTCTGGCTCTTTGCAATCATTCTGCTGGTCGTCAATCTCTTCACCAAACAAAGTGTCACCCAAGCCTACCTCGCACTCCTTTGCCTGAGTGTAATGGCATCGCTGCTGGTAATTGGCCAATTCCTGATCATTGGCCACGTCAGCGTGGAAACCCGGCTCACGGGTTTCATGGGACACTGGATGACTTTGAGTGGCGAGCTGATGCTGGCTTTTATCACAGGAGCAGGATTCCTTCTTTTTGGCCGGCCCCGTCGGCTTTGGCCATGGCTCGCAGGCCTAGGGCTAGTGAGTATGGCCCTCTCAATGACGTTGACGCGAAGCGTCTGGCTTGCCACGCTGGCCGGCATCATTGTCCTGCTGCTCATGCGCCAGTTCCACTGGAGGACCTTCGCGGCCGCTGGTCTTGTAGCGGGCATCGTCGCGGTCGCCGCTCCCGATGTTATTCAAAAGCGCATTGTCAGCATGTGGGACGCAAACGACCCGTCGAACTATGCCCGGCTCGCCATTTGGAAGGCAGGCCGTCGTATGGTCGAGGCTCATCCCTGGATTGGAGTGGGTCCACAAAGAATCTCGCGGGTGTTTTACGACTACCATCCAATACTAAGCGACCGGAATCGCTCCGGATTCTACCCGGTCCATATGCACAATAACTTGCTTCAGTTTGCTGCCGAACGCGGCATTCCGTGTGCCCTGGCATGGCTTTGGCTTATCCTAAAACTGGCTGGGGATCATTGGATCCGGTTTCGCCAAACACTGGCGACGGACCAGTCGCGGACTATCTCGGCGGTAGGCTTCACCGCGGTCGTGGTTCTCTTTCTGGCGGGGTTTTTCGAATTCAACTTCGGCGATTCCGAAGTCTTGATGATTTTTCTGTTCCTGGTCTCAGCGCCCTACGCCCTTTCGAATCCCTTTGCTGACCATCCCCTCTAGCCAGACCGGGAGCAAATCTCCTGGTGGCTGGTTTGCGCCTTCGCCTGCTGTACTACACCGAATGATGTGTCACGTGGGCTAGCAAGAAGAGACTGTGAGTGACACCATCGCACAGCATTCGCTGTTAGTACCCGGCACCGGCACGTCGACAGGATGCGCTGTGGCCTGCCGGCTCGGACCATCCGGTAAGTGTCTCTCAATCAAATGAAAGGCAATCAACTGACGCGCAAGCAACCGATAGCGCTACACAGACGGAACGGGTCCCGGTGAATCCTGTTTGATCTTGTTGGCCCCGGCGTGTGCCGCCACCTTGTAGCACTCAGCCAATGTCGGGTAGTTAAACACGCTGTTGAGAAAGTAGTCCAACCCTCCTCCAAACGTGAGCACGGCCTGTCCGATGTGCACCAACTCCGCCGCCCCTTCGCCGATGATGTGGACGCCCAGCAACTGGCGTGTTTCGCGGTGGAACAAGAGTTTCAGCAGGCCATTCTGGTCTCCAATGATGTTTCCGCGAGCGATTTCCCTGTAGCGTGCAATCCCTACTTCATAAGGAACCCCTTGCTCGGTGAGCTGGTCCTCGTTCTGACCCACGTACGAAATCTCGGGAATGGTGTAGATGCCATAGGGAAACAGGTTGGGCACACTGGTGAAGGGAACGCCAAAGGCATGGCAAATCGCCAAGCGCCCCTGCATCATGGAGACCGATGCCAGGCTGGGAAACCCAATGACATCTCCCGCCGCATAAACGTGGGAAACGCTCGTCTGGTAATGCTCGTTCACCTTGATGCGTCCGCGATCGTCCGCTTGCAGCCCCGCCGCTTCCAGATTCAGAGTCCTCGTATTTCCTTGCCTGCCCACGGTGTAGAGCAGCGCCTGGGAGTGAATCTCCTTGCGGCTCTTGAGTTCGGCAACCACCGTGCCCTCTCCTGTCTTGTGCACGCTGACCACTTCCTCACGCAGCCGCAGCGTGATGCCCATGTCCCGCATATGGTAGCGAAGGGCTTCGATGATTTCGGGATCCAGAAAATCGAGCATCTGATCGCGTGCTTCTACCAGTGTCGTGCTGATACCGAGCGCTGCCGTCATACAGGCATACTCAACACCTATGACACCAGCCCCCACGATTGTAAGTGATCGCGGAAGACTCGCGACGCACAGGAACATGTCCGAATCCACGATCGAAGTTCCATCCAAAGGGATTCGATCCGAATGAGCAGGCGAGGTGCCGGTGGCAATGACGACCAGATCTGCCGAGCACACCTCTTTCTCCACGCCGTTGTCCACCAGGAGACGGTGATCGTCCAAGAACGAGGCCGCGCCGGTAAGCAGATCAACATGGTTCCGCTGCAACTGAGCGCGAAAAACCTCCGTCTCGGTCTTGATCACGTGACTTGTCCGCAAGCGCAAGTCGTCCATCGTGATGTCGCGCTTGACTGCATAGCTCATCCCATACAAGGCTTTCTGGCGCAGTCCTGTCAGATAAATCACGGCTTCGCGCAACGTCTTGCTGGGAATGGTTCCCGTGTTGAGGCAGACGCCACCCAGCACTAGCCTCTTTTCAACAATGCCAACTTTCTTTTCCAGCTTCGCAGCCTGGATCGCTGCATAGTGTCCAGCCGGCCCGCTACCGATGACGACAACGTCATACTCTTTCATAGTCGCTCCTCAGTCAGGACTATGTCACAACCCCGGCCAAGCCGGAAGACTGGGCCGCTGTTCAGACTTTTGGGCGCAACCGAAATCGATATTTCCACAGGAACTTCATGAGGCTGCCCAGATGATGCAACTTCGCCAGCGAAGCGCCTGCCTGGGCGCTGTCGCGACGATGTTGGTGAGTCATGACTGCCGCCGGATTGTAAACCACCTTCCAGCCCGCTCGATGGAGACGCCAACATAAATCAACGTCCTCGAAATACAGAAAGAATCGCTCGTCGAAGAGCTGAGCCCCTGGCACTGCCCGCCTGCGAACAAGCATCGCTGCACCCAGCCCCCAGTCCACCTCGTTTAGGCTGGCATGGTCCCATTCCTGCATCAGATGCCGTCGAACGCTCGGGTGCGAGGCTAAACGCCGCTTCCAAGGACCTCGTCGCATCCACAAAGCACTCCAGGTGTAGAACCGACGGCAGGAGTATTGCAGGCTGTTATCAGGGTTTCTCAGCTGCGGAAGGGCGATACCCACGTCCGGGCGAGACTGCATCGCTTCCAGGAGCAACCTTACAGCTCCTGGCCGAGCCACGACATCCGGATTCAGCAGAAGCAGAAATTCTCCCTTCGACTCTTTGAATCCGATATTGGCTGCGGCGCCGAAACCGACGTTGGCTCCATTCTGGATGGTCTGCACCCCAGGTTTGCGCAGAGCCTGAACCGAAGACAGATCGGAAGCTCTATCGTTGTTCACTACAAGGACTTCGAAATCTCTGAGGTCGACGTCATGCAACAGCGCTTCCAGGCAAGCATTCAGCAGTTCCCCCGTGCGGTAGTTGACAATGACCACCGAAAGAAGCGTCATTGAAAGAGCTCGGCGTGCAAGAGTTCATAGGTTTCCGTGAATCCCCCGCAGTTGAACTCCGCCTCCACTCTGGCGCGGCCCATGCGTCCCAAGGCAGCGCGGCGCTCCGGGTCATGCAGCAGGTCAATCACGTGCTGGCTGAATTCCTGCGCTGTGCCTGCAACCATCAATTCTTGTCCGTGCACAAAAGGGTATCCCTCCACAGACCGGTGCGTGGCAACCACCGCCTTCCCCATGGCTAGCGCCTCCAGAATCTTTCCACGCAGACCGGCGCCGCTAATGATGGGAGCCACAAAGATCGCATGCCGTTGAAGATAGGGTCGCAAGTCCGGAACAAAATCGGCAAAAGTTACAACATCTCTCTGGCTGTATGCCAGCACCTCTGGGGGCGCAAAGCGGCCAATGATGGTGAACGTCGCTTCGGGAACGGCCTCCAGAACCCGAGGCCAGATCCTGCGGAAGAAATAGTGCAGCGCCTCGACATTCGGCGGATGCTTGAAATAGCCGACAAAGACTAGGCTGCCGGGAATTTCCGCGGAGCCTGGACATGGCTGGAAATACTCGGTATTCACTCCAGTCCGGGCCAGGCGGGGCTCGGGCACTTTCAGTCGCAGTTTCAAATAACTTTGATCGACGGTAGAGAGCGCCACAACGCTTTTGACTTTCCGGCACACACGCTTCTCATACGCGGACATCAGCTTCCATTTGATAAACCGGGAAACCCACTGGGCCACACCGCGAGAACTGTGGAAGCTCCTTTCACGAGCCAGGCTGAGCACCTCGTGATGTGTGAGCAAGCTGGGAAATTCACGAAGATTCGGAATGAAGTTCAAGGTATGCAGGTACTCGCACTGAATCAGATCGAAGTCCTCTTTCTTCAATTGATTCAAGACTTCCTTGCGCATGAGCAGGCACGCATGGATGGCCGCAAGGATCTTCGAGAACAGAAAGGAGCTCTTCAGTTCGTCGCTGTAGGGATACAGCGTCACCGTCTTCACCTCTTTGCAGAACCGCTTCAAGTACTCGGCATGCGGTTTCTCGTCGTCTGTCTCCATGAAGGACAACAGGGTGATGTCGTGCTTCACCGACAGCCCTTGAATCAGATTCACCAGGATCCACGATCCGTCAAACCCGAGCTTGGGCAAGCGTTTTGAGATCAGTAGAATCTTGCGCGAGGATCGGCCCGCATGACCGTTCATCACATATTTATGGCGATAGAGAAACCAGGTGTCGATAGCAGCCAGTGTTTCCTCGTCGGAAAGTCGTGCCAGGCTGCTGGCAGTTGCGCGATTCCACACAATGCGGGGAAGCTTGACGAAGGCGCCCAAGAACGCCCGGAGAATGGCAGACCGCCCTCGACTCAAGTCCAGGAGTATACGCAGAGGCAGTTGAACCAGGTGCTTGAAGAACAGTCGTGGTGAGGTGACGTTCTGCCAGAACAACACGAACAGATTACGCGCGATCAGATAGTCTATTTTTCGATTGCCCAACTTGGCTGCATTGGTGCTGCGGTGCTTGTGAACCACCTTGCTCGCTGGGCAAAACAACACGCGGTATCCGGCTTTCCACGCACGATACGACAAATCCGCATCCTCGACATAACCGGGATAATAAACTTCGTTGAAGCCGCCGAGATCCATAAATATCCCACGATGGTAGGCGCTAGAACCACCGCCTGCATAGAACACCGGAACGTAGGCCCGTCGTTCATCGAGTTCGTTGGGCGGCGTGTGACCCACGTGCAAGCACCCGAACACCAGTGTTCCAAACGTTTTTCCAGTCTCCTCGCGAGTCTTTGATTGGTCATAGCTGAAGATTTGGGAGGTTACTGCAAAAACATCCGGCTGGCTAAACCCCTCCAATAAAGGGGTAAGAAACCCTGGCTCGACAATGACGTCGTTGTTCAGCAGCACCACCACTTCGTTCCGGGCGCATTTCACCGCAATGTTGTTCGCGCGGCAAAAACGGTAGTTCCGGTCGAGCTCAATGAGACGAACTTCGGGATAGTGGGTGCGCACGTGATCCTGCGTTCCGTCGGTGCTACCGTTGTCCACCAGGATGATCTCGTGGTCTCCGCCTTCCAGAGCGACCGCTCTGAGCACAGCATCCAGACACTCGCCGAGCAATTCCTTCCTGTTCCATGAAAGGATGATGATGGAAGCTTTGGGCAGGCGGGAGCCAATCGACAGCGAGATAGTCGCTCGCTTCCGGTGGGAATCAATGAGCTGGTCGTAGAGATCGTGAAGCTGCTTCAACAGATGCTTTTTGTGAAAATGGTGAAGGACCAGCAGTCTCCCTTGCTGCCCCATTCGGCGACGCTGTTCGTAGTCGCCCAGCAACGCGGTCGTTGCGGCGGCAATCGCTCCTGAGTCGGCGGGAGGAATCAACAAGCCGGTCATTTCGTGCAGCACCGCCTCAGGCGTCCCGCTCACTCTGGTCGCTATCACCGGCAATCCGACCGCCATCGCCTCCAAGACGCTGAGCGGCAGTCCTTCGAATATTGAACTCAACAAGAACAGGTCCATTGCTGACAGGACGTCGGCGATATCCGACCGCTCGCCTGCGAACAGAACCTTGCCTTCCAGTCCGAGGTCCGCCACCTTTTGGACAATCTTCTCGCGTTCAGGTCCGTCGCCAACAAGCAGAAACTGGGCCTCCGGGCACGATTCCAGGATTGCGGGAATCGCCTCAACCATATACTCGTGCCCCTTCTGAAAACTAAAGCGTGCTACTGAACCAACCAGAAGCTGCTCGTCCGTCACTCCAAACTCGTTCCGTAAGCGACGCCGGCCTTCACCACAAAACCGAAACTTGCCTGCATCGATGCAGTTGCGGATTAGTTTGATGCGGACCGGGTCGATCTTGTAGTCTCTCACCAGCAGCCGTTTATTTGCCTGCGACACAGCTACTGTGTAATGCAGACAAAACGTCATAATCCTTTTCACCAACTTCTTGGTGCCTATGCCGGCGCGCTTGCCTGAAGCCAGCTCAAAGGCCAGGTGTTCTGTGGCGAGCCGCCAACGCACCCCTGCGGTGAAGGCTGCCAGAATCGGAAAGAAGCAGCCAAAAGAGTTGTTCAAATTAAAGTGAACGATGGAAGGCCGCTGCTGAAGGAAATAGCGCAACGCTGCGAAAAAGTTATGTAACGGCGTCGGCCCGTGCGTCTCGACGAAGTCTACCGGGATTTTTAGATGCTGAAAGAATTCAGCCAGTGGCCGTGTGGCCGGTCGGTCGCAGAGAACCACTCTCGCCTGGTAACGCTCGCTGTCTATCTCCGGAACCAAGAGCTTGAGATATTCCTCGGCACCGCCAAGAAAGATGGCATCAGAAAAGTAAACAATCTTTTGAGGCTCATCCATCCGGGGTGTCTTTCAGTGTGAAGCAATGGAGCGGATGTCTCTGGTCAGCGATGCTTGAGACCGTTGGAGTATAGCGTAGCCGCTTCGGACGGGGCAACCAACGGACCGATAATACCGCGCCAAAGCGTGTGCATCATGGTCCTGCTCGTCTGGCCGGGCCTCGCTGGACAGGATGGCCGAAAATTTCGAATGTCCTATGCTCATCAGGTTGTTCAAGATTGCCGTGAAGTGCCATTGCGACCACAAGCCTCCGACCTCTCAATTCATTCCACACTCTAACGATGAGTCTCTCGCCTCCTAGCCCGTCGGAGTCCCTGAAGCCCAGTGAGGTCGAAACCAAAACCATGCAGGGCGCATCTCTCATGGTCCTGCGCACTCTGGTGCTTTATCCGGTTGGATTCGTTGGAGAGGTTGTTTTAGCACGCTTGCTCGCGCCCGAAGATTTCGGAGTTTACGCCCTGGCTAGTTTTGTGACCGTAACGCTCGCAGCCGTCCTGGAGGTGGGCTTGGCGGCGTCACTCATACAACGTCCTGATGAGCCCCGCGACGAGGAATACCAGACACTGTTCACGCTGCAGATACTCGCCATTACGGTGCTGGTGGTTGTAATCTTCGTGTCGTCACCCTGGTTATTTCCCTGGCTGGGTCTCGACGCCAATATTCGTTGGACGATGCTGGCGCTGTTGCTCTGCCCGTGGGTCAGTTCGTTTGGCACCATGTCGTGCGTGAAGCTGGAACGCCAACTGCGCTATGTGGTGTTCGCCCGGATGGATGTCCTGCGCGGGTTGACGTATATGGGATCCGCTGTTGCCCTGGCCTTTGCCGGGGCCAAGGCGTGGAGCTTCGCCATCGCGATCGTCTTGAGCACGATGGTCAAGACGACCATCGCGTTTCGACAAGCTCCCTGGCCGGTACGCTTCCGACTCAAGCTGACAGGGATGAGGCAAACCCTCCACTTTGGGTTTATGTTCCAGGTCTCGACGCTGACCTCGCTCTTCCGCGATCACATTGGAGTCGTGCTCGGAGGACCGCTCTTCGGCGTTCAATCGGTGGGCTATCTCAATTGGGCGAAGAATACTACGTACTACACCAGTCAGATCTTTACCCAGGTTGTCTCCCGTGTTGCCTTCCCTTCGATTTCCCGCGTTCAGCACGACGCAACTGCCGTCAGACAGATGGCTCAGACCCTTCTGAAGTATGTCAACCTGTTTACGTTTCCTGTCATCGCGCTGTTCGCCGCGCTGATCCCTGAGTTTGTCGCGGTTTTCTACACTAACAAGTGGCTGCCGGCCCTTCCGGCTTTTTACTTCTACTCCGTGCGCATGATCGGTTCCAACATCACGACGCTATACGTCAGTGTGCTGAACGCGGTGGGCCAGGTCCGCAAGACCTTGCAAGTCCTGATCTGGTGGACTGTGGCAGACTGGATTTTGGCCCTGGCCCTGTGCCCGATGTTCGGTTTCACGGGAATCGCCATGGCCTATGGATTGAGCGTGATCCCCATCTGCGTTTGGCTTGTGGTGGAGTTGAATCGTGTGGTCCGGCTGGATCTTTCAAAAAGCTTGTTGCAACCTTTGGGCTTCAGCTTGGTGGCTGCAGCCGTCGTATGGATGGTAAAGGGGAAATTTGCACCCTCTTGGGTCTCGCTGGTACTGCTGACAACAGGCGGCGTTGCAGTTTTCATCCTGCCACTCGTGTTGCTGGAGGGCAAAGTCCTCTGGAATGAAGGCAGGGTATTTCTGGAATCCGTAATGAAAGGCCGAGGAAGCGAACTCCGCAAACCGAACGAAGCCACAGAGGCACAGAGGCGCGGAGAATGAATCGAAATGCGAAGGTTGAAGTACGAGGGCCAAACGTTGGTTTCGGACGGTGTTGAAGTTAGGAGCGGGAAAGACTGGAGTTTAGCTTTGTTGCTGCCAGGTCTCCTACTCCAGCCTTCCTAGTCCTAGTTGCCAATGTTCCTCCATCGCACTTCTACGTTCGCACTTCGAGTTTCCATCTTCTTCTCGGCGCCTCTGTGTCTCCGTGGCTTGCCTTTCTTTCTCCTCACCTCAACGCCATCGGGCGCATGGCAAATCCGGCCACGCTACCTTTGATCTTGTTGGTCGCCGCGACGTAGCAAAACTCATAGCCCCGGTCGCGCGCCAGCTCCTCCAGGCTGTGAAACTCGCCGATGTGAACACCCTGCTGCACCAGCAGATACTCGTGAACGGGATTGAAACTGCTGCTTCCCGCAGGCGCCGGACCCACTTCAAGGCCTGAAGTATCCGAGCCGATCAGAATGGCACCCTTCTGCTCCACCAGCCATTTGGCCGCTTCGAGATTGATTCCGGCCGAATCATGCGCGCGCAGCTTCTCATGGTCGCTGCCGGTTTCGCCCCAATAACGTAGTGTGCCGGTACGAATGAAGACCGCATCTCCGGGACGAATATCGACCTTTTCCCACTCAAGAGTCTTTTTCAGATCATCAGTCGTAATGGTCGTGCCGCCGGTTAGAGCCTCAACCTTCTTGAAGCCGGCAACATCCACCAGAATGGCCCGCAAAACCATAGGTGGAATCGTCGTCACGTCAGCTTTGCGAATCCCCCAATTGCCGCCCCAATCGGCCTCCTTGAACCCGTTATACCAGTGGTTGTCTTCGCCCGAAGTAATATGGCCCAAGCCATCAACCTGCGTGGCCACATTGTCGTTGATGAACAAAGCAGAACTATGCCAGGCCAAGCCAGCCGGGTTCGCCCCAGGAAGCGTGAAATCCAGGTCCTTCTGCCGCTTGACCCCTTCGGGTGTTCTGAACATCAGCACCTCGCCCGGAGAATGTCCCGGCCATTTGTACGAGCTGCGATCGTAAGTCACTCCCATGTCGTAGACCTTGCCCTGCTTCACCAAAGAAATTGCCCTCAGCACCATCGCTGGCGTCACGGCATTCAGCGATCCAACTTCATCCTGCTTGCCCCAAATCCAGCCCCAACCCTGACCCTGCTTCCAACCGCGCACAGAGGCCTCCTGCGCCACGAGTTCATTCCGTTCAAAGATCGCGTTGTTTCCGAATGAAAGACACACCATCGCCATTGCAAAACGCAGGATTCTTCTCCAACTGATGTTCATCGTTTTCTCTCCAGCGCCACAACTCTGTGGCAGACATTTGTGACTGACGATGCGGAATGCTAACACACACCGGGCGTGGGCGGACATCGAGGAGCCCAGGATGTTAATGTCGACCGATTTTCTCTCCTGAGAATCGCCCTCGTCTTCCGAGGAGAAGGACGGCACCAGCGGGAGAGCGAGGCTGGACCAAGGAATCCCATCACGGTCTGTTTCGAACCACTAACCACGTACCCCGATCCCCGGCTTCATAACCTGCAAACCTTCACGGCACCTGCAGGCGCGAATACCCTCCACTGCCCAGACAGTAGTTCCGTAAATCCTTGATCAGGCTCGCCCAATCAAATTGGCCAGCCTTGTGCATTGGGATGGTCTGAAGCCTCTCGCAAGGCTGGAGTTCGATCTTAGGTTCATCCTTTAGATTCGATTGGAGAAGTCTCATGTCCGCAAAACACATCGGCTCAATTCTTTCTCAACCTCTCCTGCTAGCTCTGCTGTTGTGGGCGTCACCAGCTTTCGGCGAACCTTTGGCCGGTGTGATGGAGTTGCGTGGAACGGTCGGCTACTCGAATTTCCTGGACGAGGATCCTCTGCACCATCTGGTCACTGGCGGATCGGCCCGGTTCTTTGTGACAAACCGCATCGCCGTCGAGCCTGAGTTTCTGCTCATGTACCGTTCGAGCCGGGACATCGACTTCCAAGTGATCCCAAACGTAGTCTTCGAGTTCACAAAGCGCGAGTCGCGCTTTCAGCCCTACGCCATTGGAGGTGTGGGTCTTCAACGCCACCGGGAGCTAACTGGAACGGGATACTACTGGTCCAACAGTTGGACGGCATCAGGCGGGATTGGAACGAAGATCTTCCTCAGCGATCGTCTCTATGTGGCTCCTGAATTCCGTTTGGGGTTGGAACCCATCGTGCGGATCACCGCAAGCATCGGATACGTATTTTGAGCGGTTGAGTTACTAAGACGTCGGAACGCGATGGATCTCAGGATGAGCCTTACTCAACGATTCGGGCACATTGTGCTCTCGTTGAATCCATTCCCTCAGATCTCTGACCCAAGCGAATCGAGACCTTGGCGGGACGTGAAAAACGCCCAGCTTATCGACATATCCGTGAGGACCGTCGCTAAACCCGACGGACGCCCGTTCTTCGGAAAAATCACGAGCATAGTCAAACCGAAATTCAATAGCCACGCGGCCCTGTTGGTTTATGAAGCCGAACTTCTTGCCTTTTCGGACCCTTGCCAAACCTTCAGAGAAGTCGTTCACGTCTTCGAATTCAGCCCGGAAAAGTGTTTGTCCGTTCTTGTCAATGAACACAGTTCGCCCTGCAACCTCTACGCGTGCGACGCCTTCCCTGAACTTGCTTGCATAGTCGTATTTAGGGCTGATGTGAAATTTGCCGGTTTTATCGATATAGCCAAAATTTGAGGCCAGTGCCTTCTGATCAGCCTTGAGTTGTGCGGCGGCCAAGCCCTCCGAAAAGCTCTGCGCCTGGGCGAATAGGAAGGGGATCTCCTGATCTCCCTTCGTGTTGATATAGCCTCTCAATCCTTCTGAGATCACCAGCGCAAGTTCTTCGGAGAATGGAAAGGCTTCATCAAATCGGGGGAAGATCACAAAACTTCCGTTGGGGTTGATGTAGCCATACTTACCGTTCATCTTCACTGCAGCTAGGCCTTGCCTGAATTGGGTTGCGTCTTCCGCGGCAATTGAGAAGATTAGTTTCCCTTCCTTGTTGATATAGCCACGGCAAGACTTCTGACCCTCGCCACAATCCGGCGAAACTTCAGCCAGCCCCTCGGAGAATCCTCTTGCACTCCAAAATTGCGGCCTGATAACGAATGTGCCTTGGCGGTCAACGTAACCCCAACGCCCGTTGGCTTGGGCATGTGCAAATCCTTCTTGGAATTCTCCAACATATTTGGCCAGAGGATGCCTCCAAGACCAAGCCGCAGCTAGCAGGCACACAATCGAGACAAACGTACCCAGTTCCATTCCGATGCTCATCGACCCTCTGTGCCGACAGATGTGGCTGAGAATGAGCACGATTGCTGACAATAGGAGAACTATGCTCCACGAGATTGTGGGTGGCAGAAATGTCACGGCGTCATCCGACAGAGGTACTGAAGACAAGGCAAGTAGGCAGGTCATCGCAGTGGCGACCGTGGTGAGGAGTAGCAGTAGGAAAGAGGCCATTTTCTCGCGCTTGATCCAAGCGTACCCTGCCAGGCTAGCAAGAATTGAGGCGGAGCCGATCTTCAACAAGGCAATAGTCGTTGGGTCAAGACGGTTGCCCCTGAGAGGCAGCACCATGGAAAGTATTCCACTGATGGGAAAGAACGGGAATAACAACACAACGGTAGCGTCATTGAAGGCAAACATCGAAACGACTGACAGGAAAAGCCAAGTGAATACTGCTAGCAGTATGCCTCGATGCACGGATTTAGCCCTCTCGTCTCGATTGATGTGTGAAGCACGGAAGTGTAGAGAATGAGGCAAGACTGTTTCTGTCGGGTGTTCGTCAACCCGGCAGATAGCTGGTTTGACCCTCAAGGGTCGAGATTTCTCTGAGTGGCCAAAACTTCCCTGAGTTGTTCCACCTTTGCCGACTTTGTGCGGGCCAGGTTGGTTTTCTCCGCAGCGTCCCGAGCGAGATCAAAGAGTTCGACGGCGTCGGGATTCTGCTGGCGGGCGATCAGCTTCCAGTCATCCTGAAGCACTGCAGCCGCGTCGCCCACATTCCAGTAGAGCATCGGCGCCGGCAGTTTCACCGCCTGACCCGTCAGGAGCGACCAGACATTTCGGCCTTCCAGCTTCCACTGGTCCGAAATCTTAGCACCCGCCAGCTGTGCCAGTGTAGGGCACCAGTCGAGGTAACTGACCAGTGTCTGAAGCACCCAGGGCTTGAGATGGCCTCCCCAGTAGACAAACGCCGGTACCCGTACTCCTCCCTCGTAAAGGTCCGTCTTCCAGCCGCGCAATGGTCGATTGTCGCCAAGGACCGGATAAGGTCCGTGCTTGCCCCCATAGTCCACTTCGGAGTGGTACTCCTCCTGGCCGCCGTTGTCGCTCGTAAAGAAAATCACAGTTTCGGAAAGCTTCTCAGCCTTTTCCAGGGCTGCAGTTATCCGCCCGATGGCCGCGTCCATGTGCGCAACACTGGCTGCGTAGAGACGACGCGAGGGATCCTTGATTGAGGACAAATAGGGCGCGACCCATTGGTCCTCTTCTTGGAGGGGAAAATGAGGAACGCTGAAGGCAACCCACAAAAAGAACGGCTTGCTTCGCTGCGTCGTAATGAAACGGACCGCTTCGCCGGCAATCAGATCAGTGGCATGACCCTTTTCGTCGACAAACGAGTCGTTGCGGTGCCAACTTCGATCTCCGTTCTTATACAGGTGCGTGTACTGGTCAGTCTGCCCATGCAGGTAACCGTAGGTCTGATCGAATCCGTACTGGCGCGGCCCAACCTCGGGTCGAAGTCCCAGATGCCACTTCCCAAAAAGGGCGGTTGTGTACCCGCGGGTTCTGAGAATATTGGCCAGTGTCGTAGTGCCGGGGGGAAGGCTTTGTTCGCTGCGCCCTGCGATGGGACCATGGATTCCAAATCGACTGGGATTGCGGCCCGTCAATAGGCCCGCGCGAGTGGGAGAGCAGGTCGGGTAAACATAGTGACGCTCCAGCCTGACTCCCGCCATTGCAAGTTTGTCAATGTGAGGCGTACGAATCTCCGACCCATGGTACCCGACATCCTTCCAGCCAAGGTCATCGGCGACGATCACAACGATATTGGGCGGGTAGTCTGCTGCAGCGGCCGTTGCGGGCAGGCAGGTCCACCAAGTCACCCAGACCCACAGCAGGCAACGCCAAACACGATCGCGGCACAACCCTGTGCGGGATGACATCGAAGCGGCTTGCATAAGCCTCTTTCCTCTAAGCCAAAACCTTCGCCAAGATCGATTGGGCCATTTCGCCGTTCCATCGGTGGCCGCCTTCAAAGCGGTCGACCCGCAGCTCGCCCTCGGCCCCATGGGCTCTGTACACGCGCCGAATCCGCTGAAGGGCTTCCTCGACCCATTGGGGCGGAAGCAGTTTGTCCTGACTTCCAACTTCCCAGAGACACGAACGCGGCGCGATGAGCGAAGCAATCTCCGGGGTATCTCCGAACTGCAGCAATCCGGGAATAACCTGGGCTCCGCAACTGTAAGGACCGCTGATGCGCTCCTGCATCGCGTTGAGCGCGCCTGAAATCACCGCGACGCGGATACGGGGCTCCAGCGCCGCCGTCAACATCGTCATACGCCCGCCATAAGACAACCCGACGCAGCCCAGCCTCTTCGAATCGACCCGGCGGTCTCGAGCGAGCAATTCGAGCGCCCATCGGCAATCGCGCAGATTCTCAGCAATCAGCAGCTTGCCCAGGAGCTGCAGTCGAAGGAACGTGTCAGCGCAAGGATCCTGGCCTTGGTAGCCATCCCGATTCCCTAAGCGCGGCCCGAAAGGCGTCAGGCAAGGAACCGCGACGACGTATCCCTTGCGGACCAGCTGGCGTCCATAGTCGTAGTTGGAGCTGCGGATGGCCTCCGCAACTCCAGAGATGTCGTCACGCCCCGCAACAGGTTGGTGACCGTAGTCGCCGTGCCCATGAAGGGCCAGAATGCCAGGCTGAGTTTTGCCGCCCCCTCGTGGAACGAGCAAATAGACCGGAAGCGGAGAGTAGCCGTCTGCTGTCAGCGTCAGTTCCTCTCGACGATGGTCCTCCAATTCCGTAACTTGCCTGACGATTGTCTTCCACTCTTGCGGCGGTTGGTGTGGACCGAGCAGGGATCGAAGTTTCGTGCCGAACGCGCCTTGCCACGCGCGACAGTCCCGAAGCGACGTCCCACGGAATTTCATCGTCAGTGGTGCCTCTGCCGCAAGTTGCCGAATGCGCTCCTCGATGGTTTGGGACGCAGAAACTTCTTGTCCGCTGAATCGGCGGCTAACCAGAGGCAGCATCCAGAGAGCCAACAGGAATTCCCGACGGCAAAGGGCTCCGATTGCCGCCGGCGATACGCGGATTTGCCTCTCTCGTTTCGTTTGACGGGCTTGATGAATGGGAGTGGAGGGGACCAGGCTACCTGAGATCACGTGGTGCGCAATACTTCCTTAACGACTTCACCGTCGTTCACCGTCGGGCGCTCGAAGCGGCCGTTGTGGAAGTAGGTCAATTCGACGTGATTCAAACCCAGCAGATGCAGGATGGTGGCGTGGATGTCGTGCACGTGGGCCCGGCGCTCGACTGCGCGAAGACCGATTTCGTCCGTGGTTCCGATGGTCTGGCCACCCTTCACTCCGCCGCCCGCCATCCAGATGGTAAACCCCCACGGATTGTGATCCCGTCCTTTGCCCTTCTCATTGAAGGGAGTACGGCCAAACTCGCCGCCCCAGACCACCAGCGTCGTATCGAGCAGCCCGCGCGCCTTCAAATCCGCCAACAACCCGGCGATCGGCCGGTCTGAGATGCGGCACATTCTAGAGTGATTGCCTTCCAGATCCGTATGCGCATCCCAGCCGCTGCCGCTACCGCAATAGAGCTCGATGAAACGAACACCGCGCTCCACCAGGCGGCGAGCCAGCAGGCAGTTGGCTCCGAAACGGCTTATTGCCGGGTCGTCGAGGCCATAGAGCTGGCGTGTGGGTTCCCTTTCCTTGCCAAGCTCCACGGCTTCCGGAGCCGCCGATTGCATGCGGTAAGCCAGTTCATACGACTGCGTGCGAGCCTCCAGATCGGAGTCCTCCAGCTTGTCCGCAGAAAAGCGCCGGTTCAGGGCAGTCAGAAAATCCAGTTTGCTGCGCTGTTGTTGTTCGCTGATGGTCTCAGGCGGCGTGAGATGAAAGATGGGGGTGCCATCGTTGCGGAACTGGGTCCCCTGATACGTAGCGGGAAGAAAGCCTGAACTCCAATTCTTCGGCCCGCCAACCACTTCTGCCGCGTCGGTCAAGACGACGAAGGTGGGAAGATTGTCATTGGCCGATCCCAACCCATAAGTCGTCCAGGCTCCCAGCGAAGGGCGCCCGGCCAGGATCGAACCGGTGTTCATCTGACAGACGGAACCGAAATGGTTTAGCCCGTCAGCCCAACACGAGCGAATGACGGCGATGTCGTCCACGTGCGCAGCAATCTGCGAATACCAGTCAGAAACCCAGATGCCGCTCTGGCCATACTGTTTGAACGTCCGCTGCGAGGGCATGAGCGCGTTGGCCCCCGTGCCCATGGCCGTGATGGGACGACCAAAGGAGGCAGGCATCGGCTGGCCCGCCAGCTTCTCCAAAGTCGGCTTGGGGTCGAACAGGTCGACGTGACTTGGCCCTCCCTCCATGAAGAGCCAGATCACCGACTTCGCGCTGGCCGGGTGATGTCCCGGCCTTGGGCTCAACGGGTTCAAACTGGGCTTGGCCGCATCGGCCAACAGAGACGAGGAACTTTCCTGGCGCAGGAGATAGTTCAAAGCGAGTGCGCCCAGCCCAGTGCTTCCTCTAGTTAGGAACTGACGCCGTGATGGATTGGGAATTCTGTTAGACATGGAGCTTCACCTGATGGGTGGAATTAGAGCAGGCCGTCTCTGGCCTCCCCAACCCCCTCTGCATCTCCCCCTTATGCGCGCGCTGCGCGCAAGGGGGAGAACTACGAATCACATGTGTCATGCCCGCGCAGGCGGGCATCCAGTCCAGCTTTACCGTTGTTCCGGAGATCAATCCTCTGATAGGGGTAGGGAGAGCGTACTGCTCCCCCTCCCTCCGAACCGTACAGGCGGATCTCCCGCATACGGCTCTCCAGTCGGTGGTTTTACCTGGTTGAGG
>Ga0180085_1000226_pt1 | contig 19727 bp, 17 predicted proteins | sample EasRiv730_16_10D_FD_123013 | JGI IMG/M metagenome (GOLD analysis project Ga0180085, IMG submission 123013) | Soil microbial communities from meander-bound floodplain in the East River, Colorado, USA - East River metaG ERMLT730_16_10D | ecosystem: Environmental > Terrestrial > Soil > Floodplain ... | reverse complement strand
CGATCGGGAGCGCGCCCAGACGGTAGGACAGCGCGCCGATCAACCGACCCGCGAAGTAGACCGGGCTCCCGCTCATCCCAGCCGCCACGCCGACGCGCTCGGCGACAGGGCCCTCGAGCTGAACGAGGTGCAGGTCGTAGCCGGGGCCCACCGCGTCCCGCTGGCGAGCCAGATACCGGACCGGGATCTCCTCGATCTGCGTCCCCTGGATCGCGGTCCGCACGACACCACGGTCGCCCGGTTGCGGGTCGGGTGCCGTCTCTGGCAACGGTTCGGCGGCCGCGACCGCAAGCGACAGCAAGGCGGCCAGGACTGCCGGAGCCCCGCGAGGGAAGCGCGGGACGCTCACGACTCCCGGCGGAGCGCCGCCTTGATCGCCTCGACGATGAAGTTCTGCATGGACGGCTTCTGACCGCGCGCCGCCTGGTACACGAGGTGCGGGAGCTTGAGCGAGATCTGCACGCCGTTCTCGTCGAGCGTGTCGAGCCACCGGGTGAACTCGCTCCAGCTCGAGAACGACATCGGCTCGATCGCGCCGTTTCGATACAACTCGATCAGGCGCACATCGTCTCGGAGCTTGAACAGGACGTCGGACTCGCCGAATTCGGAAAAGTCACTATAGGCGAAAAACTTGACCTCGCCAGCGGTTTGCCCCTTGCCCTTGATCGAGACCTCTGGGGTCTTGTTGCAGCGCATCATGATGTAGTCGTTCTTGCCCTTGAAATGGAAGGCGAGGATCGGGTCGGTGCGCGGGTTGTCGTCCGAGGGGGTCTTCAGGGCTCGGTAGACCCGTCGAGAGATCTCGGCGTTCGTCGAGTGCATTCCTTCCACTCCCTGGCCGCGGCCTGTCCGGAACGAATAGGCTGAGTATACGGTGAGGCATATCCAGCCTCAACCGGCGATCCATGCCCCGCGGTTCCGTCTCCAAATGCTCATCGATCATCGGAGCTACGCGCCGGAATACCGTATCGAATGTCGGGGACGAGGACAAGCGCTTGCGCGGTGGGGCTCGGTCGATTGCCTCCGGACGCGGACCGACCCTACGTTCTCTCGGCCGGCCGCGCTCGGGCGCGGGTGGCCAGCGGGAGCCAAAGCGAGTGGGAAGCTCGGATCGGTCATTCTCTGCCGACATGCACGTCGGCGTCGTGTGCGGATTCGGCGCCGCCGCCGCGGCCTGGACGATCGCGGGATCGCCGAGCCTCCTCGATGCGGAGTGCCTCGCGTTCGTCACCCTGGCGACCCTGGCCGGCACATGGCGGGTCGAGGGGGCGGCAGGGCGGTTCGCGCCCTTCGCGCGCTCTGCCGCGGTGGCCGCCGCGCTGCTCGTCTTCGGTCTCGGCGCGGCGCTGCTCGTCGCCGAGCTCGTGACGGCATCCGTGTGGCTCGGGCGCCGGACGGCGCGCGGATCGCTGTTCTTGCTGGGTATCCTGCACGCGCTCGCCGTCGCGGCGATGCGGGCGCTGATTCCCGGCCTGACCTACCTCGGCCTCGGCGGAACGGCGCCGATCGACCTGGGGCGCGATTCGCTGGTCGCGATCCTGGGCGCGCTCGCCGCTTCCGTCATCACGACGCGAACGCTGGCCGCCTTGGCGCAGCCGGTCCGTCTCAGCGCCGCGTCGGGGACGGCGGAGGGGTCGCGCTTTTGGCCCCTCGTCGTGAGCGAGAGCAGCGCCGTCGTCGCGGCGATCGTGATCGCCACCGTCTACGGGTGGCCCGAGGCTCGTCCATGGCTCCTGGTGCTGCCGGCGGCGGCCGCGCTCACGCGCGTGAGCCCGTACGCCGAACGCGGACCGAGCCGTGCCAGGCCAGCCGCATCCGGCGCCACGAGACGTGCCATCGCCGAGGCGCTCGCGCTCGCCAGCGCGTCGCGGGGTCGCGGGGACCTGGCGCACCTCGACCGTGTCGAGGCGCTGACGCTCGACCTGGCGGCGGATCTCGGGCTCCCCGAGAGCACGCGCGACGCGCTGTCCGCCGCGGCGCTGCTCCACGACGTCGATCTGCTTGCCCTGCCCCTGGGGGATGCCGGCGCGATCGACCGCCGGATCGAGCCGCACCCCGCGCTCGGTGAGGAGATCCTCGACGCGCTGCCGATTCCCGAGGCCGCCCGCGAGATCGTCCGGCACCGGTCCGAGCGCTGGGACGGCTCCGGAAGGCCCGCCGGGCTCGCGGGCGAAGCCATCCCGTCCGGCGCGCGCATCCTCGCGGCCGTCGACGCGTTCGACGACTGGACCTGGACCGGGGGACCGGGCCGAGGTCCGGACGAGGCGCTGCGGCGCCTGCGCGCCGAGGCCGGAGCCCGCTTCGACCCGCGCATCGTCGAGGCGCTCGAGCGGTGCGTGGGAGCCGGGTCTCGATCGGGCGACGCCGGGGACGGGCGGCGCTCGTGGTACCCGCTGGCGGGCAGTCCCTCGATGCGGCTTCGCGACGCGGCACGCGAACTCCACACGCTCTACGAGATCGAGCGCTCGGTCGGCTACCGGCTCGACCTGCGCGAGAACCTGCTGCTGGTGCTGGGAAAGCTCGGCACCCTCGTGCCCCACGACACCGCCGCCGTCTACGAGCTCGGCGCGGACGGTCGAACGCTCCGCGGTCGCTTCGCGCTCGGCGCGGCCGCCGCGGCGCTCGAGGGCCTCGAGCTCGAGACGGATCGCCTCAGCGTGCGGGCAGCCAGCGCGCGTCGCACGCTCGCGGGAGGCGCGACGGATGGGTTCGATCTGGCGGATCTCCGCCGGGATCGGCGGGTGACCGGCCTCGGTTCGGCGCTCGCCGCGCCGCTCGTGGCCGGAGAGCGCGTCCTGGGCGCCCTGACGCTGTATGCGGGCCCCGAGCGGCGGTTCGACGCCGAGGAGCGGCGCGTGCTGGTCGCTGTCGCCGGCCACGTGGCGGCCGCGCTCGGGCGCTCGGATCCGCGCGACGCGTCCTACCTGGCGACTCTCACCGATCCGAGCACGGGCCTGCCCAATGCCCGCTACCTCGAGATCTGCGCCGCGGACGCGACACGCCTGGGCCTCGTCGCGTTTCGCTGGCTCGACTTCGACACGACCTGCGAGCGCGGCGGGGTCGAGGACGCGACACGCGCGATGGGTGTGCTCGGGCGTCGCATCGCCGCGGCATGCCGCACGCACGAGGTCGCGGCGCGCTTCGGCACGGACCTCTTCGTCGTGCTCGCGCTCGAGACCGAGCCGAGCACGCTCGTCGAGCGCTGGAGCGCGCTGCTCCGCGCGGCCGAGTCCGAGCCGCTCCCCTCCCCTCTCGGCGCTTCGCTGCGCGTGCGCTGCGCCTCGGCGCAGGCGGCGGCACCGGCCGACGGCCGGACGCTCGACGCGCTGCTCGGAACGCTCGGCGCACGACTGGGACCGGCGACGCACGACCCCGCGCGCGTCGTCCCGTTCCGCACCGCGCGGTCGGCCGGCTGAGGCGAAGGCGGGTCAGGAGAGCGGATGGGTCGCACGGCCCGGCGCCGGCTCGCCGAGCGCTTCTCGTAGCAAGCGCAGGAGCGTGCGCGAAGCCTGCTGCGCTTCGAGCGGTCGCGCGAACAGGCGGCGCAGATCGGCGGCCTCGAGATCGCCGCGTCGCAGCCGCTCGACCAACGCATCGCCGAGGCGCCGACCGAGCGTGGTCGCGATCGCGCGGCGCAGCGGCCGCGAGCGCCTGAGCTGCGCGAGCAGCTCGGGCGGTGGATGCGGGTCCTTCGAGTCCTCGAGTCGCCGGTGGGCGCGCAGCGCGCCCGCGAAGGCGAGAACACCGTCGCCGTCCTTCGGGCGCGGGTCCCGGCTCGCGGCGCTCGGCGCGCCGAGCAGGTGCGCGGCGACGCGGGCCAGCGCCTCGGTGTAGGCCGCCCCGTAGGCCGTCTCGGCTGCGTCTGCGGCAAAATCGTCGGGCCGGATGAAGAGCCGGCCGGTGAGAGCCGCGCGCAGGAACCGCGCCGCCTCGGCCGCCACGGGTCCCGGAGCGTAGCGCACGACGAACATCGCGTTGGCCCGCGGCTCGTAGAGCACGCCACGCTGCGCGAGCTGGCCGCGCGCCTCGAGCAGCTCGTGCGACGACCGGCCGCTGTCGCGCAGGACCGACGCGAGGAGCGCGCGCGCCTCGTCGCCCGTGTAGACCTCGGGCAGCGCGTCCTCCAGGTTCTCGGTCCAGCCCGCGCGATGCCGCAGGCGCAGGCGTCCGGCGCGGATCCCGAGCCAGGCCACGAGCGCGTGGATCACGTGGTGCACCGCGGGCGTCCAATCGACCTCGCCCTCGGTCGATCCGTCGCCGTTCCAGCGTTCGAGGGCCTGGCGGTAGGCCTCGTATTTCTCGATCGGGCTCGTGTGGAGCACCGCGTAGGTCGAGCGATCGACGCGCACGGCCGACGGCAGCACGGTCTCGCGCTCGAGGGCCCGCCAGTAGATGCGGTCCGGATTCTGGAACACCACGACCTCGCGCCGCTCGAGCCCCGCGTCCTTCAACAGGCGCTTGACCCGTCGCGGCAGGTGGTCGGCCGTCACGTGCGACTCGCCGTAGAGCACGACGAGGCAGGTCGCCGGGCTCGCCGCCACGAGCGTCGCGATGCGCCGGGCGGTCAGCTGGTCGCGGCGCTCGAGGCCCGCAAAGCCACGGCGCGGCGGCGTGTCGAGCGCGTGGACCGGCACGCCGGTCGCGCGGGCCCGATCGAGAACCTCCCGGTAGCCGCTCCAGTCGTAGCCCCAGTCCTGGGCGAAGCGGATCCGGCGCAAGAACTCTCGATCGCCGATCCGCCCGGCCTGGCGCGCCTCGAGCGCGCCCTGCTGTCGCGCGTACGCGAACTCGATGCCGAGCGCGACGCGCGGAACGCGCGCTCGGAGCCGCTCGATCAAGTCGGCGACGAAACGCTGGCAGGCCGGCACGGCGTGGAAATCGCCGACGTACACGAGATCGGCGAGCGCCGCCGCGGCGACGACGTCCGTGGTGTCGACGACGCGCTCGTACTCGCGGATTCGCCGGTCGAGCGCGCGGAAGTACGGGTGGTGCAGCGAACCGTCGGCCTCGAGCACCTCGCGTCGCACGCGCTCGGCCGCGTGACGCTGGCGGGTCAGGATCCGCCGCGCGGGATCCGTGCGGGACCCGGGCACTACCGCTCGGGATCCTTGCTCGCCTCACCGGGCTTGGCCGGAGTCTCGGCGGTGTCGCCCTTCATCGCGGTGCGAAACGAGCGGATGCCCTCGCCCAGGCCCTTGGCGACTTCGGGGATCCGGCGCGCGCCGAACAGAATGACCACGATGAACAGGATGAGCAGGATCTCGGTGAACCCCAACGAGCCAATGACGAGGAAGGGCAACACTGCAGTCTCCTTTGCGGCTACCCCCGGTCCCAAACATACAGGAAAGGACCGGCAGGAGCCACGAGGGCCGGCGCGGGCGTCGAATCGGCCCGGGAACGTGGCGTCAGAGGATCTCTCTCAGGTTGCCCAGGCGGCGCGTGACCCGGATCGAATCGAGGTACTCGAGGAGCGGGATCGCGTTCTTGCGGGTCACGCCAGCCAGATCCTTGAATCCGGCGACGTCGATCGTGCGCGAGCGTGCGGCGTGCCCGCGCAGACGGTCGCGCAGCTCGCCGATCCGCGCCGCGTGAAACAGGCGGCCGTCCGGGATCCGGATCAGCGTGCCGCGCGCCACGAGCCACTCGGCGATCCGCCGGGCTCGCGCGCGATCTTCGCCGGCGACGAGCGCGTCCCAGTCCGGCGGGTCGAGACCGGCGCGGTCGTACTGCTCGTCGATCCACTGCGCCAGCCGCGCTTCCTCGTCCGTCAGCCGCACCGCGTGACCGGCACGCGCGACCTTGTCCGCCTCGCAGCGCACCTGGCCTGCTGCCGCGAGCCCGTCGAGCAGGACGCGCCAGGCTTCCTGGGGCAGCTCGCGCTCGACGGCCGCGCGCAGCTCTTCGCGCGGGATCCCCGCTCGCAGGCGATCGGCCGCGTGCAGACGCTCGAGGGCCTCGATCGTCCGCTGCTCGATCTCGCTCCAGACGCGCCCCGCGAACCAGCGCGAGCCCACGCGCCGGGCGTCCTTCCGCTCCTCGAGCCCGTGGGCGGCCGCGAGCAGCTGGGCCCGCGAGAGCCCGAGCTCCGTCGCGAGACGTCCCTCGTCCCGCCCCCGCGCGCCGGCCCGCGCGATGCGCTCGAGGAGCAGGGCCGGGCGATCGTCGGCGGACGCGCCGAACGCGCCCTCGACGGCCCGGCGCCCGCGTGGGGGCCGAACGTCGACCACCGTGCCCCCGCCGACCGTGTCGATCGGCGCGGGGCGCCGCAGGATGAACCGATCGCCCGGAGCGAGAACCGTGTCCTCCGCGAGGTGGATCACCACGCGCAGCGCTCCGTCCGGGTCCTGGCCGATCGCGCGGAAGCGCGCGTCGCGCTCGCACGTTCCTTGATGGAATCGCGCCGTGCCCCCGCTCGTCAGGTCGTCGGGCGCTTTCTCGAGCAGATCGACGCGAGCCCAGATCCTCCGCGTGCAGCCGAGCGCCCCGGGCGCCGTGACCGTCGCTCCGCGAGGCGCCTGGCTGCAATCGAGACCCTGGAGGTTCAACGCCGCACGCTGCCCGGCCACGACCTCGTCGATCCGGCTCCCGTGGCCCTCGAGCCCGCGGATACGCGCCCGCTGGCCGCCCGGCAGGATCTCGACCTCGTCGCCCTCGCGAAAGCGTCCCGAGGCCAGGGTGCCGGTCACGACCGTCCCGAAGCCGCGCAGGACGAACGACCGGTCGATCGGCAAGCGTGGCACGCCGTCGGTCGGGCGCGCGGCGACCCGCTCGAAGAGCGCGGTGAGCGCCCGGCGCAGATCGGCCAGCCCGACGCCAGTGCGGGACGACACCGCGATCAGCTCGGCCCGGGCCAGAAAGGTCGCCTGGAGCAGCTCGCGCACCTCGGCCAGCGCGACGTCGCACAGCTCGGCATCGACCAGGTCGCGCTTGGTCAGCACCACCACGCCGTCGCGCACGCCGAGCAGGCGACAGATCGCCAGGTGCTCCCGAGTCTGCGGCTCGACGCCCTGATCGGCGGCGACGACCAGCGCGACGGCATCGATCCCCGTGGCTCCCGCAACCATGTGCCGTACGAAGCGCTCGTGCCCGGGAACGTCGACGAACGACAGCACCCGCTCCTCGTCGAGCCGGAGATTGGCGAAACCGAGGTCGATCGTGATGCCGCGGCGCTTCTCCTCGACCAGCCGATCGGGATCGGTTCCGGTGAGCGCCAGGACGAGGCTGCTCTTTCCATGATCGATGTGGCCGGCCGTGCCGATGACGAGGTGCCGCACGACCGTCACCCGCGGCGGACGGACACGCGTCGGCGCACGCAGTCGCGCAACCGCGCCAGGTCGAACGGCTTCTCGAGCAGCTCGACCCCGGCCTCGGCCGCGACTCGCTCGGCCTGGCCGCTGACGGTATCCCCCGTGGCCAGCACGACGCGCTGCGCGAGCTGCGGATGCTCGCGGCGGATGGCCTCGACCAGGCTCGCCCCGTCCATGCCGGGCATGCGCAGGTCGGCCAGGATCGCGTCGAAGCGTCCGCGGCGCAGTCGCACGAGCGCGCTCGGACCGTCGGCGACGCACTCGACCGTGTGCCCGTCGGCCTCGAGGGCGTCCGCGACCATCCGCGCCACGTTCGGCTCGTCGTCGATGACGAGCACGCGGCCACGGAGCGCATCGCGCGGCGCGTCTGGATCTGCGGGCGCGACGGGCTCGCCACGCCGACCCGCGGGCAGACGGATCCGCACCGTTGCGCCGCGTGGGACTCCGGACAGCACCTCGACCGTCCCTCCGTGGGACGTCACGGCGCCGTAGACGATGGCCAGGCCCAGCCCCGTGCCGCGTCCCTCGGGCTTCGTGGTGAAGAACGGGTCGAAGACACGCTCGGCCATCTCGGGGGGGATGCCGGGCCCGTTGTCCGCCACGTCGATCACGACCCAGGCGCCGTCGACCGCGGAGCGCACGTGGATCTCGCCGGGCTGTCCGCGATTCGCGAGCGCGTCCTTGGCGTTCGTCAGCAGGTTGAGCAGGGCCTGTTGCAGCTCGTGCGGGTCGCCTTCGATCGCCGGCACGGACGGGTCGAGCGAGGTGCGCACCGTCACGCCCTCGACGCGCAGGGAGTACTCGACGAGCGCGATCGTGGCTTCGATGATCTGGTGGATCGAGAGCGCTCGGCGCTCGGGCGGACGCTTGCGCGCGAAGGCCAGCAGGTTCTCGACGATTCTCTGGCAGCGCTCGGCGTCGCGGCGCAGCACCTGGAGCCGGCGCGCGACCTCCGGATCGGCCGCGAGCGGCGAGGCCGCGAGGAGCTGCGCGTAGCCGAGAACGCTGGCCAGGGGGTTGTTGAGCTCGTGGGCCGTGCCCGAGATCAGCTGGCCCAGGCTCGACATCTTCTCCGATTGCGCCAGGCGACGCTCGAGCCGGCGGCTCTGCGTCAGGTCGACGAGCACGAGCACCAGACCGCCTGCTCCGTCCGCGTCGGCCAGGGGCGATACCGTGGCGGTCAGCGCTCGCTCCCCCGGGAGCTCGAGGTCGGCCGAGCCGAACGGCTCGCGCCCCGCGCGCACGGCGTCGACCGCGCGGAGCAGGCCGAGGCGCTCGAGATTCGCGGACCAGTCGCCGTCGAGCGGCAGCTCGAGCTGGGCCAGCAGGTCGCGCGCGGCCCGATTGCTGCGCAGGTGCTCGAGACGCGCATCGAGCACGACGACCGCTTGGGGCATCGATTCCAGCACGGCACCGAGCCGGCGTTGCTCGGCCTCCCGCGCGGTCAGCAGGCGGTCCAGCTGCAACGTGGCCTGGTTCGCGGCCGCGTAGAGCAGACGCAAGCCAGGCGCGCGCGCGGGGACGGCGGGCACAAAGATCAGCGCCGCGACCCAGCGGCCGCCACGCTCGATCGGAACCACGGCGACTTCGGCCGGGGCGACGTCTCGGCGAACCGGCGCGCTCTCGTCGAACTCGTCGAGCTCGACGATGGCCAGGTGCGGGGCGGCGCATCCGAGCGACACGGCCGCGCGGTGGCGCAGCTCCTCGAGGCACCGCGGGTCGAAGGCTCGGGCGAGGTAGGCCGTCATCTCGACGGGTCCATCGATCGCCTGGGCCACGACTGCGGCGTCGATCTCCTCGACTTCGTGCAGCGCCGCCACCAGCGCGGAGAACAACCCGCGGGGTGTGCTCGATGCAGCGACGCGGCGGGAGACCGCCTGGATCCGAACGAGCTCCTGCGCCCGCACGTCCACGACAGGCTCGGCGCCGCCCCGGCGCCGAGCGGGCCGCTTCTCGGTGTCGCCCTTGCGTTCCAAGCGCGCCTCGTGCTCGGAGCACGGCGAGCCCGAGCGAGCCGAGTCTACCAGGTCGGGCGCAGGCGCGAGCGCCCGGGCCACGCATGTGCGAGGATGCGATTTCCCCGCCGCGTCGCCCGCCCGGGCTCCGCAAGAAAGGACCGTCTCATGGCGTTCTCCCGCTTCCCGCTCCACGCCGACCTGCTGCGCGGCGTCCGCGAGCTCGGCTTCCATCGTCCGACCCCGATCCAGGAGCAAGCGATCCCTCCCGCGGCCGAGGGACGCGACGTGCTGGCGACCGCGACCACCGGCAGCGGCAAGACGGCCGCGTTCGTGCTGCCGATCCTGCACCGCCTGATGTCGCGCCCGCGCGGCACCACGCGCGCGCTCGTGCTCACGCCGACGCGCGAGCTCGCGGCCCAGATCCACGCGCACCTCGAAGCGCTGGCCGTGCACACCCCCGTCACCGGCGCCGCCGTCTTCGGCGGCGTCGGCATGGCTCCGCAGGAGCACGCATTCCGCAGTGGCGTCGACGTGCTGATCGCCACGCCGGGACGTCTGCTCGATCACATGCGACGGCCCTACGCGCGCCTGTCCAGCCTCGAGGTCCTGGTCCTCGACGAGGCCGACCGGATGCTCGACATGGGCTTCCTGCCCGATATCCGGCGGCTGCTGCACCAGCTGCCGCCGAAGCGCCAGACGCTGTTCTTCAGCGCGACGATGCCCCGCGAGATCGTGGCCCTGTCCCGCGAGATGCTCAACGACCCGATCACGATCCACATGGAGCGCAAGGCCACACCGGCCGCGGGGATCACCCAGGCCGTCTATCCGGTGCCGCGCGAGCTGAAGCAGGCGCTGCTGGCCGAGCTGCTCGCGCGCGACCTGGTCGCCGACGCGATCGTCTTCACGCGGACCAAGCACCGCGCGAACCGCCTCGCCGAGTATCTCGAGCGGCACGGCATCGCCGCGGCGCGCATTCACGGCAACCGCAGCCAGGGCCAGCGCACGGCGGCGCTCGACGGGTTCAAGGCCGGCCGGCACCGCATCCTCGTGGCCACCGACATCGTGGCCCGCGGGATCGACGTCGTAGAGCTGGGGCACGTGATCAACTTCGACATTCCTGCCGATCCCGACGCCTACATTCATCGCATCGGACGGACGGCGCGCGCCGAGGCCACGGGCGACGCGTTCACGTTCGTCGCGCCCGACGAGGAGAACGAGCTGCGTGCGATCGAGCGCGCGATCGGCAGGAGCCTGCCGCGGATCACCCTCCCGGGCTTCGACTACGCGCGGCGGATGGAGGAGCGCCTGGAGATTCCGCTGCACGAGCGGCTGCGGGCGCACCGTGCCGCGCGGCGCGGGGGTCGCCCGGCGCACGCCGCGGCCCCGGCCAAGGCCAAGGCCGGCCCGGCCCCGCGGCACCGCTCGGGCCCCGCCGGCCGTGGCGCCGGCGACGGGCGACTGCAGTCGATCCTCGACCGTCATGCGCCGGTCGCGCCGGCCGGGAAGCGCCCGCGCGGCCGCTAGGCGCATGACGCGGATCCTCGTCGATGGCGACGCGTGTCCGGTCAAGGACGAGGTCTATCGCGTCGCGCTGCGACACGACCTGAAGGTCTACGTCGTGTCGAGCGGTCCGCTGCGCGTGCCGGCGCGCGGGCGTGTGGAGCACGTGCGGGTCCGACCGGGCCTCGATTCCGCCGACGACTGGATCGTCGAGCACGCCGTCCCGCAGGACGTCGTCGTCACCGCGGACATCCCGCTCGCCGCGCGCTGTCTGAAGAACGGAGCGCGGGTGATCGCGCCCGACGGCGCCGTGTTCCACGAGGGATCGATCGGCGATGCGCTGGCGAGCCGCGAGCTGCTGGACCAGCTGCGACAGATGGGAGTGCCGACCAGCGGTCCCGCGCCGTTCGTCGCCGCGGATCGCGCGCGCTTCGTGGCCCAGCTCGGCCGAACGATCGAGGCCCTGCGCCGGGAGCCGGCCTAGGCCTGCGTGGGACGAGCGCGGCGAGCTCCGCCCTGGACCGGGAAGGGAGTCTTCGGCGGAGCTTTCACCACCAGGCGTCGACCGAAGATCTTGCGCAGGCGCGCCTTGGCCTGGCACTCGATCTGGCGCACGCGCTCGCGACTGATGTCCATCAGCTCGCCGATCTCCTTGAGCGTGAGCGAGGGACCACCGGCCATGCCGAAGCGGTGCGCGATGACCGCGCGCTCCTGCTCGCTCAGGTGGCGCAGCGCCTCCGAGATCAACGCGCTGGCTTCGCGGCGGATCAGGTCATCCTCGGGGCTCGACGTGCTGTCGTCCACGAGATAGTCGGCGATCGGTGTCTCGCGCTCGCGGCCCAGCTTGTCGTCCAGGCTGACGCCGCGCAGCGAGAACTGCAGGACCTGGTCGATCTTGTGCACGCTACGATCGAGACGCTCCGAGATCTCCTCGCGCTCCGGCTTGCGCCCGAGCGTCCGGCGCAGCGTGTTCTCCGCGTCGCGGATCTCGCGCACCTTTTTCATCTGATAGGTCGGAACCCGCACGACGCTCGAATGCTCGCTGAGCGCCTTCAGGATCGACTTACGGATCCACCAGATCGCGTACGTGATGAACTTCGTGCCCTTGCGCGCGTCGTAGCGGTGGGCCGCTTCGATCAGACCGATGTTGCCCTCGTTCAGCAGATCCTCGAACGGCATGCCCAGGTTGCGGTACTCGCTCGCCACCTTGACCACGAAGCTCAGGTTCGACTCCACGAGCTCGTGCAGCGCATTGCTGCACCCCCGGCGCACGCGCCCGGCCAGCGACTGCTCCTGCTCCTTGGTCAAGAGCGGGTAGTGCCGGATCTCCGCGAAGTAGCGCGAGAGGATCGAGGCTCGTTCTTGCGGTGTGGTTTCCATGGTGCTCTCAGCTGCGAGCCGGACTGCTCGCGGTAAGACCTTGACCGACCGGGAGGATCGCCGTACGTTTCGGCAGATTCGAGCAGGAGGGGGAGGTCGGGCCCAACAGTCGGGAGCGCCCGAAGAGCGCGCGTCCACTGACCCCCGACAAACGCTGCACTCGCTGCCCCCACCCGGCACGACGCCTCGCGTCGCATGAGCCCCGAGCGGCCCTTTACGATCGTGAACTCGTCCGTGCCAGGCGCTTCAGTGTATCCACCGACTCCCGGAGTGTCAACAGCTTTTTCGGTGAAAACGCCCGTCCAGCTTGGCTTTTGAAGGAATTCGGCCTTGAACGTCCGTGCGGGTGACGTGACAGATTCTTGTCACGAAACGGAAATGCCCGACGGCGTCAATTCACCCAGCGGTCGAGATCGTCGCGATCCCGTGGCGGCATCACGCGGAATCGGCGACGTCGAATGCGCCAGCGCAGCTCGCGGAACAGGTTCCCGATCCGCCACGCCCGCTGCAGGTACAGGAACCCGACGACCGCACCACCCAGATGACCGATGTGCGACACGTTTCCGGAATCCGGGGCCAGGGTGTAGAAGAACGTCATGGCGAACAGGATCATCGCCATCGTGCGGGCGCGCATCGGGAACAGCATCATGAACAACACGGTGCGATCCGCGAAGACCGTTCCGAAGGCGACGATCACGCCGAAGATCGCTCCCGAGGCCCCGATCGTCGCCGCATCGGCGTTCGGGCCGCCCCGATAGAGTCCCAGCAGCGTCGCGAACACACCCCCCCCGACCCCGCACACCAGGTAGTATCGGAGAAACGCGCGTCCACCCCAGTGACGCTCGAGGTCCGAGCCGAACATCCACAGCAGCAGCATGTTGAACAGGATGTGCAACATCTGCGTCGGCTCGTGCAGGAACATGTAGGTGGCGACCTGCCAGACCCAGCCTCGGGCGACGTCGTTCGGAACCACGCCCAGGAGCCGCTCGAGCCGGATCCCGACGTCGGGGATATTGAACAGGATCTGGACCAGCCACACCGCACCGCAGGCCACGATCAGCGCTCGAACGACCGGGGTCACACCCGGGATCCCGATCGTGACGCCCGTGCCGTGCGATCGGAACGGGTCCTGTCGGTAATAGCTCATGCGTTGTCCAGTGTCGGCGCCGTGGTGAGGTTCCGCAAGCGAAACGAGCCGCCCGCGGGCCGCCCGCCCCATCCGAGGGTCCCTGGTGCACGATCGCCCCCGGAGGACGAGCCTGTGGGCGAGGCGCGTGAGGATAGCCCGGTCGCGGCCCGACCGTCAAACCGACTGAGCTCCTCGCTCCTGCGCTACGTGGCGCAGGCGTGCCGCACGGCCGTCGCGACCTCGTGCGACGGTCGCTCGGCGCTCGGCGACCTGCTCGGGCTCGCGGTCGAGGCGACCTGCACGGAACGGGCCTTCGTGGTGCGCTGCGAATCCTGTGCGGCCGACACGCCCGTGATCGAGGCCTACCACGGACCGCCCGACCGTCGCTCGGGCCCGAGCCGCACCGCGCTTCGTCTGGCCCTCGCGCGCAGTCGAGCACTGATCCGCCCCGATCTCGCCGACGACGACCGCTTGCTGCGCGGCGACTCCGTGCGCGCGCTCGCGCTGCGGAGCGTGCTCGCGACGGTGGTGCCACGCGCTCGTCCGGCACGCGTCCTGGTTCTCGACGGCCGCGCGCCGGCTGGCGCGCAGCTGCCGGCCTCGCTCGCCGACGTCCTCGATGCGTTCGCCGCCCTGGTCGGACTGTCCCTGGCGCTCGCGCCGACCGTGTCTCCGTCCGCGGGCCAGGACGGCTGCGCCCCGGATCCGGCCGTCCGCGCGGAATCGATGCGCGAGGCGCTGGCTTGGGCTGACCGCGCCGCCCGCACCGACCTCCCGGTGCTCATCCGCGGCGAGACCGGTGCGGGAAAGGAGCGCTTCGCGCGACGCATCCACGCACGGAGCCGGCGCCAGGCGGGCCCGCTGCTCGCGATCAACTGCGCGGCCCTGCCCGAGGCGCTGCTCGAGGCCGAGCTGTTCGGCAGCGTGCGCGGTGCCTACACCGGCGCCGATCGCGACCGCGCGGGTCTGTTTCGCCAGGCGCACCACGGGACGCTGTTCCTCGACGAGATCGGCGAGATGCCCCCCGCGATGCAGGCCAAGCTGCTCCGTGCGCTCGAGGACCGGCGCGTGCGCCCGATCGGCGCGAGCGCCGAGATCGAGGTCGACGTTCGCCTCGTGGCGGCGACGCACCGCGACCTGGCCCGGCTCGTCGAGCGCGGCGCGTTTCGCGCCGACCTGTTCCATCGCCTGGCGGTGCTCGAGGTGCGGGTGCCCGCGCTGCGCGAGCGCATCCAGGATCTGCGCGCGCTCGTCGCCGAGCTCGGTCCCGGGTTGGCCCGCGAGACCGGGTGTGGCGCGCCGCACCTCGACGAGAGCGCTTGGCGCGCCCTCGAGGCGCACGCCTGGCCGGGCAACGTGCGGGAGCTGCGGGCGGTGCTCGCACGCGCCATGCTACGCGCCGGCGCATCGCCCGTGTGCGCGAGGCACCTGGACGAGCTCGACACGGCCGGGCGGAGTCTCTCGGGCGCGAGCGCCGACGACTCGCTCGAGCGCCGCATGATCGTCGGCGCATTGCGCGATGCGGACGGCGTCGTCGCGCTGGCGGCCGCGCGCATCGGCTGGACGCGGCAGAAGCTCGCGCGCAGGATGCGCGCGATCGGCGTCGCGCGCTGCCCCGACGGATCCCGCGCCTAGGGCTCGTCGGGGGCCGGCAGGACGTTCTCGTGCAGCTCGACGTTCCAGTACGCCTCGTCGAGGAACGTCCGCCACTCGTCGGGGCACGGTCCGAGCCAGCTCGCGCGCAGCGTCGGATGACCGATCGGCCGGCGCGGGCGTCGCACCAGGCGCATGCCGGCCTCGAGCGGCGTGCGATTGCCCTTGAACGTGTTGCACGGAATGCACGCGCAGACCACGTTCTCCCAGCACGACGTGCCGCCGCGCGACAGCGGCACGACGTGATCGAGATTGAGCGAGCGCTGCGCGAACACGCGGCCGCAGTACTGGCAGCGGCTCTTGTCGCGGTGGAAGATGTTGCGCCGCGTGAAGCGCACTTCCCGACTGGGCAGCCGGTCGTAGTGCACGAGCTGGATCACGCTGGGCACGCGAATCGCCCGGGTCGGCGTGCGGACGACGCGGTCGCCGGCGCGTGGCGGGAGATCGCACCAGTCCTCGAAGTCGTAGCTGACGAAGTTGGGCGCGAGAGCCCGTGCACGGCCGGCATAGAACAGCCGCAGCGCGCGGTAGACTCCCGTCACCTGCACCGCCTGGTACAGGCTGTTCAGGACCAGGACGTTGCTCGCGCCTTGCGACATCGTCTTGCGACCAGGGCCCTCAGCGACCGTCCCAGCGGGATGCCCGGTTCGAGGCCTCGCGGGCGCGCTCGAGCCCCAGATCGACCAGCCGCTCGACCAGGCGTCCGAAGGGCAGGCCTGCGGCCTCCCACAGCTTGGGAAACATACTGATCGGCGTGAAACCCGGCAACGTGTTGACCTCGTTGAGGTAGGGGGTCCCGCTCGAGCGCTCGAGCAAGAAATCGACGCGCGAGAAGCCGCACAGGTCGAGCGCGCGGTAGGCGCGGACGGCGTGCTCGCGAATGCGGGCCGCGTCGGCCGCCGGTAGCGCAGCCGGGATGGTCAGCGTCGAGCCGGCGTCCAGGTACTTGGCGGCATAGTCGTAGAACTCGCGCGACGGGGCGATCTCGCCGAGCCCCGAGGCCTCGGGAGCGTCGTTGCCCAGAACCGCGCACTCGATCTCGCGCGCATCGACCCCTCGCTCGACCACCACCCGCCGGTCGTGCTCGAGCGCCGCGTCGAGCGCCGCATCGACCTCGGCCGGACCGCGGACCTTCGACACGCCGACCGAGGACCCGCCGTTGGCCGGCTTCACGAACGCCGGGAAGCCGATCTCGTCGGCGATGCGCTCGCGGACCTGCGCCGGGCTCGCGCTCCGCGCGGCCCGGGTCACGAGGATCCACGGCACGACGTCGAGGCCGTGCGAGGCGAAGATCTCCTTGGCCACGGCCTTGTCCATTCCGGCCGCGGAGGCGAGCACGCCAGCCCCGACGTAGGGCACGCCGGCCAGCTCGAGCGCTCCCTGCAGTCGCCCGTCCTCGCCGCCCCAGCCGTGGACCAGCGGAAACAGAATGTCGATCTCGAGCGCACGAGTCGCTCCCGGCTCCTCCCGCAGCAGGAGACCGGCGCCACCCGGGTCGAGCAGCACCCGCACGCCATCGTCGGCGCCGGCCGGCGCCTCGACGCGCGCCGAGCTCGAGGCGAGCACGCGGCGGGAAGCCTCGGGCGATAGCCAGCGTCCCTCGCCCGTCACCCCGATCGGTACGCACGTCAACGAGGTTCGCGCCATGGCCGCGTCGACGCCGCGCGCCGACACGACGGAGACCTCGTGCTCGACGGACCGCCCGCCGAAGAGCAGGCCGACGCGACGCCCGCTCGTCACGGCCGACCGCCCGCGGGATGCGCCCGCACGAGCCCGGCCACGGCATTGCGGATCGAGTCGTCGAGCGCGCCGGCGCGCTCGACCTCGCGACCGCTGGCATCGAAGACGATGTGGGTCGGCAACCGCTCCGCCGTGAGCGCGGACTGCACCGCCCCGCCGGCATCGAAGAGCAGCGTCGTGGGCAACTCGTGCTCGTCGGCATAGCGCGCGAGCCGCTCCGCGGTGTGCCGGCTCGACACGGCGACGACGACGAGCCGGTAGCCGCTGTCGCGCCAGCGCGTCTCGAGCTCAACGAGCTCGGCCAGCTCGGCCGTGCACGGCGAGCACCAGGTGGCGAAGAACGCCACGTGCAGCGCTTTCGCTCCGGGGGTCAGGCGGACCGTCTGTCCGTTCTTTGGGTCGACGAGCTCGAGCGGGAAGGGTCCCGCGAAGATCGCGGTTCCGGTCGAGGCCAGGACCGCGAGGGCCAGGGCGAAGCGCTTCATGGGTGGAGCGCCACCATCACGGCCTGGTAGCCGAACCAGGCCGCCAGCAGCAGCATCCCCACGCCGAAGGCCTGCTTGAGGCGGACCATCCATGCGCCGGCACGCGGCAGGTTGGCCAGGAAGCCCGAGAAGATGCCGAGCAGCAGGAGCAGGAATCCCAGCCCGAGAGCGAACACGAGCAGCAGCGTGCCGCCCCACAGCACCTGGCGGGTCGTGGCCACGTACACCAGCAGCAGCCCCAGGACCGGGGCGGTGCACGGGGCGGCCACGAGGCCGGCCGCCATCCCCATCAGCAGGGCGCCCAGATGGCCACCGCGCCGCGCGCCACGCGTCTGCACCTGGCCGAAGATCGCCGGAACCGGGATCGGGATCCAGTCGAGCATGGCCGCGCCGAACACGGCGATCACGAGCGCCACGCCGCCGTAGATCCAGGGCGAGCGGGTGAAGCTGCCGAACTGCGCGCCGACGAGCGCGGTCGTGACCCCCAGCGCGGCATAGACCAAAGCCAGCCCGGCGACGTAGACGCTCGACAGCGTCACGGCGCGCAGCCGGTCGCCCGCCGCCGCTCCCCCGATGAACGTCACGGTGACGGGGATCATCGGGTACACGCAGGGCGTGAAGCTGGTCAGGACGCCCGCTGCGAACACGACGGCGAGGGCACCTGCGGAGCCGGCATCGAGCTGCGCCGCGAGCGTCTGCTGCAGCGCATGCCCCCACGCGGCGAGGTGCTCCTGCATCTCACAACACCTTGTCCACGCGGTCGGACAGGGCGCGCTTCGACACCAGGCCCAGCAGCTGGTCGCGCACGGCCCCGTCCTTGACGATCAGCACCGTCGGCACCGACAGCACGTTGAAGCGCGCCGCGCTCGCCGGCGCGCGGTCGACGTCCACCTTGACCACCTTGAGTCGACCGGCGTAGTCCCCGGCCAGCTCGTGCACGATCGGCTCGAGCTTGCGGCACGGGCCGCACCAGGTGGCGGAGAAGTCGACGAGCACGGGCAGCGCGGCCTGCAGGACTTCGCTGTCGAACGTCGCATCGGTGGCTTCGGTCACGTGGGACATCGTGGGCTCCTCGGCGGCGGATTCGCGCGATCCAGAACGGGCCGTCCGCCGCGGAAAGCGTAGCACGGAGGCTCGGCCCGAGCCGGCCGGTGCTACGATCCGGGCGGCGATTCCATGTTGCCCTCTCGGTTCTCCTCGAGCACGATCGCGCTCCTCCGCGGAAGCGAGCCGCTGGTCGCGCTGACCGGCGCGGGCATCTCGGCCGAGTCCGGCCTCGCGACCTTTCGGGGAGCGGACGGAATCTGGAACGGCCACGACCCGACCGAGCTCGCCACGCCCGACGCGTTCGCGCGCGACCCGCTGCTGGTCTGGCGCTTCTACGATTGGCGTCGCCGGCAGGCGCTCGGCGCGCGGCCCAACGCGGCCCATCGGGCGCTCGCCGCGCTCCAGGCGCAGCGCCGCGCGGTGCGCATCGTGACGCAGAACGTCGACGGCCTGCACGAGCGCGCCGGCAGCACGGACGTGCTGCGGCTTCACGGCAGCCTGTGGCGGCTGCGCTGTACCACGGAGGATCGCGAGCTCGACGACCTGCGCCCGGACCTCGGCGTCCTGCCGCCGCGCTGTGTCTGCGGCGGCCTGTTGCGCCCCGCGGTCGTGTGGTTCGGCGAGCCGCTCGACCCCGCGCTGCTCGCACGGGCCGAGCGCGAGGTCTCGCGGGCCGCGCTCGTGCTCGTGATCGGCACCTCGTCCGTGGTCTACCCCGCAGCGTTGCTCGCGCCGCTCGCACGGCGGGCCGGAGCCCGGGTGGTCGAGATCAACCCGCAGCGCACGGCGTTGACGGCCGGGGCCGACGAGCACGTGGGGGGGCCGGCCGCGGACCTCGTGCCGCGGCTCGTCGCCGAAGCCGGGTTCGCCCTCGAGGTCGCCTGATGCGTCTGGCCTGGATCGACGCCACGGCCGGCGCGGCGGGGGATATGCTGCTCGCCGCGCTGATCGACGCCGGCGCCTCGCTGGCCGCGGTGCGCCGCGCGCTCGCGACGCTGCCGCTCCGGGACTACACGCTGCGCAGCCGGAGGATCGTGCGCTGCGGCCTCGCCGGCCGGCGCATCGAGGTCCGCGTGCGCGGCCGGGCGGTCGAGCGCGGCCTGGCCGACGTCGCCCGCCTCGTGCGCCGCGGCCGACTCACGCCGGGCGTGCGCCGGCGCGTGCTGGCCGTGTTCCGTCGACTCGTCGAGGCCGAGGCCGAGGCGCACGGAGTCGACGTGGGCCATGCGCACCTGCACGAGGTCGGGGGCGTCGATGCGATCGTCGACGTCGTGGGCACGTGCGTGGCCCTCGAGCAGCTGGGCATCGAGCGCATCGTGGTCTCCCCGATGACCACGGGCTTCGGCAGCGTGCGCTGCGCCCACGGCGTGTATCCCGTGCCGGGACCGGCGACGACCCTGCTCGTGCGCGGCGCGCCGGTCGAGGGAGGCACGATCGAGAGCGAGCGCCTGACCCCGACCGGCGCGGCGCTCCTGACGACGCTGGCGGACGCCTGGGGCGCGCTGCCGCCGATGCGGCCGCTCGCCGT
>Ga0180085_1000225_pt1 | contig 19727 bp, 7 predicted proteins | sample EasRiv730_16_10D_FD_123013 | JGI IMG/M metagenome (GOLD analysis project Ga0180085, IMG submission 123013) | Soil microbial communities from meander-bound floodplain in the East River, Colorado, USA - East River metaG ERMLT730_16_10D | ecosystem: Environmental > Terrestrial > Soil > Floodplain ... | reverse complement strand
CGGGTGCGCCGAATTCCAAACGCACGGCGTGCAGGGTCTCAACTTTTCCGTCCTTGCCCGAGAAGCGCTTGGTGTTCACACTCCAATCACGCAATCCCCCTTCTTCGTGCGAGCTTGAGGTGCGCAAAATCATGGGCCAATACGGCCAGGGCATGGAGTCGGTGCGGTCGGCCGGCGGTTTCGGCAGCAGTTCCCAGGAGCTGACCGAAACGGCACCCTGCCGCAGCGCGGTGCCGTGGCAATCTGAGCCAGTGTCTCCACCACCCAGGATGACGACGTGCTTGCCCTTGGCAGTGATCTCCTTTTCGGTGATGGTGTCGCCCGCCACGCGCCGGTTCTGTTGAGGCAGATAGTCCATGGCGAAGTGAATGCCGTCCAGTTCGCGTCCTGGAACCGGTAGATCGCGCGCTTGTGTCGCCCCGCCTGCCAGAACCAGAGCATCGAAATTCGTCCGCAGCTCTTCGACAGACACGTTGAAACCCACATTGGCGTTGGTCTTGAAGGTGATGCCTTCTTCCGCCATCAGATCCAGCCGCCGCTTTACGAGCCACTTCTCCATCTTGAAGTCGGGAATGCCGTAGGTCAGCAAACCTCCGATGCGATCGGCCCGCTCGAACACCGTGACGGTGTGACCCACTTTGTTGAGTTGAGCTGCACATGCCAAGCCAGCAGGGCCAGAGCCGATGACAGCGACCTTTTTTCCAGTGCGAACCTTCGGAGGTTCGGGCTTGATCCACCCTTCGCGAAACGCGTGCGTGATGACACTGAGCTCGATCTGTTTGATGGTGACAGGATTGTCGTTGATACCTAGGACACAGGCGGCTTCACACGGCGCAGGGCAGACCCAACCTGTGAATTCTGGAAAGTTATTGGTCTTGTGCAGAACCGCGATGGCTTCCTGCCAGCGATCGCGGTAAACGAGGTCGTTCCAGTCGGGAATGATGTTCCCCAGCGGGCAACCGGTGTGACAGAACGGAATGCCGCAATCCATGCAGCGTGCACCCTGCGATTGAACAAGTTGGTCGTCCGGGTCCTGATAGACCTGAGACCAGTCGTTCAGCCTCTCTTCCACAGGACGGCGGGACGCCATCTCACGCTTGATTTCCAGGAATCCCGTTACTTTCCCCATTCAATCTCCGATAAGACCCACCCAAAATCGAGGATAGAAGATAGAGGATCGCGAAAGCTTTTGCAATCCTCTACCGCAATCTTCAATCCTCAGCATTCTGCTCGAATCGCGGCGAAGTACCTACGGCTGGGCTGCAGCCAACTCCTGCTGGTTTTGGGCTGCCTGCGCTTGCTCACGCTCCATTTGTTCCAACACACGGCGGTAGTCGATGGGCATGACTTTCACAAACTTCGGCAGGAGGGTGTCCCAGTTTTCGAGGACATACTGTGCGGGGGCGCTGCCGGTAAGGCGCCGGTGATTCTCGACCAGCGCTTGCAACAAGTCAACGTCGTAAGGTTTCACAACCGGTTCCAAGTCCACCATGCTCCGGTTGCAAAGGGAAGGGAAGACGCCCTCTTCGTCCAGAACAAAGGCGATGCCACCGCTCATGCCAGCGGCAAAGTTTCGCCCGGTCTTGCCCAGGACGACGGCCACGCCTCCAGTCATGTACTCGCAGCCGTGATCACCCACGCCTTCTACAACTGCGTGTGCGCCACTATTGCGCACCGCGAAGCGCTCTCCAGCCACTCCGCGGAAGTAGGCTTCACCGCCCGTGGCGCCATAGAGCACCGTGTTACCAATGAGGATATTGTCCTCCGGAACGAAAGTCGCACTATGCGGAGGATAAATCACCAAACGGCCACCGGAGAGCCCCTTGCCAACATAGTCGTTCGCATCTCCTTCAAGGGTCAATGTGACACCCTTGGCCAGAAAAGCGCCAAAGCTCTGGCCGGCAGAACCCGTGAACTTGATGCGGATGGTGTCCTCGGGGAGACCGGCATTGCCATAGCGCCGGGCGATTTCTCCGCTGAGCATGGCGCCCACAGTTCGGTCGGTGTTGCGGATAGGCAGGTTCAATTCAACCGGCGCCTGATGTCCGATGGCACCACGGCACTCTTCAATCAACTGGACGTCGAGCACCTTCTCGAGACCGTGATCCTGAGTCGTGACACAGTGCGTGGCGATGCGCTTCGGCACATCCGGCTTGTAGAGGATGCTTGAAAGATCCAGGCCGCGAGCCTTCCAGTGATCAATCGCATCTTGCATATCAAGCAATTCGGAATGACCCACCATGTCAGCAAGAGTGTGAAACCCCAGCTCGGCCATGATCTCGCGGAGTTCTTCCGCAATATAGAAGAAGAAATTGATGACATGCTCGGGTTTGCCACTGAACTTTTTGCGAAGGACCGGATCCTGCGTAGCGACACCTACCGGACAAGTGTTGAGGTGGCACTTCCGCATCATGATGCAGCCAGACGCAACCAACGGAGCAGTGGAGAAACCAAACTCTTCTGCGCCCAGCAAAGCGGCGATCGCAACGTCGCGGCCGGTCTTTAATTGGCCGTCGGTCTGAACCACAATGCGTCCGCGCAGGTCGTTCATCACAAGCACTTGCTGCGTCTCGGCCAAGCCCAGCTCCCAGGGAATGCCGGCATGCTTGATGGAGGTAAGTGGCGACGCACCGGTGCCACCATCGTGGCCGCTGATCAGGACGACGTCTGCATGCGCCTTTGCTACCCCAGCCGCCACCGTACCCACACCGACTTCGGCGACCAGCTTGACGGAGATGCGTGCCTGAGAATTTGCGTTCTTCAGGTCGTAGATCAGCTGGGCGAGGTCTTCAATTGAATAGATGTCGTGGTGAGGCGGCGGCGAGATGAGTCCCACGCCAGGCGTGGAGTGCCGAACCTTGGCAATGAACTTGTCCACTTTGTGTCCGGGCAACTGGCCGCCTTCGCCGGGCTTGGCACCCTGCGCCATTTTGATTTGTAGGTCGTCGGCGTTCACCAAATATTCGGTAGTTACACCAAACCGGGCTGAAGCCACCTGCTTGATGGCGCTGCGCCGCCAGTCACCGTTGGCGTCGCGCTGGTAGCGGCCCGAATCTTCACCACCCTCGCCGGTGTTGCTTTTGCCGCCAATGCGGTTCATGGCGATGGCCAGGTTCTCGTGCGCTTCTTTGCTGATGGAGCCAAACGACATAGCGCCTGTGGCAAAGCGCTTCACGATGTCCTTGGCAGGCTCGACCTCGTCTAGCGGAATCGGATGCCCCTTCTTAAACCTCAACAGCCCGCGCAATGTGCAGAGATTCTTGCTCTGGTTGTTAATGAGCTCGGAGTACTCGCGGAAGGTTTTGAAACTGTCCTGCCGCACTGCGACCTGTAACTTGGCAACCGTTTCCGGATTGAACAGGTGATACTCTCCCTCGCGCCGCCACTGGTACTGCCCGCCGACATCTAGCAGCGGATTGTTGGTCCGCTCCTCGGGGTAGGCTTTGTGATGCCGTGAGAGACACTCACGGGCCAGAATCTCAATCCCGATACCCTCAACCCGCGAGGGTGTTCCGGTGAAGTATTTCTCGACGAGAGGGGTGTTGAGCCCGATTGCTTCGAAGATCTGGGCGCCCCGGTAACTCTGAATTGTCGAGATGCCCATCTTGGCGATGATCTTCAGAAGTGCCTTATTGATGGACTTAACGTAGTTCTTGTAGGCTTTCTCAACGGTCACTTCGTTGGAGAACAGGTTCTGCCGCACCATATCGGCCATGGTCTCGAAAGCCACGTACGGATTGATGGCACCGGCGCCGTAGCCAATGAGCAAGGCAAAGTGCATCACTTCACGTGCTTCCCCGGATTCGACCACCAAACCCGCCCGGGTCCGCGTGCCTTCACGAATGAGATGATGGTGCACCGCAGAAGTCGCCAGCAGGCTGGGCATGGGCGCCTGGTCGGTCCCCGCGCCACGGTCAGACAGTATCAAAATGCTCGCGCCGCCCGCGACAGCGTCCGAGGCTTGCTTGCAAATGGCTTTCAGTGAAGCTTCCAGCCCACCTTCACCCTGGCCCACAGGAAACGTCATGGGTAGCGTCACAGCTCGAAAATTACCGATCGAGATTTCGCGGATCTTGGCGAGCTCAAAATCAGTCAGGATGGGGCATTCGAGCTTGACCATCCGGCAATGCTCAGGCGTCTCAGTCAGAAGATTGCCTTCGCTGCCGATGTAGCTTTCCACCGACATCACCATTTCTTCGCGGATCGAGTCGATCGGAGGGTTGGTGACTTGAGCGAACAGCTGTTTGAAATAGTTGTAGAGCAGTTGCGACTGGTTCGAGAGCACCGCCAAGGGCGTATCCGTGCCCATTGAACCGATGGCTTCCTCACCATCTTTGGCCATCGGCGCCATGAGGATGCGCAGATCTTCCACGGTATATCCAAAGAGCTGCTGCCGCTGCAGCAGAGCCTGCGGATCGGATTGCGGAACATGCTTGGGTTCGGGTAGAGAAGCGAAATCAATCTTCTTTGTTTCCACCCACTCGCGGTAAGGCTTCTGGCGGGAGATGGAAGCCTTGAGTTCGCCATCATCCACAATACGGCCTTGCTCAGTGTCAACAAGGAACAATTTGCCGGGCTGCAGCCGTCCCTTGTAGAGCACTTCATCAGCGGGAATATCCAGCACTCCCACTTCTGATGCCATCACGACAAGATTATTCTTGGTAACGAGGTATCGCGCTGGTCGCAAGCCGTTCCGATCAAGGACCGCGCCAATGCTAACTCCGTCGGTGAATGCCACGGCTGCAGGACCATCCCAAGGTTCCATCAGGCAGGCGTGGTATTCATAAAAACCCTTCTTGTCGGCGTCCATGCCGATGTTTTTGCTCCAAGCTTCGGGGACCAACATCATGACGGCATGCGGCAGGGAGCGCCCGCCCTGAATCAGGAATTCCAGCGCGTTGTCGAGCGTAGCACTGTCGCTGCCGGATTCTGTGACTATGGGGAAGAGCTTCTTGAGGTCGTCGCCAAGAATCTCGGAGGCCAGCGTGGCAGATCGGGCGCGCATCCAGTTGCGATTGCCACGCAGCGTGTTGATTTCCCCGTTGTGTGCGAGGTAGCGAAACGGATGGGCCAGCCGCCAGGAAGGAAATGTGTTTGTGCTGAACCGGGAATGCACCAGGGCCAGCCCGGTTTTGATCGACGTGTCGTTGAGATCGAGGAAGAACGTGGACATCTGCCGCGCCATCAACATCCCTTTGTAAATCAACGTCCGGCACGAGAGGCTGACGATGTAGAAAAACCCAACGTCCTCCATCACGGCGGCCTCGATCGTCGTGGTCGCACGTCGACGTATCACGTAGAGCTTGCGCTCAAACTGCTGAGCGTCAAGAAAAGGGCTCTTCGCAACAAAGACTTGTCGAATGACGGGTTCTGCCTCGTGCGCGACGCTGCCGATCGCCGAGCTATCCACCGGCACATCCCTCCAGCCGAGGCAGCGCTGTCCTTCTTCAGCTATGATCCTCTCCAGCATCTGCTCGCAGAACTGCCGGTGCTCTGGATTCGGCGGCAGGAACACCATGCCGACGCCGTACTGCCCAGCTTCTGGAAGCTCAATCCCAATTTCTCCGCACTTTTCCAACAGAAACTCATGTGGGACTTGAATTGTGATGCCAGCTCCGTCTCCCGATTCCGGATCACAGCCACACGCTCCGCGATGACGTAGGTTGGTCAGGACTTCCAGAGCTTGACGCAGGATGTGGTTCGACCGCGCGCCGTTCATTTCGGCCACGAAACCAACGCCGCAACTGTCTTTCTCAAACTGGGGATCGTAGAGTCCCTGCTTGGGAGGATACAGAGGAGAACTCATGGTTACCATCCTCGTCTTGGAGCGATTTCAAATGGGTAAAAAACACCCACGGGCTTGCATAAGTTCAAATCCGGAAGCCCCGTTGCCTGACCGACGCTGGCCTGGCGATTAGATCTGTTTGGGAGAACGCAGTTCAGAAGGCTCAGGACTTCGTTGGCTATTATTTCCCAGAAGGCTACATGTTAACTCAAAAGCCTCTAAAGGAATCCGGGAAAAGAACGAGGGAGATTTTAGTTGAAATCCAAGGTGACAGCTAAATTTATATTTTTTATGAGTTTGATAAAGAACCTTTATAGCGTCAGGCGCGACTCAGACTAGCCTGGGATGAAACGAACCAATGATCTGCCACCCTCGTGTGTCCTATAATCCAGACCATGAGCAAGACAACCAAGATGTTGATCGGATTGGCAACGGCGCTTTTTTTCGCATACGTGATTTATTCTTCAATGGGTTTAGACCAGTTCCGCTGCGAAGTGTGCATGGAGTTTCGCGGACAAACGGCTTGCGCCACAGCTGCTGGAACTACCCGCCAGGAGGCACAACGCACAGCCAGCGACACGGCCTGTGCGAAGATCTCTTCAGGCGTCACCGACAGCGTCGCCTGCTCGCAAAGCGCACCCAAAAGCGTCACGTTCAAGTAAACGCTCCACGAGCTGGGAATCCGATAGCGGATGTCGTGCTGACACCTCATTCAGTTGCGTTTCGATGTCAAGCCAGAGGTCATTGTGTTTAGATTGATTCGCAACCGCCAGACAGTTAACTTAGAGCCTCTGACTTTGGGTGACCTTGTGTTGTTTTCTCGCGCCAGACAAATGCTGGTATCGATCGCGACGTTGATCCTGCTCGCCGCCCATTCCAATTCCATCGCGCAGGGCAACAAGCTGCCAAGTTTTGAGTCAGACGTTATCCCCGTCTTGAAAGCCAAGTGCATCGCCTGTCACAGCGGCCCGAAGCCACAGGCACAGTTGGATCTCCAGACCAAGCCATCGATCATCACAGGCGGCAAGTCCGGCCGAGCGATCGTGGTCGGTTCTTCGGAGAAAAGTTTGCTGGTTGAAAAAGTTCTTTCCGGAGCGATGCCGCCCGTGGGTGAGAAATTGACCGCTTCGGAAATCGCGCTGATTCGGCTGTGGATTGACAAGGGGGCACAGGCTGACGGCGAAGCCCATCAGCTTGCCTTGAAACAGTCTCCTTCTGAAATCACCGAGAACGAGGTCACACCCATTTTCCAAATGCGCTGCATTGTCTGTCATGGCAAGCGCAGACAGGAAGGCGGATTGGACCTCAGAACTCAAGCCAGCCGATTGAGGGGGGGCAAGTCTGGTCCTGCGCTGGTAGCGGGCAAGCCCGAGCAAAGCCTTTTGATGAAAAGGATCCTCTCCGGAGAAATGCCTCCCGCCAAGATGCTGTTTGACTTCGCTGTTCGACCTCCCACCTCGGCAGAAGTGGAAGTCGTCCGCAAATGGATTGGAGCGGGTGCGCCGGCCGCACCCAAGCAAGCAGCGGCTGCGGAGGACACGACGGATCCGCTGGTGAGCGACGAGGACCGGAAGTTCTGGTCGTTCCAATCTCCGAGGTGGCCTCAAATTCCTGCAGTCGATAACCAGAAACTGGTTCGAACTCCTCTGGACGCTTTCCTTCTGCAAAAGCTGGAGATGAAAAGCCTGAGCTTTTCTCCACCAGCCGAGCGGCTGACTCTGATGCGTCGAGCTTATCTCGATCTTATCGGCCTGCCTCCGGACCCGGCTGAGGTGGAAAGCTACCTGAAGGACAACCGCTCAGACGCCTATGAGCAGTTGGTGGACACTTTACTGGAATCTCCTCATTACGGAGAACGGTGGGGACAATTCTGGTTGAATGCGGCCGGGTATTCCGACTCGGAAGGCATCATTGATGCAGACCATCGTCGCGCTCACGCCTGGCGGTATCGTGATTATGTGATTCGATCGTTCAACAGCGACAAGCCCTACGACCAATTTCTAACGGAGCAGATCGCGGGAGATGAGCTGGTCGACTACAAGCACGTAAAGGAAGCCACTCCTACGTTGATTGATAAGTTGGCGGCCACAGGCTTCTTGAGGATGGCACCTGACGGAACGTATTCACCGGCGAATTCCTCCATTCCAGAACGGATGAACGTCATCGCCGATGAGATCGAGGTGTTGAGTTCATCGGTTCTAGGGTTGACGGTGGGGTGTGCCCGCTGCCACAACCACAAATACGATCCCATTCCACAGCGGGACTATTATCGGCTCGGTGCTATTCTTCAGACTGCCTATGATCCCTACGACTGGCTAATCCCGGCTGCTGACAATCCGAGCAAGCTGAAATACTCATCCCGTCATCTCGACATCGCCCTGGCAAGTGAACGGCAGGATACCGACAAGTTCAACGCTCCAATTGAGGCTGAGATCAAGCGGTTGGAAGCCGCTCAGGAATCGAAAGCCAAGCCTCTTCGAGAACAATTGCTGGATGAAAGGTTGGCAACACTTCCGTCCTCCGTGAAAGATGACCTGAAAAGAATCGTCGCCACTCCGGAAGAAAAACGTAGCGAGCTGCAGAAATATCTGGCAGAAAAGTTTCAAGAGACTTTGAAGATCACGCCTGAGGAACTGGGAAAACGGTTCGAAGATTTCAAGTCGGAGTTTGAAAAGAGTCAAAAAGCAATCGCGGAACAGAAAGGGAAACTGCGGCCAAAGCCACTGATACGAGCTCTTTTCGATATGGGAGGCGAACCTTCGGTCGCCTATCTCATGCGCCGGGGTGATGCCCAAACCCCGGGCGAGCCGGTGCAGCCGGGCGTCCCTTCAGTCATTCGTACCGGGCTTACTCCCTACAAGATCACTCCACCCAATGGGAACCCGGAGTCCAGTGGCCGCAGATTGGCTCTGGCCCGCTGGCTGGTTCAACCCAACCACCCTCTGACGGCTCGGGTCATGGTCAACCGAATCTGGATGAACCATTTCGGTAAGGGGCTGGTCGCGAGTCCAGCGAATTTCGGACGCAACGGTGTTCCACCTTCACACCCGGAACTGCTCGACTGGCTGGCCACCGAGTTTGTCCACAGTGGCTGGAGCATGAAAGCCATGCATCGGCTGATCATGACCTCAGCCGCCTATCGGCAAAGCTCGCATGTTGATCTGGCGGTTCATCAAGCGGACCCGGATAACGTTCTCTTGTCCCGAATGCCCATGCGGCGGATGGAAGCTGAAGTACTCTATGACTCCATCTTGAAAGTTACTGGAGGCTTCGATCCCACCCTCTTCGGCCCTCCAGTGGAAGTCGACATCAAGCCTGAAGGAGAGGTTGTAGCCAAGGGAACCAAAACGGGATGGCGTCGCAGCGTCTACGTGTTGCAGCGGCGCAGGACTCCGATGACGATGCTGGACGTTTTCGATTTGCCTCCGATGTCTCCCAATTGCATTGAACGCCGACAGTCCACAGTTCCCACGCAGGCTTTGCAGATGATGAACAGCGACGTCGTGCAAGAGCGTTCACGTTACTTTGCGGGCCGTTTAATCGATGAGTTTGGAAATGATAGGGAAAAGCAGATCCAGGCGCTTTATCTTCGAGTTTTGTCACGCCCTCCCACCGGGCAAGAGATCAAGCTGGCGACGAGTGGAATCGATGGTTTGACAAAACAATGGATGACGCATCTGGAAAATGAGAAAAACGATGCTCCCATCAAGTCGACGGCTGAATGGAAGGCGCTGTCCGGCTTCTGCCAGGCTATGCTGAGCTCAGCGGAGTTTTTGTATATTGATTGAGCTGAAGGAAAACGAGTGGCATGCCACGCCTGGGAGCGCGGGCGTCTCGCCCGTCCCGCAGCGAGCGAAGGCCGCTGCAGTGGCCTTCGGCCTGCAGGCTAGAAGCCTGCACGGGGCAGCCTTTCAGGCTGACAAAGGCGGCCTGCGCCAGCATTTTGTCCCCCTTGGCAAGGGGGACTACAGGGGGTGTGGTACAAACCAACGAAGACCCCCTGCCGCAAAAGACGCGGCGTCCCCCTTGGAAAAGGGGGACAAATGTCGAGGCTAGAAGCCTGCACTACCGAAGACGACTGCAGCTCCCTATCAACGATGATTGCGGGCGAGACGCCCGCGCTCCCAGCGTAGCCAAAACGAAACGATGGTGCCTCTTATGGAGAAAGAAAGGATGACCGGCCGAAATCCTAAACTCCCGGGTCTTTCACGCCGGGAATTCTTCTCGCGCTTTGCCGATGGTTTACATGGATCTGCTCTTGCCTGGCTCCTGGGCAGCGACTTATTCTCAGCCAATCCCTCCCTCGCCTTCGGCCTTGAAGAGGGCCGTGGCGCTTATGACCTGAAGCCCAAGCCCGCGCACTTTTCATCGAAAGCCAAGTCGGTCATCCACCTTTTCATGAATGGCGGTCCCAGCCAGGTGGACTTATTTGATCCCAAGCCGACATTAAGCAAATTTGCAGGGACGGCGCCCCCGCGGGATATCGTCAGCGAGATTGAATTCGCTAACGAAGTTGGCAGTCTCCTCCCCTCGCCATTCAAATTCTCCAAACAGGGAAAGTCAGGAATCGAAGTCTCCGAGCTCTTGCCTCATCTCTCAGAACGCATTGACGATATTGCCCTCATCCGATCGATGTATGGCGAGCATTTCAATCACGAGCCCTCGTTGTACCTGATGCACAGTGGTCGAACCTTGCCGGGTCGGCCGTCTCTGGGTTCCTGGGTTACTTATGGCCTCGGCAGCGCGAATCAAAATCTTCCGGCTTATGTCGTTCTTGACGACCCCAAGGGTACTCCCATCAACGGGATTCAGAACTGGCAATCCGGCTGGCTGCCGCCCGTTTACCAGGGTACCCGTTTCCGGTCCGAGGGACCTGCGCTGTTAAATCTGAAGGCACGCGAGGAACTGCCGAGCCCTTTGGTGGAGGCCCAGCGCGCCCTGCTGCATCGGCTCGATGAGGCGCATCGGCAGCGCCGGCCAGTACAGCCCGAACTCGAGGCCCGAATTTCCAACTACGAGCTCGCGGCCCGAATGCAAATTACGGCCACCGATGCCCTCGACCTCTCCCAAGAGAGCGAACAAACGAAGGAGATGTACGGGCTCAACCAGGAACTCACCGCTTCTTACGGAAGACGCTGTTTGATGGCGCGCCGACTCGTCGAGCGCGGCGTTCGCTTTGTGCAGATCTATATCGAAGGGCAAATCTGGGATGCGCATTCCGATCTGGAGAAGAGTCTGCGCTACAGTTGCGGAAAGACCGACAAGCCGGCGGCAGCCCTCTTGAAAGACCTTAAGCAGCGTGGTCTCTTAGACAGCACTCTGGTCATTTGGGGAGGTGAATTTGGGCGGATGCCACTGTCGCAGGTCAGAGACAATACTGCCTCAGCCGGTCGAGACCATGGTCCCAGCGGCTTTAGCCTCTGGATGGCTGGGGGTGGAGTGAAAGGTGGAGTCGCTCTTGGCTCCACAGACGACTTGGGCCACAAGGCCGTGGAGAACCGCGTGAGCGTCCATGATTTCCACGCTACCATGCTTCATCTACTAGGAATGAATTACCGCGACCTGGTTTACGAACGTCACGGGCTGAATGAACGACTCACCGACCAATTCCCAGCCAGAGTCATTTCTGAGATTTTGGTGTAGCGCTTCAGGCCTAACACTGTGCCGCTCACAGACTCGCGTTACTCCTCCGGAACGACAGCAGTGGCCTCCACTTCGAGGAGAAAGTCGGGGTGGGCGAGCCCAGCTACGAACAGGACTGAGATGGTCGGCGGCTTCGGCAGTGGCCCAAGCACCTGCTGAAAGGCGCCCATCGCTGAACCTAGTGGCTGCCCTTGGACAACGTAGACTGTCCATTTCACAACGTGCTCGATACCTACGTTCGCGGCTGCGAGTGCCAGCTGCAGGTTCCTCGCGACCTGTTTCGCCTGGACGCCGATGTCTCCCTTGCCAACAATCGTTCCGGAGGGCTCAACGGCATTCTGGCCGCCAACGTAGATTGTCCGAGTATGAGCGCTCGTCGTTATCACCTGCGAAAAGGCTGGATTCCTGTGAAGGCCCTCTGGGTTTAAATGGGACACTGTGCCCTTCATATCGTCCTCCGAATGATTCGGTAGATTGGATGCCCCGCCAGCGTGGCAATGCCAAGCAGGATCAGCGAGGAGTCCTCATCGGGTTTCTCCGGTTGGCGCAGATATGAACTGTGCGCGTGCCTGCAAAAAATTCGATTCACGAGAGTCTGCACCACGCGGCGGCGACTACTTCCAGGTTGGACTACCGCTTACTTGGCGTAGGCTTTGGGAGGCCCTCTACGACCTCAAGATCAGAGAGCGGGGTGCCGGATGCTCGGGCAGCATTCCGATTTAAGGAGAATCTCTCACTCTTGCATAAGCGAGGGTTCGCTCAGTCCATGAGCGACTGGTAAATGAGCGTGCGCAGCTTGCCGTGGTCGTCCAGACCACGGGATGGAAGCAGCTGAGTGAAGTAAACCACGACCAGTTGCTTCAGGGGATCGACCCAATAGCTCGAATTGTAAGCGCCGCCCCATCCGAACTCGCCAACCGAGCCCGGCACGCCTCGCGCGCCCAGATCTTTCACCACGTAGAAACCCAGGCCGAAGCCCACACCTTCTTCCACCTTCTTGTCTACGAGATGATCCACAGTCATCAATTCAACGGTCTTGCGGCTCAGGATTCTTTTCCCGTCGAGCTCTCCACCGTTCAACATCATCTGCAGGAAGCGGGCATAATCCGTTGCAGTCGAAAGAATTCCCGCGCCTCCGGAGAAGCTTTTTCGGGGACCCCTCACATAAGCGCCCTGTCCCACACCCGTCCCCGGATCTGGTGCCCGCTCCAGCTTTCCGGACTCAGTAGCCGAATAGACCACCGCCAGACGATCTACCTTCGAGTCGGGTAGATAGAATTGCGTATCCTGCATTCCCAGGGGCCCGAAAAGGTGCGCAGCCAGAAAGGCGGCCAGCGTTTCGCCACTGACGCGCTCAATGAGTGCTCCCAAGATATCTGTGGAGTAGCCGTACACAAAGCGTTCGCCAGGCTGTGCATCGAACGGCAGCGCCGCCATGCGGGAAACAGTGGCGCCGACTGGCTCGTCCCGATCAGCGAAGTACCACCCCTGGATTTTTGCCTCCTGCCAGCGGTCACGCGCAACGCCTTCGCCGTAGCCAATGCCTGCGGTATGGGTCAGCAGGTGACGAATGGTGATGGGCCGCTTCGCGTCGACAACGTCATAGCCACCGTCTTTCTTGGGGACGGCAACGGTGGTCTTCTGAAATTCTGGAAGATATTTACCGACCGGGTCGCCGATGAGCAGCTTGCCCTGTTCCTGAAGCATCATGACGCCGACGCTCACGAGTGCTTTGGTCTGCGAAGCGATGCGGAAGACGGCGTTCTCCGGCATCGGGGCATTACCTTCCCGATCTCTCTGACCAAAGGCGTGGAGGTAGGCGATCTTGCCACGTCGGGCCACCAACACGACCGATCCGGCCAACTTGCCGTCTGACACGTAAGCTTGGAAGACGTCGGTTAGCCGTTGCAACTGCTGAGGGGACAACCCAACCTGCTCCGGTGAGACCTTTGGAAGAACCTGCGCGGGGACAGGCGTGGCAAGAATCACTATCACAGCCCAGGCAATGAGCAGACGCGAGCGGAGGGAAGGCATAGTCACCTCGAAGATGTGTGGAGTTTGAATTCGGCTGTGCTCAACCAGGAGGACACGAAATGCAGCGTCCTTATCTCATGGAACGCGATGGGAAACAAGAAACCAGAGAGACATCGACATCGGTTTCGTAACTGAGCCTTTGAATCGACAAAATTGTAATTGTCGGACGGACTTCGCCTATCTCCTTACCTTGCTGAACTTAGCTTCGCAAAATTCTGTCGATAGCGGGGTAAGTCTTTCTACTTAAGACAGTAGCGTTAGCATTTGATAGTAATTAATATTATATTTTACTATTTATGGTGTTTTGATTGCATTCCTTTCGCGCCGCAAGGCGGAAAGGGGCAATTAGAACATGGTTTCATCGTATCCGGTCAAATACTTAAGACTCTCCAGGCTGGCCTTTTATCTATCACTTCTTACAGTAGTTTTTCTACTTTCACAGAGCGCTTATGCTGGTTCGCTACTTGTCAGCTGGAATCCAATCCCCAGCAGTACTCTGGCCGGATACAAAATCAAGTTCGGAACAACCAGTGGCAGTTACTCCCAATCCGTCGCCGTCGGAAACGTCACGAGCTATACGCTGTCAAACCTGACCGACGGTGTGAGGTACTACTTCGTGGTCGTTGGTGTCGATGCCAATAGTGTTGAAGGAATGCCTTCGGCTGAGGTTTCCGGACTTGTTCTAAACTCTGCCAGCATCGCCGTGGGTTCCGTCACCACTTCTTCGGCGATCGTTACCTGGACGACGAACAAACCCGGCAGCAGCCAAGTTGAGTATGGAACAACCACCAGCTACGGTTCGATGACTCCGCTGGATTCAACGCTCGTCACTAATCATTCACAAACGCTGACGAACTTGAACCCCGGAACGACCTACAACTATCGGATTCGCTCAGTCGACCTTGGCGGGTCGGTGCACGTATCGGGAAATTCCACTTTCACAACGACAGCAGCACTAAGCTCCTCAAACGTTGCGGCGAGCTCCATCACCACTTCTTCGGCTGTCATCACCTGGACCACCAACCGGTCCAGCAACAGCCAGGTTGAGTATGGAACAACCACGAGCTACGGGTCGACGACGCTGCTGGATTCAACCCTTGTTGTCAATCATTCGCAAACGCTGACGAACCTGAACCCCGGAACGACCTACAACTACCGAATTCGCTCAACCGACGCAGGTGGCGCATCGCATATCTCGGGAAACTTCACCTTCACAATAGCGGTTGCGCTGAGTTCTTCCAACATTGCTGCGGGTTCTATCACGAGCTCTTCGGCTGCAATTACCTGGACGACCAACAACCCCAGCAATAGCCAGGTTGAGTATGGAACAACCACCAGCTACGGGTCGACGAGTCTGCTGGATTCAACGCTTGTCGTCAATCATTCGCAGACGTTGACCAGCTTGAACCCGGGGACGACTTACAACTACCGAATTCGCTCGACCGACGCAGGTGGTTCATCCCATGTCTCGGGCAATTTCATCTTCACAACAGCTGCTGCGCAAACGCTGCTCGCGGTGAACGTCGGGGGCGGCCAAGTGGCACAGTTTGGTGCTGACACCGGTTTCAATGGTGGCCAGGCCGAGAACTGGGGCCAAATCCCCATCGATGTAACCGGGATCACCAACCCGGCTCCGGAAACCGTCTATCAATCGGAACGCTGGGGGACGAACTTCTCATACACATTCTCGAACCTGACGGCAGGTGCTGCGTACTATGTGCGTTTGCACTTTTCCGAACACAACTGGACAAACGTGGGCCAACGGCGCTTCCACGTGGCAATCAATGGGGTTCAGGTGTTGACTGATTTCGATATTCTGGCGACCGCGGGAAAACAGCATAAGGCATGCATCCAACAATTCAGAGCTGTGGCCAGCAGCGGCGGACAGATTGTGATTCAGTATTCCCAGGGTTCGGTAGATTTGCCTTCGGCTAACGGAATCGAGCTCGTCCCAGCCGGCCAGGTAAACCCACCTGTGTCTGAAATCAATGTGGGTGGTGGTGCGGTTGGAACATTCCAAACCGATCCGGCTGGTAGTGGGGGCACGACTTCCACCTACTCCGCGAGCGATGCGATCAACACCACTGGAGTCTTGAACCCTGCGCCACAAGGGGTCTATCAGACGGAGCGCCGGGGAAGTGATTTCACCTACACGGTCTCCAATCTCACGCTCAATGCCTCCTACCTGGTCCGCTTGCATTTTGCCGAAATCTACTGGTCAAACACCGGCCAGCGTAAGTTCAATGTCTCGATCAACGGAGTGTCCGTACTGAACGATTTCGATATTGTCTCGGCAGCTGGAGGAGCAGACAGGGCCGTGGTCCGAGAGTTTGTGGCTGTTCCAAACAGCAATGGCGCTGTGGCGATCCGCTTTACTTCCGGATCAGCCGACCTGGCCAAAGCGAGTGGTATCCAGGTTGTTCCATTGACTCCTATTGCTGCAATGAATGCGGGCGGCCTTGCCAAAGGCTCCTTCGGGAATGACTCGTTCTACAGTGGCGGCACCGCCAGCGCGATAACCGCTGTCATTGACACAACAGCAGTGACACCCTCGGTTCCCGCATCGATCTACAGTTCGGCCCGGACGGGTGATTTCGCTTACACCATACCAAACCTGGCCCCTGGTGCTGTCTATTCGGTACGATTGCACTTCGCCGAGACGTCTACTTCGAACGCCAACAAACGTCAATTCAATGTCTCCATCAACGGCGTCAAAGTGTTAAGCAATTTTGACATCGTATCGGTGGCAGGCAGTTTGAATAAGGCGGTGGTTCTGCAGTTTGCCGCAGTTGCAGATAGTAGCGGAAGGATTGTTCTTCAGTTCACCGGCAGCAAGGCAGGGGAAGGCAAAGTCAGCGCGATTGAGGTTCTTAAGTAGACACCTGCGTTGTCATTCCAACAGCAGGAGTGGAGTGGCAACCTGAAGGGTGGTTGAGGCTCCGCAAATACCCGGCCAGATTCTTCGCATGCAGAAGAGTCTGGCCGTTTGTCTTTCTGATGACTAATATGGGGCGGCTTGCTCTGATAAGACTCAATAGGCTCTGCGACTGCCGCTTTCATGCCTTCGTTCAACATCTACCTCAGTAATCGTTCGGAGGTCCTGGTCTCCGAACTGGCGCACGTCGTCTCCAGCCCGCCGCTGCCTCCCCTGCAGAAAGAGATCATCGTCGTTCAAAGCAAGGGCATGGAGCGCTGGCTGGTTCAAGAATTGGGAGCGCGGTTTGGCATCTGGGCAAACGGAGCCTTTCCGTTTCCCAATGCGATGATTCAGGAACTCTTCGGTGCAGTGGTCGGACCGATTCCGACGGAGAATCCGTTCACGCCCGAACTGTTGGCCTGGCGCATTCAGGGCCTTTTGCCCGGCCACCTCAACCGGTCAGGATTTGAAAGTCTCAAGCATTACGGCGCCGATGGCAGGCATGGCCTGAAGCTGGCGCAGCTTTGCTACCGGGTGGCTGACGTTTTCGACCAGTACACCATCTATCGTCCCGAAATGATCTTGCGATGGGAGCAGGGCGAAGAGTCGCACTGGCAGGCGCAGTTGTGGCGGGCGGTAGTTGCCGAGATCGGAGTGAGGCATCGGGCGAGACTCCGTCAGCAGTTCTTTGAACGGCTGCGAGAGATCGCCGTGACCCCGTCGACCCTACCCACTCGGATTTCCATCTTCGGGATTTCTGCTCTGCCTGCGTTCTACATAGACGCTTTCACTGCCGTGGGCCAGTTCATTGATGTTCATCTGTTCCTGACGAACCCCAGCCGCGAGTTTTGGGCCGAGATTGTCTCTGAGAAGGAACAGGCGAAGCGAAGGCAGCGCGAGCGCCGGCAAATGCAACTGGCATTTCCTGCTAATCCATACTTCGAGACCGGGCATCCCTTGCTGGCTTCCCTGGGAAAGCGAGGCCGGGATTTTTCGGCTCTGCTGCTGGACCGTGGGGAAGGTCAAGAATGGAGTCACTACGAAGATCCAGGTGACGAGACACTGCTGGCATGCTTGCAGTCGGACATCCTGAACCTAAGGCACCGTGGACGGGACGGTTTTCGTAAAACGATCGAGGACGCCGACACTTCGCTGCGGATTCACTCCTGCCACAGCCCAATGCGAGAAATGGAGGTGCTGCACGATCAAATGCTCGAGCTGTTCGATGTCGATCCAGAACTCCGGCCGACCGATATCCTGGTAATGACCCCTGACATCGAGGCCTACGCGCCCTACATCTCGGCGGTGTTTGGCGGGGAGCATCCGCAGCAGGGCCGCATTCCGTTCTCGGTTTCCGACCGCAGCGCACTTAACAGCAATTCGGTGGTGCGCACCTTTTTCAGGTTGCTGGAACTGGGAGCCAGTCGTTTGCCGGCTCCGGCGGTCATGGATTTGCTGGACATCACGCTTGTCCAGCGGCGCTTTGACATCCGTCCGGAGGAGCGTAGTCTGCTGCGGCGCTGGGTGGAGGAGACCCGCATCCGCTGGGGCATCGACAGCGACGATCGCGTCCGCCAGGGAGTGCCGCCTTTTGAAGAGAACAGTTGGAAGGCCGGTCTAGACCGGCTGCTGCTAGGGTATGCACTCCCATCGGACGACGCCGCGCTGTTTGCCGGGATTCTGCCTTTCAACGACGTTGAAGGAAGCGGTAGCCAGGCGCTGGGCCGGTTCCTCGAGTTTGCCAGTGCTCTGTTTGCCATGACCCGCGATCTGCAGCGTCCACGGACGCTTTCGGAGTGGAGTGAAAATCTCATCGAGTGGATGAGCCGGTTTCTGGCTTCAGATGAGGATGTGGAGCAAGAGTTCCAGATACTGCGCGTGGGCTTGAAGCATCTGGCTGAGGTGCAGCGCCTCAGCGGATTCGAGACGCCCGTGGAACTGGAGGTGGCACGCTACGCGCTGGAAGCACGCCTTGCGCCAGGTGAAGCCGCTGTTGGCTTTCTCACGGGCGGGGTGACTTTTTGCGCCATGCTCCCGATGCGCAGCATTCCCTTCAAGGTGATCGCGCTGGTGGGAATGGGCAGCAGGGCCTTTCCGCGAACCCAGCGGCCTGCCGGGTTCGATCTCATTGCCAGCCATCCCAGGCCGGGCGATCGCTCAGCGCGCGACGAGGATCGTTACCTGTTTCTCGAAGCGCTCCTGTCAGCTCGAGAGAAGCTCTACATCAGCTATGTGGGTCAGAGCATCAAGGATAACAGTGAGATTTCGCCCTCGGTGGTGGTTAGTGAATTGATCGAAGCGGTCGAACAGGGCTTCACGCCGGGGCCGCGGGGTGGGGATATTCTGGACCACATTTGCATCCGCCACAGGCTTCAGGCTTTCAGTCCTTCTTACTTCGAGGGCCGGCCGGGCCTCTTCAGCTTCTCAGAAGAGAACCTGAACGCTTTGAAGGCCCGCCAATCTGGACAGCATCGCGAGGGCGATGTTTCTGCATTGTTGAAGAAGAGTGTCCCTGCGCCATTTGTTTCTGCCTCCATCGGTGAGCCACCCGAAGAGTTTCGCAACGTAGACCTGCAAGAGCTGCGCCGCTTCTACCGAAACCCGACGAGTTACTTCCTGAAGTACCGTTTGGGCCTGCGGCTTGACGAGGACAAAGAATCGGCTGAAGGGTGCGAGCCGTTTGCGATTCATGCACTGGACTCTTACGGCCTGGAGCAAGAGTTGGTGGTTAGAAAACTGGCGGGTAAAGAGTTGGCCGATGCGTATCCGGCGGCCCGCAGCCGTGGACTCTTGCCAGCCGGTGCTGCCGGGGAACTGGTCTTTCAAGACGCTGTCACCTCGGTAGAGGCCTTCACGCGCTCGCTTTTGCCACTGATTCAAGGTGAACAGCTCACGCCGGTGGATTTCGACTTCAGGGCTGCGGGCTTTCGCGTGACAGGAAGAGTTGGAAACATCTGGTCCCGACATCTCTTGCGCTATCGATGTGCGGCCGTCAAGGCTAAAGACCGGCTCGATATCTGGATTGATCATCTCCTGTTGCAGAGCACGAAGACTCCGGGCTATCCCAACCGCAGTGTCTTGCTTGCGAAAGAGGTCCTTCGGAGTTTCCGTCCCGTCGCAAATGCGTCCGAGATTTTCGACCAGCTTCTGAACTACTACTGGGAAGGGTTGAAGAAGCCGTTGCCATTCTTCCCACAAAGCGCGTATGCCTTTGCAGAGCGATGCCGCCAGGGAAGGAAGGAAGAGGACGCGCTCTACGCCGCTCGGAGAGCCTGGGAGGGCGATCGCCAGTCTCGCGGAGAGGTTGACGATGCTTACTGCCAGCTCAATTGGGGAAAAGCGGACGCG
>Ga0180085_1000223_pt1 | contig 19833 bp, 16 predicted proteins | sample EasRiv730_16_10D_FD_123013 | JGI IMG/M metagenome (GOLD analysis project Ga0180085, IMG submission 123013) | Soil microbial communities from meander-bound floodplain in the East River, Colorado, USA - East River metaG ERMLT730_16_10D | ecosystem: Environmental > Terrestrial > Soil > Floodplain ... | reverse complement strand
TCGACGGCTTGATGTCGCGGTGGATCACTCCCTTGTGGTGCGCGTGTTGAACCCCGTGACAGACCTGCTCGAAGAGCTCGAGCCGAGCGTCCGGCGCCAGGCGGTGCGCGTCACAATAGTCGGTGATCCAGGCACCCTCGACGTACTCCATCGCGAACCACGGGCGACCGTCGGGCGAGCGACCGGCCTCGAACACCTGGGCGATGTGCGGGCTGCTCATCAGCGCAAGCGCCTGACGCTCGGACTCGAAGCGCGCCAGGACCTGGGCGCTGTCCATCCCGGGGCGGATCCACTTCAGCGCGACCCGACGGCGCACCGGCTGCTCCTGCTCGGCCTCCCAGACGATCCCCATGCCGCCCTCGCCGAGGACGCGCGTGAGGCGGAACGGTCCGATGCGCTGGGACTCCGCCGGGACGGCCAGCTCGGTCGCCTGCTCCTCGAGCGCCCAGCCGAAGGCACAGCGCGGACAGACGCTCGCGCCGTGCGCGCTCGAGCTGAGCGGGCCACCGCACGCGGAGCACGTGCCCGCGCTCACGTCGCGCGGCCCAGGGCCTGGAGCAGGTTCCGGATCTCGCCGTCCACCTCGGCGGGCGACGCCACGGTCTGCACGACTTCCTTGCGCAAGAGCGCGCCGAGGCGTCGCCGCATCCGGTGCAGCGCCACGCGCAGCGCGCCCTCGGTCATCTCGAGGTCCCGCGCGATCCCTTCGTACGACCCGCTGTCGTCGCCCGTGAGGTAGCCGCTCAGCCGGCGGAACTGCGCGCCTTTCCCGGAGGTCTCGTGCTCCTCACCCAGCCGCCGCAGCGCCCGCTCGAGGACTGCGAGCGCCCAGCGCGTCTCGAACACCTGCTCGGGATCGAGGCCGGACGTCGGATCGGCGAGATAGCGCGCTTCGGCGTCGTCGAGCGGAAGCTGGAACGCCGGGTTGTCGGCCCGGCGCTTGAGCGCGTCGGTGCGCGCCCGCTCGTTGGCCAGGAAGTGCTGGATCGAGGCCAAGAGGAACGCACGAAACCGCCCCTGCCCGGGGTCGATGCGACGGAGCGAGTCGCCGCCGATCAGGCTCAAGAAGAACGACTGCGTCAGGTCACGCGACGCCTCGGCGTCGTGGGTGTGGCGCCGGACGAACGCGTACAGCGGGTACCAGTAGGTCGCGCACAGCCACTCCAGGGCCTCCCGGGACCCCTCCGCGCCCTGCGCCGCCGCGAGCACGAGGCTCCACTGCGTCGTCTCGAAGCGCTCGGCCACGCGCCCCCTCCCGCGAATGTCAGGAATCTACCACGTAACAACGGCCGCCCGATCTGTCTGAGGGGTGGTGAAGGGAGATCCGACGATGCGTACCCTAGCCCTGATCCTGAGCCTCGCCGCCGCCTGCGCCACCTTCGCGGCCATCCCGCCTGACCTGGTCAACTACCAGGGAGTCCTGCGCGGCAGCAACGACAAGCCGCTCGACGGGACCTTTGACATGATCTTCTCGTTCCACGACGCGGACACGGCGGGGAATCCGATCCTCGTCGACGCGCACGACGCGGCAAGCGGCCATGCGGTCGTGGTGGCGGGTGGCCTGTTCTCGGTCCAGCTCGGCGGCGGCGCGCTGAGCGACGGTTCGGGGCCCGGGACGTATACCTCGCTCGAGGAGGTGTTCCGGGACCACTCCGCCGTGTACCTCGAGGTCCAGGTGGGAGCGGAGACCCTCAGCCCGCGGACGCGGATCGTCTCGGCGGCCTATGCTCTGAACGCCACGCATGCCCAGACGGCCGAACAGCTGAGCGGTTCCGCATCCGCGTTCTACCTCGACACGTCCTCGACCCCGCAGACGAAAGGCGGCTCGCTCCATCTCGCGACGAGCGTGCCGTTCACCGCCGCACTGACGGCCGACGCCGCGACCAGCCACGTCTCGCTCGCGCTGGACGGTGGGGCTATCACCGCCCAGGGCGCGTCGTTCGGGGGCGCCTTCGCCGACACGGACGGCGGCAGCGGCGGTTATTTCGCCTGGGGCGGATACGGCGTTTACGCCTATGGCGACATCAGCGCGGGCTACTTCTGGGATGACAACGCCACCGGCGTCGCGATCCTGGGCTACGCCGACCAGGGCGTGCTCGGCTACGGGAGCTGGGCCGGCGGATACTTCGACGACACCGACTCCTCGGCGTGGGTTCGAACCGGCTACTCCACCTACAAGGTCCAGGGCTCGGGCTCGGTCTCGTTCGTCCAGAACCACCCGTACGAGGCGGACAAGGTGATCGTCTACGCCGCGCCCGAGGGCGACGAGGTCGCGGTCTACACGCGCGGCACGGCCCAGCTCGTCGCCGGCCAGGCCCGCGTGCCGCTCGGCGAGACGTTCGCGCTCGTCGCCGACCCCGACATCGGCCTGACCGCCTACGTGACGCCGGTCGACGAGGCCGTCCCGCTGGCCGTCGTCGACAAGACCACGAGCGAGATCGTGGTCCGCGGGCCCGCTGGATCGCGTGCGACGTTCGATTACATCGTCTGGGGGCTGCGGATCGGGTTCGACGAGCAGAGCATCGTGCAGCCGAAGACCATCGAGTCCCCGATTCCCGCCATGCACGATCACGAGAAGGTGTACGCGGAACACGCGGACCTGCGCCGCTTCAACGCGCTCGAGCGCTTCCAGTCGACCCGGCCCCACGGGAAGGCGGACGAGGCACTCGATCGCGCACGCGGCCGGCAGCTCCGCGACGCCATCGGCGTGTACGACCCCGCGCGTCACGGAACCGTCGAGCACCTGCACGGGATTCGCAAGCCGGACTTGCCCGTCGAGCCGGCACTCGCGAGCAGCGAAGCCACACCGACGACCACGACCGGTGCCGAGCCTTCCGAGACCTCGATCGCGGAGCCAGCGAGCCAGCCGGCGATCGAACGACCGGCGAGCGTTCCGCGTCCGGGTTGGTACCACGCGCTACCGTCGAACGGCCCGATCGAGGCCGGCGACGTCGTGACGCTCGATCCCGACCATCCAGGCGCCGTGAAGCGGGCCGATCGTGGTGCGGATGCCGAGGTCGTCGGCGTGGCCGTGTCGGCCGCGTCCAACGACCAGGTCGAGGTCGCTGCGGCGATCCTCGAGGTGCGCGTCGACGCCGGCTACGGAGCGATCGTGCCGGGCGATCTGCTGACCAGCTCGCCCACGCCCGGCGCCGCGATGCGGGCGCTCGACGGGACAGCGGGGACGATCGTCGGCAAGGCGCTCGAGCCGCTCGAGGCGGGAATCGGCACGATCCGCGTGCTGCTGAGGCGGCCATGAAGTCGATCTCGATCCTCGCGCTCGTGGCTCTGGCCTGTCTGCCCGCGCTGGCCCAATCGAGCGCGAGCTACCGAGTGAACGAGCAGAGCGTCAACGCCGGCGGCGACCCGCGGAACGGGATCGTGCTCGCCGCCCCGTCCTACCGCGTGACGTTCGACTCGATTGGCGATCCGCTCGCCGGTGCCGGCTTGACCAGGGCCAGCACGAGCCGGATCGAGGCGGGCTTCCCGGCCGCGCTGGCGCCGCCCGGAGAGGTCGGGGGGCTCGGCTTCCTGAGCAGCACGATGCTCACCTGGTCGCCCGAGCGCACGGCGCAGAGCTACGCGGTCTATCGCAGCACGGTCGATGCTCTCGACGAGAGCACGGGCGACTGCTTCGCCCCCCAGGTCACGGGCGAAGGCGCCATCGACATGTCCACGCCGGCCGCCGGTTCGGCCTATTTCTACCTTGTCACGAGCCGCAACCGGCTCGGTGAGGAAGGGACCAAGGGCTTCCGCAGCGACGGCACCGAACGAGCGAACCCGGACCCGTGTCCGTAACGGCGTCGGCCCGCGACGACCCGACGGCGATCCGTCTGAGTCACCGTGAGGTTGGCCGGCCTGGCGCTGATCGGCAGTTTATCGAGAGGCATGAGTATGACGCGCAACGCTCGCCTAACCCGCGCGGCTGCTGGCGCGGCGCTTGCGGCTTCGTGCAAGCGCCGTGACGCCGGTGCGCGCCGGGCTTAGGCGCATGTTAAAACGCCGTCACACTCGTACCCCATGTCGTCCACTTCACGCGCTGGCTCGCTCATCTTGCCGCCGTCCTGTTGATGGCGCTCCTGATGCTTGCGCGACAGCGGCCGGGGCTCGTTCTCAGGTTGCATTCCCAGATTCGGATGACCTCCCATCCTTGTTTCCGCAGCGCTTGGGTGGCTCTGCGATCGCGTGCGCGATTCCCCTCGATCTTCTCCCGCCACACGTCGGCATTTGTTCTTGGCGTGAGATTCTTTCCGCAGTCGTGTCCGTGCCAGAAGCAGCCGTCCACGAAAACAGCGACTTTGGCAGTTCGCCAAACGAAGTCGGGCTTTCCAGGGAGATTCTGATGTCTGCGCCATCCGGATAGACCCGCTTCGCGGAGCAGGGCCAGAAGCCGTCCTTCCGTCGTTTGATTGCCCTTGCTGCGAACGAGGGACATGAGTTGCCCACGGCGCAGCCCACCGAAGCTCGTGCGCTCCCGTTCCGCATTGCCGGGCCAGCGACTCACGCTTTGCTCGCTCCTCTGGCGTGCTCCTGCACGGTCGCTAGGACCTTCTTTGCGGCCAGCTTCGCGTACCGAGGGGGAACGGCGTTGCCAATCAAGTCGCACACGGCGTCCATCTGGTCCGTGGCGAAGCAATACTCCTCGGGAAACGTCTGAAGCAGTGCCGCTTCTCGTACCGAGATGGTGTATCGCCGTTTGTCCGGGTGGCCGAATCTACCCTTGCAGGGCGTTGTGCATCCCCCGGTGATCGTCGGGGCGGCTTGGTCCCAACCCATCCTGCCGTAAACGTTGGTAAACCCCTCGTAACCGTTCCGGTGGCACTTCGGACGCAGCGACTCGTTCACCTTCAACCACGTCTGGCCGGGTTTGGCGGCTCGCAGGCGATCCTTCGTCCTTTGCAAGAGGTCTCGGGCGACGTGCCAGTTGTGAAATTGCGGCCCTCCGGTCTGAAAAGCGGCCTTCAAGGTGACTGGGCCATCCATGTGGCCAATGGCCTCTCTTACTGTGACCCACGGTGCCACACGTGAGTCCTTCTTGGGAAATCGGGCGTGGGTGCCCTCGGGGAAGGGGATGGAAAAGCCGCGACCTGCGAGCAAGACCAAACGGCGTCGAGATTGCGGGACGCCGAAGTTGGCCATCTGTTCGACTCGCCAGCAGTCCTCAACGTGGTATCCGGCCCGCCGCAGGACCTTCAGGAACTCGGCGAGGATCGACTTGCCACGATCCACGAGGCCGGGCACGTTCTCCATCATGATCGCTTCTGGTCTCAGCTCCTCAATGAGCTGGGCCATGACGAGGACAAGCTCGTTTCGGGGATCGTTCTTCTTGTGCTTCGCCGTCAGGGAGCAAAACCCTTGGCACGGCGCGCATCCGGCCAGTAGAGTGATCTTCCTCTGTCCCACGACCCGCAGGAGTTCCTTGGCGGACACTTCCCGGATGTCCTTCTCAAACAGCGTGGTGCGGCGATTGTTCCGACGATACGTCTTGGCGGCGATGGGATCGACCTCCACGGCCGCCGCAACGTGAAACCCCGCGTCGCGGAGTCCGCGCGTGAGGCCTCCACAGCCCGCGAACAGGTCTATGGCGATGGGACGCCCGCCGTTCACTTTCTTCGTGCTTTCTTCGTTCGGCGTGCCTTTGTGACCGCGGCCTTCTTCGTGCTGCCAGCGCCACCTGTACCGGTCGCACCTCTCTCAGTCGGGGACTCGTCCAGTCCCCTTGCCCTCTTCCAAAGAATCTCTCGAAACTGGTTGTGACTTTGCTTCGCGCGCTCGATCAGATCGTCCCACGTGGAAAAGAACACCCATCCCTTGTCTGCAAAGGCTTCGGCCGTACTCTGTGCGTCGTCGTGCAGCCGAGCTGCGATCAGGTGGCTTTGCACATGCACGTACCTATTCGCCTTTGGGTCTTTGATTTCGTCGAATCGCTTCAACACGTACTTTCGGTACTTGTCCGCCTGGTTGACGTCTTTCACGATGGCGACGTGCGCTCCTCGCTTGATTTCGACGATATGCAGGGTGCCCCCGACTGCGACGCAGAAGAAGTCAGCGCGGTCGTCGTCACCCTTTGCCCTCTTCCCCTTCTTGGCAGTGCCGAACTCGGTCCTAATCCAAGTCTCGATGCGTGCTTCCGCTTTGTTGAGCATCCAGGTCGGATCAATCAACCACGGGTTTTTCTCTAGGTGCTTGGAAATGACGCCTCGTTCCTTGGCGTCCTGCCCGTGCATCTTCTCCAGGGTCTCGATGGCCGCCAGATTGCTGTCGATGATCTGCAGGAGCGTTACCGCAGTCCGCACTTCCATTTTAGAAAGTAGGTCGTCGAGCTGCTGAAGGTCCGCGATGTCGGTCTCGCGCAGTTTCTGAAGAATGCTGCGAAGCGTTGCGTTTTCCAGCGCGTCGAGGAACCAGGAAAGAATGTCTTCGAACTCCGTCGGTTCCATCTCCACCGACTTGAATTTCTCGACGAACTGGAGCGCGACATTCTTGTACGCAAGAGCGAGCTTCTCAATTCGAGCCTGAATCTGCGGGCTGACTTCCTTGATTTGCTTCTCACGCAGAGAGGCGCGGAACTTGGCCCATTCAGAAAGGCATCGCCTGAGGAGTTTCTGGCCCCATTCCTTGAAAGCCGTGCCTTCCGGGCTTTCCCATGCTATGGAGTCTCTCGGGGTGGCGATGTGGTCAGGCGAATCCGCGCCTGCGTCCAACCATTCAGCCTTAACCATGCCAACCATGTATCGAAGGCCGTGTTGACCCGTGACGCCTCCGCTTATCTCAAAGAAGGTTTCCTCCTGGGATATCTTGCCTCGCGTGTACACCAGCAGGCCGCTCAGTTCCCCTTCGTTCTGTTTGCGGGGATGCGCGGTAAAGCCGAGCCAATACTTGACCGGTCCGCAGCCCGTGACTTCATCCGTTGCCCAGCCCTTCTTCGGCTCGCGCCACTGTAGCTTGATGTCCTCCTCCCGAAGATCATCGCCGTTTATGCGAACGCGGAAGTTCGGGCCGATCAGGAGGAAACGCTGGGCCATGCTGTGGTGGAAGTCGTCCGCATTTCGCGCTTTGCGTTCATGCAGGTGGCGCAGAACAACGGTAGTACCCTTGACCCGTCTTGCTTCCTTCGGAGCCTTGCTGATCGGCCCTGCGAACACCACCAAGGCCGGTGCCGGACCTTGCTCCACCTTCGTTATGTCGGACAGATCGAGCTTGAACCAAATGAGAACGTGTTCTTTCAGGCTCGGATCCTTCTCCTTGTAGACGGTCTGGACCTCGAGGATGTCCGCGATTCCAAACCCAGCGAGCTTTCCGACCCCTTTTCGCCCTTGGAGGCGGCGACCGCCCGGTGATTTATCCGTCCTCTCAACCTTTCGACGATCACGTCCGACGTTCAGGTACGCGTCGCGCACCATGTCCCACGTCATCCCGTTGCCGTTGTCCGACACGGTGATGGTGTGTTCGTCGTTGTCCGGCTCCCACGGTTGATCAAGGGGAAGCCGGACATCAACCTCTGTGGCGTCGGCGTCCCAGGCGTTCGAGATCAGTTCCGCGATCGCGGGTACAGGCCGCCCGGCGTACATCTGCACGCCGAGGTGCTTGACGATGTTCCCGGCAACGGTGAGAACGAGTTCCTGCGGATCTCGTCCCGGGAGGAGAATCGTCCCCTTACCACCGGCCATCGCTGCCTTCTTGCGGGGCATGTCTATGGCTTCACCTTCGGTGCCTCGCCACGGATCGATTCCGATTGACGACTCGCCGAGCGCGTGTCTCGCTCCGTCGGCGTAAAGGTCCTGGAGCGCTCGCCTCCGGGGACAGACCGCGATCCGAATTCCACCCGGACACGACGATGCGACCGTCGATGAAGATCACCTGCTCATTGATGCGGTGCGGCTCGTCGCCCCGGACCGCGCTCTGGAGCTTCGGGACCACATAGCGGCGGCGGGTGTCGGCCTCGTTCACGTGGATTCCGTTCGCATCAGGATTCGACGTTCATCAGGCGTCTATTAATAACGCGCACGCTCACCCGCGGCGGGCGAACGCGGAGACGGATTCCCCGCCGGGCCACCCGCCCGCCGGCGGGTGCAGCGTGTGGTTAGCGGGCATCCCCTCATGGTTTTCCCGTGAGTATTCCCCACCAGAGTAGGAACAGCACGACGATGCAAGACTGCAGACCCCATCTGAGGTAGGGGCTCTGATACCAATCCTGCCGACTCTCCCATGCGCGCATCGCCTCCATCGCCTTTGTGGTACTGGGCAGAGGGTCGTGCGAAGCAGGTAGATTCAGCAACAACACGCTGCCAGAAGTCACCTGCGCGTCTGTGACACCCCGCAACGCAGCGGTGGTCATTTGGGAGACCAACACAGGTTTTCGTGCGTTGAGCATTTCCACGAAGGTGAAGATGGAATACAGAGCGCCTGCCGCATACAGTGGCAGCTCAATGAGGGAGGCAGAGGAGGCTGAGCCGACGGCGCCGTAGCCGATCAGAAGAATCGGCAACATGATCTCTGGGAGAAAGAACCAGTACACAAAAAAGACGTGCGTCCTTTTCAGGGTGTCTCGGAGGAGCTTGGCTAGGATCTTCGCGACCACGCGAGTGCCTTGCCCGTCAGCCGACTCACTTCTGTCCCGCTAACGAAGATGTCTCAAGAACTGCGGAACCGGACAACGTCCGACCTGCGTACCGCGATCACGACAACAACCCGACAGACTTCACAGCCCCGAACCACTCCTCCCGGCGACGCTTCCCGGTCCGCCCGCCTCTGCCCCGCCCCCCACCAGCCGCTCGACGAGCGCCTTGTCGCCCGAGACCGCGACGCGCTGCATGTACAGCTCGAGGCCGCGGAGGCCGCCGAGCTCCTGACCGCCACCGGCGCGGCCGGGGCCGCCGTGCGTCAGTGCCGGCAGCACCAGACCTGACCCCAGGAGCTGCGGCGCCACCTTCTCCGACCCGACGTAGAGCCTGCCGGTCGTCGATCCGCCGGCTGCGAGGTAGCTGGCGACGTAGCCTTCGTCATCCGTGTAGAGCGAGGTCACGAGCGTGCCGCCGCCGAGCGCCACGAGGTGCGCGGCCTGCTCGGCCGTTCCGTCGTAGCCCAGGATCGTCGCCACCGGCGCGAACACCTCGTGCTCGTGGATCGCCCGCGCCCGCTCGGCATCGTCCGCGCGCAGCAGCGTCGGACCGAAGAAGAAGCCCTTGCCCGGCGGGTTGCTCGCGCCGTCGACGCGCTCGCCCGTGCCGTGCACGATCCGAGCGACCTGTCGCAGGCGGCCGAGGCCCTCGAGCGCATCCTTCAGCTGATCGGCCGTGGCCAGCGGCCCGAGCGTCACCGTCTCGTCCCGCGGGTTGCCCACGACCACCCGCGCCAGCTCGGCCGCGAGCGCTTGCTCGACCTCGGCCAGACGTGCCGCCGGCACCAGGATCCGGCGCACGGCCGTGCACTTCTGCCCACTCTTCTGCGTGATCTCGCGCGTCACCTCGCGCACGAACGCGCCCCATGTCTCGCTGCCCGTCGTCACGTCCGGACCCAGGATCGCGGCATTGAGGCTGTCGGCCTCGACGTTGACCCGCGTCGCCGCGGCGATCAGCTTCGGCTGGGCCTTGATTCCCGCGGCCGTCGCGGCCGAGCCGGTGAAGGCGACCACGTCCTGCGGGCCGAGACGGTCGAGCAGGTCGCCCAGCGCTCCGCACACGAGCGACAGACTGCCCGCGGGGAATACGTTTCCCTCGATCAGGATCTCGATCGCCCGCTCGGTCACGAGCGCGCTCGACGTCGCCGGCTTGGTCACGACCGGCATGCCGGCCAGGATCGCGCACGCTGCTTTTTCGGCGAAGCCCCAGACCGGGAAGTTGAACGCATTGACGTGGATCGCGGCGCCCTGCAGCGGCACGAGCACGTGCCGGCCCCAGAACCTCGGGGTGCGGCCGAGCTGCACGCCCTCGCCATCGCTCAGGTGGCGCCGGCTCCCCAGCTCGCGGCCCAGCGTACCGTAGTAGGCCAGCGTCGCGGTCGCGCCGTCGATGTCGAACTTCGAGTCGCGGCGCGTTGCACCGGTGTTCTCGAGCGAGAGCTGGATCAGCTCGTCCCGTTGGGCGTGGAGCGCCGCCGAGGCGCGGGTCAGGATCTCGCCGCGCTCGGCGAAGCCGAGTCGTCTTAGGCTCGCCCCGGCCTGGCGTGCCGCCGCGAGCGCGACTCCGAAGTCGATTCCCGCGCTCGACGCGCGCGCGATCGGCTCCTCCGTGCACGGGTCGACGAGCGTGCGGAAGCCGGTCGTGGCGGCGTGCCAGCGCCCGGCGACGTAGCTGCGGAGCGTCTTCATTCCCCTCACTCCCAGATGTGCACGTCGAAGCGGCCCGCGGCGTCCGCGGCCCCGCGGAACATGCCCGGCGTGTTGTACACCATCGCGATGCGGCCGGTCTTGTCGACCGCGATCATGCCGCCGTCCCCCGGCCGCAGCTCCTCGTCGATCACGCGATGGACCGCCTCCTCGACCGACAGGCCGCGGTGGCGCATCCAGGCCGAGACGCCGTAGGCCGCGGCGTGGCGGATGAACTCCTCGCCGATCCCCGTCCCCGACACGGCGCAGGTGGTGTTGTCGGCGTAGGTGCCCGCGCCCACGATCGGCGAGTCGCCGACGCGCCCGGGGAGCTTTCCGGTGCGCCCGCCGGTCGAGGTCGCAGCGGCCAGGTTTCCTGCGCGGTCGAGCGCCACGGCCCCGACCGTGCCACCACCCGGCCTCGCGGCCGCGCGGCTGCGCAACAGCTCCTGCCAGCGCGGCTCGGTGAAGAACCACTCGGGCCCCACGCGCTCGACGCCCATCTCCTCGGCGAAGGTCTCGGCGCCCGGCCCCACGAGCAGCACGTGCTGCGTGCGCTCATAGACGAGGCGCGCGAGCGAGATCGGGTTCTTGACCGTCGACACCGCGGCCACCGCGCCGCAGCCGAGCGTCCGGCCGTCCATGATCGAGGCGTCGAGCTCGACCGTGCCGTCGCGGTTGAACACCGCGCCCCGCCCGGCGTTGAACAGCGGATCGTCCTCGAGGTCGCGCACCACGGCCTCGACCGTGTCGAGGCTCGACGTGCCGCGCTCGAGCATCGTCTGGCCCAGACGCAGGGCGCGCTCGAGACTCTGCAGGTAGGCCTGCTGCTCGGACGCGGGCAGCGAGCGGTCCGGCGCGCCGGCTCCGCCGTGGATCGCGAGCGCCCAGGCCAGCGCCGGGCCACTCCGTGCCGCGCGCTCCGGTCCCGGGGCGTCCGAGCCCCCGCAGGCGCACGACAGCGCGCCGGCGAGGACGAGCATCCATGCAGCCAGGGTCCGGGCGCGCACCACGCGGCCCAGGATAGCGGGAAGCTCCCGCCTGCGGCTAGCGCTGCGGTCGCGTCGCTCGCCGCTCCGCCGCGGGCCGGCGCAGCGGCGCGTCGACCGAGCGCAGGCGATCGAACGCCTTGCGCATCCGCTCCTTGGCCTGGCATTCGATCTGCCGCACGCGCTCCCGGCTGAGGCCCATGCGCTCGCCCGTCTCCTGGAGCGTCAGCGCCGGCTCGCCGTGCAGGCCGAAACGGTGCGCGATCACCGCTTGCTGCTGCGGGTTCAGCGCGCGAAACACCTCGCCCACGCCGTGGGTCAGCTCGTCGTCGAGCAGGCGCACCTCGGGCGTCGGCCGCGCGTCGTCGACCAGGCACTCGGCGAGCGACGTATCCTGCTGCTCGCCCATGGGCTCGTCGAGACTGACCTCGTGCGCCGTGTGCGTCAGCACGCGATCGATCTTGGCCAGGCTCTTGTCCAGGAAGCGCGAGATCTCCTCGCGCGTCGGCTTTCGTCCGAGCGTCTTGCGCAGCGCGCGCTCGGCCTTGCGGATCTCCTTGACCTTCTTCATCTGCGAGTACGGCAGACGTACGGTGTGCGACTGCTCGGACAGCGCCTTGAGGATCGACTTGCGGATCCACCAGATGGCGTAGCTGATGAACTTGGTGTCCTTGGAAGCGTCGAAGCGCTGCGCGGCCTCGATCAGCCCGACGTTGCCCTCGTTGAGCAGGTCCTCGAAGGGCAGGCCGAGCGAGCGGTACTCCGCGGCGACCTTGGCCACGAAGCTCAGGTTCGACTCGACGAGCTCGTGCAGGGCTTCGCGGTTGCCGCGCTGGATGTCGCGGGCCAGGTGCTTCTCCTCGTCCTTGGTCAGCAACGGGTAGTCGCGGATCTCCGCGAAGTACTGCGACAGGAGCGATCCTTTGGTGTCGTGTGCGTCTCGCATCTCGCCTCTCGCGCGCCGAGCCTGGCGCCTCGGGTGCGTCGGCCGCCGGCGAGGTGAATCTAGGCCGCGACCGAGTCGTGTAGCCACGCCGATTTGCGTAAGGAACGTCGGCATCGTCGGCGGTTGTCGGCGTCGTCGTGGTCATCGGCGAGCCGGCTATAATCGTCGGCCCGTCGGCGGGCGCGCGGAGGCCACGAGGAGCGGTATGCATCGACCGGGAACGACGGAGCGTCCGCTGCGCGTGGCCGTGATCGGCTCGGGGCCCTCGGGCTTCTACACCGTGCAGCAGCTGCTGCAGCGCAAGGATCTCGCGCTCGAGATCGACGTGCTCGAGCGGCTGCCCGCGCCGTTCGGACTCGTGCGCTACGGCGTGGCGCCCGACCACGCGAAGATCAAGAACGTGATCGCGGTCTACGACAGGCTGGCCCGCGACCCGCGCGTGCGCTTCTACGGACAGGTCGAGTACGGCACGACGCTCACCCGCGCGGACCTCGAGCGACACTTCGACCAGGCGGTGTTCTGCACCGGCGCGCAGACCGACCGGCGGCTCGGAATTCCGGGCGAGGACCTCGTGGGGAGTCATCCGGCGACCGATTTCGTCGCCTGGTACAACGGCCACCCGGACTATGCGGATCGGCAGTTCGAGCTCGGGTGCGAGACGGCGCTCGTGATCGGGGTCGGGAACGTCGCGGTCGACGTGGCGCGCATCCTGTGCCGCACGCACGAGGAGCTGGCCTCGACCGACATCGCCGACCACGCGCTCGCGGCGCTGCGGGCGAGCCGCGTCCGCCGCGTGATCCTGGTCGGCCGGCGTGGGCCGGCCCAGGCTGCGTTCACGCCACCCGAGGTCGAGGAGCTGGGCCAGCTGTCCGACGCCTGCGCCTCGACCTTGGCCGAGGAGGTCGAGCTCGACGCGGCGACGCGCCAGGCCCTCGGCCCGAGCCTCGACAAGGGCACGCTGCGCAAGATCGAGCTGCTGCAGAGCTACGCCGGACGATGCGAGCCGGCCAAGGGCCGGAGGCTCGAGCTGCGCTTCCTGCTCTCGCCGCTCGAGATCCTCCCCGGCCCACGCGGCGAGGTTGCGGGAGTGATCCTCGCGCGCAATCGGCTCGAGCTCGAGCGGGGCCAGATCCGCGCCGTCCCGAGCGACGCGACCGAGACGCTGCCGGCCGGGCTGGTGTTCCGCTCGGTCGGCTATCGCGGGGTCGCGCTGCGCGATCTGCCGTTCGACGAGCGGCACGGGACGATCCCGCACGAGCGCGGCCGGATCCGTGACGCCGAGCGGTCGCTGCTCCCCGGGCTCTACGTCGCGGGCTGGATCAAGCGCGGGCCGAGCGGCGTGATCGGCACGAACAAGCCCGACGCCGCGGAGACGGTCGAGCGGATGCTCGAGGATCTCGCCGCGGGTGCGCTGGCGCAGCCGACGGCGCCGTCGCGCACCGCGTTCGAGTCGCTGCTGCACGAGCGCATGCAGCGCTGGGTGTCCTACGAGGACTGGCAGCGGCTCGACGCGCTCGAGCTCGAGGCCGGTCGCGCGCAGGGACGGGTACGGCGCAAGCTCGTGCGCCACGAGGAGTTCCGCCGCGGCCTCGCCGACTGACCACGCGCGCGCACCGCTGCTGGCGCGCCTGGCTGCGCGTGCGCGTCGCGTGCTCGCCGGACGGGCCGCGAGCCCGTTCCAGGTCGTGATCGGCCCGCACTACGCGACCGGCTTCCCGGCGAGCCCGCTCGACCCGCGCCGCGCCGAGCGGATCCTGAGCTTCCTGCTCGGCCAGCGGCTGATCCGCCGCGCCGACGTGCACCTCGCACGGGCGGCCACGCTCCAGGCGCTGCGGCGCGTGCATACGGACGAGTATCTCGAGGCCCTCGAGCGGCCGGGATCGCTGGTCGCGATCCTCGGCGCGGATCCGGGCGAGCGCGGGCAGGAGGCCTACCTGCTGTCCCAGCGCGAGCAGGCCGGCGGAACCACGCTCGCCGCGCGGATCGCCCTCGATCGGCGCGGCATCGTGGTCAACCTCGGCGGCGGCTTCCACCACGCGCACGCCGAGCGCGGGCACGGCTTCTGCGTGTTCCACGACGTCGCGGTGGCCGTCGCGAGCCTGCGCGCGCACCGGCGAGCGGCGCGGGTCCTGGTCGTCGACCTCGATCTGCACGACGGCGACGGCACACGCTCGCTCTTCGCCACCGACCCCGCGGTGCACACGTTCTCGATCCACAATCGCCACCTGTCCCCGGTGGACGCGGTCGAATCGACGAGCATCGCGCTCGGCGACGACGTCGACGACGCTCGCTACCTCTCGGTCGTGCGCGACGCGCTCCCGCCGGTGGCGCGGACGTTCCGCCCCGAGCTCGTGTTCTACCTCGCCGGATGCGATCCCTCGGGCGACGATGCCCTGGGCAACTGGCGCATCGGCGCGAGCGCGCTCGTCGAGCGCGACCGCTTCGTGCTCGACCTGCTGCGCGGCGAGACCGCCCGCGTGCCGGTCGTGGTGCTGCTCGCGGGCGGATACGGCGACGGCGCCTGGCGCCACACGGCCCGGACCCTCGCCGCCCTGGCGACCGGCGCGCCGATCGAGCCCCCCGGGCCCGCCGAGGCGGCGCTCCCCTCCTATCGTCGCGTGGCCCGCGCGCTGCGCGATCTGGATCTGGCGAGCGAGCGGGAGCGGGACGATCTGGGATTGACCGAGGACGACGTCGACCCGGGGCTGGCGCGCCGACGACTCCGCCGCTTCCTCGGCTTCTATTCGAACCACGGCCTCGAGCTGGCGCTCGAGCGCTACGGCTTCCTCGATCGCGTGCGCGCCGCGCACGGCGGCCCGGTGCGCCTCGCCATCGACGTGGATGCGACGGAGACGAGCACGCTGCGCATTCTGCCCCTCGAGCCCGCGGCCGAGCCGCTGGTCGAGCTGCGCTTGCGGCGGGACGAGCGCCTGGTGCCCGGCCTCGCGCTCCTGGCCGTCGATTGGCTGCTGCTGCAGGCCCCCGGCAAGACGTTTCACCCCGAGCGCCCGCCCCTTCCCGGCCAGCGCCACCCGGGCCTCGGCCTGCTCGCCGACGTGGTGGCGCTGCTCGTGCTGGGCTGCGAGCGCCTGGGCCTCGACGCCGTGGCGGTCGTGCCCGCGCACTACCACGTCGCCGCGCTCGCGGCGGTGGAGTTCCGCTTCGTCGCCCCGCAGCACCAGGGGCGCTTCGAGGCGCTGCGCGCGTCCCTGCGACCGCTGCGGCTCGCCGAGGCCGGCGCCGCGCTCGAGGCCGGGCGGGTGCACGATGCGCGGTCGGGCGCGGTCGTGCGCTGGGAGCCCGCGCCGATGATGCGCCCGGTGCGACCCGGGATCGCCCAGGCGATCTTCAACCCGGAGTGGGAGCGCGGGGTCGCCCAGGCACGCTCCGAGCTGCGCTACGTGCTCGGGTGAATCACAGCGCGAGGACCAGGCCGTCGTGCGCCACGCACACACCGGGCAAGGGGTCGAGCGCGAGCCCCTCGGCCACCGCGTCGCTCAGGTGCACGAGGACGATGCGCTCCGCGGCGAGACGGGCCCGCCCGTCGCGGAACTCCTCGAGCGAGAGGTGGGCCAGCGCGCTCCGCGCGATGCTCGAGCATTCGGCGACGAGCAGGTCGACGCCCAGCGCGAGCTGCTCGAGCGCCTCGCACCAGCGCGTGTCCCCGGTCACGGCGAGGCGCCGTCGCCCCGCCCCCGCCCCCAGCTCGAAGCGGTAGCCGAGCGAGGTCGGGTGGTGGTCCATCGGGTACCCGTCGAAGCGCAGCCCGGCGCCCCCCTCGCGCGCGGTGAACGGCGCGACCGGGATCTCGTCGTAGATCACGTCGAACGCCCGTCGCTCGTCCACCTCGCGATAGCACAGGCGACTCAGCGCCTCGAGCGTCTCGCGCGTTCCGCTCGGTCCGTGCACGTGGAACGGCGCCGTGCGTTTCTCGCCGAACACGAGATGCAACAGCAGGAACGGCCAGCCCGCGATGTGATCGCCGTGCAGATGCGTGATGAACAAGCGGTCCAGCGTGGCCGGGGAGCGTCGTGCGCGCGTCAGGGCCGCGAGGGCGGTCGGTCCGACGTCGACGAGAAACGCGGGACCCGCTTCGGGTGCGACGACGAGTCCGGCGGAGCCCCGGCCGTCGTCGTTGAACGCGGTGCCGGTGCCGAGGAACAGCAGGTGGGGCGCCGGCATGACAGGGCAGTATACTGCACGATTCGCGGCGCGGGATGGCTCGCCGCCGCGCCCGGGGGGAGAGCATGAGCGAGCGTTGTCAGCGTCTCGTCCGGGAGGTCGACGCCGCGATGCGCGGCGGTTCGATCCCCGACATCACCTCGTCGATCCAGGCCGCGCTGCAATCCGCGGCGCGCGACGGCAGTCTCGCGCTGCCTCGCGCGCTCACGGCCGTGCGCCCGGACGCCTACGCCCGACGACTGTTGCACCGCGACCCGACGACCGGCTACACGATCGTCGTGATGACCTGGGGACCCGGGCAGCAGACGTCGCTCCACGACCATGCCGGCATGTGGTGCGTCGAGTGCGTGGTCGACGGCGCCCTGCGGGTCGAGCAGTTCGATCGGATCGAGGAGCGCGAGGGCAGGCTGCGCTTCGCGCGACAGCGCGTCGTGCACGCCGGGGTGGGCGACGCCGGCTGCCTGATCCCGCCGTTCGAGTATCACGTGCTGGGCAACGCCCTGGCCGACCGCGCCTCGGTCAGCGTGCACGTCTATGCGGGCGAGATGGACCGCTGCAACGTGTACGTCGAAGCGGGGGCCGGCTGGTGGGCGCGCGAAGAGCGGAGCCTGTCCTACGATGCATAGCACGAAGCTCATGTACGAGGACATCCTCGAGACGCTGGGCGGCACACCGCTGGTCAAGCTGCGGCGCTTTGCCCCACGCGGGGCCACGGTCGCGGCCAAGATCGAGGCGTTCAATCCGGGAAGCTCGGTCAAGGACCGCATCGCCGTGGCGCTGGTCGAGGCCGGCGAGCGTCAGGGACTGTTGCGCCCGGGCGGCACGATCGTCGAGCCGACGTCCGGCAACACCGGACTCGGCCTGGCCATGGTGGCCGCGTTACGCGGCTACCGGCTGATCTGCACCGCCGCCGACAAGATCCCGAAGGAGAAGGTGGCGCTGCTGCAGGCGTTCGGCGCCGAGGTCATCACCTGCCCGACGAACGTGCCGGCCTCAGACCCGCGCTCGTACTACAAGACCGCCGAGCGGATCCGCGACGAGCGAGGCGCGTACCTGCCGTACCAGTACTACAACGAGGCCAATCCACGAGCGCACTACGAGTCGACGGGCCCCGAGATCTGGGAGCAGACCGAGGGTCGCGTGACGCACTGGGTCGCCGGGGTCGGCACCGGCGGCACGATCAGCGGCGTGGCCCGCTATCTCAAGGAGCAGAACCCGCGCGTGCGCGTGGTCGGGGTCGACACGGTCGGCAGCGTCTACGCCTACTACCACGAGCACCGGCGCATGCCGCCGCCGGAGCAGATCCACCAGTACCTCATCGACGGCATCGGCGAGGACTTCATGCCGGCGACCGTGTGGTGGGACACGATCGACGAGATCGTCACCGTCGACGACCGCTCGGCCTACCGCGCGGTGCTCGAGCTGGCCCGTCGCGAGGCGATCTTCTGCGGCTCGTCGGGGGGCGCTGCGGCCGAGGGCGCCCGGCGCGTGGCCGCGCAACTTCCCGACGATGCGCTCGTGGTCACGCTGTTCCCCGACTCCGGGGAACGCTACCTGTCGAAGCTCAACGAAACGTGGATGCGCGAGCGTGGCTTGCTCGAGGAGGGAACATGAAGCAGTACGGGGTCGGCCGGAGCGCCTCGGCGCTCTTCGTCCTGACGCTGTCGCTCTACGGCTGCGCGAGCGAGCCCGCGAGCGACCCGGCACCGGCGGAGAGCGGTCCGAGCGCCGCCGTCCGTCAGTTCTACGATCGGCTGAACGCGGGCGATCATGCGGCCGCGATCGAGCTCTATTCGAGCGAAGCGCGCGGCATGGTCGTCGAGCCTTCGGGCTCGACAGCCGGCTTCAGCGGCTGGGCTGAGGTCGAGACCAAGGGCCGCACGGTCGTCGAGGTGCGGGTCGTGTCCACGGCGGAGCACGCGGGCGGAGGCGGAGCCGACGTGCAGTTCGAGGTCCGCTATCGTGACGGCACGAGCGCCACGCGCCAGGTGAGCGTCATGCAGGAAGGCGGAGCCTGGAAGCTCGGCTTCATCTCCTGACGAGGGCCCGCCGACGCTCGCGCAGGCGAGCGCGGGCGGGCCTCAGCCCCGGCTCACACCATCTGCTTGAGATTCTTCAGCGCCCGGACCTTGACCTTGGTCGTCGCGGGCTTGGCCGCCACGTCCATCATCTCGCCGGGCTTGAACGGATTGGGCACGTTCTTCCGCGCCTTGCGCGCCGGGACGTGCTTCTTCTCGATCTTCACCAGGCCCGGGAGCGTGAACATCCCGGCGCCGCTCTTGCTCAGGCCCTTCTTGACCTGCTTGGACAACGAATCGAGCACCGAAGACACCTCGCGGCGCTTGAGATCGGTCTCTGCCGCGATCGCATTCAGCAGATCGCTCTTCGTCATGGGCTTCTTCGAACTGGTTGCCTTGGCCATTCCCGATCGACCTCCATGGGATCTCCGACACGCGCCGGCTCCGCGTGGCTCGGAGCGATTCCCGCGGGAAATCCCGAGCCGGCGCGCGTAGTCTAGCGGCTTTCGCGAATCCGTTCAATCGTTTCGCGGCCGAATTCCCGCATCTTTCGCTCGGGGAGACGCCTCGGTCGGCTCGCGCTCGGCGAGCCGCCGCTCGAGCTCGCGCGGGTCCGTGATCGGAAGCCGACAGGCTCCCCCGCGACAGACGTACGCGGTCGCGCGGCCCTCGAGCGCCGGCTTCCCGCGGAACGCGGGGACGAACGCCTCGTGCGCCGCGCGGTCGGCCTCGCGCGCGCAGGCCACCACGCTCGCCGGCACGTAGCTCTGGCGCAGCGCCGCGAGCAACGGCGCCATGCCGGCGCCGTCGTCGGGCGCCACGATCAGCACCTCGAGCGGCCCGGCGAGCGTGAACTCGAGGCCGAGCAGCATCTCGCCCCATGCCGTCGGGTACTCGGCGAGCCCGGGGGCGAACGCCCGTACGAGGCGCTCGGCCCGCGCGCGATGCGCGTCGTCCAGCGTCAACGCGTGCAGGCGCAGCAGGTTGAGCAGCGCGATCGAGTTGCCCGAAGGCTCGGCCCCGTCGTGATCGGGCTTGTCGCGCACGAGCAGGGCCTCGTGGTCGTCGCTGGTGCGGAAGTAGCCCCCGCCCCGCTCGTCCCAGTAGTGGCGGTCGAGCGTCGCCTGCAGCGCGATCGCCTCGCCGAGCCAGGACGGGCTGCCGGTCGCCTCGTACAGGTCGAGCAGGCCCGCGACCAGGCAGGCGTAGTCGTCGACGAAGGCCGGGGCGACACGCCCGTCGCCGCGGTAGGTGCGCAGCAGCCTCCCCTCCCGGCGCATCCGCGTCAGGACGAAGCGTGCCACGCGCGCGGCGCGCTCGGCGTAGTCCGGGCGGTCGAGCACGAACGCGGCGCGGGCGAAGGCCGAGAGCGCCAGGCCGTTCCAGGCCGCG
>Ga0180085_1000222_pt1 | contig 19891 bp, 11 predicted proteins | sample EasRiv730_16_10D_FD_123013 | JGI IMG/M metagenome (GOLD analysis project Ga0180085, IMG submission 123013) | Soil microbial communities from meander-bound floodplain in the East River, Colorado, USA - East River metaG ERMLT730_16_10D | ecosystem: Environmental > Terrestrial > Soil > Floodplain ... | reverse complement strand
GACCGTGCCGGTGCCCAGTGTCACGGGGGGCTTGCCCAACTCCCGCTGGTACGTCGACCCCGTCGACTACGCCGACGCTCTGGCGCACAAGCTGACCGACGAGACCGAGCCATGCGTGGTCGTCTACAACGGACGGCTGTGGGACGCCGTGCAGTTCCGCGCCCGCGGCCAGTCGGCGCGGTTCTGGCCCAAGCTCAACTGGAAGTTCTACACACCGCAGGGACACGAGTTCGAGGCTCCGGACCTGCTCGAGCACCCGGTCGACACGTTCAACCTCCAGGCCAGCTACGCCGACAAGACCTACACCCGCGAGTACCTGGGCTGGAGCACCTGGGGCGAGGTCGGCGGCCTGACCGAGAAGATCTTCCCGATCCGGCTCGAGCAGAACGGGGACTTCTTCGGCCTGTACATGTTCCTCGAGGCCCCTGATTCCGATTGGGTCGTGCGCAGCCGGCTCGACCCCACGGGCGCGCGCTACAAGGCGCAGGACTCGCTGCGCTTCTGGCCCACGATGGCCGAAATCGTGCCGCTGTATCCCAAGCAGACGCGACTCGACGAGGATCACTCGGATCTCTACGCGCTCATCACCAACCTGGAGGTCCTCGGCGGCACCTCGCTGCGCAACTACGTGCTCGACAACATCGACATCCCGGCTGCGCTGAACTACGTCGCGTTTCAGGTGATCCTGCACGGCAACGACTTCATCGAGAAGAACTACTTCCTGTACCGCGACACCAACGCCACGCAGCGCTGGGCCCCGTACCCGTGGGATCTCGACCTGACCTTCGGCCGCAACTGGTCCGGCACGTCGCTCAACGATTTGATCTGGGCCGACGTGGACTTCGTCGCCGGGAAGCCCGTGACGACGACACCCAGCTTTCCGATCATCGCCACGCGCGACCACCGGCCGTACCAGGGGACGTACAACCAGCTCGTCGAGCGCCTGCTGACCCAGCCGGACATCCTGGAGATGTACCAGCGCCGCCTGCGCTCGATGATGGACCAGCTCCTGCCGGACGGGCTGTACGAGGCCAAGATCGACGCCCACGTGGCGCGGATCGCGCCCGAGGCCGCGGCCGACGCGGCGCTGTGGGGCCAGTACGGAATGCCGCAGAGCCTGGACACGGCCGTCACCGCGCTCAAGCAAGACTACTTGAACAAGCGGCGCCAGCACCTGTTCGTGACCCACGCGCTGTGCCACATTCCGCCGCCGCAGTCGGCGGCGCCACGCGTCGTGATCAACGAGGTCATGTACAAGCCGCTGGGCGGCGAGATCGACGAGTTCGTCGAGCTGCACAACCCCTCGACCAGCGAGGCCGTGGACATCTCTGGCTGGCGGCTCGAGGGTCTCGCGCTCAACATCCCGCACGGCACGGTGATCCCCAGGAACGGCTACGTCGTGTTCGCCAAGCAGGACACGCGGTTCCGCACCACGTACGGCAGCGGCAAGTTCGTGGCCGCGCAGTACAGCGGCTCGCTGAACGACCTCGGCGAGACGCTCGAGCTGAAGAACCCGTACGGCGCGGTCGTGGCCTCGGTGACGTTCGATGACGCTGCGCCTTGGCCCGCCGCGGCGAACGGCGGCGGCAAGTCGCTCGAGCTGATCGACGCCTCGCGCACCAACGGCAAGGTGGCCAACTGGGGCGCGAGCACCGCGAACGGCGGAACGCCCGGAGCCGCGAACAGCATCCGGGGCAGCCTGCCCGCGCTCCCGGCGCTGTTCGTCAACGAGGTCCTGCCCGACAACGCGACGATCAACACCGACGAGCAGGGCGAGACGGACGCCTGGATCGAGCTCCACAACGCGTCGAGTCAGACGATCCAGCTCGGCGGCATGTACCTGGCGAACAGCCTGTCCACGCCGACGCAGTGGCAGATCCCGGGCGGGACGAGCCTGTGCGCGGGCTGCTTCCTGCTGTTCTGGGCCGACGGCGAGACGGGCGAGGGTCCGCGACACACGAACTTCACGCTGAGCGCCCTCGGTGGGACGGTCGGTCTGTTCTCGTCGACCGGCCTGCTCGTCGACTACCTGCCCTACGGCGCGCTCCCCGCCGACACGGCGACGGGTCGCTTCCCGGACGGCGGAGCGGACCTGCGCGTGCTCTCGATCGTGACGCCGCAGGCCGCGAACAACGTGCCAGCGACACCGATGATCCTCAACGAGTACAACGCCGTCGACCCGACGAAGCTGCTGGCCTCGGGCAACTCCGACTCGCACTTCGGCCGGATCGCGGGGAATGGCGGCGACTGGTTCGAGCTGGTCGTCACCGCCGACCACGTCGACGCGCGTGGCTGGCGCCTGCGCGTCTCGAATGACACCGGTGCCCCGACCGAGGCGGTGACCACGCTGATCCTGACCAACGATCCGATCTGGTCCGACCTGCGCGCCGGCACGATCATCACCGTCGGCGAGGACCAGGTGGACAACGTGGCCTACGACCCCGGGAACGGGGATTGGTGGATCCACGTCCGCGCCGGCACGGCGGGATCGGGGCAGTACGTTAGCGCGCTCGACTTCACGGTGTCGAACAACAACTGGCAGCTCACGATCCAGGACGCCCTGGGCTCCCACGTCTTCGGTCCGGCCGGCGAGGGCGTGTTCCCGTTGACCGGCGTCGGCGGCGACGAGGTGTTCAAGCTCGAGGAAGACCCGACGCCGTTCATCACGCCGCTCGACAGCTACAACGACGGGACGTCGAGCACGTTCGGCGCGCCGAACGTGTTCAGTGCAGGGACCTATGTCCAGGACTTCGACAGCCTGCGCGACGTCGGTCTGATCGGCGCTTGCATCAGCCCCGACGCCGACGGCGACGCGGTGTGCGACGGCTCGGACAACTGCCCGTCCGTGGCCAACCCCACGCAGGCCAACGCCGACGGCGACACGGCCGGCGACGCCTGCGACAGCTGCCCCGTGGACCCGCTGAACGACGCCGACGGCGACACGCGCTGCGCAAACCTCGACAACTGCCCCTCGGTGGCCAACGCCGGGCAGGCCGATGCGGACACGGACGGCGTGGGCGACATCTGCGACAACTGTCCCGCGGCGTCGAACGGCACGCAGGCCGACGGTGATGCCGACGGGCTGGGGGACGCGTGCGATCCGTGTCCGACCGACGTCGGCAACGACACGGACGGCGACGGCGTGTGCAGCTCGGTCGACAACTGCCCGTTGACCTCGAACGCCGGACAGGCCGATGCCGACTCGGACGGATCGGGAGACGTGTGCGATCCCTGCCCGGCCGACGCCAACGACGACATCGACCTCGACTCGTTCTGCGCGAACGTGGACAAGTGCCCGTTCGTGACCGATCCGGGTCAGGCCGACGGCGACGGCGACGGCGTGGGGGATGCCTGCGACAACTGCCCGTCCAACTCGAACGCGTCCCAGGCCAACGCCGACGGCGACGCGTTCGGCGACGCCTGCGAGACGGACGACGACGCGGACGGCGTGCTCGACGTCTCGGACAACTGCCCGCTGGTCGCGAACGCGAGCCAGACCAACACCGACGGCGACGCGCAGGGCGACGCCTGCGACGGCGACGACGACGCGGACGGCGTGCTCGACGGCGCGGACAACTGCTCGCTGGCCTCGAACGTCGGCCAGGCGGACACGGATGGCGACCGCGTCGGCGACGCCTGCGACTGCCGCCCGACGAACGGCTCGGTCGCCGGCGTGCCGGGTCAGGTCGGCACGCTCCTCCTCGACAAGACGGGCGGCACGCGGTTGCGCTGGCTGCGCGGCCCCGCGGGCTATCTGTCGAACGTGTACCGGGGCTCGCTCGCCGCAGGCGCGACGTTCGCGTACAACGAGACCTGCCTCGACGCGGGGAACACCGACCTCGAGGCCAACGATGCCGCGGCGCCGACCTCAGGCGCGCTGTTCTGGTATCTGGTGGGCGGAGCCAACGACTGCGGGCACGGGCCGGTCGCGCTCCCGAGCTCGGGCGTGGCGCACTTCGCGCCCACGAGCTGCACGATCGGCGCCGGGGACGCCGATCTGGACGGTGTGGACAACCGCGTCGACAACTGCCCCGTGATCTCGAACGCGGCCCAGACCGACACCGACGACGATTTCACGGGCGAGACGTGCGACAACTGTCCGACCGCGGCGAACGACGACCAGGCCAACCTGGACGGGGATGCGGCGGGGGACGTGTGCGACACGGACGACGACGCCGACGGCGTGGCGGACGGCGCGGACAACTGTCCCACGGCCTCGAACGCTACGCAGGCCAACGCCGACGGCGATGCGCTCGGCGATGCATGTGACCCGTGCACGGACACGGACGGGGACGGGCTGCGCAATCTCGGGTACCCTGGCGGCACCTGCAGCCCGGACCCGTTCCCCACCGATCCGCAGAACGACGTGGACGGGGATGGGCTCGGCGCGCCGAACGACAACTGCACCGACGAGGCCAATCCCGACCAGAGCGACCAGGACTTCGACGGGCTCGGCGACGTCTGCGACTACTGTCTGCTCGACCCGATGAACGACTTCGACGCCGACGGAATCTGCGCGGGAACCTGCGCCGAGGTGCTGGTCGATCTCGACCTGTCGAGCCGCATCGAGACCGTGCTCGTGGCCCAGGGATCGACGGCGCGCTACCGCGCCAATTCGACCGACCCGGGGATCGGCACCACGTGGATCGCCGAAGCGTTCAACGACACGGCCTGGTCGAGCGGCCCGTACGGCATGGGCTACGACGTCGAGGCCCAGGCCCAGAATCTGATCTCCACCACGGTCCCCGTGGGGACGCTGTCGATCTACACGCGCGCGACGTTCGCGATCGCGAGCGTGGCCCAGGTGCAGAACCTGTGGTTCGGCGTGGACTACGACGACGGCGTCGTGGCCTGGATCAACGGCGTCGAGGTCTACCGCTCCCCCAACATGCCGCCGGGTCCCCCGACGTTCGACGCGGACCCGACGGCCCACGAGGCCAGCAACGACCTGGTGCCGGACTACGGGACGCTCATCGACGTCTCGACCTCGGGGATCCCGGCGCTGCACAACGGAACGAACGTGCTCGCCGTCGGCGTGTGGAACCGTGTGCTGTCGAACCCGCCGTCGACCGACCTCGTGCTCGTGCCGAAGCTGAGCATGAACCGCAGCCCGACGATGCGCTACCAGGCCAACTCGAGCGACCCGGGCGTCGACGCGACCTGGATGACCGAGTCGTTCGTCGATACCTCTTGGATCCGTGGCGACTACGGCGTGGGGTACGACGATTCCGGGGACGCGCTGGCGCTGCTCGCGACGCTCGTGCCCTCGGGGACCGCATCGGTCTACACGCGGGCCCGCTTCGAGATCACGGACGTCACGCGGCTCGACCGGGTGATCCTGGGCGCCGATTTCGACGACGGCGTGGTAGCCTGGATCAACGGCGTCGAGGTTTACCGCGAAGAGATGCCAGCCGGACCCCCGCTGTGGAACTCGGTCGCCAACTCCCACGAGTCGAGCAACGGCACGACGCCTATGTTCAACCAGATCGATGTGACCAGCACCGCGCTACCGGTGCTGCACAACGGCACGAACATCCTGGCGATCGGGGTGTGGAACATCGTCGGGTCGAGCGACATGGTGCTGGTCCCGAGCCTGACCGTCAACGGCCTGGGAACCGACAACTGCGCGTACGTGGCGAACCCGACCCAGGCCGACGGCGACTTCGACGGGATCGGCACGGCCTGCGACAACTGCCCGACCGTGGCCAATCCGCTCCAGGCCGACGCGGATCACGACGGCGCGGGCGACGCCTGCGATCCCTAGCGCACGATGTCCTTGAAGCAGCGGCTGGCCGACGACCTCAAGGCGGCGATGAAAGCGGGCGACCGGCCGCGGATCGACTGCTTGCGCATGCTGCGCGCCCGCGTGCTCGAGCACGAGGTCGCGCTGCGACCCACGCGCGGGCCCGACGCCCAGGCCAGCGACGACGAGCTGCTGCAGGTGCTCGCGGCCTACGCCAAGCAGCGCCGCGAGTCGATCGAGGAGTTCCGCAAGGGCCGACGCGAGGACCTGGCGTCCCGCGAGGAGGCCGAGCTGGCCATCGTGCAGGCGTACCTTCCGCGACCGCTCGACGAGGTCGAGATCCGCGAGCTGGTGGCCGCCGCGATCGCCGAGGTCGGCGCGACGTCGTCGCGTGAGCTGGGCGCGGTCATGAAGCGCGTGCTGCCGCAGATCCAGGGCCGTGCCGACGGCAAGCTCGTCAGCCAGATCGTGCGCGGGCTGCTCGAGCCGCAGGCCTGACCGGCACTTGCGGTTTTGTTGACTTCCCGGGGCCCGACCCTATATTCGCCCTCGCTCTCGGGCAGGCGGCCGCCCAGCCGCCCCGCGGGTCGTGCGGACCGGAGTCGAAGGTGAAGCGCAATTTCGTCGTCGTGGCCGCCAGCGCACAGGTGCGCGAAGCCCTGGCCGGCGAGCTGAGGGCGCTGGGCTACACGGTCACGCGGGCCACGACGGGCGAGGCAGCCGAGAAGATCGTCGGTAGCGTGGCCGTCGATGCCGTGATCGTGGAGTCGCACCTGCCCGACCGGCGTCCCGAGGAGCTGCGCGAGCGTCTCGTCGAGCTGCGGCCCGAGTGTCGCGTCGTCGTGGTCACGAGCTTCGACCAGGTGCGCAACACGCCGGAGCAGCTGCGCTTCGGCTCGGACGACTACCTGCTGCGCGCCGATCAGATTCTGGCGCTGCTCGAGGCGCCGTACCAGGCCGCGCGCGAGGGCAGCACGGCCTCGACGGCCAAGCGCGAGCGCGCGGCGCTGCTCCACGTGGTCGACGTGCTGGTCAGCCTGCTCGAGCTGGACGACCGCCACTTCGGCGGCTTCTCGCACCACGCGATGCGCCTGGCCCGCGCCGTGGCCGAGGAGATCACGGCCGACGAAGAGACCGTCACCGAGGTCGCGCTGGCCGCCCTGCTGCGCGACGTGGGCAAGGTCGACGTCGAGCCCGACCTGCTCAGCGAATCGGGCTGGTATTCGGACGAGCAGCGCGAGCGCATGAAGACGCACGTCGCGGCGAGCCTCAAGCTGTTCGAGCATGTCGATTTCCCGTGGAAGGTCCTGCCGATCATCCGTCACCACCACGAGCGCTACGACGGCGCGGGGTATCCGGACGGGCTGCGCGGCCGCGACATTCCGATCGGCGCGCGGATCGTCTCGGTCGTCGACGCGTTCGTGGCCGTGACCTCGGGCCGGAACCACCGCGGAGCGTTCGACCCCGAGCAGGCGCTGACGTTGATCGCGGGCGAAGCCGGCCGGCAGTTCGACCCGGAGGTCGTCGAGGCGCTGCAGAAGGTCCTGGACAAGCGCCGCGCGGCCGGTGGCCGGGGCGAGCGTCCGGCGGTGATGCTGGCCAACGTGCGCGACGAGTTCCGCAAGGTGATCAAGATGGGGCTGGTCAACGAGGGCTGCGAGGTCCGCGAGCCCGAGAGCTTGGCCGAGGCCACGCAGCAGCTGCTCAAGGAGCGGCCCGAGCTCGTCCTGGCCGACGTGGATGACGATCGCGAGGAGGTATTCCGGTTCCTGCGCGAGATTCGCGAGAACCCGGTGACCTGCCGGCAACCCGTGGCGTTCCTGGCCCGGCGCGGCGATCGGCTGCTCAAGCTGCGCGCGCTGCGCGAGGGCGTCGACGACTTCCTGGTCAAGAGCGACGACCTGACCGAGGTCGTGGCGCGCGTGCACAACATCCTGACCCGTGAGGCGTCGCGGCGGGACGGCCGGACGACCGTGCACCGGCGCGGGATCACGGGCGACCTGGAGAACCTCTGCCTGTCCGACATCGTGCAGACGCTCGTGGTCGGCCTGAAGACCGCGCGGGTCACCGTGACGTCGGGCAAGCGCCAGGGGCAGATCTGGTTCGAGAACGGCGCGGCGCGCCACGCCGAGCTGGGCGAGCTCAAGGGCGAAGCCGCGTTCTACGATCTGGTCGGCTGGTCTTCGGGCGAGTTCGTCATCGAGCACGGCGTGCGGTCGCGCGAGCACACGCTGCATCGCGACCCGCTGTTCCTGGTGATGGAGGGGCTGCGGCTCCTCGACGAGGCCCGTACCGACCTGCCCTCCCGCCCCTGATCCGGGCGCGCGCCCACTCCCTGCTAAGCTGACCGGCGGGCAGGGGAGCCTCCGACTGACCGAGCACCTCGACGAGCTGTTCGAGGCCGTGCGCCTCGCGTGCACGGCCGAGCGCTGGTCGCGCGGCATCGAGCTGGCGCGCGCGGCCGCGGTGCGCGCGGAGCGCACCGATCCCGACGAGGCGGTGTTCCACATCGCCGGGCGCGCGGGTCGTGCGCCGCGCACGGTGCATCTCTTTCCCTCGGATGCCGACTGGGACTGCGCCTGCGCGCCGGCGGGCGTCGGGTGCGAGCACGTCGCCGCCGCCGTGATCGCGTGGAAGCGCGCGCGGGACGCGCACGAGGATCTGGCGACCGTCTCGCCGGCCGGTCGGGTGGCCTACCGTTTCCGTCGTTCCTCCGCCGGCCTGGTGATCGAGCGCTGGATCGTCGCCGGCGCGGAGGCGCGCCGGCTCCCGGGAACGCTTGGCTCGGCGATCGCGGCCCGCGAGCCCGGCTCGACGCTCGTGGCGACGCAGGCCGACCTCGCCGTCGACCTGTGTCTGGGGACCCATCGCGATGGGCCGGTGCCGCGGGGGCTCGCGTCGCGGCTGCTCGCGCGGCTCGCGCGCTGCGGCGACGTGCAGCTCGACGGCCGGGTGATCCAGGTCTCGGCCGAGCCCGTGCTACCCGCCGTGTGGGTGGAGGACCAGGGCGACGGCTTCCGCCTCACGCTGCGCGACGATCCCGTGGTCAGCGAGCGCTTCGCCAACGGGTTCGCGCTGTGCGGCGAAGTGCTGCGGCCGGTCGGCGATCCGGCGTTGACCGGCCGCGAGCTGCACGAGCTGCCGGCCGGCAAGTACGTGCCGGCCGACGCCGCGGCCGAGCTGGCCACGTCGGTGCTGCCGTCCCTGCGCCGGCGCATCCCGGTCGTGGTTCGCACCGAGCGCCTGCCCGATACCGCACGCGTTCCGCCCCGGATCCAGCTCCGCACGACCGCGATCGGCGAGACGCTCTCGGTCCTCGCGACGCTCGTCTACGGCGACCCGCCGCGCGCTCGCGTCGACGGCGACCGGCTGGTCCATCTCGAGGGGCCGATCCCGTTGCGGGACGAGGAAGCCGAGCGCCGTCTCGTGCGGCAGCTGGCACGCGAGCTCGGGCTCTCGCCCGGGGTGCGCGTCGATCACGTGGCCCAGGCCGCCGTGGCCTTCGCCGCGCGACTCGAACGCTGGAGCGGCGAGCCGCAGAACGCCGATCACGAGGCGTTCCGGCGCGCGGCGCCCCTGGCGCCGCGACTGCAGCTCGGCGACCTCGCGTTCGACGTGACGTTCGAGAGCCGCCGCTCGGACGGCTCGATCGGGCGCGCCGATCCGACGCGGGTGCTGCGCGCCTGGCGCGAGGGGGCGCCGCTCGTGCCGCTCCTCGACGGCGGCTGGGCCGAGCTGCCGCGGGCCTGGCTCGACCAGCACGGCCATCGCGTGGCCGACCTGCTGGCCGCGCGAGCGGAGAACGTGGGACGCTTGCCCAGCTGCTCGCTGCTCGACCTGGGTGAGCTGGCCGAGGCGCTCGACCAGCCTCCGCCGCCGGCGTTCGGCCGCCTGCGCCAGATCGTCTCCGGGTTCGTCGGCGTGCCCGAGGCTCCACTTCCGAGCGACCTAAGGGTGGCCTTGCGGCACTACCAGAAGCAGGGCGTCGATCGGCTGGTCTTCCTCGCCGAGGCCGGGCTCGGCGCGCTCTTGGCCGACGACATGGGGCTGGGCAAGACGGTCCAGGCTCTGTGCGCCGTGCGCGGTCGGACCCTCGTGGTCGCCCCCACGAGCGCGCTGCACAACTGGGTCGCGGAGGCCCGCCGCTTCCGTCCGGCGCTCTCCGTCGCCACCTACCACGGTCCGGCGCGCGCGCTCGAGCCCGCGGCCGACCTGACGCTGACGACCTACGCGATCCTGCGCCTGGACGCCGACACGCTGGCCGCCGAGGAATGGGACACGGTCGTGCTCGACGAAGCCCAGGCGATCAAGAACCCGGACAGCCAGGTCGCCTCCGCCGCGTTCCGCCTGCGCGCCGGATTCCGCCTGGCGTTGACCGGGACGCCGGTCGAGAACCGCCTCGAAGAGCTGTGGAGCCAGATGCACTTCTTGAACCCGGGCCTCCTCGGCGGGAGACGCGACTTCGACGAGCGCTACGCCGCGCCGATCGCCGCGGGCTCGGCCGAAGCCGCGCGGCGCCTGCGCGAGCGCGTGCGACCGTTCCTGCTCCGACGCATCAAGAGCGCCGTCGCGCCCGAGCTTCCGCCGCGCACGGAGGTTGTGCTGCGCTGCGAGCTCGGGCCGGACGAGCGCGTGGCCTACGACGCCGTGCGCGCGGCGACAGCCGAGGACGTCGTGCGGCGCCTCGCCGCGGGCGGCAGCGTGCTCGAGGCGCTCGAGGCGCTGCTGCGCCTGCGCCAGGCCGCCTGCCACCCGGGCCTGCTGCCGGGCGTCGAGGCGGCCGGCTCGTCGAAGGTCGACCTGCTGCTCGAGACGCTCGACAGCGTGCTGGCCGAGGGGCACAAGGCGCTCGTGTTCTCCCAGTGGACGTCGCTCCTCGACCGCATCGAGCCCGCGCTCGGCGCTGCTGCGATCGCGTTCGTGCGGCTCGACGGCGGAACGCGCGACCGCGGCGAGGTGGTGCGCAAGTTCCAGGAGCCCGACGGCCCGCCCGTACTGCTGGTCTCGCTGAAGGCCGGCGGGACCGCGCTCAACCTGACCGCGGCGGACCACGTGTTCCTGCTCGACCCGTGGTGGAACCCGGCGGTCGAGGACCAGGCCGCGGACCGCGCGCACCGCATCGGGCAGACGAGGCCGGTGTTCGTGTATCGGCTCGTGGCCACGGACACGGTCGAGGAGCGGATCCTCGAGCTGCAGGCGCGCAAGCGCGAGATCGCCCAGATCGCGCTGGGCGGCGGGGCGGCGGTCGCGGGCTCGCTCACGCGCGACGACCTGCTCGATCTGCTGCGCTGAGCGGACCGAAACCCGGTCGCGGGCTCCTGCTGCTGGCAACGCGCTACCGGCCTGCGAACACCACGGCGGGCTCCAGTTTCAATACCGGGCGGGCACTGATCAGCGCCGCACTCACGCTGACCAGGAGGACCATCCCGGCGCCGAGCACGGGCGTGAACCACATCATGCGGAACGGAAAGCCTTGAGCGGCAGCGATCGGGCCCACAAGGGCGCAGATCCCGAGTCCGAGGCCGGTGCCGATGAGCGCACACGTTCCGGCCTGCGCGAAGATCATCGCCAGCAGCAGACGCGACGTGGCTCCCATGGCCTTGAGCGCTGCGTAGTGACGGAGATTCTCCGTCGTGAACATGTAGAGCATGACCGCCGCGAAGCCGAAGCCGACCGTCATCGCGAGCGTCAACATCGCGCCGACGTCGCCAACATCCTCCGAGTTGACCAGGTACCAGTGCACGGTGTCGGCCTTGAACTGCTCGGCCGTTCGCGCGCGCAATCCGGTTCGTGCGGCGATGCGCGAGGCGAGCTCGTCCGGCGCCACGTCGGGCGCCGCCGTCGCCAGCACGAAGGTCACCCGATGACGCTCTGGCGGCAGGATGCGCTGCGCATTCGATAGCGTCGCGTACATCAACGGCCGTGGGGGAAAGCGCGGCAACGCGCCGGCGTACCCGGCGACCACGACGCGATGGTCGTTGATGAGCAGCTCATCGCCGGCCGCCAGCGGGCGCGTCGGCGCATCCAGGTGGGGTGCCCCGTGCGCCCACTGGTCGCTCGCGTGGCGCGGCGTGTCCAGCTTGCCGGCGGTTCCGCCGGAGTCGATCAACACTGCATCCGGCCCGCGCAGTCCTCCGGCATCGTCTCGACCCGGGCGGAGAGGTACCCCGGCGAGCGTCGCATCGTCGACGGCGATGACCTGGAACGTCTGGAAGCGCCCGTTCGGATAGCGGGCCTCGGCCATCGCGAGCGCCAGCGGCGTCGCCGAGCGCACACCCTCGACGCTGCGCACTCGATCGAGCGCCGACGCCGGCAGGTTGATCGTCTGCTCGACGGATTCCACCGCCGGGTCCATCACCCAGACGTCCGCGGTCGGGTTGTCCGAGACCAGGGAAAAACCGAGCGTCATGAAGCCACAGAAGAACGATGCCGCAAACGTGATCAGGAACGAGGTGAACGCGATGCCGAACAGGAGGCCAGCGTACTTGCCGCGGTCCCCGGTCAACATCTTCAATGCCACGCGCAGCACCGGGCGATTCCCTCGTCACTTCGCCGGGGCGGCCGCACGAATGTAGACGTCGAGGCGCTGGCCGACGTAAACCGACAGCGCCGAACGGTCGAAGCTGTAAATGACCTGAAGCACGCGAGAGTCCACGCGCTCCGTGACGTCGCCCGTCAGCGACTTCTTCGGCATCACCAAGGGTTCGATGCGTTCGAACCGAAGCTCCGCCCTGAGCTCCGGCTTGCCGCGCGCGACGGCCACGGCCGGGGCGGTGGGCTCGATGCGCAGCGCATCGTTCTCGTCGATGTCGACTCGCACCCGCAACCGCGCGTCGTCCCCGACCACCATCAGCGGCGTCGGCAGCGCGCCGCTGTCGGCGAACTCACCGGGCCGGATGTTGATCTGCAGGACCCGGCCGTCCACCGAGGCACGCACGATGCGGCGGCCGATCTCCAGGTTGGTCTGCTCGACTTCCGCCCTGGCCGCCGCGAGCGCCGCTTGGTTGATCTGGACCTCGAACCGGCGGCTCTGGAGCTCGTCATCGCTCAGTACTTGCTGCTCCTGCAGCTTGGCGGCGAGCTCCCATTCGTAGCGCGACTTGGCCAGCCGCGCCTCGGACTCCTGCGCCCGGGCCGCGGCGAGCGGTAGCTTCGCGCGCAGGTCGCGGTCGTCGATACCAAACAACGGGGCACCCTGCTTCACGGCGTCGCCCCAGCGTACGAACACCTCGGCGACGATTCCCGACACGGGCGTGCCAACGGCAATGTTCCCGGTGGCGGCTTCTACAATACCGGTGCCCGCGACGTACGATGTGAACGGCGCGGCGGCTCCGGGCTGCTGCTGGCTCGTCTGAGTGCCTGCTGCCGGTGTCGTGGACGGCGGCCCGCTCCGCTCGCTGCGTAGCACCGCGAACACGGCGATGCCGACACCGACCAGCGCGGCGAGGGGCAGCACGATGGGACGCGCTTTCATGCGTTGGGGCCGGCCGCTCCGCCCGGGTCCGTTACCTCGACGATCCGGCCGTCCTCCATGTGCGCGATGCGGTCGGCGAAATCGAAGAGTCGCGTGTCATGCGTCGCCACGATCAGCGCCCGGCCGGCCGGCCGGGCCGCGCGTCTGAGCAAGTCGAACATCTCGCGCCCGGTCCCATGATCGAGGTTGCTCGTGGGCTCATCGCAGAGCACCAGCGACGGCTCACGGGCCAGCGCCCGGGCGATCGCCACTCGTTGTTGCTGGCCGCCGCTCAGTTGGGCCGGCAGAGCCTCGCGGCGCTCCCTGAGGCCGACCACGCCGAGGAGCTCCATCGCGCGCGAGTCGGCGCGGCGACGAGGGATACCCGCAATCAGCAGCGGAACCATGGCATTCTCGGCGGCCGTCAGCGTCGGTAGCAAGTTGAAGTTCTGGAATACAAAACCGAGCGACGAGCTCCGGAACTCGGCGCGCTCCGCCGAGCTCATGTGGCGCGGGTCGCGGCCCATGACCTCGCACTCGCCTGCGTCACGATCCAGCATGGCTCCGATGATGGACAGCAACGTCGTCTTACCGCAACCCGACGGGCCCACGAGGAGCAGCATCTCGCCGGCCCGAACCTCGAGATCCGCGCCGCGCAGGGCCAGGACCGCGGCGTCTCCCGAGCCGAAGCGCTTCGTGATGCCGCGGCAGTGAACCAAGGGGAGCCGATTTGCCATGTGTTGGTTCGGTGTCGCGCTGATTGTGCCTCTGGAGCAGACGTGAGGCAAGGGATCACGGCAACGGGGCGCACGTCAAGGAGCAAGCTCTCTCCGAGCGCGAAGTGGACCGTTCGTTGCGCCCGTTCACGTTGATTCCTGGGACGTCGTGGCCTACTTTGGAGTTGATGGACTGTCGAGAGGACCGAAGCGCTGCCGGAATGCGGCATCGAACGCAGGGGCGGCTGGCCCGCGCCGCGTGTGCGGTCGTTCTGATCGGAGGCGCGCTGACGTCGCCGGCATCCGCCGGGCGGCCCGGCAGCATCGAGCTGGCGTCCGTCCATGCCGTCGTCGGCGACCTCGAAGGCGGAGAAATTCTCTACGCCAAGCGCGACGATATCGCCGTGCCGATCGCGTCGATCACCAAGCTGATGACGGCGATGGTCGTCCTGGATGGCGGTCAGAGTCTCGAGGAGTCGATCCCGATCGTCCCCTTGGGCCGGTCCGTCGGCAAGAACGGCGTGTCGAGGTTGCGAGTCGGCTCCGTGTCGACAAGCGGGCAGTTGCTCCGCCTCGCCCTGATGTCGTCGGACAACGTCGCCGCCTGGGCGCTGGCGCAGCACTACCCCGGGGGCCTCGAGGCCTTCACCGCCGCCATGAACGCCAAGGCTCGCGCGCTGGGAATGTCCAGGACTCACTTCGACGACCCGACCGGCCTATCGCCCACGAATCGGTCGTCGGCCTTCGATCTCTGGAAGCTCGTCCGAGCCGCGCATGGCTACGAGGTGGTTCGGGACTACTCGACCACCACGCGGTACACGGCGACATTCCGTGAACCGACCTACACGCTCGACTACGGCAACACGAATCCACTCACCGCCAGCAGTCGCTGGGAGATCGGCTTGAGCAAGACCGGCTACCTGGACGAGGCCGGACGTTGCCTCGTCATGGTGGCCGACATCGACGGAAGGAAGATCGGCATCGTGCTCCTGAACTCGTTCGGGACGCGCACGCCGCAGGGGGATGCCGCGCGCGTTCGTCGCTGGCTGCAGACCGGATCGAGCGGCCACGTCGCCGGGGCCGCGCTCGAGTACGAGCGCAGAGCCGCGGACCGACATGAAGACTCCTCAGCGGGGCATCATCACGAGCGCCTTGCCGATCAGTAGAACCAGACCGTCTCGGGCAGGTCTGGCTGCAGGATCGCCGTTCGGTCGGTCCCGTTCAACGCGCCGAACCCGGGGAAGACCGAGGAGATTCCGTACGCGCGCGCGGGCTCGAGCTTCTCGATGTGAATCACGAGTGTGTCGCCGGGATCCGCACCCTCGACGTAGAAGGGTGAACCGCCCCGACTTTCCCGGAGGCCCTATTCCTTGAGTAGGATAGGGTTATGGGCTCCCGCGCTCGAGTTGTTCGAGGAGCCCGAACCGCAGCCCTGGTAAGCGACCGTCGCGGTCTCCCTTCATCCCGCTCCGCCTGGCGTACCCAGTTCCGGATCGCCTGCGACGTCGGCTCAAACTCCTGTGCCAGCGACTCCGGGCTCCGACCCGCCCGGGTCAACTCCATCGTGGCGCTTGCGGAGACGATCCGCGCCGGCGGTGTCAGCTACGCCTGGCCTCCGAGCACCCAGTCCACACGGCGACGATCGAAAGCCGATCTCCGGCTCTACCTGGGGGCGACCTCGGCGGGGAGCCGGCTCTTGGGTACCTTGACGAGGACGGTGTAGAGCGGGTCGACGATCTCCACGACCGAAGCGACGGCATTCTGCGAGACGAACTGGTAGGCGTCGAGCGTGCCGAGGCCGGTCTGCTCCATGACCCACTGCACCATGTCTTTGAACGCGACGCGGGCAGAGTCCTCGAGCGGACGAGCCGCACCCACCGACATCATCCAATCGGCATTCTCGATGCGGGGCCACGGAGTCTCGCGGCCTTTGATCAGGCCGACCGTCAGCTCGACGTTCATGGCGCCTTCGATCGCGGTGCCGATGATCTCGCCGTCCCCCTGCGCGTAGTGACCGTCACCGAAGGACAGAAGCGCTCCAGGCACGCGCACGCCGAGATAGACGGTATTCCCCGCACGCACCTCGGGGCAGTCCATGTTGCCGCCGTAGTTGTCGGGAACGATCGTCGAGCGCGCCTCGCCGTGAGGCGGGGACACTCCCAGGCAGCCGAGGAAGGGCGAAAGCGGCACCTCCCATGAGCGCTTCCCGTCGGTCGACTTCGTGCGGGCGACGTTCTTCGCGCGGTCGATCTCGTAGAACCAGACCGTCTCGGGCAGGTCTGGCTGCAGGATCGCCGTTCGGTCGGTCCCGTTCAACGCGCCGAACCCGGGGAAGAGCGAGGAGATTCCGTACGCGCGCGCGGGCTCGAGCTTCTCGATGTGAATCACGAGCGTGTCGCCGGGTTCCGCACCCTCGACGTAGAAGGGACCGGTCTGCGGGTTGTCGTGTCCAGGAGCCTGCACCTGGCTCGGCAGCTGGCCCGGCTTCGTCACGGCGCCGTCGTAGCAGTCCTCGGTCCAGGAGACGATGCGCGTTCCCGGAGCGATGCGATGCGTCGGCGCGACGCCGCCGAACGTGTACTTGAGCTCCTCGTGCTTGGGAACGTAACGCAGGATCGGGCGCTCCGCGGCGGCGGCCGCCGCCGCGGCGCACAGGAGCCCGATCGTTCCGGCTGTCCATCGCATCCTGCACCTCTTCCGGCGGCCCGGATCATGCGGGCTAGGGCGTCTCCGCGAGGAACTGCTCCGCCGAGATCACGCGGGCGTAGGTGCCGCTCATCGCGGCGAGCGCCGCCGCATGGACTTCCGCCGCCGGGACCTTCCGGTCGCCGAACGCGAGGTCTCGGGTGGCGCAGGCGTCGTGGATCACGGTCACCTCGAAGCCCAGATCGGCCGCCGCGCGCGTCGCCGCTTCCACGCACATCTGGGTCTGCATGCCGCAGATGACCAGCTTTTTCACCCCCAGCTCGTGCAGCGTCGCTAAGAGCTCGGTGTCGCGGAAGGCGTTGGCGAAGTGCTTGCCGACGACCCTCTCGCCAGCCACGGGGAGCACGTTCGTGTGGATCCGGTACTGGGGATCGCCACCGTCCGGACTCGGCGCGGCCTGCGCCGCGGGGAGGTGCTGGACGTGGATCACGGGCCAGTGCCGGGCGCGGAAGCGCTCGAGGACCTTCCTGGCCTGCTGGCTCGCCTCGAGCGGCCCGGCGAGGGGCAGCTTGCCGCCCTCGAAGTAGAAGCTCTGGACGTCGATCACGAGCAGTGCCGTCTTGACGTCTTCCCGCTTGTCTTCCGGCTTGGGTGACGCGACCTGCGCCACCGCCAGCGTCGCGGTGGCCAGGACCACGAGGGAGAGCCGGAGCGGTGTCAGCGTGCCGTTCATGCGCGACCTCCTCCTCTACTGTATCCCCCAATTGCCGTGGCCACGCGATGCTCTGTTGGCGATCACCGTCCCCGCTTCAGGGCTTCTTCGGCGGCGGCTCGGCGATCACGGCGTCCGGCACTCGGTTCTTGATCGGCGGAATCGTGCGCAGGTAGGAGTAGATGGCCTTGATCTCGTCGTCCGTCGCGTTCGCGAAGACCTGCCAGGGCATCGGCGGCAGGATCGGCCGCGACTGTCCCATGTGACGGCCCGTTCTCATGGCACGCAGGAACATCTCCTCGGTCCAGATCCCCATGCCCGTGTTCTCATCCGGTGTGAGATTCGTGGCGTAGCTGATGCCCCACGGCCCGGACCAGGCGGTCAGGTCCCACGTACCCGTCGCGGCCCATGGCCCTGCGGGAAGCGTCGGCGGGGGCGGGAGCTTCGACTCTTCGGGATGGCCGGAGAGCATGCGGCTCGAGTCCGGTTCGGGGCCCTGGGGTCCCATCTTCTTGGGTGAGTGACAGTCCCCGCAGCCCATCATCGTGACGAGGTACTTTCCTCGCTCGACGCGGCCTTGGCCGCTCGGGCCGGTCGTTGTCTCGTTCTGCGCCAGAGCGGCCGCGGAAAGCGCGAGCAAGGACACCACGAACCACAATCGCCCTTTCATGTTCTCCTCCCTCGAAGTGGTGACTGGGACGCAGACCGTAACCCGGGCGGGAGTTCGTCTCTGACCGCCGTGTCACCGCCTGGGCCGGCTTCGTCTGCCAGCCGCCCCGTTCTCCGCACCGAAAACCCCGCAAGAGTATCATCCGGAGTGGCCGCCCGAGGCGACCGCCGGGTGCTTCAGGTGGCGTGGCTCGCCCTCACCCTCGCCGTCCTGGCGGCGGCGGATCGGGCGGATCCGGCCGTCAGGTCGGGTGCGGGATGATGGAGCGCGCCGTGGAACGTCCGTCCCCCCGCCTCCCGCGCTGGAGGCGGTACGTGAACCGGTTGATCGCCGCGGAGGTCTCGACGCTCACCCGGTACTGCGGCAGGGTGGTGCAGTGGTGCCCACGCGACGAGGATCCCGGATACCTGCTCAGCCGCATCGTCTCGCCGCACGCGTCGGTAGCCACACGGCTCGAGGATCTGCCCGACGCCGGCGGAAGCGCCGGCGGACCCACCGTGATCCTGCTGAACGGCAATCTGAACCACCATTACGACATCCAGGGGCTGCTCGAGGAGCTCGGAACAGCGCTCGACAGGAGCTCGCGGATCATCGCCGTGGTCTACAACTCGTACCTGCGAGCGGTGTACGTGCTGGCGAACTGGCTCGGGATGCGCCACGGCGAGCTGCCCACGACGTTCCTCACCGAGAGAGACCTCGAGAGCCTGGCCGCGCTCGCGGGCTATTCCATGGTCCGGATCCGCCCGGCGGTCTACGTGCCGTGGGCGCTCCTCGGCCTCGGAACGCTGCTGAACAAGGTCCTGCCGACGATCCCGCTCGTGCGCAAGCTGGGCTTCGCCAGCTTGGTGGTGCTGCGCCCGATCCGGCCTGTGACCGGGCGCAAGCCTTCGCTGTCGATCGTCATCCCGGCGCGGAACGAGCGGGCCAACATCGAGAGCGCGCTCGCGCGGATCCCGGATTTGGGAACCGAGGTCGAGATCATCTTCGTCGAGGGGCACTCCACCGATGGCACGTGGGAGGAGATCCAGGCCGCCGTGGTGCGCGGGTCGCCGAGGTTCAAGCTGCAGGCCCATCGCCAGACCGGCACCGGCAAGAGCGACGCGGTGCGGCTGGGCTTCAGCCGGGCCACCGGCGACCTCCTGGTCGTCCTGGATGCGGACTTGAGCGTGCCTCCGGAGCTCCTCGGACGGTTCCTCGCCGCGTACGGCGCGGGTCTCGCCGACTTCGTCAACGGAACCCGGCTCGCCTATCCCATGGAGGCCCAGGCCATGCGCTTTCTCAACCGCCTGGGCAACGTCTTCTTCGCCCGGGCCCTGAGCTGGGTCACGGACGCGCGCCTGGGCGACGTCCTGTGCGGGACGAAGCTGATGGCCCGACGGGACTACCTGCGCATGGCGGAGTGGCGCAGGGACTTCGGCGAGTTCGATCCGTTCGGGGACTTCGAGCTGCTATTCCCGGCGGCGGTCCTCGGCCTCGGCATCGTCGATGTCCCGGTGCGCTATCGCGCGCGAACCTACGGGAGCACGAACATCCGGCGGTTCCGCCATGGGGCGCAGCTGTTGAGAATGGTGGCGATCGGTTGGCTGCGTATCAAGCTCGGCCGGAGCTGAGACTCTCCGCCCGAGCACGGTGGTCCCGGACGCCGGGATCAGCCACGCGATCTCCGAGACCTGGAACTCGAACGGCGCGTTGTCCGGGTAGATGCGGAGCGCGCGGACCGTGTCTCCGACATAGACGACGAACGCGCGTGGCGCTCCACCGATCGGTCCGCCCAGCGGGCTGTAGCCGGGCCAGGCCCAGAGGGTCTGCTGCACGGTACGCGGGGCACCCATCCCGTCGGTCGCGGCCGTGACGTAGGACACGAGCATGTACGCCGACTCGGGGTTCGAATGCGTCGCGCGGACGCGGACTCCGGCGACGAACAACGGTTCGGGCAGAGTGAACTCGAGGT
>Ga0180085_1000221_pt1 | contig 19947 bp, 15 predicted proteins | sample EasRiv730_16_10D_FD_123013 | JGI IMG/M metagenome (GOLD analysis project Ga0180085, IMG submission 123013) | Soil microbial communities from meander-bound floodplain in the East River, Colorado, USA - East River metaG ERMLT730_16_10D | ecosystem: Environmental > Terrestrial > Soil > Floodplain ... | reverse complement strand
GTGAAAGACGCTGGAGAGCCGCCCAGCTGTTGGGCCTGAGCCGGGTGCCGGTGGCAATCAAGTCCATTTCCGATGAAGACCTCCTTGAGGTTTCGCTGATCGAGAACATCCAGCGCGAGAATCTGAATCCCATCGAGGAGGCTAACGCGTACAACCGGCTTTCACAGGAATTCGGTTTGACCCAGGAGCAGGTCGCGCTGCGTACAGGAAAGGATCGATCAACAGTCACCAATTTCTTGCGTCTGCTGAAATTACCCAAGGAGGTACAGCAGATGGTGCTGGAAGACCAGCTCTCGATGGGCCATGCCAGAGCTATACTTGGAGTCGAAGGGGCGAATGAACAACGAAGGCTGGCTGAGCAGACGATCAAATTTGGGTGGTCTGTCAGGCAGGTAGAGAAAATGATTGCGGCACGCAAGTCCCCGGTCGAGCCAAAGAAAACGAAGCGCGTTGATCCAAACGTTCGGGCCGCAACGGAGACGTTGGAACGTTCATTAGGGACTCGTGTGCGAATTGTGGAGAAAGGGAAGAAGGGGAGAATCGAGATAGAATACTACTCTCAAGAGGAGCTGCAGAGACTCTACGAACGTCTGGTGAACCAGTCAGACGACCTCAAAGAATTCAGCACGGAACAATGAACATCTCAGAGTCTTGTCCTTATGCGGTGTAGGAATCTATTTCTGAACTCTGCCGGCGGGACGAACCTGAGTCGTGGACACCGGCACAATGAGTTCCTTATCAAATTTCATTCGGAAAACCGTCCCAACGGGTAATCGAACCTCTTTCCCTCGCGAAAGCAGAAGTCCTGCGATTGCCCCGGCAGCTGGCCCGGCGATTGCCGCTCCTACGCTTCCGGTGGCAATTGCGACAGGAGTCGACCCCAGCGAACCTAGGGAAGCGCCGCGAGTAGCATCCTCCACGTCATCACCTAAGTCTTTGTTGGACTTTAGCTTACCTTCTTCGTCAGTCCGAATCTTTTCGTCGTTTGCGACATCATCGGCCGCGTCAATCGAGACATGGATCGGTTCTGAGCCATAGTTCGTTGTCAATTCGTTGATCAGTGCATACACCTCTGCGCGTCCCTTCACTTTTCCAGCACGCTTCACGAACGTTACCTTTCCAGTCATTTCTGTACCCCGTGGAAACATGTGCTGATCGTCGATTGCCATTGGCTCCAAAAGGGTCACAATGATTGTGTCGCCAACCTCAGAAAGCTTTGAACTGATGGGAGTCTCCAGGCGCGTTTTGAACTTCGTACCTGGTGGAATTGTGAGTTTGTCCGAATCTTGACATAGAATCTGCCATTGACCGGCAAAAAAAACAGCTATTAATATGATTGAACTGGTCAAACGCATATTTAATATCATGCACCCTCCAGAATGTTTGACACATTCACTTCAAATCAATCTCGAAAAAGAGCAGGCTCTGCCGAGTCTTTAAATTACGAATCTCGGGGATGTATACTTTGTAACCTCCCAGCCTCATTCGGTTGTTTGGGAGTCGGAAAAAAACAAAGCCAGCAGCGTTAGTCTTAGGTGCGACCCGCAGCTCCCGAAGAGATTTGTTTGTGAGATCTGTTTCAATTTCGAATGCATCACCGCGGCGCCCACTGCCGCGCGGAAAAGGCATCCGTGACGGGCTGGGGGAGGTTCGAGGCCCGTCCTTGTAGACGACTGTACGCACGACCTCGTCCACAGGCAGCGATTCAAACGATCGGTTATTGGAGTCCAGCAAGTTGATGTCTTGTCCCGAAATCGCAATCGGATCTTCGCCATCGTTGCTTATAATGATGTGAACAGGCACGATGCCCATTTGTTCAAGCTCTTTCAGATCAAAGGCGGTTTTGATCTTTTCCTTGGTTTCGTAGGGATCGGCAGCGATCGTTAGGCTGCCCTGCCGTTGGTGAAATGCGTAACTGTTCGCTGGCTCTATTTTGACTTTGAGACTCTTGTACCCAGCAATCCCTGGGGCGCAAAGGCAGACACAGAAGAACAGAAAGCGAGAAATGAGTCTAAGGGAGCAGTCAGTCTTTGTTGACCGAACGCGAGATGATTTCAGTTGGACACGATTCACGTGACGCTCCTCGCTTCGCTGCGGCGAACATTAAGATAGTGGAAAGGCTCGATCGAGATGCCTGGAGATGGAAACCACCAGCAACTGTTTTCCCGGAACGGCGAATGAATCCATTCCCTTTACTTTACTCCGCGCTCGGCCAGACTGGCTCTTTGTCATCCGTCGGGGCGTTGTACGGCTACTTCCACTATGAAGGTCTACCATTCCATTAAGATCGGAAATGCATTCAAGTATAGGCCGCCCGGTTGTTGGAAACCAAGTCTGAAGCTGCTGAAGAAAACCAATCGATGACTCCCGCACCAGCAATTGCGAAATCAAAGAACCTTCAGCAGAGGGAGCAGTCCCTTCTAACGGCTGAACTGGAACTCCTGAACACCAATATCGCTCTTTGGCGCGAGCTCACGGACGAAGTCTTTGAGCGACATTTTCGCCAACGGTATTTTGGAAACGAGGCGATCTCTCGTCAACAAGCGATTGATCGCCTTGCTGCTATAATCGCTGACCGATTTCCACCCGCTCCCGTTGATATTGATACGCCCGCCAAACAGGATGTGAACGGCTCAAGTGCAATCGTAAAGTGGTCCGCAGAGACGCTGCCAGACGTCAAGGTCACTTCCGACAACATTCATATCGGGATGCTTCCCACCAGACGGCTCCCGTGGGCAGCGATGGTTCTGTCCGTCCTGACACACGGACTGACTCTTTCATTACTGCTTTCCATCAGGCTGCCGCACCGCAGTAACCGGATGATCGACTTCGATACTGAGACGATTACCTACTACCGGATGGCTGAGTCGTTTCCAAACGTTGCACCGAAACCGCACAACGAATTGCCTCTCAGTTCGGAATTGAAGCCGCAGTCGGCGGATTTGCACACGGACCGAGAGGTCCGAATCCATCCGATGGACTCCGTGCGCAGCGAGCTTGTGATCGAACAACCGAACGTTCGGCAGGTGTCGACATTGCCAAAACTGCAATTACCGAACATTCTTCTGCAAACGCCGAAGATGGATCCGGGCCGTGCGCCGCTGGTCGTTTCAGCCGATGTTTTGAGACACGTGGCGATGGAGATTCAACAGCCGCAGTCGCTCGGGAGCTTGCCTCAGAATTCGATGCAGACAGTGGCAACGCGGCAACCAGCGTTGCCACTTCCGCAGATTGCCACTCCTGCTGAGCCTGCGAGTGAATCTCTGCCTGTTAGCCAGATTGGAGGACAGTTCACCAAGCTTCAGCAACGAGCAGCTCCGTTGCCCTTCGCTGCACCGCCCGTGGATGATTCCCCGGTGGGCTTTCAGATTGAGGCGGTGCCTGCGCGGGGACCGGATCTGCTAGTTTTCTCTTTCAGTCCGGCGATTCCCAAAGGCGAAATTAATATACCCAAGGCCAGTTCTACAGGACGCTTGACCGGCACTTCGCATGGAAGAGCCGAACCGGTCCTGCCTCAGGGTGCTGAAGAACTAAGCCGCGCGGAAGTCTTCATACCTGCTGTCTCCATCAGCAGTCAAACGGCACCAACCTTGACAGGCGCGGACACAGCCGCCGTGCAGGCACCGGTACCTCGGCTCCCTGAATCTCCCAAACCAATCGGTCCAGCCGGAGCCTCGTCCCTTCTGGATTTTCTCCCTTCTCGAATTTCATCAAGCAAACCTCTGGTGGAAAGCCGCGCGGAAATCGGGTCTGGCGAATCGCCTCTTCGAGATTATGAAAGCAGAGGAGGTCCCGTCTACACGGCTGCTATCAATGCGCCAAACTTCACGAGCAAGCGAGGCAGTTGGATTTTTCGGTTTGCTGAGCTCCCGGGCAATGGGCATGCGCCTTCACCAACCACTCCAGCGGCACCATTAACGGCACCCTCCGCCATCGTTAAGGTCGATCCGAAGTATGCTCCAGAGGTCGTGCGGGAAAAACTGGAAGGCGTCGTTATTCTGTTTGCGGTTCTTCGCAAGGACGGAATCGTTGACGGAGAGAGCGTTCGAGTCATTCGCAAGGTCGATAGTCGTCTAGACTTGAGTGCGCGCGAAGCACTGCTGAACTGGAAATTCAAGCCCAGCGAGAGGAACGGAATCGCGGTGGACATTCAGATGGAAGTCAGCATCCCTTTCTACTTTCGTAAGGACGGCTTGTGAGAATGAACCCGGCGATGGGGCGTGGCAACCCGTGCGAGGGAATTGGTATGCCAGACCGTTCTTCTCACAAACCTCGAGCGTACCGGCTTCCTGAACTGCGTTTGGGCTCAACCTGAACAACCACCGTGCGGGCCTGCTTGACGCAGTTTGGGCCGATCTCTTAATCTGTACCCCCTGAGTCCGATGTTCGAGAACACTTCATGGCGATTATCAAAAGACGATCAACGGTAGCGTCCCAAGTGGGAAGCGTCCTCATCGGCGCCGGTTACCCTATCGTTGTGCAGTCGATGACGAATACCGACACTGCCGATGTCGCTGCCACCGTCACTCAAGTGGCTGCGCTAGCTCGCGCTGGATCTGAGTTGGTGCGCGTCACCGTCAACACCCACGAAGCGGCGGCGGCGGTGCCCGAGATTGTGAACCGCCTGCGAGCGGAGGGAGTAAACGTTCCCATCATCGGCGATTTCCATTACAACGGACACATCCTGCTGGCCGAGTATCCGGGCTGCGCCAAGGCGCTCGCAAAGTATCGAATCAATCCGGGAAACGTTGGGGTTGGAAAGCGACACGACGAAAACTTCCGTCGCATGATCGAGGTGGCGGTGCAGAATGAGAAGCCGGTGAGGATCGGTGTGAATTGGGGGTCTCTTGACCAGGGATTGCTTTCCCGTTTGATGGACGAGAATGCTGCGCGAGCGGAACCACGTGATGCGCGCGTCGTCATGCTGGAAGCAATCGTAATTAGTGCCTTGGAATCGGCCACCATGGCCGAACGTTACGGGCTGGCACACGACAAGATCATTCTTAGCGCCAAGGTTTCCGGTGTGCAGGATCTCATTGATGTCTACCGCGTGTTGGCTAACCGTTGCGATTATCCGTTACACCTGGGCTTGACCGAAGCTGGCATGGGGGCCAAAGGGATTGTCGCCAGCACAGCGGGGCTTTCAGTGCTGTTGCAAGAAGGCATCGGAGATACCATCCGTGTGTCACTCACGCCGCTCCCAAATGGCGATCGTGCCGAAGAGGTGCGAGTTTCCCAGCAGATCCTCCAGTCTCTGGGGATTCGCAGCTTTGCGCCTCAAGTCACCGCGTGTCCGGGCTGCGGGCGGACCACCAGTACGTTTTTCCAGGATATGGCCGACCAGATTCAGACCTATTTGCGACAGCAAATGCCCGCTTGGAAGGAGCGGTATCAGGGCGTAGAAGAACTAAAGGTTGCCGTCATGGGATGCGTTGTGAACGGCCCTGGTGAATCAAAGCATTCCAACATTGGCATCTCGCTACCCGGCACGGGCGAGGAACCAAAGGCACCGGTGTTCGTCGACGGGCGGCTGCTCACGACTCTCAAAGGCCCCGCTCTAGTTTCAGAATTCATTCGAATTCTGGATGACTATGTTGCGTCGCGCTATTCCCAGCGTTCTGGGATCGTGGTGAATTGAGCTGCGATCATGAGATCTCCCGTTCTTGCATGCACTGACCAGGGAGTTGGTCCACCGCTAGTTCTGTTGCACGGTTTTCCGCTGAGTCGGAAGATGTGGGACCTGGAAGTGAAATCCTGGTCGCAGAACTTCCGCGTGATTGCACCAGACTTCAGAGGATTTGGTGACTCTCCAATGTCCGAAGGAGAGTTCTCGATGGCAGGCTGTGCGGAGGATGTTGCCGATTTAGTTTTGTCACTTGGGATTCGACAAAAAATCGTGCTGCTGGGCTTGTCTATGGGAGGGTATGTCGCTTTTGAGTTTGTGCGGAGATACCCAGAAATGCTGTGCGGTTTGATCCTTGTGGGGACACAGCCTGCCGCCGACTCTGATGCCGCCAAACAAGCACGCTACGAAACCGCTGAGTTTGTTCGGCGCGAGGGGACTGCAGCCCTAGCTGAAAGACTCATACCCCGTTTCCTCGGCAAGACGACGCTGGCGACGAAGCGAGCTATTGTCGAAACTCTCCGAACCTTGATTGAATCGATCTCGCCCGAAGCCGTCGCCCAAGCTTGTTACGGCTTGGCATCGCGTCGCGATTCGAGATCTCTACTAGCCGACATCAAGCTTCCCACATTGATCGTGGCTGGCTCAGAAGATTCCGTGGTTCCTTCTGCTCAAGCTGAGATAATGCAGAGTGAAATCCGGGCTTCGTCGCTGGTCGTGGTTGAAGAGTGCGGCCACATCATCAACTTGGAGCAACCGAAGATGTTGGACCGAGTCGTCAGCAACTTCCTAAACCGGCTTCACGGCACGTTCTCAGCATAAGGCAGAGCAAATCAGCGACTTCATCGATTCGCCAACATGCGGCAGTACTCTTCGCGACGCGGCCCCGCAAATCTAGCAAACACGGCGAAACCGCCAGCCTGTCCCGTTGATTCATTCCCAGCGAGTTCATCTCCCGAGTGCGCGGGATAATTCAGGGCAGTTGCGGCTTCAGATGCGCATCATCCCGACCTTGATCATGAAGTAATTAATATAAGGACTGGGAAAAGCCTCACCGCGCTGCAAGACAACCCAATCGCCCTGCCATTTCCCTCGACCTTCCGGACCCCTCCGGTCATTTTTTCATGCGGAATGCATTTGGCTCAGGGAAGGTCTTCGCGAAATGTGACCCGGTTGTAGTTGCGGCGCCGGGTTGCAAGCCTCTCACGGAGGGTCACAAGAGCTCTCCGAATCGTCTTCAAGCGCAGCGCCAACAACAGTAGGACAACCGCGCCGTAGGCCAGAGGTTCCCGAATATCTGACTTCACCAGCCAGACGAAATGGATGATTACCAGCAACGCGGCGAGGTAAATGAGACGGTGAAGGCGCTTCCAGTTCTTGCCCAACCGCCTCATCCATCCCTTGGTCGAGGTGATGGCCAACGGCAGAAGCGTCAAAAACGCGGCGAAGCCAACCAGCGCATAGCGCTTCTTGAAAATGGCTTCCTTGAGCAACTCCGGATCGAACTGATAGTCAAGGCCGACGAAGGTCAGAAAATGCAGCGTTGCGTATAGAAATGCGTACAACCCAAGCGTCTTGCGGAGGCCCACTACCCGTTTTAGCTCGAAGATGGTGTTGAGCGGAGTGCAAGCCAAAGCTAGCACGAGCAGCACGAGTGCAGACTTGCCAGTTTGGAAGGTGATGTATTGGATTGGATTGGCCGTCAACTGATCATGGAAGAAATTCCAGATCAGCCTTGCTAGAGGCAGCAGTGCTCCAATATGAGTTAAGATTGGAAGCCATCTGCGCTTGAGCCAAGCCATCAAAAGTCCCTCCGCAAATCCATGCCAGCGTAAAGCTGGGCCACCTGCTCGGCATATCCGTTAAACGGCAGGGTCTTGCGACGGAAGAACTCGCCAATTCGTCGTTCGCTGGCCTGAGACCAGCGAGGATGGTCCACGGCCGGATTGACGTTCGCATAAAAGCCATACTCATTCGGAGCGGCTTGCATCCACAGAGAATTTGGCTTGGATCCGACCAGGTCAATCTTCACGATGGATTTAATGCTCTTGAATCCATACTTCCAGGGAACAACGAGTCTTATCGGAGCTCCGTTCTGAGGAGGCAGCGGATTGCCATACAGTCCCGTTGCGAGGATAGCCAAATCGTTCATAGCTTCGTCCAACCGCAACCCTTCGACATAGGGCCATGAGTACCAGGAACTCTTTTGACCCGGCATTTGCTTCGAGTCCTGCAGGGTTTCAAAGCGGAGGTACTTGGCTTTCGGCGTCGGTTCGACAGCTTTGAGCAAAGCCGCCAAGGGAAATCCCATCCAGGGAATCACCATTGACCAGCTTTCCACGCAACGCAGTCGATAAACCCGCTCTTCTTGCGGAAATCTCTTGCGGATATCGTCGATATCAAACGTTCCCGGTTTGCCGACGTGCCCGCCAACCTTAACACTCCAAGGCGAGGTTCGAAAGCCTTGCGACAGAGGGGCAACGTCCTCTTTCTTGGTCGAGAATTCGTAGAAATTGTTGTAATTCATGATCGCTTTCAGGGGCGTCAGTTCCTTGCGCAGCTCTTCATAACTGTCGGCTGCCCAAAGGCCTGATGGCAAAAAGGCACTGCCTGCCAGTACGCCTGCTGTTCCTATGAATCGCCGTCTGGAAAGATAGACAGATTCCGGAGTGATTTCGGATGATGGTATCTTCTTCATATCGCCCCCATTGAACTGTACCGCCGCCCCTGAACGAACCCCGGTCGGTTGTGCGCTCAGCACTATCGTAACGCTATATCCCGTGATTGGAGCGGGAAATTCCGGACATGCCCTCTTTTGAGATCATACTGCTGACAACTCGCGGAGATTTCCCTGGACAGGCCCCTTCGACGACGCCCTGAACACCTCGTGCGTCGACAAACCAGGCCAGCCACGTTAAGATTGCGCTGCTACCTGAGATTCAACCGTGCCAGAGATATCCAGAACTGAAGAGCTAGGCATCGGGTTGTGCATTGACTGCCAACACATGCGACAAATCGAGTCGGCGCGGGGCTCCACATTCTATCAATGCGAGCGTTCGGCCCGTAATCCTAACTTCCCGAAATACCCGCGCCTTCCAGTCATCCAGTGTTCCGGCCATGAACCGAAGACAAGGCGGACCAACGACTAGATCTTTTGCGTTGACGACAGAGGGCGGTGCAACCTGTACGCGGGCGGCAGAATACAGGGCCACCAGATTGAGCAAGAAACGTCTTGCTCCTCTGGGCTTCTGGCCTTAGCATACGATCATGCACCGGAACGTCAGAATCGTTGTTGCCGCGGTCGTGTTGGTCGCGTTCAGTCTTGGCGCCACCGACTCGGGTCTGCTGCTCAGCGCGAGCTCGAAGCCAGCAGCAGGGAGCAATAGCTGTCCGCTGCACATGGTAAAGTGCTGTTGCCCGAAGGTCTGCAAGTCGCCACCCAAAACAAAACCTTCCTGCCACAAATCCGCCGAGCCCGCTGAACAATTGAGCATGGCCAAGACAAGCCCCCGGGCTGGGTGTGTTCTCAAAGCCGGCTGTGACACGAAGGAAACTCACGTGGCTTTTCTTCAGTTGCTCAAGGACTTCGTACCCGAATCGTTGGAAGAAATCGGGTTCGATCCAAGCCGCTCAATATTAGTCGGCGTAAATGATCGCTTTCTCCTGTTGGATTCCTCTCCTCAATTTTTCCATCCTCCTAGAAATTCCTAACCAACGCTCGAGTTCATAAGCCCAGCCTCCTGACCCTCCGTGGGGCATGATCCTTTTGAGCAAACAAGGTTCAGCGCCGGGGCTGGCTGTAGGTTCGTCGTTGCTGAATCTCCGGCTTGCGGCCTTCAGAACTTGAATTCGCAAGGACACGAGGTCATTCCGACCAAGCGCAGCGCGAGCCGGAATCCAGGCCGGATTCCCGGCTTTCACCGGGGCGACGTTCTTTTGCGGCAATGACTGGCAAGGGTAAGAGTAAGAGGAGAGAGGTTATGCTGTCATGTGCTGTCAGATTTCTCCGCATCCTATTTTGCGTAGCGTTATTCGCGCAGGTTGCCGTGGCGCAGGAAAACATCAACTCTGCCAGCGTCAGTGGACGGGTGACCGATCCGTCGGGCGACGTCGTGGCCGGAGCGCAAGTCACGGCTCGCCAGACGGACACGAATCAGGCCAGAACGGCAACCACCGATCAGGAAGGACGTTTCCGCTTTGCTTACCTCAAGATCGGACGCTACGAGATCAGAGTTCAGGCGAAAGGGTTCGCGGAAGTCGCACGTCTGCTGACCTTGACCGTGGGCGCTGCGTATGAGCTGCCTATTTCTCTTACCCTCGGGACCACGGAAACGAAGCTGACGGTAACCGATGAAGCCGTCATGCTTGAGGCGGCGCGCAGTCAGATTGCCGGAACCGTGTCGCAAACCGAGGTCAAGAGCCTTCCCCTGAACGGGCGCAACTTCCTGGACCTTGCTCTGCTGGTTCCCGGTGTATCTCCCACGAATACCGCCAGCACTCAGCTCTTCCCCGAGACTTCGGCTGTGCCGGGTCAGGGAATCTCCGTCAGCAGCCAGCGCAACTTCTCCAACAACTTTATTGTCGATGGCCTTTCTGCCAACGACGATGCCGCAGGGCTCAGCGGCATCTTTTACGGTCTTGACGTGGTCCATGAGTTTCAGGTGGTCACTTCGGGAGGCCACGCCGAGTTTGGGCGCGCCCTGGGTGGCTACGTTAATATGGTGACCAAGAGTGGCACGAATTCCATGCACGGGAGCCTCTATGGCTTTTTGCGCAACAAGCGCTTCAATGCTGCCAACGCCCTCTCCCACACCAAACTTCCCCTGACCCAGGGGCAGTACGGCGCGGGCCTGGGCGGACCCATTACTCAAGACCGTACCTTTTACTTCGCCAACTTCGAACAGCGCCTGCTGAACCAATCCGGACTGGTCACGATCTCTCAAGCGAACGTGAACACGATCAATTCAAGATTGGCCGCTGTCGGCTATCAAGGCCCGCTTATCACGACGGGACTCTATCCCAACCCGGTTCATAACGTGAATGTCCTGGGGAAGGTCGATCACCAGTTCAGTCCGAAGGATCAGTTCAGCATTCGCTACAGCCTCTACGATGTCAACGCCAGGAACTCGCGAGGCGCCGGGGCCCTGAGCGCGCCCACCGCCTCCTCCGACTTGGAGAACAAGGACCAGACCGTTGCGGTCAGCAACACGGTTGGTCTTTCACCCAAAACGGTTAATGAAACACGGGGGCAATTTACCTACAGCGATTTGAGGGCCCTGCCCAGCGATCCTGTGGGACCGGCGGTCAGCATCTCTGGCGTGGCTTCCTTCGGGACATCGTCGGGTTCACCGACCGGGCGGGTAAACAGGTTGTATGAAATCGTGGACAATCTATCGCATCAGGCTGGAGCGCATGCGCTGCGAGTGGGGACGGACTTGCTCTACAACAGCACCAGAATCACTTACCCTCGATCCATTCGCGGCAGCTACGCGTTTTCTTCGCTGACTAACTTCGTTTCCGGGATCTATAACAATTCAGGGTTTGCGCAGACCTTCGGCAACTCGGTAATTTCGCAGAACAATCCCAATTTCGGCCTCTATGCTCAAGATGAGTGGAAGTTAAACCGAAGCCTGACACTGAACGCAGGCTTACGGTACGACTTGCAGTTCCTGGAAACGATCTCAACCGACCGGAACAATTTCTCGCCGCGCGTGGGTTTTGCGTGGTCGCCCTTTGAATCACGTCGCACCGTCGTGCGAGGCAACTACGGGCTCTTCTACGACCGTATTCCTCTGCGTGCGCTTGCCAATGCCTTATTGTCGGCCGGCAACACCACAGACCTCGCCAACCTGAGCCAGATCAGTGTGAGTCTCTCCCCCGCGCAAGCTGGAGCCCCTATTTTCCCAAACATTCTGAACGCCGCTGTCCCCGCGGCCACACTCGTCAATCTGACAACCATGGACCGCGAGATGCAGAATGCGTATTCCCAGCAGACCAGCTTGGAAATCGAGCATCAGATTGGAGAACGCGGCACCTTGAGCGTCGGCTACCAGAATCTGCGCGGACTTCGTTTGATCATCTCAGTGAACCAGAACGTGCCAACCTGCGTAGCGTCGGGCAGCAACAATGGCTGCCGCCCCAACCCCACCTATGCCAACAACAGCCGCTACTCTTCACTGGCTGATTCCAACTACAGCGCAATGCATATCGCCTTCGTGCAGCGGCCAGTACGCTGGGGGAACTACCGCGTCTCGTACGCCTACTCCAAATCGCTCAACAACGTCGGTGAGTTCTTCTTCAGCTCCCCGATCGACCATTACAACATCTGGCAGGATTATGGACGGTCTGACGATGACCAGCGCCACCGGTTTGTGTTCAATGGCACGGCACAGACTTCCACAGACCCCGCTAAGAACCTTTGGGAACACCTCAGCCACGGCTTTCAGTTGAGTACCATGGTGCAGTATTACTCGGCCCTGCCCTTCAACATCACGACCGGAACGGCCACCATCCAAGGCACCAACGCCCGGCCGACGGTGAATGGAGCGTTCATCAGCCGCAACGCGGGCACGGGCTTCGACTTTGTCAACCTCAATGCACGACTCAGTCGCACCTTCCGACTCACGGAGAGAGTGCGCCTGGAGGGAATCGTCGAGGGATTCAACCTCCTGAATCGGATAAACGGTGTCACCCGGAACGGAACGTTCGGCCCCGGAGCTTATCCCACAAATCCGTCGCCGAACTTCGGCCAGACTCTTTCGGTGAGCGACCCGAGAACGCTGCAACTGGCGCTTCGGTTTTCGTTCTGAGAATGGGGTCTGTTGAGTCTTTTCGGGAGACGAAGAAGTACTCGCGTGGCCCGATGCTTGTCCCTCCGGTGGCGTACACGAAGGCTGGGTGTTGTGTGAACAGCGCCTTCCCGTTGTGTCACCCCTCTCGTGCCTCCTCGTTGACTCTCAAAGCCGATGCCATTAAGATTACCGCTCGTGTTTGGCGGCTGGACCTCGCAGAGATGCCTAGGTCATGCTTTCATGTACCTGTAATCTCTACTCCGTCTTCAACCTTCCGAGTGATTCGATAGAGGAGGAATACTCATGGCTTACGAATGGAAGTTCAATCCCCGGCCTTACTCAGATGGCGAGGCCAAAGAGCTCCTGAAAGATGTCGTTTCAGTTGAGACAACCGACTGGCATTACAATACCCACCACAAGGGTTACGTCACTTTCCTGAACAACATTGAAAAGGAATTGGAGGGAGCAGACCGTTCCAAGGCCAATGGCAACTACAGCCAGATTGGCGAATTGAAACGCCGGTTCACCTGGAATCATGCCGGTGCGCTATTGCATGACGTGTATTGGGAAGTGCTCGGCGGCGATGGGGATGTGTCCAAGGCGCCCACGCTATCGAAGGCTCTGGCGACGGAGTTTGGCTCCATTGACAGCTGGAAAGCCGACTTCAAGGCCGCTGCCGTTTCCGCCAAACTGAGTGGCTGGGGGTTGCTGGTCTATGATTCCCTGTATTCGAAGAGACTCCTGAACGTATTGGTGGATGAACATCAGTATGGTGCCATTTGGGGCGGCATTCCGTTGATCTCCTGCGATGTCTTCGAGCACGCGTACTATCATAAAGACGGTCCCGGGCGGGCAAAGTACATCGACAACTTCCTGGCCAAGCTTCATTGGGGCCGTATCGAAGCCCGCTACACCAAGTTCGTCAAGTAAGTTGCCTCAGGCGTCATCTCCGAGATCGCTGCACTTTTGGATGGAAGGTGACAGCGATAGACGTGGTTTTGAGTGGGAGGCCGTCTCCGCAAGAGGCGGCCTCCCACTTTGTTTATTCAGGGGATGCAAGGTGGAACGCGCGCTGCTGCGCGTTTTCTCCTGGAAATTAAGAACAGCGTGTGCGGGAGCGCCCGCTCCACCCCAGCGATCGTTCGGACAATCCTCCATGCTTCGTGGCTATCAGGGCAAGTTCCCGCAAATGGGAACCGGGGTCTTTATCGAAGACAGCGCTCAGGTGATTGGTGACGTTGTCATTGGCGATCATTCCAGCGTCTGGTTCAACACGGTGGTGCGCGGTGATGTGTATTACATTCGGATCGGCAACAGCACCAACATTCAAGACTCCTGTGTGCTGCACGTCACGCGCGACCGAAACGCCACGATTCTGGGAGATTTTGTCAGCGTCGGGCATGGCGTCATTTTGCATGGCTGCACCGTGGAATCACATTGTCTGATCGGTATGGGCGCCATTGTCATGGACAAGGCGGTGATTGGCGAGGGAACCATCGTTGGCGCGGGTTCACTGGTCACGCAGGGCCTCAAGGTACCGCCTCGCAGCCTCGTGCTGGGTTCGCCAGCCAAGGTTGTACGCGAGCTTTCAGCCGCCGAGGTAGAGAGCATTGACCGATACGCGAACAACTACCTGATGTATAAGGAGAATTACCTGAAGGAGAAGGCTGACTAGTGCGTCATTCCGGCGAAGGAACGTCGCCCCGGTGGCCAATAAGCCGGGCCCGTAATTGAAAGAATGACGAATGACTAAACCCTAATGACGAAAGAAGCCCGAAGCTCGAATGACCCAATACTCTCTTGTAGACTCTTCGGCCTTCGGTATTAGTCATTCTTTCGTCATTCGTGCTTAGTCATTCGTCATTGACCCGGTGAGCTGGAAGCCCAGCAACGCTAGTATCCGGCTCCATAACCCGAAACAATGATCAAGTCCATCAAAGGTACCCGCGATATCCTTCCTCCAGAGTCAGCACTCTGGATTCGCGTCGAGAACACTGCCCGTGAGGTCTTCGACCTGTACGGCTTCGCCGAGGTTCGCACTCCGATCTTTGAGAGCACTGAACTCTTCGCGCGAGGTGTGGGCGAAGACACGGATATCGTTTCTAAAGAGATGTACACCTTTGAGGATCGCGACGAGAAGTCCCTGACGTTGCGCCCTGAGGGAACAGCGCCTGTCGTGCGAGCTCACATCGAACATCAGCTGCAGCAGGAATCGCCCATCGCCAAGCTGTATTACCTCGGTCCAATGTTTCGTCGGGAGCGTCCGCAGAAAGGGCGCTACCGGCAATTTCATCAGATTGGGGCCGAAGTGCTGGGGTCGGACAATCCAGCCATCGAAGCTGAAGTCCTCGAGATGCTGCAGTTCTTTCTCAAGCGGATCGGTATAGAAGACCAGACTCTACTGGTCAATTCCATCGGGTGTAATATCTGTCGACCACGATTCCTGGAAGCATTAAAGCGAGCACTGGCGGAAAAGAAGGACGGGCTCTGCGCAGATTGCCAAAGACGGAGTGAAACCAATCCTCTGCGTGTGCTCGACTGTAAAGTGGAATCCTGTCAGCCTATCATCGACTCGCTTCCTAAGATCTCAGAGTTTCTGGACGAAGGCTGCCGCACTCACTTCGAAAAGTTTCTGGGCTATCTGACGAGCCGTCAGATTTCATTCACCATCGTGCCCCGACTTGTCCGTGGTCTGGATTATTACACGCGAACTACTTTTGAGATTACGAGTGGCGCGCTCGGGGCGCAGAATACCTTGATCGGAGGCGGGAGATACGACGGCCTCGCCGAAGCACTGGGCGGGCCGCCGACCAAGGGTTTTGGCTTCGCATTGGGGCTTGAGCGCATCCTGCTGGTGTTGCAGGAGTCGGGAAAGCAAGCACAGCTGCCTTCGCCCCAGCTTTTCCTGGCGCCGTTGGGAGAAGCTGCTTTTGAGAAAGCAACCTTGCTGGCCCGTGACCTGCGACAGCAGGGCATCCGCTGTGTCTTGGATTTCGAAACTCGAAGCTTGAAGAGTGCAATGCGGCTGGCAAACAAACTACGCGCCCAGCATGTCCTCATTCTTGGCGACAGCGAGTTGCAAACTGGGAAGTACCAGCTCAAGCGGATGAGTGACGGCACCCAGCGGGAAGCACAAGCCGAAGAAATTGTGGCGGTGCTGCGGGACATGGCCAATGCTCCTCTGCAAGAAGTGAAGTAGTCATGGTTGACGGGATTTCAATCGGTTCGCGATAGAGCCGCCGGACGCTGTTGTGAATGTGACCAAAAGGCTTTTCACGGCTTCATACTAAGGAGACACCCTCTTGGAATTGGACGCATTAGGCTCGCTGGAGAGAACACACCACTGTGGCGCGTTGAACGCAGCGGACGCTGGAAACACTGTCTTGCTGATGGGATGGGTAGCCCGGCGACGCGACATGGGACACCTCATCTTCATCGACTTGCGCGACCGGGAGGGCATCACCCAAATTCTTTTCAACCCCGATCACTCGGCGGCTGCGCACCAGAAAGCCAAGGGACTACGCTCCGAGTTTGTCATCGCTGCCAGAGGACAGGTTGTGCGCCGCGATGCAGCGACAGTGAATACAGCCATTCCAACGGGTGAAGTGGAAGTGCTCGTCTCCGAGCTCTACGTCTTGAACGAAGCCAAGACGCCTCCGTTCCCAATCGAAGATGACATCGCGACTTCAGAAGACTTGCGGCTGAAGTATCGGTATCTGGATTTGCGCCGCTCCAAGTTGGCGCGTAACTTCAAATTGCGCCATCAAATCACTATGGCTGTTCGCAGGGTCATGGACGCGCAGGGGTTCTACGAGATCGAAACGCCCTTTCTGACGAAGTCGACTCCGGAGGGCGCGCGTGACTATCTGGTCCCCTCGCGCCTGCAGGCAGGCAGCTTCTATGCCCTACCGCAGTCGCCCCAGATCTTCAAGCAACTTCTCATGGTAGGCGGCATGGAAAAGTATTTTCAGATTGTCCGCTGCTTCCGCGATGAGGACTTGCGTGCCGACCGTCAACCCGAATTCACTCAAATCGACATCGAGATGTCGTTTGCCCAGCCGGAGACCGTTTTCCGGATGATCGAACCACTTATTGTTGAGATTTTTGCGGTGAATGGAGCATCGATTCAAACACCGTTTCGCCGGCTGCCCTATCGCGAAGCAATGGAGCGCTACGGCTCCGACAAACCTGACCTTCGCTTTGGTCTGGAGTTTGTCGATCTAAGCCCAATATTCACTGGAACGGATTTCCCGCCCTTTCAGAGCGCGCTGCAAGCCGGAGGCCAGGTGAAAGCCCTCTGTGTTTCCGGCTGTGCCGGATACTCGCGCAAGCAGTTGGACGATCTCACGGCGATCGCACGTGTGTTTGGCGCCAGCACCATGGCCTACGCCAAAGTGCTGGAGAATGAGGTGCAGTCCCCGCTGCTTAGGAACTTAGGTGAAGCAAAATGCCGCGAGATGGCGGCAGCAGCCCAAGCTAAATCTGGGGATCTGCTGCTAATCATTTCTGGCAGCCAGAAGGTCGTCGCTGAATCGCTCGGCGCCGTTCGTCTGCAGGTGGGGAAGCAGGAGAAGCTGATCGATCCCAAGGCGCTGTCGTTCCTCTGGGTGACCGACTTTCCCATGTTTGACTACGACCCGACCGAGAAACGCTATGTCGCTTGCCATCATCCGTTCACATCGCCGGCTGACGAAGACCTCGACAAGATCGCTTCCAACCCAGCCGCTGTTCGCGCCAAGGCCTACGATCTCGTATTGAATGGCATGGAAATTGGTGGTGGATCGGTGAGAATTCACCGTCAGGATGTACAAGCGCTGGTCTTCAAAACGCTTGGACTCAGCGAGGAAGAAGCCCGGCTGCGTTTTGGGTTTTTCCTCGAGGCTTTGGAATACGGAACGCCGCCTCACGGTGGCATCGCACTAGGCTTGGACCGCATCACCATGCTGCTGGCGGGCGAGAACTCGATCCGCGATGTTATCGCCTTCCCAAAAACCGCGCGCGCCGTCGATTTGATGGCCGAATGCCCGACGCCGGTCGACAAGAAGCAGTTGGATGAGCTGGGAATTCGATTTCTGGGAAGGTTGGATTAGGCTTAAGGGGCCGGTTCCAGAGACTAGCTTGTAGGGTACGGTGCTTCTTGGCGCACCTCCTCGCTGAATCCTCTGGCGCGCACCCTCTTCGCTTTTTGTCCCCTGCCTGAGTAACAGACTGAGCTTTGCATATGTCCAAGATCCGGGTCCTGCCTGAAGCTCTAGCCAACAAAATCGCCGCCGGTGAAGTCGTTGAGCGGCCTGCTTCCGTGGTCAAGGAGCTGCTGGAGAATTCACTCGACGCGGGCGCGTTGAGTCTCGAGATTGACGTCGAATCCGGCGGACGTCGCTTGATCCGCATCCAGGACGATGGCGAAGGGATGACGCCTGACGACGCCTTGCTGGCATTCGAGCGTCACGCCACCAGCAAGTTGCACCGAGCCGACGACCTGATGGAGATTGCAAGTCTCGGCTTTCGCGGCGAGGCCTTGCCGAGCATCGCCAGCGTCAGCCGGCTGCTGCTGGAAACCCGCCATGAAAGCCGCGAGGCTGGCACTTCCGTCGAGATCAACGGGTCCCGGCTCGCCGGAGTCAAGGAGATTGCCCGCTCGCGAGGAACCACGCTCACCGTGCGAGATCTCTTCTTCAATGTTCCCGCCCGCAAGAAGTTCCTTCGTTCTGATAGCACCGAGCTTGGGCATATCGTGAACTTCGTAACGCAGTATGCCCTGGCACACCCGGAGGGGCGCTTTCTTCTGCGCAGCGCTGGCTCTGAGGTGTTCAACCTGCAGCCCGTGCCTGTCCAAAGGGAACGCGTGTTCCAGGTATTTGGCGGAGCCTTGTTGAAGCAGCTTGTCGAGGTTCAGAGCGAAGTGCCGGTGTTCTACACGGGAGATGACGATTCTGGCGAGCCCGGCGGACACTCGGACAGCATTCGCGTGCACGGCTTCGTTTCAAAGCCTGAAGTTCACAAGTTGAACCGCAATTCCCTCTACTTCTTTGTGAACCGGCGCATGGTGCGCGACCGCATCATCCTGCACGCACTCAATGAAGCCTATCGCAACATCTTGCCGACCGGAATATTCCCGGTCGTGCTCCTGTTTATCGAGATGCCGCTGCGCGAAGTGGACGTGAATGTCCATCCCTCGAAGACCGAAGTTCGTTTCCGGCATCAAGCGCTGCTGCATGACTTCTTGCGCGACAGCGTGCGAAAGGCGCTGATGGATGCCCGCCCCCAAACCCCGTTTCCAGCGGCTCGGCATGCTCAGTCGGCAATGGGCGACAGCCCATTTGACACACCTCTGATCGAGGAGCTTGCGTTTCCCGGAGCAGCTCCGCGAGCTTCCTCCTGGTCGGCTGCTGCGTCCGTGTCAGGCGAGGTGGCGTCGCCGGAAAGATCCTTTGCCCTCACTCCCCCGGCTCAGACTCCAACTAATGCCACGATTCCTTTCCGGAGCGAGAATGCGCTGACAATCTCAGCTGGAGCGTCAGCGAGTGCTGCTCCGTCGGAGATTCCTTCGACATCGTCGCGCGCCGTCGTTGCTGGGGTACTGCCGCCTCGCAGCCTTGCGAGCTCTGCCGAAGTGCCTGCTTCCAGCGAGTCAGCCGAGCCTGTGTTGGTCGCTCAATCGCACTTCGGCATCGTACCGCTGGGGCAAATCGATAATAGCTTTATTGTTGCGGCTGATGGTGGCGCTCTTCTGCTCATCGATCAGCATGTAGCGCACGAGAGGATTCTTTTTGAAAAGGTGTTACGCCAGCGTAGCGAAGGAAAGGTAGAGAGCCAGCGACTGCTGCTGCCATTGATCATCGAGATCAACCCAAGGCAGCAGGTGATTCTTGAGAACATCATGCCCGAGCTCGCGGCTTGCGGGTTCGAGGTCGAACCGTTTGGAAGAAAAACGGTCGCCATCAAGGCAGCCCCGGCGGGGTTGGCCACGACTGACGTTCAGCAGCTCTTAGGTGAGTTGTTAGAGGGATTGGAACGCGAGACGCAGGCCATCACTCTCGGCCGGTTGCGTGAGAAAATCGCTGCTTCGGTCGCCTGCCATGCTGCCATCAAGATCAACATGCATCTCGAACACTCGAAGATGCTGTGGCTGATCGATGAACTGCAGAAGACCCAATACCCGATGAGCTGCCCCCATGGCCGTCCCATTGTGCTCCGCTACGAGAAGAATGAGATCCTGAAGGCGTTCAAGAGGATTTGAGAATACCGCCACAGAGGCGCGGCACACGCAGAGAGGTCAGCGACTCCCCGGTTCGGTGTCTCCCACCGCTTCTGTTTAGTCCGGGGAGGGGGTGCGGGAAGAGGGAAGCGAAGTCTCTCAGAGGTGTCTGAAACCCGCTGATCCGGGAACTTCTTCCGATGTGCCTCGGCTCGTCATTCCCGCGAAAGCGGGAATCGTGCGCCTGAAAGCGCATTTGGTCAGAGAGGTGGAAGTCCTCTTCAGGTACGCCCTCTCCGGCCTGTAACCGACTGCCACTGCGTCGCCGTGAGGCG
>Ga0180085_1000220_pt1 | contig 19985 bp, 10 predicted proteins | sample EasRiv730_16_10D_FD_123013 | JGI IMG/M metagenome (GOLD analysis project Ga0180085, IMG submission 123013) | Soil microbial communities from meander-bound floodplain in the East River, Colorado, USA - East River metaG ERMLT730_16_10D | ecosystem: Environmental > Terrestrial > Soil > Floodplain ... | reverse complement strand
CTCGTGGCCTGCAGTGGCCGTCAGAGTTTCCCGCTGTTCAGCCGGCAGTCGAGCCAGAGCCAGCCATGGCCAAGCACAAATCGCAAAGCAGTGTCCCGTTTTCAAAAATCTCTAATTTTGCCGAGAATTACCCGGCCGAAGGTCTTTGGCACCTGGTTGGTCATTGCTTTCAACGTAGACCGGCCAACGCTTTCAATCCTCTTTTCCGCTTGCTCCAAAAGGTAGGTTTGACCTGACTGGGTATTGAACTGGAACTCAGCCAGGCGCCCCTCCGCGATTACCTTCCCAGAAGCGACGTGTTGGAGTCGTGCCGCGGATGACCACGGATTGACCACCACACATTGCCCTCCCACGAGACTCTCAATTTGAATGTAGCGAATGTCCCTTTTGACACATTCGGAGGTCACAATGAAGGCACCGGAGGCACGAAGGGTAAACCGAGCTGTCCAGTCGTCTGGCACCGCTGGAAAGACCCGAATCTTGCCGCCGTGACTCTGCAATAACATCTCATTCAGGGTGGTCGCGAAAATTCCAGCGCTTTCCAGAAACGGCTGAGTGATGGATTTAACAGGGACAGGGCGCTTCTCGGCAGAAACGCCGCCAACACGAGGCCGCGCGTCCCAACCTCGTACCGGCGGTCCTTCGGACTTGTTGTGCGCATAAAATTGAAGCGTGCGCATGCCCATGTCGGTAAAGAAGCCTTGAGGAAAAATCTGAAGCTGATCTGCTCTTACGGCGAGTTCTTTGACTGCAGCGTCTTTCAGACCCAATCGAGCAGCTACGACACTTTCGGGCCAAATACCAATTTCTTTTCTTTCTCCCGGCCGGTAGGTTCGAACCGCAGTATCGAAAAGTTCGGATCCTCGGTCATCCAGGCCAACCTCGCCGGAAGGGAACACCGGCGACTGGTCAGGACGAAAGACTGGATCCGTGGCCACTTTCCCGCTGGGATAGAGTCCGCGTCCGAAAACCTCACCGCGCATGGGATCCTGGTAGGTCACAAATGGCGCAAGATGCTTAAGAACATCCGCGCAAGACTTGACCAAGTCGTTTTCACGGTTCAACAGACGCATGCCGCTCAGATAGGCCTTGAAACCCGCCCGAATCGTGGCAATATCCGGAGTTGCATTACGCAGTTTCCGCTCATCTCCGGCTCCGGGCGTCTCATAAGCGCAACTCGCAGGGACATAGTAGTTCCCGGCGCCGTCTCGCTTGAGAATGCCCAGATAAAAGCGGATGTTCTCTTCCAAAAAAGGAATGGCCTGTTGCACGAGAAAGGGTTGCTGCCGCGTGTAGTCGTAGTGACGCCAAAAATCGAGAGCGATCTGCATGCCGGGTGTGAGGTTGCAACTCAGCGATGAGCTACTGACCAGCTGCTCTCCTTTGCGGTTGGCGATGTCAGAAAAGAAGACGCCATCAACCCCAAGGGCGGTCTTGGCAGCCTCGCGGGCAGGCTCAATCATCGGGAAATAGGTGCGGTAGTAGGGCTCAGCCAGTTCAGCATGATTGGCTGCGTGGACTGGCCAGTAAACTCCCTGTTCGTTCCAATGGTAGTAGCGGCCACCCCACTGGCGGATATCCTTGTTCCACAGCCACAATCCGCCGCTGAACAATGGCGCATACCTTCCGCGTGAGCAGGAGTTCAATTGATAGAAGTGGAAATACCAAAGGTTCTCGAAGTAGTCCTCCGAGACCTGCAAGAATGAGCGGTGCCAGAAGTCTCTCCATTCCTGCTTATGTTCGCTTAAAACGCTTGAGTAACCCTTGCTTCTGGCGGCTTGCACGTTCGTCCGTGCCTGCGCCAGAGGGTTTGCCACTTCCTCCGAAGTGACAATGGAAACATAAGTTACGTATTCGGCTTTCTTTTGGGCGGGGCTTTCAATTCCTGCAAGGAAGGTACTCTCGCGAAACATTTTTGGCTCAAAGCCATCGACTTCGCAGTAGACAGCCACAGACATCTGGCTAAGTTGAATCTGGGTCCAAACTCCGGTGCCGTCGAAACCGGAAGTGACCCCTGCGAGACGCTGAGAAGCATCTCCACTATAAGTTCCCGGAGCGGTGATCAACAGATCCAAAGAACGGCTCGGCCAGCGCGACAGTTTGATCTTGCGTGACACCTCCTGAGTCAAGCTATCCCGTACATGGCAGCACAAGACTTTGCTTTTTGACGAGGAGAAGGATTCAATCTCAGTCGTTCCAAATGGGGTTTTGGAGCGAATACGGGAGCATGCTTCAAACAGCGAAAGTCTTGCCTCATAGTCTTCGAGGTAGATCCAATCGAACACTGGAAGCGATTCAATATTCAGTGCGCCACACGACACCAGATCTGTCTGGTTTCCCGGCTCAAAGCTGGGACGGTCATCCCAGGCATCGCATTTGTTGAGGGTCAGAGTAAGTCCTCCGGATGGTGTCCAGAGCATTCCTCCCATGTCGCCATTGCCGAGAGGGAATCCTTCATATCCCTCAAGTGCCGGCGACAGATAGACAATGTCGTGTTTGCTGAGATAGGAAGCATAGTCGACATCTATACCGCGCTTGCCTAGATGAATTGTTTCATCCGCCGCATAGCCGCTGCGCACTGAAGCGACCAGCCCGGTCATGGTATGCAGAAACAATCTTCGGTCCATCCAGATACCTCCGGTTATTGAGCCAAGAGCGTCAACCGGTAATCTTGCCCGGCCTTCGTCTCAAACGCGATCACTCCATCAGGTTCTGTGCGGAACCGCACGGGCTGTCCCTCCCGCATGACCGAAACTCTTGCGGAAGAATCACTGGCCTTAATCCGGCATCGGTTTCCCTGGCGCGAGTGAATCTTGACCTGCTGGGCACGACAACCACTCCAAGCAATGTCGATTACAAACCCGTCACGCGCCACGAGGCCCATCACCTTGCCAACGGGCCAACGCGCTGGCAGCGAGGGCAGAATCCGAATCAGTCCTCCCTGACTCTGCAACAGCATTTCAGCTATGGCTGCCGTGGTCGCCAGATTGGCCTCGACCTGGAAGACTTTTTTCCGGCCAAACCAGTTGATTGTCAGGCCCTGCCCGCGCCAGTCCGTGATCAGGCTCAGCAGATTGTCATTCACGCAGCATCGCGCCATCTCGTCCAATTGCGCCAACGCCTCATCGCCTTCGAAGAGTCGTGCAAAAAGCGCTGTCCGCCAGGGATAGGACCAGCCGTTGGCCGAGCCCTGCCCAAACTGCAGGCGATACCCCAGCAATTTCCTGGCGGCGCTTACCAATTCCGGCTTACCCGAAGTAGTGATGCGATCGCCGGGGAAAAGTCCGTACAGCGGAGACAGATGCCTGTGAGCGGGATCGGCCGCCTCAACGTCCTCGGACCACTCCAGCAGCTTGCCTCCGGCATCGATACGAGGAGGGGGCAAATTCTCCAATACCTCTCGCCAGCGGGCCGCTTGGTCACGGTCCAGTTTCAGGATCTCGCCCGCCGCGATCAAATTTGTGAAAACTTCGCGGGCTATTTCAAGGTCAATGGTCGAAGAGATCGTCGTAAAATGAGTCCAACCCTTTCGTCCCTTGATGCCGTTTTCCGGAGAACCTGAGGGAAGAATGAGGTACTTCCCTTGAGAATCTTTGATTAGGTAGTCAAGGTAAAACATGGCTACTTCCTTCAAGAAGGGATAAGCGCGACGCTTCAGAAATTCTCGGTCTCTGGTGAACTCCCAGTGACGCCAGAAATGTTGCGCCAGCCATCCGGCGTTGCCGGGCCAACTGTAGGCAATGTTGTCCGGATTGGTGAGCCCGGTGGCGTCACCCACAAGGGGAAAGAAGACGCCACGACAGCCGAACAGATTGCGCGCAGCTCGGCTGGCGTCGGGAATCCTGGCCTCGACCCAATCAAACAAGGGCTGATGCAATTCCGCCAGATTACATACTTCGGCAGGCCAGTAGTTGAATTCCAGATTCAGGTCCATGTGATAGTCGCTGTCCCAGGGTGGGTGGAGCTGATCGTTCCAGATGCCTTGTAGGTTCATCGGTAGCCCGCCAGGGCGCGAGCCGCTTATCAGCAAGTAACGACCGAAGTCGAATAGTTTCTCGAACAACCTCCCTGAGCCGCGTTTCGTCCGGATTGTTCCTTCGATGAGTTGGTCTGTGGGCCGATCAGGTTCGGGATCCTCCAGCGAAAAATTTACGCGTCGAAACAATCGCTGGTGATCGATTACGTGTCTCTCGCGCAGCTTTTCGAAGGAGAGCCGCACGCCTGCCAGATGCTCCTTTGACCATTCCACCGGGTCGGATGATTCATGTCCGGTTGCCATCGCCGTCACGATCAAGACTTCGTTGGCACCCTGAATACGAATCACATTCCCCTCGTCCTCGACCTTGCCGCCATTGGTGGCGACACTGGCAACAGCTGCGAACGGGAAGCCCTCCTTGAAATGTCCTGACAGGATCAGGAGACTGCCGGCCGCTTGGCGGAGGATCGTGCATTCGGGAAATTGAACGCGGGGGTGAGTTGGTGCAATGTCATCGCGCTCGGTTCGGTCCAGCCTGACCTGCCCGGTAATCAGGACAGGGCGATCGGACGTGATCCGTATCACCAGGACGTTGTCCTCCGGAGCCGCGACAAAATACTCGCGACGAAACCGCACTTCTCCGATTCGGTAGTTCACTTCTGCGATGCCACTGTCCATATCGAGCTGCCGCCGATAGTCGACAGCCTCGCCATTGTGCGAAAAATCCAACCAAAGATCGCCCAGCGGTTGAAAAGGGTTGACGTAGGCATACATTTTGCCACCCGTCGGCATGATGTCCTTGTCCATGAGGCGACCGGCCTCTTCGAAGCGGCCTGCGAGAAACAACTGGCGAAACTCAGGGAGCTTGGCACCGACGTCGATGTTTCGGCGCTCCACCGCGCGGCGCCAAAGTCGGTTATGGTTCAGAGCAATCCGATCCGTCTCAACTCCCCCGAGTACCATCGCTCCCAGAAAACCGTTGCCCAACGGAAAGCCGTCGACCCACTCTCTGGCGGGTTCACTGAAGTAGAGTAAAGATCGTGCTTCGCGACCCTGAGTTCCTGCTACGCTAAACGCACATAAGAGAAGAACCAGACACAGTCTCATCAGCTGATCCTCGGTGGCCAGACTCGATCACGGACACGAAGGGATTACGAGTCCACTTCGCCCGATTGCGACTCTGAAGTGACACTATCCTTTTGGGTATACTCCTCGCAGGCCAAAGGATCGCTGGCTCTCCAGATCACGGCCTCAGAATTTTCGAGTAGCGTGCCCAACTGGAAAGTCGAGTAACTTTCGACAACGTTTATGTTATTCGGGTTGGAGGACTGGGGGTGACATGGTTGAGCACCTTGAATCATCCGGTGTACTCTTGGATGCCGGCTCTTTGAGCTGGAGTGCTCTGGCCAGTGCCATGCCGAGGTTCTCAATGCTAAGTATCTCTGGCGAATTACCAATGATACCTATGCTCTTCTGGTCCTCAAGGACTTGCCCCTACCATCCAAACGGCAGCTCAACACCGGCAAATGTACGGATATCGTGGAATAACCTGGTGAAGATTTTCCCGGCGTCGCACAGAAAGTCAGATTGGGCAAGTGTCCGAAGAATAAAACTCCCATGAAAAGACATCAGTCACCCTCACAGCACGTTTTGTGTGCTGTGAGGAACTGATTGATGTCTCGTTGATTCAAACGGTCTCCTGATTGCCAGCGATTCTAAAAGATCCATTTTCCCGCAAACTGAATTTGTCGCGACGGGGCCGCACTAAATATCTGGCCAAAGGTAGTTGAATTTAGATTTAGAGTCGAATTAAAGGGGCCTATCGTGAAATTGGTGTGATTGGTCAGATTGAAAAATTCAGCGCGGAACTGAATCTTCCCAAGTCGGTCTGAAATCAGGAAATCGCGAAACACTGAGAAATCCAGATTGCCAAATCCAGGTCCGCGGAGGGTGTTCCTCCCCAAGGTCCCAAATCGGCAATCGGCGATCGCTACAACTCGACAATCCGGGGGAAACGCAAAAGCCGCGCGATTGAACCAGTTCAGCCGGTCTCGGTTTGCAGGAATTGGATTACCGATCTGGTCAGGCCGCTCCCAGCCACCGTTCCCAGTATTCGCGAAGTCCGCTCCCGCTTGTACCGTGATCGGTTGCCCACCGAAAGTTCGAAAAATGCCGTTGAGCTGCCAGTTGCCGGCCAAAGTGCTTGCGATGCCTCTTTGATTGAGGAATTGTCTTCCTTTGCCAAAAGGCAGTTCCCACAGGGAGCTTACCGAAAGCATATGCGGAAGGTCAAAACTCGAAACTGACTTTTCACCACGGATATTGTAAGGATTCGAAATCGAGCATCCCTCAATCCCCGCGAACCCCGAGCAGCCAGTGTCTAGTGACTTCGACCACGTGTAGGACACCAAAAAGCTCAGTCCGTGGCTCAAATGCTGCTGTGCTTTGACTTGGAGGGCGTCATACCAAGAGTAGCCGATTGTACGTCCGCCGTTTGCACCGACTCTCAACAGCGGGAATGGCACCCGAGTGCTTATAGGGAGACCTGGGCCAGGTGTGAGCGCAGTGTTTTGGATGAACCCCGTATAGGTTCGTCTCCCCCTGCTGCCGACATACGCGACGTCTAGCGTCAGGGAATTCGTGACCTGCCGCTGAACATCGAGGTTCCATCGCGTTACGTAAGCATTTTTGGCTTTGGAGCTGTTAACCCGACTGCCAGCGATAAACGGGGTGGGCGGAGGAATTATTCCGGCTCCTGAAACCAAGTGTTGTGCATCATTTGTAAAGAACGTTAGATTGAGATCCGGTTGAGGAACCCGATTGAGCCCAAAAGGCCAGGCCCCTCGCAGATCCTGAGCGTTCTGCAGAAGAAAAGCCCAGTTATCGAAGTTTGTTCCAGTACCCAGGCGAACCACAGTCCGGTCATTAAGTTGATATGCAAGCCCCAACCGCGGTTGCCAGTTGTCATAAACAGGATCTGTATCGCCGCGTTTTCCGGCCATCACGACGTTTGCCGGAAGCACGCCGCCAGGAATGCACGGCGCGGCCTTAGTCACAGCGCAATCCGGTGGGGGCTTCGTGCCGGAAATGACATACAAACCCGTGTCCCAATCGAATCCAGCGAGCCGGTCCTTTTTCTCCACCGGAGGAGTGGAATGGTCCCATCGTAGTCCGTAATTCAGCGTAAGCTTGGGGGTCACTCGGAACGAATCCTGCGCGTAGAACCCCACTATGTCCATGCTCATGATGGTTCCCTGATCACCGGCGTAGATCCGCCCACCGCTTGGATCACCCAACAAGAAGGAGGCAAAGGCCAACCCTGTATTAGCGATGTTGCTTGGATCACCCGTCTGTAAGTTGCTAAAACTCACAGCGGGACAACCGTTGATAGCATTTGATCTGCTGTGGAACCATATACCGCCCCCCTTTAAGGTATGCCGGCCAACGTTCTTAGTTATGTCCCCTGAGAGTTGAGTTATCCTTTCTGGATCGAGATTGGAACCTGCAGAAGATCCCACCGAGCCGAACCCCGTTCCGACACTCGGCATTTGAGGCATTAGGCCTCCAGCGCCCAGGAAGAAAGCTCCATCCGGTATGCCAAAACCCACGTCCTTGAACATCTGTTCCTTATCCGCAGGTTGCTGAACGAATCCCGGATTCCTCGCTTGCTGAAAGCCCGCTGTAAGATCCATTACCAACGTAGGAGAGAAGCTGTGAAGCCAGTGAACCCCCACGTTTCGCACGTTGCGTTCTCCAACACTGGGACCAGTGGGGATTGCGCCTGGAGTAAAGCTTGTCGAGTTGTTAGAGAGATATCTGCCGTAGACCATGTCGCTCGGACCGAATCGATGATCCAATCTTATGTTGAATGCATCCTGGTCCAGTCTTGCCGACTGGGTGTTTATGAAGTTAGGGAGAGCGGTACCAGGCTGCCCTGCGAGATTCGGCTCTGGAAGCCATCTCATGTAAGCCACGATCGGGTTCCATAAATTTTTGGGAACGATGTTGCCGGCAAAAGGCTCGCGCACAAATCCAGTCCTCGTTGCCACCAAACGCGTCAGGGGATCAGCCTGACCAGCCGTCGTTTCCCGAGCAGTATACGGGTTGAAGATCTGAAACTTAAAGACCGGTCGGCCGAGGGCATCGGTGCCCTCTTGAGGGCCAAGCCAGGAAGAGAAGTTTCCATTCCTTTCGTCCGGGAAGGGGACTCGTGTCTGAGAATTTCCACCTCGGACAAATCGGAATCCTTCGTATCCGCCAAAAAACCACGTGTCACGCACATGCGGGATCGGACCTCCTAGCGTGCCTCCAAACTGGTTTTGATTGTAATTCGGTCGGTTACTTGGATCGAAAAAATTCCTCGCCTCCACCGCTTTGTTTCGATTGAACTCGTACAAGCTGCCATGCAACTGTGACGTGCCCGACTTGGTGACTGCGTTAACGACACCACCCGTCACCAGGCCTGACGATGCCTGGTCATTGTTTGTTTCGACGTTGAATTCTTGAATAATGTCCACCGAGGGAGAGACCGCGAAACCTGTAAAGAAAGTCTCGGTGTCGATGATCCCGTCGACATAAAAAAGGTTGGCTCGAGATGGGCGGCCATTAATAGGCGGAATAACCGTGTTACCCGATAGCTGGCTTCTAGTGCTTCCAATGCCTGGAATCGTGTCTTGTTTCTGATCGATAGGGCTCGCACCTGGCACAAGCAGCAGCAACTCTGTAAACTGTCGCCCATTGAGCGGCAGGTCTACTACCTTGCGAGTATCAATGATAGTTCCCAAGGAAGCACTGCCCGTTTGGAGCAGAGGCGCCGCTCCACTAACCTCTACCGACTGGGAAACCTCACCCACGACTGGTGCAAAATTTTGCGTCGAAGATTGGTTGACGGTTAGAGTAATATTGTTCACCACTGCAACCTTAAACCCTTCAGCTATTACCGACACTGTGTACACACCCGGTGGAAGATTGAACAATCGATAATCGCCTTGGGTGTTTGTGGCTGTCTTATACTCGATACCCGTACCCATGTTCTTTGCCACTACCTGTGCTTGCGGGATTGCCTTATCTTGAGGATCCGTAACCGTTCCGGTCAAGGTGGCTGTAGTGGTCACCTGAGCCTGGCTGTGTTCCGGCACAGACACCAGCAACACAAACACGGGAATCGCGAGAAGCAACATACGCTTAAATATCAGATTCGGAACCATGAGAATCTCCTTTCTCGTGTAGCGGGGCTTGGTGACTGGCTCTGCGCCTTTTCGACTCTCCCTACTTGAACGCTGCCTTAGAAATTGTATACAATTGGGCGAAGTCTACACCAACGGATTCCCTTGTCAAGGAGAAAATCATGCCGTTGGGTTCAAGGGTGTGCTAGATCCGACTTTCGAGCTTCCAGAGTGTTTATAAGACTGTATTTCAGAATTTATTACAGAACTGCAATGATTGAGCTGAGATTTGCCACAGCGCCAAATCTACCCCTGAGCCAAAGCTAAGATCAAATCGAAGCAGCGCGTTGTCTTCGTAGGATGTCGCCTGTTTGCACTATTGCATACAAACTATTTGTGCTTTCGAGCGCTAGAAAGACCACCGGTGATCGCACCTCATCAGTCGAAGTGAGGACCGCCGAAAATACGTCACCAAGATTGCTGTAACGGACTACTACTTAGTCGCTCACCATGGCCAGGCCGAGACCTCATCTCCCCCGCCCGGTTCTACTTTCGTCCGATTTTTCAACCCTGCGGATTATCCGTGACATTTGGCCGATTCATGGAAGGCCTGACCGGCAAACCCCCTTGCATAAGGCGCGCGGAGTCCGTGATGATCATGCATCCTGCTTCACTCTGCAACGAACAGAGTGAACCCAGTTCAACTCATAACCATCCAGACGATGCAGATCGCGGACCAAGGGCTGTTCATTTCCCCTGTCATCAAACGCACGCACCATTACAACATGCGAACCTGATCTTTGCGTTGACCAAGGATATTTCCAAAGCACCCATGTGTACGCCCGCTCGTCTTCTTCCAGCTCAGCAAGGCGCCACTCTCTGCCTTCGTCGACACTGACTTGCACTTGAGTAACTCTGTTCTCACCAGCCCATGCCGCTCCACGAATGATATATGTACCTCTTTCTATGAGTTCACCTTCGTGGGGTCGCGCAATCTGGGATTTCACTCGCATCTTGTTTATCGGGTGCTGTTCAGAGTGCAGGCTGCGCCATTGAGTTGAAATATAACGCTCAGTCATAAAAATACTTCTATCTACATGATCAAGAGCTTGTATATGAACCAGCCACTTAACAGAATCCATCGCGTACCATCCCGGAACTACCACCCGAAGCGGAAAGCCATGCTCCACCGGGAGCTGGCCACCATTCATTTGATACGCAAGAAGAGTGTCCGGATGCAGAGCTTTTTCCACCGGGAGACTCCTCATGTAGAAGACTGATGCCCTGCCTGGTTCCTCGACTCCGCAATCCGCACCGACCAACCGAACATGTTTAACCCCTGAACATAATCCAGCTCGTTTCAAGAGTCTCTCTAAGGGAACGCCCGTCCAACGTGCAGTGCTTACCGCCCCTCCTCCAACCGTGTTGCCTGCGCATTCCAAGGTCACAGAGAGCGTTTTGCTGCCTTCACGCAAAAGACCGAAATAATCCAGGTCGAGCGGGATCTTGACGCAGCCGGTGACTTTGAGTCGCCAATTTCGCTGCTTCAGGCTGGGTACGGCAAAATGATTTCGAACAAAAAACTCTCCGCTGGGAGTCTCTTGACCGCGAAGAGCTGAAAAATCAAACTCCTCAATCTGCGGGTGAACAGACGCCGCGATTCTTGAAGCTGCAAGTGCAGGCTGCTGCCAAGCCGATAGCATAGCCAGAGACGTGCAAAAGGCACGCCGATCGATGAGCTTTGCATGCTGTCCACTGCGAAACTGGTTCATGCTGCACCCGCTACCATGTCCGAGGAGAACAGTTCAGTTAATGCACGTCGCGACAGCATCTGACGAAGGCTCTAACCCGTGTCGTGGACAAAGCGTTGAGATGCTCAGAACACTCACCGCCTTGGCGACCGATCGATAGGTCTGCTGGATTTAGGCGTTGGGCGCAAGAGAGGAAGCCTGAGAGTCTGAATCAGTTCCTGTTGTCTCTTGTTAAATGAGCCGGATCCGTCCGAGTATTGCACCAGCATCATTCCTTGCTTGTACATTTGAGACTGCAAATCGAACACCCTAAAGTTGGCTTGTCGGCGGCTGAAATCCCATCGAAGTTGCAGCTCTTCATCGAACACCCTGTAGATGACATTTTTTGCATACTCAATAGTATTTGAAAAGTAGTCTAAAGCTGCCGTCTGAAAAAGAGGCTGCCCTAGATGATCTATTTGACGCAGAATCTTGATTTCCAAACTGCCTGGGATGGCTACTTCGTAGACTCTTCCGTCATTTCCTTTTGCAAACACGATTTCTTTGCGTCTGACCTCGGAAAACAGAATGGGTCGGAGGGGCAAGAAGGACTGATAAAGACGTTCCAATGCGATGATCTGGCCATCATTGGCTTCTCGGTTGACATAGAGAACAGAGGGCGCCACCTGTGAGCCCATCGTACAGCCCGCTGAAGCGAAGGTCAGACCGTCGAGAGCTACCGACCCATAATGGCCTGTTTCGATGCGGAACGTCCCCACGTTTTCGCAGTGCCCCGCTGTCGGGGGTGCATTAGACCGGCAGGGACACGGCACAGCACAAGGACAACAAACCAATCCTTCCCCCTTCATGTGCCAATCGTCCGAGAAAGGCACGTGGGCTCGTTCTGGAGAATGTTCGCGCTCAACCAAGGATGCCAGTTTCTGGATTGGTAGTGACCGGGGCCACTTTTTCTTCGCTTCAGCGATCAGATTGCGAGCTTCTGTTGTTCGGCCGGTCAACAATTCAGTCCAAATCCAATGCTCCCAGTGCTCGCTCTGCGAGAAGCCAAATTGCGCGGCTTGTTGATGTTTTGATCGAGCCTCGGTCACTCTTCCTAAAGCCAGCAGCGCAGTGCCCTGTAGGTCCAGTGCCGCCGGCTGCAGCTCTGAACTCAGCTTGTTGGTGTCGATCTTTTCCAGGTATTGAAGGGCAGCCAAATTGTCCTGTCGCGTCAGTCGGATTTGGGCAAGCTGCAAGTATAGGTCCGACAGCTGCACGCCCTGCAGGCCAGTCGTTCCTGACAACAAGGTAGCTGCTCTTTCGAGTTGTGCCTGCGCGTCATCAAGCATCTGGTGATCTATGAACAAAGTGCCAAGCCGATACAAGACCCAAGGATTGCGTGAGTGAAATCTTGCCAGCTGAAGGGCATGGGTGCGTGCGTTTGTTTGTTGCTTCAGCTGAAGTTCAACTGCTATCAACGCAAAAAGTCTCTCTGCGTTTTTGGGATCGGTTCTAACCGCCGAAAGCAGAAGTGGGCGGGCCTCGGCATATTTCGACTTCGAAATTAAGATGAGCCCCAGGCCGTATTGGCTTGCCCCCGACACATCGCCAAGTTTAGCAGCTGTGTGGAACGCTTTCGCTGCCGAACTAACGTCGCCCTCCTGCAAATAAACCGTACCAAGTTTTAGGTGGCTAGCCTTGTGCCCAGGATCGAGCTTGAGGGACTTCAGTAAAGCTTGCTTTGCAGACTCCTTGGAGCCTTGTTGCTCGTAAATGGTTCCTAGAAGGTAATAGACGGGAGCGTACTTCGAGTCTCTCTCGATAATTTTGAGGCAAAGCGTTAGAGCTTCTTGAAGACGCGTCTGGCTTAGAGCCAACTCTGCCTTCCGCAGATCATCCATCAAGCGAGAATCTCCCGCACTTCCCGCTGTCAAGACGAGAAGACTGAACAGTAGGAGAAAACTCGGAGTTACTCTGAGCACCAGAGTTCTAGCCACAAAGAGAAACGAGGAATTGGTGTCTTGACGATTCTAACGGCAAGTATTCAACGCTCAACCTAAGCCGAGCGAGAGCGATGCAAGGGAGGGCGCCAGTGGAAATCAACGTCCCGCTTCTGGACTGGCCTGAGTAGGAGGCCGCCGTGACTCCGATCCCAAAATCTCTGTAACCTTTTTGAGAAGCCCTTCGAGTTCCTGCCGTGCTTCAACATGATCGGGATTGAGTTCCAACACGCGCCGAAGATGACTGAGTGCACGCGCATCCTCGCCCGAGGATTCAAGTGCAAGCGCCAACAAAAAATGAGAATCCACGTGATGAGGCATGATTCGAACCGCTTCCTTCAGCTCCCTGATTGCACTTGGCTCATCTCCCTGATCTCTCATCACGCGACCTAGGAAATATCGAGCTTCGCCATGATCAGGCTTCACAGCAACAACCTTCTTCAATTCAGAGGCAGCCTCCTTATATGAAGAACTGCCAGCCAGCGCGAGACCCAGGTTAAATCGGGCTTCCAGGTAGTCAGGCTGCTGCTGCACCGCTACTCGGAATTCGGCGATCGCCTGTTCCAGATTCCCGCTCCGACCATAGGCTAATCCTAGATTCAAATGAGCTTCAGAATAAACGGGTCTCAGGCTTACGGCTTCTTGGAGCGCGGCAATAGCGCGATTAAGCTCGCCGCTCCCGGAAAGCAAGGCGCCTAAGTTATGGTGAGCTTCCGCATAGCTGGGTTTCAGCTGGACCGCCCTCTGAAACTCTTGTTCTGCCTCCTCTATGTTTCCCTGCTGTGCAAGGACGACCCCTAGATTGTTGTGCGCCTCGGCGAAGTCGTCTTTTAACCTTACCGCCACTTGAAACGCATCTTTGGCCTCCGCCGCCTTGCCAGTCTGCTTTAAGCCCAATCCCAGATTATAGTAGGCGTCGACATCCTTGGGCTCAAGTTTGAGTGCATCCCGCAATTCCAGGATTGCTCTTTCAAAATCGCCCTTCTGCAGGTATTCAATTCCCAGGTCCTTGTGCTTCAGAGTTTCAATCCGGTTTCGTGATTGTTGGCGAAGACGTTCTGACTCGCGCAATTCGGCCACTGCGGATGCCTCGTCGCCTGTCTTTCTAAGGGTTCTTCCTAGAAGGTAGCGAACCTCCGGGGAATTTGGTTTAAGTCGGTTAGCCTCGCGAAATTCAAATAGAGCTCCCTCCAGCCGGCCAATTCGCTCCAACACCTGCCCCAACTCAGCATGTGCCTCTGCGTGGTTGGGCTGAAGCCTCACTGCCGCCTGCAACTCTAAGAGAGCCGCGTCATACTGATTCAGTCGACGGAGCAACCTTCCGAGACCGAAATGTGCCTCAGCAAAAGTCGGGTTTAGCCTTATCGCTTGTCGAAACTCAGATTCCGCTTCTTCTGATCGCCCCTTTACGTCCAAGGTGAGTGCCAAGGCATAGTGAGCCTGGGTATAATCCGGCTTTAAAGCTAGGGCGCCGCGCAAAGCAACCTCAGCATCGCGATGATTGTCCTGTTGCATGAGCGAGGCTCCTAGGTTGTACTTGGCCTCGACAAAATCAGGCTTCAAGGAAAGAGCCGACCGGAAGTGGTCCACAGCACTTTGCAATTCGCCCTTTCTTTGTAGCAGCAAACCAAAATCATTATGAGCTTCGGCAAAGTCTGGCTTAAGGAGGATAGCCTCTTGCAGCTCGACAATCGCTCCGTCGAAATCCTCTTTCCGCTGCAGCGCTAAGGCTAGATTGTAACGAACCGTGGCGTCTGACGGATCCTCTTGGACCGAGCGTCGATACTCCTCAATTGCCCCTTCAATATTCCCCTTTTTCCATAGCTCCAAAGCTTGATTGCCATGCACCCACGCTTTGTCGCGGTTCGGTTGAGCCTTCCGCAACATGTCGGCCGTCTTAACCTTGTCAGACAAACCCGACCCGAGATGAGGCGTTGCGTCGGGGACCTCGGCCTGAGTCTCTTTTTTTTGTTGGGCGACAACGTGTCTTAGAGCCTCGCGAGCTTCCTGGTAGTCCGGCTTTAGCCGCAGTGCGCGGTTGTATTCATCGATGGCCGCTGGGAGGTTTCCATCCAATTCCAAAGCACGCCCAAGGTTCAGGTAGATCTTTGGATTATCAGGCTGGCGCTTGGCTGCCTTCTGGAATTCTGGTATCGCCAGTCCATAATCGCCCTTGCTGGCGAGGGCGAGGCCAAGGTTGTACCGAGCAGTGGGAGAGTCTGGATCCAGTTCGAGGGCCTGTCGCAGTTTTGTTTCAGCCCCCTTGAAGTCCATTTTTTGTAAGAGCTCTACACCCATATTGCTCAGATGTCGGGCCTCTGTAGATTTCTCCACCTTTTGCCGAAGCAGGTCAGATCTCAGGAACTCAATCTTGGCCGCTTCTGCGTCACCTTTCAGCGCAAGAGCCTGTCCCAGCACGTTGTGCGCCTCCCTGAAATCGGGCTTGATCTCGGTAGCCTGCCGAAACTCGGCAATGGCTTGATCCAGCTCTTTCCTCTTTAGGAGTATGAGACCAAACTGAAGGTGAGCCTCAGCATGATCGGGTTGATACTTCAGTGCCGTTCTAAAGGCTTCTATCGCACTATCAAATGCGGCCTTTTGTTTCAAGACCAGTCCCATGGAGTAGTATGCATCCGCATATTGAGGCGACAACTCAACAGCTCTCCCAAACTCCGCAATGGAGCCATCTAGATCCCCCAACGCCGCTAGTGTGACGGCAAGATTCTTATGGGCTTCGGGGAAGTTGGGCTTGAACTTGAGAGCCTCATCAAACTCTCTTTTGGCTGCTTGATAATCCTCTTTCTGCGGCCAGCCTGCAAGCAGCAGCCCTAAGTGATGGTGAGCCTCAGCACTTTGCGGTTGGATTTGAAGTGCCCGTAACAGTGCAGCCTTCGCGTTTTCTAGGTTGCCGTTTTGACCGTAGGTGAGGGCAAGATTGTAATGAGCGTCGAAGTGACTGGGATCCATTTGCAAAGCAATCTGAAATTCGGCAATAGATTCCCGGAAGTCGCCAGTTTCGCGCAAAGCAACACCCAATCCTACGTGCGCTGGCACAGAACCAGGATCGAGCTTCAGCGCAGACTGGAACTCCTGAAATGCACTCCCGAAGTTTTTGCCCTTTAGTTCAAGGTGTGCTCGACGCAGGTGTTCGCTAGCAAGGTCTAACTTATCGGGCGTCTGCGTCATGGCAACAGAGAACGCATCGCACCAAATGCCAACAAACAGCAACACCAATGATTGGCCACGCCGGGAGTGCCTTGTCATGCTGCGCCCCGATTCGAATTCACCTAAACCTACCATCTTGAATTTACTGAAATATCGTGACAGAGTCGAGACTATCTCAAGGATAGTGAGCGAAGGAACAAATCCCTAGCAAGCCGTGGCCGATAGGTGTCCGTCGACTATCGAAGGTCGAGCTAACGTAACAGGTGACAAGAAGCCTGGACGGGCCATGGTAAAACGGCCTCCTGAGCCTTGAGAGGCGATAGAGTCAATAGGAATCTAATCCACACCCCGTAGTTGTGGTGGTGTTGTATACAGTCTTCAATTCTACTCTTCTCATACGGGTCGTCAACAGAAAAGATAAACATCGACTTAACTAATTAACGACAATGGAATTATCGAATACTGCCTGATTTGAGGATGGAACTTTCAATAATTTTGTTGGACTGCGCTCTGGGGATCGTATACAGTCCAGTCTGTGAAAGACGAGTACCAGATCGAACAATTCCGGTCTCATCTGTACGCGGAGATCCTTGGAAAGATCATCAGTGGTGAATATCCGCCCGGGTCGAGACTAGTCGAAGAGGAGCTGGCAACTACCCACGACGTGAGTCGCACTCCGATTCGAGAGGTTTTGTTCGCATTAGAGCGGGATGGATTGGTCAGGCGCGTCAAGAATCAAGGTGCCAAGGTAATCGCTTTTACGGCAGACGATGTTGAAGAGATCTATGAGATACGAAAGGCCCTCGAAATTCTCGCAGTTCGCAGGGCTGTACCCAATTTAAAGCTGAATGACCTTCTTCAGTTTGAAAGGGAACTGGAAGAGCTCAACCATAAGGGGCCCAATTGGAACGATCGGCAGGCCGCCGTCGATCTCCGACTCCACCGCTTGATCGTTCGGTATTCCGGGAACAGGCGTCTCATTTCTTACCTCGAGAATATTTCTCTCCTGATTCACTCTCTTCGCTTAGTCGGCTATCGAGAAGACCGGCATGCTCGACGCGCAGGTGAAGAGCATCTTGGCATTGTCAGAGCGCTGAAGACACGCGATGGTCGTCTTGCAGAAGAGTTGCTTACCAACCACCTTGACACCAGTAAGAGAAATGCGATTGAGCTGTTTTCTCGGATTGATGAAGTCGAGAAGGATAGTATCAAGTTGAAGTCCTTGCTAGAGACAACCTGAGATCGTCCTCCGGGTTGAGTTAGCCGCCGGACACAGGAGATCTAACTGTATCGAAGGCTCTGGTTGCGTTGCTGGATGACGTCGAATCGCCGTTTTGGACTGATACACAGTTGGAAGTGGAAGCGCTCAAGGACGCGTCCGACGTTGTCCTTGTTAGTCTGGAGACAATGAGTGGGTCTGCCCCAGAGATCTTAAAACAAAGCGACGCAATCATAGTCTCGCATGCACCAAAGGTGGAGGCTAAACTACTCGATCAGCTCAAGAACGCCAGGGTAATTGTGCGAAATGGCGTTGGGGTCGACAACGTAGACTTGGAAGCCGCTCGTCGTCTAGCGCTTCCGGTGTGTCATGTTCCCGACTATGTCACGGAAGAGGTTGCAGACCATGCGTTGATGCTGACATTGTGCCTGGAGCGGAAGCTAGACATGATCCTGAAGGAAGTGAGGCAGGGCGGTTGGTCGTGGCAAGCAGCCGGGGAAATCGGACGATTGCGTGGCTTGAGGTTTGGCATCGTCGGCTGCGGCAGGATTGGAACGGCGACGGCGCTTCGAGCAAAGGCCTTCGGGTATCGGGTTCAATTTTTCGACCCCTATGTATCCAGTGGCTATGAGAAGGCTCTGGGTATTGATCGAGTTAGGAGCCTCGAGCAGCTCCTTGACTCTTCAGATGTCATTTCGCTGCATACCCCTCTGACTCCTGAGACCGTTGGCATGCTGGACTCCCGTGCATTCTCGATCATCAAACGTGGAGCTCTCTTGATCAATACAGCGCGAGGAGCACTCGTGAAGGAAGGGGCTCTATTGCAAGCATTGCGTGGCGGAATACTTGGAGGGGTTGGCATGGATGTCCTGGAGCGAGAGCCGAAGCTTGATCCCGATCTCCTCCAATTTCCAAACTGTTTGATCACACCACACACTGCATTTTATTCTTCCTCGGCCCTTCGCGAGATGAGGACCACATCCTGCCAGATTGTCCAACGCGTTCTCGGTGGGGAATTACCTATTAACGTTGTTAATGGCACGTTTGGCCCCAGGCAACGAAGCTCCACACCGCTAGGTTCTTGCCAGATGCAGGAAGATAACCTGCTAGAACGAGATTCACGAAACATCGTGATGCAGGACCTGTGAGTTTTTTGAAAGTCTGCCCTCGTGTGAAGTGTGTCATGCGCAAGTCGACCATCCTGTTTTCTCACCGACTCCTACTCTGTGTGCTGTGCTCCTTCGCTTGGCTGCCTGAGGGTAACGGCCAGGACCAGAAGGGCACTGAGTTCTTTGAGAAACAGGTTCGCCCGTTGCTTGCGCAGCACTGCTACTCATGTCATTCAAGTGCCAGCCAACCCGTCATGGGTGGGCTGAAACTCGACAGTGAAGCTGGTTTGCAGGAAGGGGGCAGCCGTGGCAAAGCGATAGTGCCAGGAGAACCGCAAAGAAGCTTGCTTGTCACAGCCATTACCTACAGCGACGATCGTCTCCGCATGCCCCCGACGGGTAAATTGGCAGACGATGAGATTGCGACGCTTATCGAGTGGGTGAAGATGGGCGCCCAATGGGGGCCGGGTCCCCTGGGGTCTGCGAAGGAAGGCGCCGACACGGCTGCCAACTCGTTCTGGGCCTTTGAGAAGCCAACAAAGTCTGCTCTACCCGGGGTAAAACAACGAGAATGGGTAAAGTCTCCTTTGGATGCGTTCATCCTCGCAGCACTTGAAGCAAGAGGGTTGAGACCTGCTCCGCCGGCTGACAAACGGAACTTGATACGCAGGGCAACGTTTGATTTGACTGGCTTGCCTCCCACGTCCGAAGAAGTCCAAGCGTTCGTGGCCGATGATTCACCCGGTGCGTTTGCCAAACTCGTGGATCGTCTCCTCGCTTCGCCTCGATACGGTGAAAAATGGGCCCGCCATTGGCTGGATATCGCTCGCTACGCAGACTCTAACGGACTGGATGAGAACCTCGTCTATAAGAATGCGTTCCGCTATCGCGACTACGTCATCAATGCCTTCAACAAAGACAAGCCTTACGATCAGTTCATTCACGAACAACTGGCCGGCGATCTCCTGCCCGGTGTTGCCGACGCGGAGACGATCTACGAGCGCAAGACTGCCACCGGATTCCTCGCGTTGGGAGCCAAGATGCTCGCCGAAGATGATCCCGTAAAGATGCAGATGGACATCATTGACGAACAGATCGACACGATGGGACGTGCCTTTCTGGCGCTGACCGTGGGTTGTGCGCGCTGTCATGATCACAAGTTCGATCCGATTCCGACGGCTGACTACTATTCACTGGCGGGCATCTTCAAGAGTTCGAAGACGATGGAGAATTTTAAGGTTGTTGCAAAGTGGCAAGAATATGTCCTGGCTCCAAAACAAGACCAAGACCGGCTCGAAGCACACAACAAGAGGATCGAAGCCCAGCAGAAGCAAATCAGTCGGCTCTCCAGGCCAGCCGATAGGGAGATCTCTGACACGGCACGTCGCAAAGTCGGAGCCTATTTACTGGCGGCTACTGATCTCTTGCGGTATGAGTCCATGAAGCTTCAATCGGTGCTTGGAGATTCGGAGAAGGCGGACAAATCTGGTCTGTTGACCGTTAGAGCGATCGATTTCGTGCGAGGAAACGTCGATAAGAACTTCAAGCAAGACGGAGACGATCTCCGCGTGCTGGTTGATACGAAAGCGGCTCCCTATTTTGTGGAATACGAGGTCGTCCT
>Ga0180085_1000219_pt1 | contig 20098 bp, 15 predicted proteins | sample EasRiv730_16_10D_FD_123013 | JGI IMG/M metagenome (GOLD analysis project Ga0180085, IMG submission 123013) | Soil microbial communities from meander-bound floodplain in the East River, Colorado, USA - East River metaG ERMLT730_16_10D | ecosystem: Environmental > Terrestrial > Soil > Floodplain ... | reverse complement strand
TTTCTCCCCCTTGCGAAGCGCTTAAGGGGGGAGGTGAAGAGGGGGTCGCACGTTTCGTTGTTCTTCACATACTCTTGGCACGAAGGGTGATTCTCGTAGGTCCGACAGGTTTCCCCCTCACCCCACCCTCTCCCCCAACACAAGAAACGTCTTGGGGGAGAGGGAGCGAATTGTGGGAACACAGACCCAGGGCGGCGCCAGCGGCTCCCGACTCTGGCTCGCCCTGGGCTAAAATCCGCCGCCCCGCTGGGGCTCAATAAGGAAGAAGCGGCCTCCTGCCGCTTCACAAATGTCCAATCTGCAAATTCCTGCTTGCGCGGGAATGACAGTCGACTCGGGACGGAACACCGACCCATCCAGACAACCCTTGAAGGATTGGTGACCGCTGTCGTCTCTCTTCTTTCACGACGGCGGGGCAGAGAGCAGGCCTCCCTGGAGACAACGCCCTGAAGGCCGCGACCGCGTGAGGTCTTCTCGAAATCTCACCTGCGACTTCGTCTTTCACAGATAGCTCAGCCAGGGGTCGCGGCGGCGGGCTTTGAGGTTGGCGAACCAGCGGCAGGCTGGGGCGAGCGTCAGAATGACTGCAATCCAGACGAGATAGACTACCGGAAGCCCGTACCCATAGCCCTTTGGAGGATTGGCGGGGAATTCCGTCAGGCTGGTTTGAAACAGGAAAGCCACGGTGCCGTGTTTGACGGCAGCGAAAAGTATCACCAGCACATGAATGAGAAAGATGTGCAGCACATAGTAAAAGAAAGGCACCCGTCCGAAAGTCACCAGCCAGCGCCCGGCGGCATTCAGTGGCCGGTCGGCCCAACTGAGGAAGAGAATGGCTGGACCCAGCGTCATCAGCAGGAACAGCAGAGACGGTGGATACTTCGAGCAGTTCAAAAAGGATAAGGCGGTGAGCAAGCCATTGGATTGAGTGGACCAAGGCCGCGCGTCACCGTAGTGGTTCCAGGCACGCAAGATCAGGAAAGCGAGAGTGACTCCAGCCCCCAGCCAGCGCAAGGCGGAGCGGCGCCTTTCAGGTTCGAGGACCAACAGCCGTCCGAACCCATAGCCAACGGCCATCACTCCGATCCAAGGGACCAGGGGATACGCCACCAGAAAATGGACCCCGGGCCTCGGTTCCAAAATTCCGGGCTGATGCAACACCATCCACAACCAACGCCAGGCACCCAAGGACTCGGGGCGCACCGTGTCGAACAGGTTGTGAAAGAGAATCAAGCTCAGTCCGAAGCCGGTGACGACCGGCAGCGGCAAGAACACCAATCCCGACAAGGCCACCATCGACCAGCCCAGTGCCCAGAAGACCAGGGCGCCCATGGAATCGTTGTAGTCGAAGTTGAAGCGAAAGATCCATTGCAAGAGTGTCAGCTCCAAAACCACCAGCCACAATCCGCGGGTGAGCAGGAATACCGAAAGTTCCTTGCGACTCTTGCCGCGTGACATGGACAGGTAGGCTGCCGTTCCGGCCAGGAAGACGAACGACGGCGCGCAGAAGTGAGTTACCCAACGGGTCAGAAACAGAATGGGAGTTGCCTGGCTGAGATCAGTTGGACTGAATTTGACATTGGTGAACCACTCACGGACGTGATCCAGCGCCATGATCACCATCACCAAGCCGCGCAGCAGGTCGACTGAATCCAGTCTGCGGCGACCCGAACTGCCGAGAACCTCACTGGTCATAGTGGCCGCGGCGGGCACTACAGGGCTTGGCAAAGTTGGGTTCAAAGGCATGGTAACTGAACTATTACCGGCACTCTGTTGAGGGTTATTCGCTACAGGCGGCAGTTTGGCATACTTGGCTGTTCGGCTCAAGTTCGTGTGGGGCGTCTGTGATGCTCCAGATAGATCGTTGGGCCAAACTTTCCAAAAATGTCACGCCCAAAAAGCAGACCGCAAGAGACCTCCTAGATCGAGAGAGAGTGTGCCTAGCCGGAGTCGTTCATGAATAGCGTCAAAGAGACGTCCGCTGGGGGCCTCAGCCCCTCAATCCCCCTCTCCGCGTGGGATTGCGTCGCGACCGATAGTGATGCTCGCGGAGAGGGGGATGGAATTATGGGGCTATCGGTCTGACGCCCCTGGCCGGGGCTCTTTAAGGAGTGCGGGCTCCTGCCTGCAGCTTTTCCCTTGATGGACAACTCCCTCAAGGCTTCGCGACGGCGAACACCGACTACGCTGCCATCAAGACAACCCCCTGAAGGCTTCGCCTTCTTTCCCCCTTTATTAAGGGGGAATTTCAGGGGGACTTTTGGTTGACAACGGTTAGCGGCATCGGCAGACTTCGTTCAGAGCGCGCTGGGGCGCCTCCTGTCCGCGGCAAGGGAGCCTGCTCCCACCCAACCTGGTTCGCACGAAACACGAACCTTCATTCCGGCTCCGACTCAGCGGACTCTGGGTAACGGAAGGAAGGTTTCAATGCCACGCAAGATCACCCCCGCTACATCTCTCGAAAATCTCAGAAAACAAGCGAAGCGTTGGTTGAAAGAGTTAAGCGCAAACAATCCTGAAGCGCGTGCTCGCTTCGAGCGCGTCTACCCCAATGCACCTGTAGATCCTGTGTTGCGCGATGTGCAATACGCGCTGGCACGCGAGTACGGACAGGAGAGCTGGATTGCGTTGAAAAACGTTCTTGAGAAGCTGGCCCCCGAAAGCGCAGGGACAAAATTGCTGACGCAAACTGCCGAAGGATACGAGCGTTTGGCACAGAACCTGGTCCTTGCGTACGACTCGAAGGATCAGGCGGCCCTCCAGCGGCTGAATGAGCACTACCACCGTTCGTTTACGTTCGACGACCTGTGGGCCGAAATCTGGCGGCGCGTCTACGCGGTTCGACAGCGCTCGTTCAAAGGATCGAAGAACTATCTCCAGCTTGCTGAGGCCCAAACCGTCATCGCGCAGGATGCCGGCTTTGGAAGTTGGGCAAGTCTGACAAGAGCGGTGACGACCGGCGCGTCACCTGTCCCGGCGTACGAGATCGACATGGCAGAAAACAGGATCGCGCCACGCCGGCAGATGAGCGACAAAGAGTGGGAGGAGCTGCTCGCAGTCATGAAGGAGCGCCGCATCACCGCTCTTGATGCTAACGGGTTGATGACGGATGCTGTGCTGGCCCGCATCGCCGAACTCGATCATGTGACTACCCTCGCTCTTGGGGGCTCGCGGCAACTTTCCGACGATGGCCTGCGGCACCTGGCGCGCATGTCACGGTTGCAGAACTTAAACCTGAGCGAGTACCCCGGTGGCAAGCTCACTGATCGCGGATTGGAGGTCCTCCGGCATCTGCCAAATCTGCGCACATTCGAGATGACATGGCAGCGCGGGATAACCGACGCAGGCGTTGCCAATTTGAAGTCTTGTGATCAACTCGAGCGCGTGGACCTGATGGGGTCGCCCACCGGTGATGGCGCCATCGAGGCATTGCAGGGAAAACCCAAACTCCATTATTTTAGCAGCGGCAGACTCGTTACGGACGCCGGTCTGGGTCTGCTGCACAATTTCCCAAGGCTGAAGAAGGGAGACGAAAGCAGGTCTGACCCTGAAGAACCCATCCCCAACGGCGCACACCTGCTGATCGACGGGCCGTTCACGAACCAGGGACTGGCCCATTTAGCCGGGCTCGAGGGTGTGTTCGAGCTAGATCTCTTCTGGCACGTCACCGGTATCACGTCGGACGGCTTCGCGCATCTCGTTCACTTGCCCAATCTCCGTTCACTGGGCGCCGACGGCAAACTGAGTGATAACGTGGCCATGCGACACATCGCGGCCCTGCCGCGCCTGCGCAGGCTGCGGGTACAGGAAACGATCGCCACAGACGATGGCTTCGAGGCGCTAAGCCAATCGAAAACCATTGAGTTCATCTGGGGGCGCGATTGCCCGAACCTGGGGAGCCGAGGATTTGTGGCGCTCTCGAAGATGCCTGTCTTGCGCGGACTCGGCGTTAGCTGCAAGCATGTTGAAGATGAGGCACTATCGACGTTGCCCCGGTTTCCAGCACTTCGGGAACTCACACCGATTGGTGTGAAGGATGACGGCTTCCGTCACATCGGGCGGTGCGAGCGGCTGGAGCGCTTGACGTGCATGTACTGTCGCGAGACGACGGACGCTGCTACGCAGCACATCGCGGGACTACAGCTAAAGTACTACTATGCGGGGTTGACGCTGATCACGGACCGCAGCCTGGAAATCCTGGGCGCTATGCCGTCGCTGGAACAAGTCGAGTTGTACGAGTGCAAGGACGTCACCGATGCCGGCCTTGGTTTCCTGGTGGGCCTGCCGCGTCTGCGCGAAGTCCATTTGGACGGGCTGCCAGGAGTGACGCTGGAAGGCACTCGAGTCTTCCCCGCGCGAGTCCGCGTGAAGTATTCAACGTGACCCCCAAGAAAATCTGGAATGGCGAATGCATCATTCCGCCATTCCAGGAGGGTCTTGCCTGCCGCTCCAAACACGGCACCCTTGGTTTTCATGGGATCGATAAAAGGGCGGACACATAGGTCCGCCCCTACATAAGTCAATTCGAATGCAAGTCGCTCTTGGTGGCTGCTCCCTCAACCGGCCCCTCTCCCCGTGGGAGAGGGAAGCTGTGAAAGAATTCCCCCTTAGCAAAGGCAATAATATAGTTGACTAACCCAAGGTTTTCTGCTATTGTTCTTTCATGGACAAGACACCGAAGACCCTACAACAAGCGATTCAACAATATAGCGACCCAGATGCCTGCGTTCATGAGTTTGCTTCAATGCGCTGGCCCGATGGCAAACCAGTTTGCCCAAGTTGCAACAGCCGTGATGAGCACTACTATCTGAAGACTCAGAGACGTTGGAAATGCAAAGAGTGTCGCAAACAGTTTTCCGTGAAAGTCGGAACCATCTTTGAGGATTCCCCGCTCGGTCTGGACAAGTGGCTAGTCGCCGCTTGGATGGTTGCCAACTGCAAGAACGGAATCAGCTCTTACGAAGTTGGCCGCGCCTTGGGAGTCACCCAGAAAACAGCGTGGTTCATGCTTCAGAGACTTCGACTTGGAATGCAAAGCGGTTCTTTCGTGAAACTCGGCGGCAATGGTGGACCTGTCGAAGTCGATGAGACCTACATTGGCGGCAAGGCGCGCAATATGCACCTTTGAACGGAAGCTCAGAATGATTGATGGTGGACGCGGAACAGTCGGAAAGGTTGCTGTTATCGGCCTTTTGCAACGGCACGGTAAAGGCAAAACCAAAGTCCGGCTGACAACCGTTCAGAACACTAGCCGCGAGGATCTTCAGCCAATCATCCGCAAGAACGTGAAGGCGGGAAGCGAACTCTACACAGACTCGCATAGCGGTTACGAAGGGTTGAATGATGAATACTTCCATGAGTTTGTGAATCACGCTGAAACCTACGCACGCGGCAAGGTTCACACCAACGGCCTTGAGAACTTCTGGAGTCTCTTGAAGCGTGGCCTTCGCGGAACCTACGTTAGCGTTGAGCCGTTTCATTTGTTCCGTTATCTAGATGAGCAATCGTTCCGCTATAACAACCGAATCGACATGGACGATTACGACCGCTTCCGCAAACTCATGTCCAAGGTCGCCGGCAAGCGCGTGACCTATGCCAAGCTGACTGGCAAACCGGCGAACGACCTTGCTTCCCTATGGTGAAGACTTTGAAGCGCGGCCCGAAGCGGAAGACTTGAGTCTCTTCCGCTTCCTTTTCTGCTTCTCTTTCTCGTATTCGTCCAGCTTGGCTTGCAGCTCAGAGCGCGGAACTGCCAGCAATCCGCGCATGAGATTTTGGAATCGCTCGTATTCTGTTTTTCCTTCGACGTGGACTTTCAATTTGGCTCTCTAATGCCTCTTAAGGAAACTATTTCTACTGTCCCATCCATGCGTTGTATCTTCGTGCCTTCTGGAAGTCTTTCAGCTTTCCACTCGGCCTTCCCAGACCAGTCGCTCACTTTCAGCCATATGTATTGTGGTGGAATCTCTCGGCCCAGAATTTGTAGTTTTAATGTGTATCCACCGCTAGGCATTTTGTGTACACCTTCCGAAAATGCTAGACCAAAACCGGCATCTAACCATTCTTTGCCGCTTCCATTCCAGACCACATGCTTGCTGACTATCTCAACAATTACCCTATCGCCCGGTGGGATATCAAAGACAGAGTAGGAACGATTCCTTACTCGCATATTTTGCGGCAAGAATGGCTTGGGCTCTATAACTCCCGGACCGCTGACCATCTGAACTGAGACGCCTTCTATCAATTTAGGCCCATTATTTTCTAAACCGATGCAAACATATCGTGTAGCACTAATCTCTTTTGAATTCTTGTCAAAGACACGACTGAAATCGTTGTATGGGGTGCCATTCTCGTAAATGATTTTAGGGAGGAGTGGTTCGGTTTTCTCATGTTTAACCGATTGAAGTCCTATTTGCTCTTTTTGCTGTCGATAATGATTGACTGCCCGCACTAACTCAACAATGCCTACTCCAACAAATCCAAATATAACAAATGTAAAGGCCATGCGGTTCCACACAGAGGCATCGCTGTTGATGGCTACATGTGCAATCTTGGCAAATATGAAAATTGCAGTAATTATAAAACATCCATTCGCAATCGCATATTGATCGAACACTATGACCAACCCTCCGATGCCAAGAAGAGTTGGAATTGCCCAAGACAATACGTTCCAGCCCAACAAAACGCTCCAATGAAAGTGCTCTTTCCACAATCCCATGAAAGTAATCTTCCAACATCACAAGGCTTGGCCCGTCTTGCACACACCATGCGCCAAAACGCTTGGTTAGGCAAGTATATTGTTGCCTTAGCAAAGGGGGCGGCCGCGCAGCGACAGTGGTCGCGTAGCGACAGCGGTCGCGTAGCCGTCCGGGGGTTTGTTGGTGCAAGACTGGAAAACCAAGAATCACTGAATCGCTAAAGACAACCCCCGCGCCTTCGGCGCCTTCCCCCTTTCTTAAGGGGGAATTTCTAAGCGACGCGGTCGCGGAGGTCGGGCGAGGGGCGATGCAACACGATGCTGTGTACAGCGGGTTAGACTTGCCTCTAGTGATAGTCCACAGCTGGCATCATCGTACCGTCGTTGGACGTGTTGTCCACGGTTACCGCGTAAAGGTAAGCGTCATCGGGCATCTTCCACCTGATCGTCCCGTTGGTCACCGGCACGGTTAGGGCTTTCTGCTCCCAGCCTGCCGGGCGCAGGTTGAACTGCACCGTTTCGATCAGGGTGCCACTGGCATCAAAGACTTCTGCTGTCACGGCCAGGCTCTTGGATGAAAAGAAATTGAGGGCGCCGATGTTGGTCCGCTCTGTTGCACTGACGTTAATGCCAATGTTGTAGGGTATGTTGCCGCCCTGTTGTCGGATCCACTCAGGGCCGTCAGAGACCAACGTCTTATATCTACCACCCGGAGATTCGCTGTAAACCTCGGCGGTCAAAACATAGGCGTACTTGTAACTTCCATTTGGTGGCGCGTACCAACTGTCAAAGTACATGGCCCCTGCTCCGGCGTAGCCCATTGCCTGCGGCAGGAAGTCGTCCCAGCAAACGGTTTGGTGGGGTTGCATCTGCAGTGAGACACGCTTGACCTTGCCGTTGTTATTGTAAAGAGTTGCGTAAATCGGATAGGAGAATTCGGTGGCATTGGTTATCACCACTTTGGTTTTGAAGTAGGCGCCGAACTGGCCAGGCGCCGAAGCCATGGCTGGAACCATATAGGTTGCGCTGGCTACTCCAACGAGACCTTGCTTGGCGGGTCCCGGTGAAAGAGACTGAGTGTTCTTGATAGCCAGGTCTGCATCTCCGAAGGAGGAGATTTCTTCCAGACGCCCTCCCGCGACAGCGTCGGCAACGGTTGATTGCTGCTGCGCCAGAGGCGTGGCCCAGTCGTAGTCCACGGCCGTCATCATGGTACCGTCATTGGAATCATTACTGACGGTGACTGCGTACAGATAAGCCTTTGCAGTGAGCTTCCATCGGATGACGCCATTGGTCACAGGCTGGGTGACGGCTCTCTGTCCCCATGCAAAGGGAGGCAGCTCAAACTGCACGGTCTCCACGAGGGCTCCGGAAGTCGAGTAAATCAGGGCCGTTACGGTATTGGGAAAACTCGAAGCATTGAAAGCTCCTATGTTGGTCCGCTCCTTGGGACTCACGGTGACGCCAACATTGAAGGGCTGGCTGGCTGGCTCGAATGGCTCCCAAAGCCTTCCTCGGTTGACGACGGTTTTGAAACGGCCATGGGGTGAATCGCTGTAGACTTCCGCGGTCACGACGAAGCGATTGGCCTCTGGCCCCGTGGCAGCGCCCAGCCAGCTGTCGAACACGACTGCGCCGGCGCCCGTGTAGTTCAGCGCCTGGGCCAGGAAGTCGTTCCAGGCAAGGGTTTTCTTCGCATCTAATGACAGCACCGCGTCCTTGACCTTGCCCTCGCTATTGAACAGACTGACCCCGACCTGAAAGGCATTGTTGGTCAAGTTCGTCACCACCACGCGCGTCTTGAAGTAGGCCCCAAACTGGCCCGGGTTGGAGGCCATGGCCGGAACTACCCACAAATGATTGGCTGCTGGTTCGCCCCATGCAGCGTTGGCTCTCTCTGGTCCAGTCGACAGCTCAAGTTGCTCGAGTCCGAAATGGTTTTGAATCGAGATTTCTTGTAACTGCCCGCCCTCGGGCAGGCCCGTGTCCCCAGTGCAGATCGATGAAAGTGAAGAGATACTCAGGATTATCCCGAGACTTGCATTGCGTGCAGCCGACGTGAACCGATTCTTGGTGCGGGCCAGGCTTGCGCGACCCCACGAGCTGGTTTCCAACCTGTGCTTTTGATGAATTATCGTCCTCATATCCGCCTCCTTCGCTATTCCGCGAATTGCTTGTTGCCAACTGGGTTTAGTTGGCTCTCAATCAGACAGGCGGAAAGAAAAGGACAAATCGCTCACGGAGTTGTTTATTTGAAGTTAATTTTCGCCGAGCCCTGAGGATTCCTCGTGGAGTGTCGTAGCCCTGGTTCACCGTCCTTGCCTTGCAAGACCTCCCCACACCTTCGACGCTGCCCGCTTTTCCCACCCATATCTTCGGTGTCCCGCTGCACCGAACGCATTCCGGCAATTGCTGTTTCCAGCCGGTGCATCGATGTTGTAGGCTGCGCACGTCCAAGAGGGAAATCGCACTTTGGCTGGGCTTGCAGGAACACAAGGCGTAGAGGTTTTAGTCTTTCGCTCGGCTCCACGGGTTACGCTGTTCCATCACTGGCTGGTTTGCAGCGAGGGGGCGACAGGGAGCCCACGGTGATTGGGAAATGATCGTCAGGACGAGCCGTAGCGAAGAAGTCAGCAGTCGCGGGGGGCTTTGCGCACTCGCAATGATGTTCTTGAAGGAGGTTTGCAATCGTGTATGAGTGGATGAAGAAGATCCACATGTACGCCGGGCTGCTGAGCTTCACGGCGTTTGCTGTGTGGGGCGCGACCGGCATTCAGGCCGTCTTTCTTCCGAGACCCGGGGAATGGCAGCCTCCTCCGATATCCAGCCAGAGGGAGTTTCCGTTCGAAGGTGCTGGGAACCTGGATGACAAGAAGCTGGCGAAGGCAGTCTTTCAGGCGGCCGCTCTCGCGATGGTGGGTGGCTACTATAATGTGCACCGCGACGACGCCGGCAATCTTGCCTTCCTGGCGTATTCGGCCAATGGGCAACGCGAGCTCACTTACTTGGAGAAGGAGCGGCGAGTGCGCGTCGTGTTCCGGGATTCCGGTCTGGGAGACTTCCTGTCAAGCATGCATGCGGGCCATTCGCGACGCGGCGCGCCCGACTGGTCCTCACACCTCTGGGGCTACTACAACGAATTCTCGACCTGGGCCTTTCTGTTCATGGTGCTGTCGGGCATCTATATGTGGGTGGCAACGCGGCCAGGAATGCGTTGGGCACTGATTCTGTGTGGGGCCACCATCGCCGCGACAGCGCTTCTCTGGGTGACGACGAGGTGAACTCATGTTCCGACTGATGCGCAACGTCCACTTGATACTCGGTCTTTTGTTCTTCTTTTACGCCATGCTGTTCGCAGCCAGTTCCCTGGTTATCATCTACCGGCCCTGGTTGAAGCCGACACACAGTGAACAGGAACAGACGGTGCGGGTGGCCGCAGACCGGGCGCAAACCCCACGGGATTTGGCGCTCGAGCTGATACAGAACCAGGGATTGAAGGGAGACCTGCGAGACATCAAGCAGGATGGCGATGCCGTTCGATTCGTGATTGCCAGACCTGGAATGAGGTCCGAGGTCAAGTACTCGGCGGCCACCGGTGAGGCAAAGGTTCGAACGCGACAAGAGGGATTTCTCGAAACTCTGGTGCAGCTGCACACAAACCACGGGTTCTGGCACGAGTTCATGCCGGCGAACGGTTGGTCTCTGTTGTCCCTGTTGGGGTCGGTGGGGCTTTTTCTACTGGGCGCCACGGGGATCTATCTGTGGTTCTACCACCACGAAGAGCGCGTGATCGGCTTTGTGATCCTTGCCGTGGGACTGGTCTACTCGCTGACCACGCTGGTGCTGTCGCGCATCGCTTGAGCTCTAACTGGAGCCCTTGGAGAGAGACTTATTCTGAGACCGTTCGTGCGTCCGGTAGTTCCTTTCTCCCGCCAGGATGCGGACATTCAATCGATTCGAGGGCAGCGGCAGCGGGCAAGTTGTGAACGGATTGTACGCGCACGGGGGATTATAGGCCCGATTGAAGTCGAGGACCGTGGTCCCGTCCTTAGGCAGGCTGGCGTTCACGAAGCGGGCTGCACCGTAGGTTTCTTTGCCGCTGGTCAGATCCTTGAAAACGATAAAGAAGCGGCTCGTTTCCTGTTTGCCTACCTGAAAGGGCTGAAGCTGGTATTCCTGGCCATGCAACGTGAACGTGAGCACTCCGGGGCTTGTATAGCGTTCGAGATCGCCGAGGATGTTGGGCACCTCGACGGGCTTCGGCGCGTCGAAGGACGCAAACCGGGCAACTACGCGATACGCCGGATCGATGGGAAACCACTTCAACCCTGTGAAGTTCTTGAGGAGAGCACTTTCGGCGTTCAGCATGCGGATCGCAAGCTTTTCGCCGCTCAGGTGCACGAATAGCGTCAGCGTCCCCAGGATTAAAGCGTCACGCTTGCCAAGGTCGTCAGTATCTTTCAGTTCGATCTCTGTGCCAGGGCTAACCAACTGCTTGTTGAACGTCGCCGTGACACCCTGGTCGACCTGCGCAAAGACCCGCCCCTGACGAAGATCGAACCATCCGGCGCGCGGTGGAGCGGACGCGGGCAGCACCAACTGGTTTGTCGCATCCCGCCCAAAGGTATTCCGACCCTCTTTGAGGAAGAACAAACCCGCAACACTGAGCCAACCGTTTCTTGATGTGATCGAGGCTTCACGTTCCTTCCGCCATTTCTCCACCTCGGCACGGTAGGCAGCTTGATCAGCCGGCGTGGCTGCTGATTTGGCGGCCACGTCTGGCCAAATCGCAAGGATTGACAGGAGCAACAGAGTCGCGGAGAGAATCGGATTACGATGGAAAATTGACGAGTCCGGCATTCGAGTGGGTTCGCTTACCCAGTGTGTTGTGTCCAGATGAGGACAGGATCACTTTCTGTTGCTGATTTTGGTTCAGATCCTACGCAGGCAACTTCAAAGAGTCAATAAGCCCAAGCGGCCAAAAGCGATTGGCTTGGGAGCCCACTCTCGGAGTGGCTCGACTTCGTGGCGGCGCCGATGTCGTCGTCCACCGAATGTGACAAATGGCGGCACGGTTTACCCAAAAGTTGTTTGTGAGGGCGTCTCGGATGAGAGGTTTGGTGGCGACCGCGGTCCGCAGAAGCCCTCCGGTAGAAGTGGATGTTTTTGTGACTTCACCTCAAGGGTCTCATGCTAAGATTCTCGCGTTCACATTGAACCCTGTTCCAAAGTCATCAATAAATCGCATGGCGGAGACTGGAGCGGCTTGTACGCCTTGACTTGCCGCCTCCAGGGCCGGGATCTGCAAGTCGATTTGGGCAATTCAAGCGTGTCGGCTGCCAGATTCGCCTGTGGTCTTGAACGCAGCAGGCTGCCAGGAATCCTTGGTCTTGCAGGTTGCTACAATCGCGCGGGGAGACTGCGCGTTACTTTTTAGTGAGGAGAGGAGATCGTATGGTCCTGAAGAGCGTTGGTGTGATGTCGTGCGGCAAGATTGGTGGCACGTTGTACGGGTTGATGGGAATATTATTGGGTGGAATCTTTGCCTTGATCTCTACTCTGGGCCTGGCTTTGGGACAGAATTCCTCGAGCGGGGCACCTGCGTGGTTAGGCGCCTTTTTTGGAGTGGGTTCTATTATCCTTTTCCCGATTGTCTATGGAATCATGGGGTTCATTGGAGGACTGATCACGGCGGTCCTTTACAACCTCCTGGCGGGCTTCGTGGGTGGGATCGAAATGGAACTCCAATAGCGGCCAGAACCCCGTGCTCCGAGTCTTTTGCCGTTGAAGGGGAGAGTATCAGGAACGTTCTCTCTCAGGCATCGAACCGTTACGGTTTGCGGTGTGTTCAAGAATTGAACACATCCCACGGCCTTCAACAAGAGATATGAAGAGACGGGGTTATTTGCCAGTAGTTGCGTTCTTGCTCGCCACGATTGGTGGGATTTTGATTCCCGTCATCAGCAGCCTGGCGGCGATAGTCCTCGGATCAATGGCGAAGAGAAACACCTCCCCGAGTGATCCACAATCCTACAGTTTTGCGTCGCTGAGCATCCTATTCGGCTGGGGAGGATTGGCCTGTTGGCTCTTGCTGCTGGCAGCCCTCTTCTTTGGCAACCTGCACTAATCTCCTGATATCGATCCGCAAAGATCACCGCGGAGTGCGCTGGAGTTCGCACGAACATCGCGGGTTCAGCAGTGGAAGCTAGCGAATTCTGTCGCGAAACTGGGAATCGTAGAAAAGCTCCCCTCCTCGGCTGAGGAGGAGATGTGGCGCGCAGCGACGGCGGTAGCGCAGCGGCACAGGGTTGGTGCAACTTGCTGCGATCCTGCTACTGATCTTATTCTTCCGCGACCATTCGAACGACCCCGCCGCGGCTGATAGCTGCGCTCCTCTCCTTATCCAAGGAGGGGACCTTTATGGTCGACTTTCGAGACCGAAACTAGATCGCTTGTCGTGTGTTTGGAAAACGAACGCACCCGACGACCACTTCAGCGACGGATGGTGGCCCAGGCTTCGAGGGCCCGTTTGCGGGCAGCCATGTGGGAGACAATGGCGGCAGGATAGGACTTTCCTGATTGCGTAACTCGCTGCCGCGTTGCCTTGGAGCCTTCCCGCGGCAGATGAATCGAAGATGACGACACTCCAGCCAACTCGGGCACCCAGCGCCGCACGTAGTCGCCCTTGGGATCAAACTTGGTGCCCTGGCTCACCGGGTTGAAGATGCGGAAATAGGGGGCAGCGTCCGCGCCACAGCCTGCCGCCCACTGCCAGCCCAGCGTATTGTTAGCCAGGTCTGCATCGACGAGCGTATCCCAGAACCACGCCGCGCCCTCTTCCCACCCGATTAACAGATGCTTTACCAGAAAGGAAGCCACGACCATGCGGACACGGTTGTGCATCCAGCCGCAATGCCAGAGTTGCCGCATGCCCGCATCGACCAACGGATAGCCTGTCTGGCCGCGGCACCAGGCCCTATAGTCGTGCGGGGCGGTGCGAAATGGGAAGCCGGCGTACTCGGGTCGCAGAGGCTTGGTTTGAGTTTCCGGAAAATGATAGAGGAGATGATGTGCAAACTCGCGCCAAGCAAGCTGGCGTAGAAACGGATTTGTCGCTGCGCTGGGCCGCGAGTGATCGGTTGACTCGGCCTGCTGCACGGCATGCCAAACCTGGGTTGGGCTGATCTCTCCGAAGTGGAGATGCGGTGACAACATTGCCGTACCAGAGTGGTCTGGTCTTTCCCGCTCTGTGTTGTAGTCCGAGAGTCCGCTAGCGAGAAAGCCTGCCAGGCGCTGTCTGGCCCCCATCTCACCAGGTTGCCACGCTTTCCTAAGCCCACCTGCCCAATCGATTGACGGTTCGAGCCGCAAGTCCTCCAGAAGTTTAGACTGCGGCCAGCGTTCAGGCGTCGGGAGTTGGAGCGGTTCTGCCCGAAGCAAAGGCTTGCTGAATTGCCGCAGACAGTGGTTCCAAAACGGTGTGAAGACGCGAAAGGGTTTGCCACCCTGGTTCTTGACGGTCCAGGGCTCGAACAACAGGCTGCTGTTGAAGCTTTCAACCACACACCCTGAGTGCCGGAGGACCTCCTTCAGTTTGCGGTCGTGCTCGATGACCGACGGTTCATAGCGCCGGTTCCAGAAGATCATGCCCGCGTGGGTTTCATGCAGCAGACGCTCTAGCGTCGGCTGCACCGGACCCGAGCGAAGGATGAGGCGCGAGCCGCGCCTCGCTAAATCGCCCTGCAGGCTGGCTAGAGATTGATGCAGCCACCACCGGGATGCTGCGCCGGGCGGCCACGGCTTCTCTTCGTCGGGTGACCAGATGAATACGGGAATGACGGGTTTGCCGAGGTCGACTGCGGCGAGCAGCGCGGGATTATCTGCCAGGCGGAGATCCAGTCGGAACCAGACAAGGGTTGGTGCATCGTTTGCGGGGTGTGAAGTGCGCGTCATGGTTTGCAGTGGATCCAGCATTGAGAGCGAAACGGCGGGGCATTGTGGCACACCATGGGCGACGCCGGAAAGTACGACCGCCCGACTGTTGCAGCCGAAATCCATGCGCATGGAGATTTCACGATCGCTCTCAGGGCTAAAGAACCTTCAACTCGCTGATAGTGCGTCACGAAGAACGAAGCAACCCAAAGACTGTGCATTTCAATCTGACTGGTTGTATACTGGTTGCAGTTTTGACAACAGAGATCGGTTGCAGGTTCATCTACGTTAAGCTCAGCTCTTTCTCAATGAAATCGATTGCGATTTTGTTGACTCGCAGTGCTTAATTCGCTTTCCTGTTTTCCCTAAGGCAGTTTCCTTACATCCCCGACAAGAAAATAGGCAGGGCAGTAAGCGCGCCAAAGCCGCGGGAGGGCATGGTGTCTATGGCTGAAACCAAAACAAGCGTTCTTTCATTGATTCATCAAGGACAAAACAGCGAGCACTTTCGCGAATTGAACTGGGAGGGATCTTTCGAAGAATATCTCGAAATCGTTCAACAGAGTCCCCGAGTGACGCGCACGGCATTTCAGCGCGTCTACGACATGATTCTCGCCTGCGGCAAGGAAGAATACTCGGAATACAAACGTAAAATCATCCGCTACAACTTTTTTAAGGATCTGCCGAACAAAGGGCGGGACGCAGTCTATGGGCTGGACATTCATCTGTCGAAGATGGTGGACATTTTCAAAGCGGCGGCCCACCGCTACGGCACCGAGCGGCGGGTCCTGCTGCTGCATGGGCCGGTCGGTAGCTCCAAAAGCACGATCGTGCGGTTGATCAAGAAGGGGCTTGAGGAGTACTCGAAAACTCAGGACGGTGCCCTGTATACCTTCAACTGGACGCAGGTGACGCAGCACCAGGAATCGGACACCCTGCGCTCCAGCGACGACATGCCCTGTCCGATGCACGAAGAACCGCTGCATCTCATTCCCTTGGAATTCCGTGCGCAGGCTCTCGCCGAAATCAACCAGGGCAACCGGCACGAATACCCGGTCACCATCGACGGTGACCTGTGCCCGGCTTGCCGCCAAACCTATCGCGAGTTGAGCAAGAAGTATGACGGCGATTGGTCGAAGGTGATCTCGCACGTGAAGGTACGCCGCCTGGTGCTCTCTGAAAAGGATCGCATCGGCATCGGCACGTTCCAACCCAAGGACGAGAAGAATCAGGACTCGACCGAACTGACGGGCGACATCAACTACCGTAAGATTGCGATCTACGGTTCAGACTCCGACGCGCGCGCCTTTAACTTCGACGGGGAGTTCAACGTGGCCAATCGCGGCGTGATTGAATTCATCGAAGTGCTGAAGCTGGACGTGGCCTTCCTCTACGATTTGCTGGGCGCTTCGCAGGAACACAAGATCAAGCCGAAAAAATTTCCGCAGACCGACATCGACGAAGTCATCATCGGTCACACCAACGAGCCCGAGTATCGTAAGCTGCAAAACAACGAGTTCATGGAGGCCTTGCGCGACCGGACGGTGAAGATCGATGTTCCTTACATCACCAAGCTCTCCGAAGAGATCAAGATTTATCAGAAGGATTTCAACTCAGAACGAATTCGCGGCAAGCATATCGCACCTCATGCGCTTGAAATGGCGTCGATGTGGGCTGTGCTGACGCGCTTGGAAGAACCCAAGAAGGCCAACCTGACGTTGTTGCAGAAGTTGAAGCTGTATGATGGCAAGACACTGACCGGTTACACGGAAGACAGCATCAAGGAACTGCGCAAAGAGGCTGTGCGTGAGGGCATGGACGGCATTTCTCCTCGCTACGTGCAGGACAAGGTCTCCAATGCCTTGGTGAGCAACGAGCTGACGAGTTGTATGAATCCTTTCATGGTGCTCAACGAGTTGGAGAGCGGATTGAAGCATCATTCGCTGATCAAGAGCGATGAACAGCGGAAGAAGTACCGCGAGTTGCTCTCGGTGGTGAAGCAGGAGTACGAAGACATCGTGAAGAACGAGGTACAGCGCGCGATTTCAGCAGACGAGGAAGCGATTGGTAGGCTGTGCAGCAACTACATCGACAACATTAAGGCCTATACCCAGAAGGAGCGGGTGAAGAACAAGTACACGGGGCAAGATGAAGAGCCGGATGAACGTTTGATGCGTGCCATCGAAGAAAAGATCGAGATTCCCGAGAGTCGCAAGGATGATTTTCGTCGCGAGATCATGAACTACATTGGAGCCCTGGCGATCGAGGGACGCACATTCAACTACAAGACTAACGAACGGTTGTTCAAGGCCCTGGAGCTGAAGCTGTTCGAAGACCAGAAAGACTCCATCAAGCTCACCAGCCTTGTGGCCAACGTGGTCGACAAAGACACGCAGGAAAAGATCGACGTGGTGAAGAGCCGCATGGTGAAAAATTATGGATACTGCGATATTTGCTCGACCGATGTGTTGAACTATGTTGCCAGCATTTTTGCGAGAGGAGATTCGAAGCGGTAACCCTCCCTATGGCCACCCTCAAGATCGAACAGGACCACAATCGCTTCCGACAGATCGTCCGTGGCAAAGTCAAACAGGATCTCCGGAAATACATTTCCCATGAGGAATTGATCGGTCGAAAGGGCAAAGATCTCATCAGCATTCCAATTCCCCAGATTGACATTCCCACCTTTCGCTTCTCTCCACAAAGCCAGGGTGGCGTCGGCCAGGGTGAAGGCGACGCCGGAACGCCGATTGCTGCCGGCGACGACGCGGGTTCAGGTGAAGCCGGCAACCAGCCCGGTGAGCATCTTCTGGAGGTAGACATCACCCTGGAAGAATTGGCCCAGATTCTCGGCGAAGAACTGGAGCTGCCGAAGATCGAACCGAAGGGAACCAAGAAGATTCAAGTCGAGAAGGATAAGTATTCTGCCGTGCGCCGGACCGGGCCCGAGTCTCTCCGGCATTTCAAGCGGACGTACAAGGAAGCGCTAAAGAGACAGATAACTTCCGGCGTTTACAATCACCGGAACCCGCTCATCCTGCCCATCCGCGAAGACAAGCGCTTTCTATCCTGGAAAACTAAACCCACACCCGAGTGCAATGCTCTCATCGTCTACATGATGGACGTTTCGGGCTCCATGGGAGACGAACAGAAGGAGATCGTTCGCATTGAAACCTTCTGGATCGATACCTGCTGCGCTCGCAATACAAGGGACTGGTAACGCGCTACATTGTTCACGATGCTGCGGCGAAGGAAGTGAATGAAGAGCAGTTTTACCACCTGCGCGAAAGCGGCGGCACGATGATCTCCTCGGCTTACAACTATTTCAACAAGATGATCGACGAGGAATACGATCTGGAGCAGTGGAATATCTATGGATTCCACTTCTCTGACGGCGACAACTGGTCTGGAGGCGATACCGACAAGTGCGTTACGTTGCTGGAAGAGCAGTTGCTCCTAAAGGTAAACCTGTTTTGCTATGGGCAAGTAGAAAGCGCATACGGCAGCGGTGAGTTTCTGCGAGAGCTGGAGGAAAGTTTCGACTCGGCGGAAAACCTGGTGACGTCGAAGATCCAGAGCAAGGACGACATCTACGGGTCGATCAAGGATTTCCTGGGTAAGGGAAAGTAGATTTGCCGTTGCGAATTCCCCCTTAGAAAAGGGGGCAGCACCGATGGCCACCCCCTTTGACTAAGGGGGAATCGCTTTTACGGCTTCAGGGAAACTCTGATGAATTTGCCACCAGATCTCGAAAGCATTCGCCAGGAAATTGAAGGCTACGCGCGGGACTACGGCCTCGATTTCTACGAGACGTTTTTTGAGATCCTGGACTTCAAACAACTCAATGAAGTCGCCAGCTTCATGGGTTTCCCGAACCGCTACCCGCATTGGCGCTTTGGCATGGAGTATGAGCGGCTCAGCAAGAGCTTTGCCTACGGCTTGCACAAGATCTACGAGATGGTCATCAACAACGACCCATGTTATGCCTATCTCCTGCAGTGCAACAACTACGTAGACCAGAAGATTGTCATGGCCCATGTTTACGGGCACTGTGACTTCTTCAAGAACAATTTCTGGTTCTCCAAGACGAATCGGAAAATGATGGACGAGATGGCGAACCACGCCACGAAGGTGCGCAAATACATCGACAAGCACGGGTACGCGGAGGTTGAGAGCTTCATTGACGTCTGTTTGTCCATTGACGACCTCATCGACCGGCATTCGCCGTTCATCGAGCGGCGCAACCGGAAACCCTCATCGGTGCTGGACAACGGCGACGACGATCAGACGGTCAAGAAAATGAAAAGCAAGGATTACATGGATGAGTACATCAATCCGGAGGAGTTCTTGCAAGACCAGCAACGAAAGCTGGACGAAGACCGCCTCAAGAAGAGGGGTTTTCCGGAAAGTCCGGAGAAGGATGTGTTGCTCTTCCTCATCGAAAACGCTCCCCTCGAAAACTGGCAGCGCGAGATTTGCGAGCTAATTCGCGAGGAAAGCTACTACTTCGCTCCTCAAGGGCAAACCAAGATCATGAACGAAGGGTGGGCCAGCTACTGGCATTCGACGATCATGACCCGGAAGGCATTGCGGGACTCGGAGCTGATTGATTACGCGGATCATCATTCCGGAACCGTGGCCACTCAGCCGACGCGGGTCAATCCTTACAAGCTCGGTCTGGAGCTCTTCAAGGATATTGAGGATCGCTGGAACAAGGGCAAGTTCGGCAAAGACTATGAAGAGTGCGACAGCATTGAAGAAAAAAAAGACTGGGACAGGAACCTGGGCTTGGGGCGGGAGAAGATTTTTGAAGTCCGCAGAATCTACAATGATGTCACATTTGTCGACACGTTCCTCACGGAAGAATTCTGCCGCGAACAAAAGATGTTCGCTTACAAATTTGATCCGGAACAAAACGCCTACGTCATCTCAGGACGCGATTTCAAAAAGGTGAAGCAACAGCTGCTTTTCTCATTGACCAACTTTGGCCAACCGCTCATCTATGTCCGGGAAGCCAATTATGAGAATCGAGGCGAACTGTATTTGGAGCATCGCCACGAGGGCATCGATCTCAAGATGGACTACGCGAAAGCCACGTTGGAGAACATTCAGAAGGTTTGGTCGCGGCCTGTCTGTCTGGAAACGGCTGTGGAAGGACGCGGGAAGCTCTTGAGGTTTGACGGAGAGAAACACTCGGAGAAGAATCTGGGGCCGTGAGGACGGGCGAAGGTTGAAGTTCGAACGTCGAAGTTCGAATGTCGAAGGCCTTGCCTGAATGATGGGAAACAGTTTCTGGTTCCCAGCTTCCACTCCCCATCCGCACCGTATCTCCGTCATTCCCGCGAGAGCGGGAATCGTGCGCCTGAAAGCGCATTTGGTCAGAGAGGTGGAAGTCCTCTTCAGGTACGCCCTCTCCGGCCTGTAACCGACTGCCACTGCGTCGCCGTGAGGCGGGGTGGGGAGCAGCAG
>Ga0180085_1000218_pt1 | contig 20124 bp, 12 predicted proteins | sample EasRiv730_16_10D_FD_123013 | JGI IMG/M metagenome (GOLD analysis project Ga0180085, IMG submission 123013) | Soil microbial communities from meander-bound floodplain in the East River, Colorado, USA - East River metaG ERMLT730_16_10D | ecosystem: Environmental > Terrestrial > Soil > Floodplain ... | reverse complement strand
CTCTTGGTACAAAACGCGTTTGATGGGCAATTCTCTCCAGACGGGCGATGGGTGGCGTACACCGAGTTTAACTCCACGGACCCTGGCAAAAATCAAATTTGCGTCGTGCCGTTCGATGCCACTAAGGTTTTAAATACAGAGCCCGGGGCCGTAACCAGCCTAACCGTCAAGCACCAGATTTCGGCCAGCTTCGGCGCCATCGCCCGGTGGCGAGGGGACGGCAAGGAAATCTTTTATTACGGGCGGCGCGGGATGATGGCAGCGGAAGTTGAAGGAAGAGGCAATAGCTTTGTAGCTAGCAAGGAGCAGGCACTCTTCAAATTGCCGGAGGGATTTGGTTGGTATGACGTGGCCCCGGATGGGAAACGGTTCGTCACCAGCCGAGCGGTCAGTAGTCCCAACACGCCGCTCACCCTGGTGCAGAACTGGACAGCGCTCTTAGGCAACAAGCCGTGAATCGTAGCACTGTAGCGCAAACGCGCGCTTTTTGCGGGTCTGCGGTTTCAAGCTTGGTGCGGTGCAACCCAACATTCAAAGCCACGGGAACGGTTTGCGTGCGGCACGCAGGCCCTTGCCTGTGCTTGGGGCGGAAGCGTTGGATGCTTCAGGGGACCCGTCAAAGTCGCCTGGACCTGACGAAACACCGATCGACTATGTGTTCCGGGAAACGAATGGAAGAAGATTGAATGTGGGAGCCGCTGTCCCCAGCGGCGATCGGCGGTCGGCGGGGTGTCGCCGCTGAGGAGCGGCTCCCACTCTGCTGTTGATCTGTGCTTGCTGTCTTGAAGGTGACTTTGACGAACTCCCGCAAAGCATTCACAGGGAAATGACATGAAATGACGTTTATGGTAGCCTTTCTTCGGAATGACATTCTCGTGAGAGGTGACAGACATGGAAGACGCTCATGGCACGATTGCTGAAGGCGGACGCATTGTGATCCCGGCCGATTATCGCCGCGCCCTGGGGCTTAAGGTTGGCGATGAGGTAATCCTTCGTATGACCGATGGCGAGGTCCATATCCTCACGCGTCGTCAGGCCATCAAGAAGGCGCAGGCATTGGTGCGAAAACACGTTCCCGAGCGGAGATCTCTGGTTCGCGAACTAATCCGCGAACGGCGAGGCGAGGCCGCTAATGAGTAATTATGTCCTGGATGCCTCTGCTGTTCTGACGATCCTTAATCAAGAGCCCGGGAAAGAGCGTGTAGAAGGCATCCTGGGTCAGGCAGCGGTTAGCACTGTTAACGTGGCCGAAACGATTGGGAAGTTGATGGATGCTGGTATGAGCGACGCAAATGCCAGGGCCAGCCTGGAGTTGCTGCACCTGGAAGTCATTGATTTTGACATCGAGATGGCCCGCCTCGCAGGGTCTCTGAAGCCAGCCACTAAGAAACTGGGGCTTTCGTTGGGTGATCGATGCTGCCTGGCATTGGCGTCCCTCCGCGGCAACACGGTCGTAACTGCTGATCGTTTGTGGTCGAAACTCAAGTTGGGGATTCAGGTTGAAGTGCTTCGTTGAAACGGAAGCGAGCAGGTCTAGAACTCAAACTGGAGCACGCCGTGAAAACAACACTACTCAACTAATCCATACAATCCCCCTACACAGGCACGGCACTCTGCGGATTTGCAGGTTCAGGAATTTGCGTCAGCTTGCAACTCCACATCGGAAGCTGCTGCAGAAATCGATACCTATCCGCACTAAAGTTAGACGCGCTTCAACGCCGGAAGCGCTGAGTTGGGTTCCGGGTGAGGCACAGAAATTATTGGCCGTCGTTAAGTGCAAAGTATCATTCTGACGCAACGTCGTGTAACCTAGGCGAACGTGGTGTCTCAGTCGCTTCGACTTTCTCAGCATGAGACAGAACCGATGAATCTCCCGGAGCCGCACCACTCAGAACCTGAGAATCCAGAAACGAGGGACCCAAGATGGCGAAAACTTCGAGACCGACTGCACAAAAACGTGCAAAGGAACGCGCGCGGCAGGAGAAGCAGCAACAGAAAGAAGCTCGGCGCTTAGAATCCAAAGAACGCAAGGCAAGCTCAGGTCTGAAAAGCGGAGAGGAAGACGCGGATATCGCGGGAATTCGTCCAGGTCCGCAACCGTTGCCCGCAGAGTGGGGCCCAATGTCGGAGATCGACGAAGATAAGAACTAGATCATTGCCCTTCGCTGATCGAAGTACCGAAGCAGCATCTCTTCAGGTCTGTTCCTTCTGATAGAACCATTTTTTGAGTCGCAGGATCGTCGCAATCGGGAATCTTGTGCCTTGGCGTTCGATTGACGGAGAGGCCCAAGTCCCCCACGAGCCTTGATCCTCGGTCTCGCGTATTGTCCAAATGAAACGGGAATCTATGCCAGCAAGATATCTGCTAAACGGTAAGGAGATGAGTCTGACTGAAATCGTCAAATTGGCACAACGGTGTGGCTACCGCGGACCGATCCGAGTGGTAAGTTCTCAGATGAAAGCGATCCTAAAAAAACAGGGTTACGAGCTAACCAAGAAGTGAATCCCAGCCTGGCCCCAGAAGCTCGAAGTTCGGTATTTCCGTCGGTATTCCACCAGCCATCAAGAAACTGCCTTGGCCTGACTCGATAGACCTTCAGCATCAAAATCCTTTCGGCACCATCGTCAACAACGGCGTGCCAACTCGGGGTCGTGGGTCAAGCCGAGACAGATCCTCTAACCCAAAGCCTTTGGGAAAGCCAGACTTCGGGTGTTATATTACCTCGTAATCCAGGTCAACCAGGCGGACACGCTTGGTTTACAGATGTGATCAGGCTGCGTCTTGGGCAGCCTGCCGCGCAACTTTCCATGATTCTTCCTATCATCAAATACGGAGATCCCCTCCTTCAGAAGGTCTGCGAACCGGTGACGGTCTTTGACAAGGCACTGGAGACCCTGGCCAAAAACATGGTGGAGACGATGTACGGCGCTCCCGGCGTTGGACTGGCAGCTCCACAAGTGGGTGTCTTAAAGCGATTGATTGTCGTTGACGTGACGGCTGGTGAGAAACAGGGCCAGTTAATCACGCTGGTGAATCCAGAGATCATCAACAAGGAAGGCGAGCAATACGAAGAAGAGGGGTGCCTCAGCATTCCGAACTTCACCGGCAAAGTGCGTCGCCCGTATCGCGTCATCGTCTCCGGCAAAGACCTGCAGGGTCGCGAGAAAATTGTCGAAGGTGAGGGCCTGCTGTCCCGCGTTTTCGCACACGAAGTGGACCATCTAAACGGGATCCTTTTCATTGATCATCTGGGCGCCATCAAACGCGACATCATCAAGCGCAAGATCCGGAAAAAGGTGCGCGCCGGAGAGTGGTGATGCGTCTGCTGTTCATGGGAACCCCGGCGTTTGCTGTACCCACGCTCAAAGCTCTGCTGTCCAGTCACCACACCGTTGCCGCCGTCTTCACCCAACCCGACAAGCCCTCTGGGCGCGGCGAGAAATTATCTGCGCCGCCAGTGAAGCAGCTGGCGCTGGAACGGGGTGTTTCTGTTTATCAGCCGGACAGACTGAAAGCACCTGAGTGGCAGCCCATTTTCGCCGCTCTCAGGGCTGATGCCTACGTGGTGGTAGCCTACGGAAAGATTCTGCCGCAGTGGCTGCTGGATCTTCCCCGCCTAGGTGCCTACAACGTCCATGCCTCGTTACTGCCAAAATACCGCGGGGCTGCGCCCATTCATTGGGCCATTGCGAATGGCGAGACCAGGACAGGCATCACGACGATGAAGTTGGATGCGGGTATGGACACGGGAGACATGCTGCTCCAACACGAGATCACGATCGAGCCGGAAGACACTTGTGCTTCGATTCACGACCGGCTCGCGGGAATCGGGGCTGAGTTGATGTTGAAGACGCTCGACGGCCTGGAGAAGGGCACAGCGAAGCCGTTTCCGCAGGATCTTGCGCTGGCGACGTATGCTCCAATGCTGAAAAAGTCTGATGGTCTCCTAGACTGGAGCCAGGCTGCTGTCTCGCTTCACAATCGCGTTCGCGCGTTCAACCCCTGGCCCGGGACGTACACCTTTCTGCGAGGTCAGACACTCCGCATCTGGAAGGCCCAGCCCGCTGAAGTCTCGGGCGAATCGCTGCCGTCAGGATCCCTGCTACATCACAGTTCCGGGGCAGCTGTGGTCACCTGCGGAACCGGCTTCCTGCGACTCGAAGAGGTGCAACTGGAAAACCGAAAACGTACCTCAGCGCTCGATTTTCTTCACGGCATACGCTTGGGTCGAACCCAAACAATAGTCCTGGGAAGGTAATCTTGTCTGTTTCACCTGCCCGCTTGGCTGCATTCAAGATTCTCCTCCGTGTCCAGCGTGAGGAGTCTTATGCCAGCGAACTGCTCCATTCCAGCCTGACCGATTTACTACAAGAAAACGACCTGCGACTGGCGACCGAACTCGTATTCGGGACACTGCGCCAGCAGCTTTTCTTGGATCACGTGCTGGCCTCCTGCAGTGCCAAAGCTCTTACCAGGCTGGATGCCGAGGTCCTGGCAGCGCTTCGGCTCGGGGCGTATCAGATCCTATTTCTGCAGCGGGTGCCGGGGCATGCCGCTGTCTACGAATCGGTGGAGTTGGTGAAGTCCGCCCGGCTCAGCTCTGCCGCCGGGTTCGTCAACGCCGTTCTCAGGAAGGTGGCCAGTAGCGACCCGGAAAAGACGCGAAATGCATTCGACGAACCGACGGCTTCTGCGATAAGCGTCCGATACTCCCACCCGGAATGGCTGGTTGAACGCTGGCTGGCGCGATTTGGTCAGGAGAAGTTGATCCAGATGCTTGAGCACAACAACCGAGCACCCAGGGTCTACTTCCGAATCAACTCGCCGGACCTTACTTACGAAGCACTGGTTAGCGCGCTGGCCCGACAGACGGTCCGCTTCAAGACGCACGCATTGTCCGGTGGGATTCTTGAAGTCACCGATGGCAATCTCCGCGAAACCGCTCTTTTCCGCGATCGGCGGATTGCGATTCAGGATGCAGCTTCGCAACTGATTCCGCATCTATTGGACCTCAAGCCCTCCGACGTGTGTTTGGACCTATGTGCCGGCGTGGGTGGCAAGACTTCGCAAATCGCTTGCTTGAAAGGCAGCCCGTCAGCTGTGGTCGCTCTGGATCTTCATTGGCACCGGCTTCAGGTTGCCCGTCGTTTGCATTCCCAGAATTGGAAGAATCTGCGCTGGGTTGCGTGTGACGCGACCCTCCCGCTTCCTTTCCTCAAACAGTTTCACAAGATCTTGGTCGACGCACCTTGTTCCGGTACTGGGACCCTACAACGCCACCCCGAGATTCGCTGGCGATTGCGACCCGAACAGATTCAGGAGTTCCCGCAACTCCAGCTGGCTCTGCTGGAAAGGGCCTTTCAACATCTTCAGGAAGGTGGAACGTTGGTTTACTCCACCTGTTCGTTGGAATCAGAAGAGAACGAAGGGGTGCTGCACTCGTTCCTGAAAGACCATCCGGGTGCTTCCTTGGTGGTTCCTGAATCGCCTTTAACTCAAGGACTGATGTCACCTGCCAAGTTCTTGAGGTTGTTTCCGCCGGAAACGGAAACAGACGGGTTCTTCGCAGCCGTCATCCGGAAAGGCGATTCAGACACGGTCGAGGGCGGGGAAAGCCATCAACCTAAAACGGGCAGTTCAAAACAACCGCGGAGACGCAAAGAGAAACAGGGATAAGGCATGACGTTCTTCCATTTTTGCTCTCACGACGAACGAAAATGTGGCTACACCGTGTTCCAACTCCGAAAACCAATCGCCTTGAAGTCGTGACGGCTCGATGTTCTCGAAACAAGCTCTCAGCGTCTCTGCGTCTCCGCGGTGGCTTTTACTGCTGTTTTCAGGACCAAGAATAGCTCGAATCAGGACAGGTAGTGTCTTTCCCCATTGGACCATCAGGGCGTTGTTCGAATTGCCCACGGTTGCACGAATTGCAGCGACGCGCTAGAGTGCTGTCAAAGCTGATTGAACAACCACTGAGGTGATCGCGTGAAGAGGGCGGAAATCCTCGTTGTTGAAGACGAAGGCATTGTGGCAACGGACCTGGCGGCCCGGTTGCGCCGGCTGCAGTACGGGGTTCCCGCCGTGGTATCGTCGGGCGAAGAAGCGCTCGAGCAAGTGCGTAAGACCAATCCGAGTCTGGTATTGATGGACATCAAGCTGGGTGGTGAAGTGGACGGAATTGAGGCCGCCCGTCGGATCCAGACACAATTCGCCATTCCGGTAATCTACGTCACCGCCCACTCCGACGAAGCCACGCTGGCGCGCGCCAAAGCCACTGGACCTTATGGTTACTTGATCAAGCCGTTTGATGTGGACGAGCTGCGCACGACGATTGAGGTAGCGCTTCACAAACATAAGATTGACTCGAAGCTGAAGGAGAGTGCTCAGTGGTTCGCCACGACTCTGCGGGCTATTGGAGATGGAGTGATTACCACGGATAGCCAGGGCGTGGTCACCTTCATGAATCCCGTCGCGGAATCTCTCACAGGTTGGAAGGAGGCCGAGGCACTGGGCAAGACCTTGACAGAAGTCTTCGGCGTGGTCGATGAGGCCACGGGTCAACCCATCAATCATCAGGAGCTGAATCGGAGTGAGAGTCCCGTGCACCACTTGCATGACTTGAAGCTCGTGGGAAAAAATGGAACTCAAACGTCTGTTGAGGAAACGGTCGCGCCGTTGCGAAACAGTCAAGGGACTCTCATGGGACTGGTCTTGGGCTTTCGCGATACGGGCGAGCGCAAGCAGTCAGAAGAGGCGCTGCGCAAGGCCTATGACGAAATGGAGACGCGGGTGCGGGAGCGCACCGAAGAGCTGGCTCGCGCCAACGCCTCCTTGCGCGCGGAAATCAGGCAGCGCCAACGCCTGGAAAGATGCCTGTTAGGGATCAGCGAGCAAGAGCAGATTCGGATTGGTCAGGACCTGCATGACGGTCTTGGCCAGCGGCTCACGGGAATTGCATTTCTCAGCAAGGCGTTGGAGCAAAAACTCCAGCAACAGCTCCTGCCAGAAGCGGCTGAGACTGGCAAGCTGACTGACCTGCTCAACGAGGTGATTTCCCAGACCAAAGAATTGGCTCGCGGCCTCCATCCGGTTGATGCTGAGCCGAGCGGCCTAATGACTGCCCTAGGCCGGTGGGCCGACCATATCACCGGCGTATTCGGACTGTCTTGCTGCTTCGAGTGCCCCGATCCCGTCCTGATCGCAGACAATGGGATGGCAACTCAGCTGTACCGAATCGCCCAGGAAGCCGCGCACAACGCCGTGAAGCATGCCCGGGCCAGTCGGATGGCGATTGGGCTTCGATCCGCTAATGGTGAAATCTTCCTCACAGTTCAGGACAACGGCGCCGGGTTTTCTCGAGAACTCGAGGCCGCCCAGGGTATGGGGTTACAGATCATGCGCCATCGTGCCGAAGCGATTGGCGCGAGTCTGAGCATCCAATCATCTCCCAGCAACGGGACGAGTGTGACTTGTTCCATTCCAATCAGTTCGGGAAACCCCGCTCCGAGGGTCTCGACACAGGCATGAAGAGTAAAGACACGGCCCGGCTGGATGCCAACAACTTCACAACCTTGAAGCGACGTGTTTTGATCGTTGACGACCATCCCTTGATGCGGCAAGGGCTCGCGCAACTTATCAATCAGCAACCCGACCTTGCGATTTGCGGTGAGGCCGAGGATGCTCCAGAAGCGCTGCAGCAGACTTCAGAGTTGAATCCGGATGTTGTCATCGTCGACCTCTCTCTGAGGGGATCGGACGGCATTGAATTGATCAAGAGCCTCCGCCTTCAATATGCCCAGCTTCCCGTGCTGGTGCTTTCGATGCACGACGAAGCTATCTATGCCGAGCGGGCGCTCAAGGCAGGAGCTTGGGGCTACATCATGAAACAGGAAGCCACCAACCAGGTGCTGAGCGCTGTGCGCCGCGTCTTGGCGGGGGAGATTCATGTGAGTCAGTCCATGAGTTCTAGAATTGTGCAAGGCTTGGTGCGTGGCTCAGGAAGTTCGAACTGCTCTCCACTGGAACGCCTCAGCGACCGGGAATTGGACGTATTTTGCAAGATCGGTCGCGGAGCCGCCACCAAGCAGATTGCCGCAGAATTGCACTTGAGTATAAAGACCATTGAGACCTACTGTGCTCACATCAAGGAGAAGTTGCGTCTCAAGAATCAGCGCGAACTCGTACAGCATGCCATCCAGTGGGTCATCCAAAACGAGCGCTGATTTCGTTCCCTCTGGTTCACTCGAAGTCTTTGCAATCTCTATCCATCGGGGTTTCCCTGATGTCCTATCCGCTATCCCCCGACTAAAGATACAGATTTATCCTGATACGGGGCCGGTCAGAGTATGCCGATAGTATGATTCCCCCTCATCGCTACGAGCTTGAGGGCCCGCGAGTTTACGTTGTAGTTTAATAGTCTCTATTTCCTAAAGAACAACCCACTACTTTCAAGAATCCAATGAATACCACCCAGACTCTCACGAAGAAAAGCAAGAGCCCTTTTCCGAGGAATGGAAACCGTATCGCTGTGCAACGGAGAGACGACTCCGACGATGCCAGCATCCTGCTGGACGCCATGCTGGCCTTCAGGGACGGCGATTTCACCGCGCGCGTGCCTTCGAATTGGACAGGTGTTTACGGCAAAATCGCCGACGTGTTCAATGAAACCATCTACATGGCCCAACGACTCAACGCGGAAACTGCGCGAGTCAGCCGAGCGGTCGGCAAGGAAGGCAAGCTCAAGCAACGAATGTTCGTGTCTGGTGCCACAGGCCACTGGGCCACCAAGGTGGAATCCATCAACATGCTCATTCATGACCTGGTTTGGCCAACCGCAGAAGTCACCCGCACGATCGGCGCCGTGGCACGGGGCGACCTCGGCCAGCCCATGGCATTGGAAGTGGACGGTCGCCCGCTCGAGGGCGAGTTCCTGCGCAACGCAAAAATCGTCAACAAAATGATTGAGCAGCTGGGCGTGTTTACCTCAGAAGTCACCCGTGTGGCCCGCGAGGTGGGCACCGAAGGCAAGCTGGGTGGCCAAGCTCAAGTCAAAGGCGTCAGTGGCGTGTGGAAGGACTTGACCGAGAGTGTTAACCAGATGGCCGGCAACTTGACCGCGCAGGTTCGCAACATCGCCGACGTGACCATCGCCGTGGCCAACGGCGACCTCTCGAAGAAGATCACTGTGGACGTGCGCGGGGAGATTCTGCAACTGAAGGAAGCCATCAACGTAATGGTGGACCAGCTCCGTTCCTTCGCCGCGGAGGTCACGCGCGTGGCCCGCGAGGTCGGCACCGAAGGAAAATTGGGAGGCCAGGCCGTGGTGCCCGGCGTCGCCGGAACCTGGAAGGATTTGACCGACTCGGTCAATGCGATGGCGACCAACCTCACCGCGCAGGTACGCAATATCGCAGGAGTGACGACGGCTGTGGCGCGCGGCGATCTCTCCCGCAAGATCACCGTGGACGTCAAAGGCGAGATTCTCGAACTGAAGAATACCATCAACACAATGGTGGACCAGTTGAATGCGTTTGCTTCTGAAGTCAGCCGTGTGGCGCGCGAAGTCGGTACCGAAGGAAAATTGGGCGGCCAGGCCGCTGTGCCCGGCGTGGCGGGCACCTGGAAAGATTTGACCGACAACGTCAACTCCATGGCCAGCAACCTCACCAACCAGGTTCGCAACATCGCTGAGGTCACCATCGCCGTGGCCAGCGGCGATCTCTCCCGAAAGATCACGGTGGACGTGCGCGGCGAAATTCTTCAGCTCAAAGAAACCATCAACACGATGGTAGAACAGCTTCGCTCGTTTGCCTCGGAAGTGACGCGCGTCGCCCGTGAAGTCGGTACCGAAGGAAAATTGGGGGGCCAGGCCCTGGTGCCGGGCGTGGCCGGCACTTGGAAGGACTTGACCGATAACGTCAACTCCATGGCCAGCAACCTCACCAACCAAGTCCGCAACATCGCCGAAGTGACCACGGCTGTGGCGCGTGGCGATCTTTCCCGCAAGATCATGGTGGACGTCAAAGGCGAGATTCTCGAACTGAAGAACACCATCAATACGATGGTGGACCAATTGAATGGCTTCGCCGCCGAAGTGACGCGCGTGGCCCGCGAAGTCGGCACCGAAGGAAAGCTAGGCGGACAGGCTGTCGTGCCCGGCGTGGCCGGAACCTGGAAGGACTTGACTGACAACGTCAACTCCATGGCCAGTAACCTCACCAACCAGGTCCGCAACATTGCCGACGTTGCCACAGCCATCGCCACGGGCGATCTTTCACGGAAGATCACTGTGGACGTGCGCGGTGAAATCCTTCAGCTCAAAGAAACGATCAACACCATGGTGGACCAGTTGAACGGATTTGCCTCTGAGGTGAGCCGTGTGGCCCGCGAAGTGGGGACCGAAGGCAAGCTGGGCGGACAGGCCGAAGTCCAAGGTGTGGCCGGCACCTGGAAGGACTTGACCGACAACGTGAATTCCATGGCCAACAACCTTACGGCCCAGGTCCGTAACATCGCCGAAGTGACTATCGCAGTGGCCAATGGCGACCTCTCGAAGAAGATCACCGTGGACGTGCGCGGCGAGATCCTGGAACTGAAGGAAGCCATCAACGTCATGGTGGATCAGTTGAACGGGTTTGCGGCAGAGGTCACCCGTGTGGCCCGTGAGGTCGGCACCGAAGGCAAGCTGGGCGGCCAGGCCGAGGTCCGAGGGGTAGCGGGCACCTGGAAGGATTTGACCGACAAGGTCAACTCCATGGCCAGTAACCTCACTTCGCAGGTCCGCAACATCGCAGAAGTGGCGACGGCCGTGGCTCGTGGCAATCTCTCGCGGAAAATCACCGTGGACGTGAAAGGAGAGATTCTCGAGCTGAAAAACACCATCAACACCATGGTGGACCAGCTGAACTCGTTTGCTTCCGAAGTCAGCCGCGTGGCTCGCGAGGTGGGCACCGACGGCAAGCTGGGTGGCCAGGCTGTGGTGCCCGGAGTGGCCGGGACCTGGAAGGATTTGACCGACAACGTCAACTCCATGGCCAGCAACCTCACCAACCAAGTCCGCAACATCGCTGAGGTCACCATCGCCGTAGCCAGCGGCGATCTCTCCCGGAAAATCACAGTGGACGTGCGCGGCGAAATTCTGCAGCTCAAAGAAACCATCAACACGATGGTCGAACAGCTTCGCTCGTTTGCGTCGGAAGTGACGCGCGTGGCCCGCGAAGTCGGCACCGAAGGCCGGCTGGGTGTGCAGGCCGTGGTGCCTGGTGTCGCTGGCACCTGGAAAGATTTGACCGATTCGGTCAATGCCATGGGCGCTAACTTGACCGCGCAAGTGCGCAACATCGCCGAAGTGACGACGGCGGTGGCCCGCGGAGACCTCTCTCGTAAGATCATGGTTGACGTCAAAGGCGAGATTCTCGAATTGAAGAACACCATCAACACGATGGTTGACCAGCTGAATGGCTTTGCCGCTGAAGTCACGCGTGTCGCTCGCGAGGTCGGCACCGAGGGCAAACTCGGTGGTCAAGCCCAAGTCCCAGGCGTGGCGGGCATCTGGAAGGAATTGACCGACAACGTCAACGTCATGGCGGCCAACCTCACCAACCAAGTTCGTAACATCGTTAAAGTCGTCACCGCCGTGGCCGACGGCAACCTGCGGCAAAAACTGACCGTGGAAGCTAAAGGTGAAGTGGCAGCTCTGGCGGAAACGATCAACAACATGACCGACACGCTGGCAACCTTTGCGGAGCAGGTCACTAACGTGGCTCGCGAAGTAGGTGTGGAAGGCCGGCTCGGTGGCCAGGCCAACGTGCCCGGGGCGTCAGGGACGTGGAAGGATTTGACCGGTAACGTCAACCTGCTGGCCGCTAACTTGACTACACAGGTCCGCGCCATCGCGGAGGTGGCAACCGCTGTGACCAAGGGCGACTTGACTCGTTCCATTCAGGTTGAGACCCGTGGTGAGGTGGCCGAGTTAAAAGACAACATCAACACGATGATTGACAATTTGCGTGTCACCACGGAACGAAACCAGGAACAGGACTGGCTCAAGACCAACGTGGCCAAGTTCACCGGCATGTTGCAGGGCCAGCGTGACCTGTTTACGGTCGGCCAGATGCTCCTGTCTGAGTTGGCTCCGTTGGTCAACGCGCAGCATGGAACCATCTATCAAATGGAGAGCTCCCACGGCGAGATGCCTCTGAAGCTGCTGGCCAGTTATGCCCACAGCCCACGCCAGAAAGAGACAGAACGCTTCGCGGTCGGCGAGGGTCTGGTGGGTCAATGCGCTGCGGAAAAGCAGCGCATTTTACTGAATGACCCTCCAGCCGACTATGTCCGAGTTCATTCGAGCCTGGGTCAGGCTGCGCCGCGCAACATCGTCGTGCTGCCCGTGCTCTTCGAAGGACAGACTAAGGCGGTGATTGAACTTGCTTCGCTGCAGACATTCACGGCGACTCACCTGGCTTTCCTTGAGCAGTTGCCACAGGGCATCGGGGTGGTGCTCAACACCATCGAGGCGACGATGCGCACGGAAGGCTTGCTCACGCAATCCCAGCAGCTGACCTCTGAACTTCAGACCCGCCAAACAGAACTGCAACAGACCAACGAGGAGCTGGCACAAAAGGCCAAGCAGCTCGCTGAACAAAACGTCGAAGTCGAGCGCAAGAACAACGAAGTTGAACAGGCCCGCCGCGCTCTGGAGGAAAAAGCCGCCGAGCTGGCACTGACCTCGAAGTACAAATCAGAGTTCCTGGCTAACATGTCGCACGAATTGCGCACACCGCTCAATAGCATTCTCATCCTCGGCCAGCAACTCGCGGTCAACGCCAGCAGCAATCTCACGGACAAACAAGTGGAGTGGTCCAAGAACATTCACTCCGCCGGTTCGGAACTGCTGAACCTGATTAACGACATTCTCGACCTGTCCAAGATCGAGTCTGGTACCGTTACCGTGGAAGCCGAAGAGACGGCCTTTGCCGCCCTGCGTGACACGGTCGAACGGAATTTCCGGCATGTGGCTGAGTCCAAGAGTCTGCCCTTCCACCTTGAGTTCGAGGCAGGCCTGCCGACCGCGTTCACGACAGACCCCAAACGGCTGCATCAGATTCTGAAGAACCTGCTTTCCAACGCCTTCAAGTTCACCTCTCAGGGTCACGTCGCCATGCGGGTCGCGCTCACTCCCGAGGGCTGGAGCACGGATCACCCGGTCCTTAAGCGCGCGCCCGGCGTCGTCGCGTTCACTGTGAGTGACACCGGCATCGGCATTGCCCCAGAGAAGCAGAGGATCATCTTCGAGGCCTTCCAACAGGCCGATGCCGGCACCAGCCGAAAATACGGTGGTACGGGGCTTGGTTTGGCCATCAGCCGTGAGCTGGCCACACTGCTGGGCGGCGAAATCCGCCTGGGCAGCGTCTTGGGCAAGGGAAGCACCTTCACGCTCTATCTGCCTCTGGCCTATACGGGCCCAGCGGCCGCGAGAATCTCTGCTGCCACCAGCGGCGCGGCTTCGACTCCTGCATCAGCGACGCTGCCCGTGCTGCCAGTGACTCGTGAAGAACTCATCCCCGATGATCGTGAGAACATTCAGCCGGGTGACACGACCCTGCTCATCGTGGAGGACGACCCGCATTACGCCCGTGTGCTGCTCGGCCTGGCCCGCGACAAAGGTTTCAAAGGCTTGGTGGCCCAGCGCGGAAATGTCGCTCTCGCCTTAGCACGTCAATTCAGACCAACCGCCATTTCGTTGGATATTTTCCTGCCGGATATGCTGGGCTGGACGGTACTCAACAATTTGAAGCTCGATCCCGCGACGCGACATATTCCAGTGCAAATCATCACCCTGGAAGAGGAGCGGCAACATGGATTGGAGCATGGAGCCTTCGCCTACCTGGTAAAGCCAACGACCACCGAGCGGCTGGAAGCCTCGCTGGACCGCCTCAAAGATTTTAGTGTCTCCCGCACAAAACGGCTGCTTGTCGTGGAAGACAACGATACCGAGCGCGAGTCCGTGGTTGAGTTGTTGGGTCATACGGATATTGAGATCACCGCCGTGGGCACGGGTGCCGAGGCATTAGAGGCCTTGCTTGATCGGACGTTCGACTGCGCCGTACTCGACTTGCGGCTACCCGACATGACGGGTTTCGAACTGCTTGACCAGATTCAAGCTCAGCCCAGCCTGTGCGAACTGCCGGTGGTGGTGTTCACCGGCAAAGAGCTGACCTCCGAGGAAGAGGTGCAGCTCAAGCACGTGGCCAAGAGCATTGTGCTGAAGGATGTCCAGTCTCCTGAACGACTGCTGGATGAAACGGCCTTGTTCCTGCACCGAGTGGTGACCGACTTGCCTCCAGCGAAGCAACAGATGCTCGAGCGGCTTCACCGTTCCAACGAGATGCTTCGGAACCGCAAAGTGCTGGTTGTGGACGACGACGCCCGTAATATCTTTGCCCTCACAACGGTACTCGAGAACAATGACATGGAAGTGCTGAGCGCCACCAATGGACGCCAGGCCATTGAGGCGATCGAAAGCACGCCGGATCTGAGTGCTGTCTTGATGGACATCATGATGCCGGAGATGGATGGATACCAAACCATGCGTGAAATCCGCAAAGACCAAAAGTTTCGCGCGCTGCCGATTCTAGCCCTTACCGCCAAGGCCATGAAAGGCGACCGCGAGAAGTGCTTGGAAGCAGGTGCGTCGGATTACATCGCTAAACCAGTAAACACTGAACAACTGCTGTCGCTCTTGCGAGTGTGGCTGTATCGATAGGGGAGCAGAGAGCCGGAAACATGATTGCCAAGATCGAAGAAACCCCCATCAATATTCTGCTGGTTGATGACGAGCCGAGGAATCTGATGGTGCTTGAAAGCATCCTGGATTCCCCGGACTACCAGCTGACCAAAGCCCAGTCGGGGCAGGAGGCATTGATGGCGCTCCTGAGCCAAGACTTCGCGCTGCTCGTACTGGACATCGAAATGCCAGGAATGAACGGATGGGAGCTAGCTCAGATCATCAAAAAGCGGAAGAAGACCGAACACATTCCGATCATCTTCCTTACCGCTCATTACGCTGAAGACGAACATGTGCTCCAGGGCTACACGGCTGGCGCTGTCGACTACCTGACCAAGCCCGTCAATTCGGCCATTCTCCGTTCCAAGGTAGCCGTGTTTGTACACCTCTGCCGCAAAGCCGCCCTGGAAGAGTCAAACCGGGCCTTGAGAGAAAGCGAGGAACGTGCACGCGCTGTTCTGAATTCGGCGCTCAGCGCGGTGGTAGTGATCGATTCAGAGGGCAAGATCACCGAATGGAATGCTCAAGCCGAACGAATGTTCGAGCGGACTCGCCTTGAAGCGCTTGGACAGAAACTGAGTGAAACCATCATACCACCCCGTTATCGGGAGGCGCACCGCCGCGGTCTGGAACATTATCTGGCCACCGGGCAGGGTCCGGTCGTGAATCGCCTCATTGAGCTGAGTGCCTTGCGCCGCGACGGCAGCGAGTTTCCTGTAGAGCTATCAATCAGCCCGTTGAAAGCGGGCAATGTGGTGACGTTTTGCGGTTTCATTACTGACATCACTCAACGCAAGCAGGCGGAGGAACTGATCAAAGCCTCACTTCACGAGAAGGAGGTACTGCTCAAGGAGATCCACCACCGTGTGAAGAATAACCTGCAGGTCATTTGCAGTCTCTTGAATCTTCAGTCCGGATATATTCGCGATTCGGAAGCTTTGGCTTTGTTCCGGGAAAGCGAAAGCCGCATCCGGTCGATGGCCATGATCCACGAAAAGCTCTATCAAAACGAATCGCTCTCACGTGTGGACTTTGCTGAATACCTTTCCAGTCTCGGCTCGTTGCTGTTCGCGACCTACGTCGCTAATCCAGGGGCTGTTCAGCTGTCGACCCGCCTTGATCCGATGTTTCTGGACATCGATACTGCTTTGCCGCTGGGACTGATTGTCAACGAATTGGTCTCCAACAGCCTTAAATACGCCTATCCCGAAGGCCGCAGCGGTGTCGTGGAACTCACGCTGCGCGCGGGCCCGGAAAACCAATACACGCTTAGCGTCCGCGACCAGGGAGTGGGGCTGCCTGCCGGTTTCGACATGAACAACACTGACAAGTTGGGTCTGCATCTGGTCAACATTCTAAGTGCCCAGCTGGGGGCTGTGCTCTCAGTCGAATCCAACGGTCGCGGAACAATCTTCGAAGTGACCTCCAAAATCAACGCAAAGCCTGAGGTTCGCTTGAAAAGCCACAGGAATTCATTATGACCGAACCACGTATCTTGATTGTTGAAGACGAAGCGATCATTGCTGCCGATCTGCAGAGACGCTTGGGCCGCCTGGGCTGCGAGGTCGTCGGGATGGCGGCCTCTGGAGAAGACGCTATCCGGCTTGCCGCGGCGCTTAAACCTGAATTGGTTTTGATGGACATCAACCTCCAGGGTGAGATCGATGGTACGCAAACCGCCCAACACCTTCGTAACCAAATGCAATTGCCCGTCGTGTACCTCACAGCCAGTTCCGACGCAACGGTCGTCAAACGGGCCAAGCTTACGGATGCCTTCGGCTATCTGCTGAAGCCACTCGACGAAAGATTGCTTCACATCACGATCGAAATGGCGCTCTATAAGCATCAGCTGGAACAGGAGCGAAAGAAGCTCCTCAGCGACCTTCAGGAGGCGTTGGAGCGAGTGAAACTCTTAAGCGGTCTGTTGCCGATCTGTGCCGGCTGCAAGAACATTCGCGACGAGGAAGGCTATTGGCATCAGGTTGAAGCGTACATCCGCGATCATTCTGAGGCCGACTTTTCGCATTCGGTTTGCCCCCGCTGCGCTCTCATTTTGTATCCAGACTATTTCGGTGAACCAGAAAGTACTCTGGCTTGATTCTTCTGCTTATCGTCCATTCTGACCGCTCTGATGTCAGTACAGAGTCTCAACGTTGTCCTGAACTTCGAACCAGAAAAAACCTCCGTTAGCTCCGGTCCACTTTGAGCGCAAGATCCGGATAGAATTGGCATGAACGTTTCCTTAGGATGGGCGTCTGGAGGCATCCATCATGACGAATCAGTCCAACTCTCTTCAATCTTTCCCGGCGAAACCCGACCAAGAGGTTCTTTGGGAAGCTGTCCTCAATCGGGACCGGACTTTGAACGGCAAATTCGTGTATGGTGTCCGTTCGACCCGCATCTATTGCAGACCTTCTTGCCCGTCCCGCCGCCCAAACCGGGCGCAAGTGGTTTTCTTTGAGTCCGGCGGGGCGGCGCGACAGGCCGGATTCCGGGCCTGTCGCCGCTGCTGGCCGGACAATCCCTCCGCCGCCGATCCCCAGTCGGAGATGATCCAGCGTGCATGCCAGTTGCTGGAGGCTGATGCCGAAGAAGGTGGAATCTCCCTTCCTGCTCTTGGCTCGGCTCTCGGCGTCAGCCCCTATCATTTGCAGCGTACGTTCAAGCAAATCATTGGCGTAACTCCGCGACAGTATGCCGAAGACCGCCGGCTGGCCCGCTTCAAGCAGCATGTGAAGTCCGGGGATGGTGTCACCGCCGCTTTGTACAACGCAGGTTACGGCTCAAGTAGCCGTCTCTATGAAAAAGCTCCCCAGCAACTGGGCATGACCCCGGCGACCTACCGCCAAGGCGGACGCGGGATCGTAATTCAATACTCGATCCTGGCGTGTACGCTGGGGCGGCTTCTGGTCGCCGGCACAGAGCGCGGAGTCTGTGCCATTCGTTTGGGAGATTCGGATGAGGAGCTGGAAGAGAGCCTGCGGCGAGAGTTCTCGGCCGCGGAGATCCTACGCGATGATGTTGCGTTGCGCGCCTGGGCCAAAGATTTGTTGCAGCACCTGGAAGGCCGCCAGCTTCAATTGAACCTGCCTTTAGATATTCGAGCCACGGCCTTTCAAATGCGCGTTTGGCGTGAGCTGCAGGCGATTCCCTACGGCAGCACACGCTCGTATAGCGAAGTAGCGGGGGCCATCGGCCAACCGTCGGCGAGTCGCGCGGTAGCGAGAGCGTGCGCCACAAATCCAGTCGCCGTCGTGATCCCATGCCACCGGGTCGTCCGCGGAGACCGGAGCCTGGGCGGGTATCGTTGGGGAATCGACCGGAAGCGAAGGCTGCTCGAGCAAGAAAGCAAGGGACAACTTAGCAAGACAGCAAAGTGGTTTGTGGTGAAAGGCAACCGGAGTTAACTTCGTTGGACTGGACGGATGATTGAAGCTGAGAATCCTGCGTCCCGGCAGTCGATTCTGGTATACTGCGTCCACTCCCGAGTCTCCACAGAAAAAGGAGCAACACCATGAAAACCACACTGTCTGTCACGTGGATTTTTCTCCTGCTGACGTTTCCGTTGCTGGCCGACGATTCGAAGCTTCCTCCTCCGGCTCAACTTCAGGTGGATTTCAAGCAGCATGTTCGGCCGATCCTGGCGCAGAAGTGTTACTCCTGCCACGGGCCCAAGCAGCAACAGTCGGGCCTCCGGCTGGATGACCGCCAGCTGGCTTTGCGGGGTGGAGATTACGGTCCCGTCATCATTCCCGGCAAGAGCGCCGAAAGCAAACTCATCCTGCGGCTCGTAAGTGGCGATGGTGGCATGCAAATGCCTCCGACAGGTGCTCTGCCCGCAGAGGAGATTGGAATTCTGCGCGCCTGGATCGATCAGGGAGGAGAGTATGAAGTTGATATTAAAGAAGCCCAAGCGCCCAAGCCGGTTGATCCCAAGCTCAAGGCCATGATTGCGGCGGCGCGAAACCAAGATCTGCGCCGGTTGCGGAAACTGGTCGCTGCAAATCCTGCGCTGGTCAAGGGTCAGGATGCAGGTGGCTCGACCCTATTGCACCATGCAGCCGCATTCGGTACCCAAGAAATGCTGGAGCTGCTGCTGAAGGCCGGTGCTGACGTCAATGCGCGCAATGGTCGCGGCTCCACGCCGCTACATTGGGCTGTGAGCCACGAAGGGAAGACCCGTCTGCTTTTGGAGAGGGGTGCGGCCATCAACAGCCAAACCGATAGCGGACGGACCCCTCTCTACCTGGCCGCTTCGCAGAGCGACCACGATTCTGTGTTGCGGTTGCTGCTTGATAAGGGTGCCGATCCCAACCTGGCCACACTGAACGGCCGGACGCCGCTGATGGCTGCTGCGGGTGCAGGAGAGTTGCCGATGGTGCAGTTGCTTTTGGACCGGAAGGCTAATCCAAAGGCAGCGATGGGTACTGGGTCCACGGCGTTGTTCGACGCGGCGCGCTGCCGCAACCTCGCGCTGGTTCGCTTGTTGCTGGATGCCGGGGCTGACGTCAACACTGCGACCAAGAGGCGCGAGACGGTGTTAGGTGTGGCGGCAATGCAAGGCTCGGAAGACATCGTGAATCTGCTGCTGGAGCGCGGTGCCCAGGTGAACGTTAGGGACGAACGTGGCTACTCGCCTCTGATGTATGCCGCCTATTCGGAAGCTATGCCGGCCGGAATCGTCCGCACGCTCCTAGCTAAGGGAGCGGACACGAGCATCACGGGGGAAGGGGAGACTGCCCTGAGTCTTGCAAGCAAGCGTGGTGATAATGAAGTGGCACGACTGTTGGGAGTGCCTGAAATTGAACGCAGGAGCGGAGGAGTCGCCCACGTCGGGAGCCATAGCGCTGCGAGCCGGCCCGTCGCCGAAGCCGTGCAGCTGGCGCTCTCTCAGGTCGAGAAGCAAAGCCCGACGTTTTTGAAACGCAGCGGCTGCAACTCCTGTCACAATCAATATCTGCCTTCGGCAGCCATGGTGCTGGCCCGCGAGCGCGGCCTGCCCGTGGCCAAGTCGCTGGCTGAAGTCTCTTTGGAGATGCGGGAAGTTTCCCCGGAAAGGGTGATGGACCTGGATACGTTTGGTGTGACCAGCCTCGGGTATGAGATGTTCCAAAACATCGCCAACGCGCAACCCGCCGACGAGTATAGCGACGCGGTGGTTCACTTCATCAAAGTCATGCAGACGCCTGCCGGAGACTGGGAGAACACGGGCAACCGCCCGCCGTTGACCTATGACCGATTCATCACGGCGGCTTTGGCGATTAATACACTGCGAACTTACGGACCGGCCGCGCAGCAAGCCGACACAGAAAAGCGGTTGGCCCGCGCCGCAGCCTGG
>Ga0180085_1000216_pt1 | contig 20141 bp, 16 predicted proteins | sample EasRiv730_16_10D_FD_123013 | JGI IMG/M metagenome (GOLD analysis project Ga0180085, IMG submission 123013) | Soil microbial communities from meander-bound floodplain in the East River, Colorado, USA - East River metaG ERMLT730_16_10D | ecosystem: Environmental > Terrestrial > Soil > Floodplain ... | reverse complement strand
TGGGCCCAGGTGGCGACGCCACCCTGGCGCCGGGTCACGCGCAACGCTCTCGCCAAAACGAAATTAGGGTGGCTTCGTCCCTGGAAGGTGCCGCCGAACGGCTCGAAAGGCTGAATGATCTGTTTGATTCGCATTAAGACGATGTGCCCCTGCTGCCAGTCCCTGAATTCCTGCCCGACGTACACAGAGTGTCCCGGCGTCGAGACAGGGTCGAGCTTCCCCGTGAATTTCTCGATATCGTGTGTGATGTCGGTCACAAGGAGGTTCAAGACATTCAAGTCTTCGGCTCTCATCTGAAAATGCGAGTCTGACTGAGTCAACATGTGGACGTGAGTGTCGCCGCTCAGGTAGCCCTGTTCGCCCATGTCGATCCAGCGCTGGAGTCGAAAGGTCAACGGTTCAGACCTCTGGTGGGTCAAGTCCACCTCGGCATGGATAGGAAGGGTTTCAAGGCCGCGGCGCAGGTCGATAATCAATCGACTGGGCTGAGAGACGAGAGAAAAAGCGCCGTCCACATAACATCGGCGCTTCCCCAGGTACGCCACGTGAGGATGCTTACCTTCGACTTCAAGAGGCTTCCCATCTCCGTCGGTAATCACGACCGTGGCCGCAACCGGATGGCCGGTCTTGTCGTCCACGACTTGCGCCTCCAAGCGATCAGAGGCTGTTATCCGGTAGGACAGCAAGAGGAGAAGGAGGGTTGAGGTTCCAAGAGCAACGCGGCATAAGAGAAGGTTGGACATATGGTGGCTCGGGACTATGGCCCTATTTTTTTGACTTTTGAAGTTTTGAGAGAAACCAGGTCTTGAGGGAGACGCGGCAAGTATAGGACGCGTGAAACCCGGGAAGCCACTAAATCCAGATGATGGACGCACCGCGTTGTCCCCTTGAATAAGCCCACTACTCATGCTGAGAATCGCGATGCCAAACGCCAAGCGAGGTATTGACAAACCTGCTGCGAGATCACACCAGTGTTGTTTCGACTCGCGCCGATCTTGTGATCGAGGGTCGGATGAAGGACAATGTCCAGGATCGGTGAATTGACCGATGATGACAGCCTCGCTGACCAGTGTGATCAGCCAGTCGTTTAGGAAATCTAAAGAGCACAAGTTTGAGACTCGCAAGGGCAGGGCGATTTCGTTCTTCCAGTCCTGGAGGGGATTTTCAAGGAGTAGCTAATGGACCTATTGCAATTTAAGCAGATTCAAACTCGGCGGGATTTTTTCAAATGGTGCGCAGGCGGAGTTGGGACGATTGCCCTCCACAATCTGTTGGAACTGGAGGGACGCGCCGGTACCGGTTTGCCGGCGGTAAATCCGCTAACGCCCAAGCCGCCTCATTTCACGCCTAAGGCGAAGAATGTGATCTTCCTGTTCATGGAAGGAGCTCCCAGCCATCTGGATCTGTACGATCCCAAGCCTGCGATGGCGAAGTGGGATGGCCAGCCTTTGCCGGAATCGATGACTAAAGACTTGCGGTTGGCGTTCATCAAACCCAACGCCAAGGTCTGGGCCAGCCAACGAATTTTCAGACCCTATGGGAAGTCAGGGATAGAATGGTCCGATTTGATGCCCCACCTGGCGACCTGCGCCGACGACATCTGCATGGTCCGTTCCATGTTCACCGAACAATTCAACCATCACCCCGGGCAACTGATGCTGAACTGCGGGAGCCCGCTGGTGGGACGCCCTTCCATGGGAGCGTGGGTGGGCTATGGTCTCGGGAGCGAGTCGCAAAATCTGCCGGGGTTTGTCGTTCTCAGTTCAGGAGCGGGAACCAGCGCGGGCAGTGCCAACTGGTCCAGTGGGTTTCTGTCTTCAACCTATCAGGGCGTTCCATTTCGTAGTCAGGGCGACCCTGTTCTCTATCTCTCCAGTCCCCCGGGCGTGAGTACGGAGATCCAGCGAACGACGCTGGATGCGATCCGCGATCTCAACGAAAAAAGTTATGTGAAAACGCACGACGTCGAAATCGCGTCGCGCATTGCGTCCTATGAGCTGGCGTTCCGTATGCAGTCGGCCGCACCGGAGTTGTTGGACTTTTCCAAGGAATCCAAGGCCACACTGGAAATGTACGGGGTTGAAAACGAAGTCAGGCGGCCTTACGCCACGAATTGCCTGCTGGCTAGGCGGATGGTTGAGCGTGGCGTGCGATTTGTCCAGCTAAATCACGGAAGCTGGGACGACCACAGCGAACTGAACGCACATTTGGTCAAGAACTGCGGCATCACCGATCAACCCATCGCTGCTTTGCTCAAGGACCTGAAATCCAGAGGCCTTTTGGACTCAACACTGGTTGTCTGCGCCGGAGAGTTCGGGCGAACACCGCTGGTCGAAAGCCGCAACGCACAGAAGGGGAATGAAGGTAGAGACCACCATCCGTTTGCCTTCAGCCTTTGGCTGGCAGGTGGCGGCATCAAAGGAGGCCAGGTCATCGGACGGACGGATGAGTTTGGACTCAATATTGTTGAGGACAAGATTCACATTCACGACTTCCACGCTACCATTCTTCACTGCCTTGGGCTGTTGCACGAAAAGCTGACCTATCGCCACCAAGGGCGCGATTTCCGGCTGACCGATGTCTCCGGCGAAGTGGTCACGAAGCTATTGGCTTAGAAAGCCACTCATCAATCCGGACCTCTTAATTATCCAAGCCTCAAGAATTCCATCTGTTGGAGTAATTCGGGCTCAGGCCCTTGTGCTGCGGGTAGCCTGCATTGTTTTTGTTGGCGATTAGGGGGGAAGGTACAGACGAGTGAACCCTCAGCGAGCGATTTTATATTAGGCGCCTGTCAGCAGGTAACTGGAGGAGAATTCTCGGCGGAATGGTGGTACCACGAATGCTGATACGACGAATGCTCTATTGCCTGATTGTTTGGATATCTTTCGCAGCCAGCCCTGGGGTGATGTGTGATGTGATGTCGGCACAGATTCAATTGACTGCTGGTGCTCCGGTAGAGGTAACCATTCCCATTGCGCCCATACCTGTAAAGAGCAATGGCGAAGTACATCTCGTTTATGAGTTGCACGTCACCAATTTCGAGGCAAGCAGCCTGACGCTCAATCGCGTTGAAGTTCTTGCCCAAGGAAGCAGCTCTGCACTGCTGGCAAGCTATCGCGAAACAGAACTCCCCGATCTTCTAGCTCGCCCGGGTACGCCGTCGACCCTGGTAGACAAGAGAGTGATTGACGGTGGCATGCGGGTGGTAGTCTATCTATGGCTAACCGTGAAGGCGGGTAGTCCGGTTCCTACCTCTCTGCGCCACAGACTGTTCTTTACAGTTACGAGTTCCGCCGGAAAGGATGAGGAGGAGGTGATGGACGGTGCGGAGGTTGTCGTCCGCAAAGAGTTGCCTCTAGTTGTTGCAGCACCGCTGCGTGGCGGGATTTGGATTGCAGGCAATGGTCCATCCAAGGCTGGTCACCATCGTCGTATGCTGCTGGCGCTTAATGGTCGGGTCACTATTTCTCAACGCTTCGCGTACGACTTTTTGAAGCTCGGCGAGGATGGAAAGGCAGTGCAAGGGGATTCGTCCAAGAATGAGAATTGGCTCGGGTATGGGTCAGAAGTTCTCGCAGTCGCCGATGGGATCATCTCAGAAGCTCAGGATGATATCCCAGAAAATACCCCCCTCACCCCCAAACGGGCTATACCAATCCCCTCAAACAAAGCCGTCGGCGGGAATTATGTGATTCTCGACTTGGGCAAAGGTAACTTTGCCTTCTATGCACACATGCAACCGAAAAGCATTCGAGTCAAAGTTGGTGATCGAGTACGACGTGGAAAGGTTCTTGGTCTACTGGGAAACTCCGGCAACTCCGATGCGCCCCACTTGCACTTTCAGATAAGCAACGCCCAGTCGCTTTCTGAGGGAGAAGGATTGCCATTTGTCCTGGAATCGTTCGATGTCTTAGGACAGGAGGAACTGTTGCCAGCGTTGGGACTAGAACCTAGCGAAGGTCGCTGGAAACCGCAACCTGGGGCAATTCCCAGGCGCCAGAAGGAAATGCCGCTCGACAATGCGGTCATTCGTTTTCCTTAAGGATGGATACCACCACTCTGCTTCGCACCATCGACTTACGAACCGCTTGAAGCAGCAGCGCGACCTCTGGCCGATGTTGATCGGCATCATCGAGCAGTTTCTTCCCTCATCGCTTATGCTTATAATGCCCGAGGAGAAGCGAGTCTTCGAACTTTTCAAACTTCTCCGTCTGTCGATCTCTGCTCCCAAGATCACTCAAAACGTTAGTTTGATTGCTTCTCCGGTGCCGGTCTAAGCCGAACCGAACGGTTCTATTCAACGGAGGTTCCTGTGAGCAATTCAAGCAAATCCAGTATCACCCGCCGCCATTTGTTAGCCGGAGGCGGCGCCCTGGCCATGACCACCTTTGCTCCCACGCATACCCTAGCCTCCAGCCAGAAGGGTCCGCGTTTGAAGCTGGCGATTGTTGGAACGGGGTCGCGTGGTTCTCAATCCTGGGGCAAGCCGATAGTCGCCACCTACAGCAACGTCGTCGAGCTCGTGGGTCTGTGCGATATCAACAGCAAGCGTGTTCAGGCCGCGAAAACACTGATAGGAACTCAGGCCCCCACCTACCTGGACTTCGATCGCATGGTCCAGGAAACCAAGCCCGACGTCGTCATGGTGACCACGGTAGACTCAACCCACTACCGGTACATCATCCGGGCGATGGAACTGGGGCGGGACGTCATCACCGAAAAGCCGATGTGCACCGACGAGGAGCAGTGTCAGTCCATTCTCGACACTCAGAAGAAGACTGGCAGAAAGGTCACTGTGACCTTCAATGCCCGATATGGCCCGGAAGACATGAAGGTGAAGGAATTGTTGCTGGATAAAGCGATCGGTGATTTGACCTCGGTCGACTTTCACGAGTATCTGGACACGAGTCACGGCGCCGACTACTTTCGCCGCTGGCACCGGTTGAAGGAAAACTCCGGAACCCTGCTCGTTCACAAAGCCTCGCATCACTTTGACCAAGCCAACTGGTGGCTGGACTCCGATCCGGTGGAGGTGAGCGCACGAGGCGATTTGAAGTTCTACGGTCGCAACCATTCCTTCCGCAGCACGCATTGCCGCGTCTGCCCGTTCCAAAAGCAGTGCTCCTTCTATTGGAACGTCACGCAGAATCCGGTGTACGTCAAGCTGTATACCGACTGTGAGTCTGAAGATGGCTATCTGCGCGACGGCTGTGTCTGGGCGGAGAACACGAACATCTATGACACGATGTCCGTGACGGTGAAGTACGCGAACGGCGTGTTGATGAGCTATACGGCGAATACGTACCTGCCGTACGAGGGACAAGCCATCGCCTTTAACGGCACGAAGGGCCGGTTAGACTATCGGTTCTTCAAAGGGGGCGGTTTTGCCGAAAACGAACTCCGGCTCACTCGGAGTTTTGGGAAGTCGGAGGTCATCAAGGACATGGCCACCCGGAGAGAAGGTGAACACGGAGGTGCAGACACATCTCTGCGGGACATGATCTTTCGAAGTCCTGGTGGTTCCGATCCCCTGAACTTGCGGGCGGACCTTCGGGCTGGGGCTCTGGCCAGTCTGGTTGGGATCGCAGCTTATCGAAGCATTGAACGCGCCGGCCAGAAAGTTCGGATACCCGATCTGGTGAAACTCTGATGTTGCAGGAGCAGTTCCTCTGAAAATCCCCTTATCAAAGGGGGAAAGAAGGCGAAGCCTTCAGGGGGTTGTCGTGACGGATTTGGGATGTCCGACTGGACAACCCCCTGGCGCTTCGCGCCGCCCCCTTTGTTAAGGGGGAATATTCTCAAAATCCCCTCTTGGGAGGAGTGTCTGGCCGAGGTGAAGTCATGAGAAGACTTCACGCGGTCGCGAAGCCAGACGGAGTGGGTCGTCGCTTCGAAGTTGCTACCCCGGGCCTGACGGCGAAGAAGCGATCCTTTCTCCCCCTTGCGAAGCGAATAAGGGGGAGATCAAGAGGGGGTTCGACCCCCTGCCGCAAAAAACGCGGCGTCCCCCTTGAAAAAGGGGGACAAATGTAGAAACTCCTGATCTTTCGTTCATTGCATCGCGCACCCATAGTGCCGACGCTTCTCAAGGAGAACTGCTTTGAAATCTTCCCTGACTCATCCTGTCGCCGTGCAGAGCACCTCGTTTGTTCCTACCGTGCTCTGGCTTGCACTTTTGCTGGCAGGCACTCTGCTGACGAGCTGCCAACCGAAACCAACAACCACGGAAACCGTCAAGACAGCGCCAGCGCAAGGAAGCACGCAGCCGGTCGAGAAATATGGGGTTCCCATTGTGTCCGGCCCGATGGATTCGATCCTGCTGAAGGACTATGTTCCCGATTCATCTCTCGTCGTTTCGGAAACCAAGGTCGCCAAAGCCAAGTTTCCCGCAATCGACGTGCATGCTCATGTCTACGCCGATACCAAGGAAGAAGTGGCGGATTGGGTGAAGACGATGGACGAGGTGGGAGTCGAGCGAACGATCATTCTGACGGACGCAACCGGTCCTGAGTTCGACCGGCTGGTTGACCTTTACTTGAAGACTTATCCAGATCGATTCCAACTATACTGCGGCCTCGATACAACCAACAGCAGCGCAAGCGACTACCCAGAACGAGCTGTTCGCGAGTTGGTGCGCTGCTATGAAAAAGGAGCCCGCGGCGTCGGCGAACTCTCCGACAAGGGTTGGGGCTATAACGGAAGTTCGGCCCATCCTCTACCGCGCAATCAGAGAATTCATCCCGACGATCCCCGGCTCGACTTATTCTGGAAAAAGTGTGCGGAGCTGAAGATTCCCGTCAACACGCACATCGCCGATCATCCCTCCTGCTGGAAGCCTCTGGGACCCAACCAGGAGCGAACTCCAGACTTTCAGACTTTCAATCTCTACGGCAAGGATGTCCCTTCCTACGAAGAGTTGTTGGGCCATCGCGATCGCTTGCTGGGACGTCATCCTGACACCCGCTTCATTGCCTGCCATTTGAGCAACCAGGGCAACAATCTGGCTGCGCTGGGGCAAGTCCTGGATCGCTTTCCAAATCTCTACCTCGACATCGCAGCCCGCGACTACGAACTGGGCCGCGAACCGCGAACCGCCCTTCGGTTCCTGACGCGCTACAAAGACCGGATTGTTTTCGGCACCGACATGGGCCGGGACAAGAAGGTCTATGAAGCGTGGTGGCGGCTGTTGGAAACCGGTGATGAGTTTCTGCCCGGGAGGATCTGGTGGCGCTACTACGCGCTCGAACTTCCGCGCGAAGTGCTCGAGAGCGTCTATCGCGGAAATGCCAAACGGATCCTAAATTGGAAACCGCTCTAGTCGGATCGCGGGCCCTCTGACATCCTTCGGCAATCGACGGTGCGGCAAGGTGGCTGAAGCGCCCAGAGACACGCAGCGCCTCACCAGCGGATCGAGTGGCGGTGCACCGCGCGCTAGGACATCTGTTCATCGACCTCGGAGATGCTGCCTTCAAAAAGGCCACGTCGGGCTGGACGTTTGGCGCTGCAGAGACTCTTTACGCACAGCCGCTGAAAGCCCGGCCGACGACGCCCTGACGCGTGCTTTGAGTTGCTCGTTCGCAGCGATCCCGACAGATTGTGTGGCGGCACCGCGATATGCTGACGCTCCTCACGCCGAACCACCACGTCAAGGCACGGTGCCCCTCGCAGCCCACGCGCGTGCGTCGAGCACGATTGCACGATCGGGCCCATCGTCGAGGAGCCGCTTGCGCAACCGCAGCCGAAGCTGCTCGCGCTCTCTTGGCGCGAGCGCCGCGACGTAGTCGCCTGCCGGGCCCTGCTTTTCAAGGAACGGGAACCAGTAGTCATCGAACGAGGAGAAGCGCGTCCGAATTGTGAGCGCCTTTTCCGACACGTTCCGCAGCCGATGTTTCCGCCAGAGCGCCTCAAGTTCTCCCTTGCGGCTGAGGGGCATACGGCGCTCGTCGCGCGCGTCCGCGGCAGGATTGAGCGCAACTGCTTCGTCCCAGAATACCCGCAACATCTCCATGCCCTGTCCGTAGTCCCATACGGCGCCAACGACCGTCCCGCCGGGGCGCGTCACACGAACCATCTCATCCAGCGCTTTGGCCGAGTCCGGGATGAAATTGAGGACCAGAAGCGAGAGCGTCCGGTCGAAGCTTCCATCAGCGAACCGCAGCCGCTGCGCATCGCCCACCTCGAAACGAATGCGGTCGCCGGACAGACGCGCCTGGGCAAAGGCCACATACGATGCGGCGGGATCAATGCCGATGATGCGACTCGAACGGGCTACCCCGGCGACGGCAGTGGTCAGTGCGCCGGTTCCCGATCCGACGTCCAATACGGCATCGCCGTCGCGAACGCCGGCGAATTTTACGAGCAGCGGAGCGAGCTCGCGACTCCATCTGCCCATGAAGCGCTCGTAGGCATCCCCCGCCGAAAACATCCCACCCTGCGCACTGCCCCTGGTGGTACAGACACTCAGGGCTATGAGCACGACGAGGGCGAGTGTCTGGAACACGTCGACGTTGCCGCGGGTGAACATGTGAACGACCTCCGTAGCAGCGCCATTAATCGGACTAATCCTTTGCCATCACGGACGAATGGCGACGCCATGGACGGCACACCCACTGCAGTTCGCTGGATTGAACGGGGCGGGATCCGCGAGATCTACGTACGTGACTTTCCCTTGCAGCGGTTTCGCAATCGCCAGTTTTCCGGAAGCGCGCAGCGAGGCAAACACCGTCGAGCCGCGTACAGCCATGTTGTCTGGCTCGTCATTCCCCGTTCCAGGCGTCGGATCCAGTGCAAACGTGCCAAGTGGAATCGCAACCGGTCCCGTCAGGTCTGTCAGCACCAGCGCATCGGCATGCGGCGCGCTGCCGAACCCGATCTTCTCGTTTGTACTCATCCTGAAACTGTGCCAATCGGACGCGCCAAGGGTACCAAGGCTCGCAAGCGTATCGTCTGCCGTATCGAGGCGATAGATGTGACCGCCACCGCCGCTGGAGGCCAGCGTGATGATCCTCCCCTTTTTCGACATCTCCATGCCGCAGGCAACAAAACCGTCGGTTGCGAGCGTACCGACGAGCGTCATCGCGGGCACATCGACGACGGCGATGCCGTCAGGGAGGAGCGACACGTAAGCGCGCTGCCCGTCATCGCGAAAGACCGAACAGACTGGAGCCTTGTCGAGCGGCAAGGCATCTAGAACGGACCATGTCTCCGCCGCTTCGTCAGCGGCAACCTTTACCAGGGTCCTGCTCGCGATCTGTGCGACGAGCAGCAGCGACCCGTCCGGCGAGGGGCGCGCCTGGTGCGTTCCAGCCGGGCCGAAGTCGAGGGCCGCTATCAGCTGTCGACTGTCCGTGCGAAGGACATACAGATCGCCGTTCCCCATTCCCGAGACATAGGCGTAATCGCCGAGCGGCGAGAACGTCGTGAGGTGTGGTCCAGCGCCAACAGGCAAGAGCACTGTTTCAACACGCGCTCCGTTTCCGTGCACGATGAACAGACGGTGGGTTCCCTGACTGGTCACCCACACTTCGCCGGAATCGCCTTGCGCTTGCGCGTCTGGCGACCCGCCGACCCCAACCAGCAATACGATTGCAAGCCATCTCATTACGCGAATCATGTTGACCTCCTTATGGTCGTTCACGAGTGAACATACCGGCAGGAGAAGCCCGGCGGAAGTGCAACGATCGGACTGACTCGGTTCATTTTTTGGACTGGCGCGCACCTTCCGGCCGTGCCAGGATTGCGGCATGCAGAAATACAAGCAGTACTGTCCCGTCGCTCGGGCGTCCGAAATCGTGGCGGATCGATGGACGCCTCTCATCATGCGCGAGCTGATTCTCGGGAGTCACCGGTTCAACGACATCGAGCGGGGGTTGCCGGGAATCTCGCGCTCGCTGCTCGCGTCACGCCTTCGTGACCTGGAGGATTCGGGCGTCGTTGAGCGGCTGCCTCGCGCGCAATCGACGGTGGCGGAGTATCACCTTTCCGAGGCCGGAAGAGATCTCAAGACGGTCATCGAGGCGCTTGGCGGGTGGGGTGTTCGCTGGGCCTTCGGCGACCCGAGGCCCGAAGAGTTGGACGCAGGGTTATTGGTCTGGAAGATTCACCAGCGGATTGATCGCGAGCTGCTGCCGGAAAGGCGTACGGTTGTCGAGTTCGACTTTACGGGCCCTAAGGCGCGACGGGTGTGGCTGCTGCTCGAGCGCCGCGAGGTTTCCGTATGCGTCACACCTCCCAGGTTCGATTCCGACCTTATCGTCCGCGCGGATCTGGCGTTCTTCTACCGTGTCTGGTTCGGACATATCGAGTATGACGCTGCCATTCGATGCGGCGGTGTGGTGGTGGAAGGGCTTCCCGTGCTGGCAAAGCAGCTTCCGCGTTGGTTCATGTGGAGCCCGATGGCCCGTTTCGTTCGGGAACGCGAGCGCGCGGCGCCACAGATCCCAGGCGGCTTAGTTGGCGAAGTTCATCGCACGCAGGTTGACGTGGTCGGTCGCAGCAGCAAACGTCGACTGGGTGATGGCGAACCGACCTGAGCTGCGTGCGCTTGGGGTGCGGAATTGCGCTGAAAATGTGAGATCGTGCGGAATTCTGCACCGCCTAAGTTCTTGAAACCCAGACTGGACAACAGCTTCCGGGCAACTTCTGAGCAGGGGGTCGAAGGTTCGAGCCCTTCCGGGTGTACCATGTTTTCAGTCACGTAACATGGAATCTAATTGACGTTGTCGGTTTGGCACCTTTGCTACCTTCCTAGAAACAGCCGTAAAACCCACCGCAGAGACGCTGAGACGCGGAGAGCTTGCTGTGAGAACAACCAGGAATCAGGATTTCACGATGGACGGTGTCCAGCACTTGAGCATCGCGTAGCCATTCTTCTATCACCCTCGTGGTGGAAGTAAAAACATAAAGAACGGCGCGTCGTCTCCCTGCTTCTCTCTCTGTGTCTCCGCGTCTCTGCGGTTGCTTCGACTGCAGGGAGGGACCACTAAAACTGAAATCTAAGACCGAGTTGAAGGCGGCGCGCTGGCAGCGAGCCGGTGGCTTGTCCAAAGAAGGGGGAACTGAGCGCTCCAAGATAGTTTAGGAAGTTGACATGGTTAAACAGATTGAACGCATCCGCCGAGAGTGTGACCAGCGGACTTTTGTCCTTGGCTGAAGGTTTCAGCCGCAACTCACGAAACCAGCGCAGGTCTATGATCGCGGCTCCAGGTCCTTTGCCAGTGTTGCGAGTCACGCTTGCTGGCCGGTCGTTGGCTAGTCCATCCCGGTTCCCGTCGTCTCCGGTTGTCACGTTGAAAGGGATCTGCGAGAGCAGAGAAACCGAGGCGCCGAAGTTGAGCCAGGGGTGAAACTTCCCAGTAGCTAGCAGGTTGAACTGCTGGCGCCGATCACTATCGGCTCGTCCCCACTCCCCATGTGGACTGAAGCTGTCCGCAGGGAACCAGTTGAGTCCGCCCGTGTCGTTTAGAGTCTTCCCCAGAGTATATTGAGCGAGTCCCGTGATCTTAGGACCGAGATCTCCAGTAAGTGTTACTTCCAGAGCATTCCCTTCCAGGCGGCTGGCCGATTCTATAAATCTCAGCACATTGACGTGCGGATCGGGCCTGCTAGAAAAGTCTGGCGGCAGTGGCGCATTGCCGTCGCGCGACCGAAACTGGTGGCTGCCCCGTGTTCCAACATAATTGACGGCCAGAACCGTCTTTTTCGCCAGCTGGAGCTCGATTCCGATGTTGAACTGGAATACTTCGGGCAGTTCGACACCGGTGGCCAAGCGGGTCAGACTTGATGAAAGCATGGAGGCCGCGTTGCTGAAGTCAAGTGGAGGAAAAGCTGGGTTGCTGATGACGTAGCGTCGAAGTTGTACGCCGTTGTAGCGAAGAATATCGAAAATGGGTGCGGGCCCGGAACGGTCGTAGAACATTCCGGCACCGCCTCGAATCACAAACTTCCTCCAGTGTGAGGGTGAGAAAGCAAAAGCCAGACGAGGCGAGACATTGTTCGAATCCCGGAAATAGTTCTGCCAGTCGTATCGCAAGCCCAGGGCGAGCGAGAGATTAGATTTGATTTTCCATTCATCCTGCAAGAAAGCCCCTAGAGTTTTTTCGATGAAAATGGTGCGCGGGTCTCCTGCCTGCAAGACTGCGGAAAACGGGCGACCTAGGCGATAGTCCGGCAGTGAGGCAAAAGAAAAGGTGCCCAAGCGGTTCGATCGATCACTCAAACCCCGGCGACTCCAGTCTGGCACATTGATTCCGTACTTCAAGGTATGCCTGCCCAGGGTCTGTGTCAGGAGCCAGGTTATAGAGGTATGCAATTCGGTCCGCAGCCCATCGTTTTGCGCGCCGCCCGCCGTGAAGGCGTCCACCACAACGACACGCGGCTGTTCCAGGTTGCTCCTGGTAGGCGCCCAATACCGCCCGACTAAAACGCGAAGCTGGCTGAGCAAGTGAGGGCTGAGCGTCGCCCGATAGTTGAAGGTGAACTCATCTTCCCGAAAGCGGCTCTCTGCACCGGCCTCAGGCAACACCGTGCCGCCCACTCCGACGTTGTTCTGCCAGCGGTCTTGAAAGTTGACTTGCCAGAACATCGCATAGCGGTCGTTTGGCTGGTGACTCAACCGGGCGGAAAAAAAAGTGTTCTGCTGGGGAGTCGGCGCGTTTTCAGCGATGAGTCCATTTGGACCTTGAGCGAACACGATCGCCTGCAGGTCTTCGCTTTCGCGCAGTCCGGACAAAAGGAAGGTCGCCTTTTTACCGGAGCCAATTGGACCAAACAGGCTTCCTTCGAAGATCCGGCGCTGTTCCGCCGGACGCTCCACCGCAAAGGCATCGCGCGCATTCAGATGTTGGTCGCGAAAGAGAAAATTGAAGGTTCCGTGGTAGTGATCGGTGGCGCTCTTGGTGATGACCTCGATACGCCGGCGGCTCCAGCGCGGGTATTCAGCCGTGTAGGGGTTCTGATTGATCTTGATCTCCTGGATGGCCGAGGCGGTCACGCCGACATTGCGGGCCTCCATGCCGTCAACAATCAGAGAGACTCCACTGTCAGGATTGGAAGGATCTAGAAATCGCGACAAGGCCGTCACAAAATCCATATTCAGGATTGGCAAGGTTTCGAGCAGCCCCTGCTCAACAGAGATTGCGTTTCGATTGTTGGCGATCTCTGAAGTTAACAGATTGGAGTTCCCGGAAACGGAGATTTCTTCCTTGATGGCAGCGAGGGCCAGCCGGATGACGAGCCGAGTCACGGCCCGGCTTCGAACTTCGACTTCCTTGTCTACAACGACGAACCCCGGGACAGTCGTCTGTAGACGATACCGGCCGGGGCTGAGGGCGGTAAATTGGAAGCCTCCGTCGTTGGCGGTTTCGCGGATTTGCTCGCCTGCCGGCCCCTGGAGCACGACCCGTGCCTTCGGGACGGCACTGTCGGATGGATCAATCAGTTTTCCTTCGATACGGTAGGTGCTCCGCCCCGTTTGGGAATAGGCGGCTAGTGTAAGAACGAAGGTCGCCGCCAGAACCGCAACTCCCATGCGGAGCAACCGTCTTGGAATGGAGGGACCCCGCAGACTGGATTCCGTCTTTCGCCGGAATGACGAAGAGATCATGGTCGCCTGCCGTTCACCGTTCTTCTCCCAAGGCTACTCGCCGCTGACATTCGGCATAGAGGGCATCGTAGACGATGAACTCTCGAGACAAAATCTCATGATCGCTAAGCCCCAGTGCGCTGAAGCCGTGGGCGATCCAGCGCAGCCCTTCGCCTGCGGGATGCGGATTTGATGGCTGCGAGTCAGCAGCGCGCACGATCTCGGCGAGCAGCTGAAGGGCTAAATCATCGAGCTGATACTTCTTCAAAATCGAGTCGAACGAAACGTCCTCGCCGTGATGACCGAGTTCGCAATCGGGAACGTCATAAACAATTCCATTTGTGACTTTCGACCAGTGCTTATCGCCAGGCAGGAAAACAAACTCGGCTTCAGGGTCGATGAATTTCCTAATGAGCCAGGGACAGGCTACCCGGTCGACTTTGACTTTCTCACGAGTGATCCATTTCATATGAAAGTCCTGAAGATCCATCTATCGAGCATCGCAAATTATGGTGACACTTCTGCGTACTTTGTCTGATGCGGCGGCCGTCCCTAGAATCGGCTCCCCTCGCCCCAGCGCGGGAGAGGGGCCGGGGGTGAGGGGGATACTTCTCGGCTGGATCAGCTCCCGCAACTCGCCTTTGGAGGAGGGTTGCAGACCACTCGGGAGAACATCCAACCTTGTGCTCACCCTCACCCCTGACCCCTCTCCCACTTTGGGGCGAGGGGAACCGAAGTGTGTTTAGTTCTTCGACGGACGAAGAGTATCGTTACTGAATTCTGTAGTCCTCAATAGTGCTCTGCTTATTCACCCTCCGCGGTGAAGTCATCGAAGTAAATGACCGAATCCGCCTTTGTCCAGAGACCGATCTTGCCTCCTTCGGCGAAGGTGTTATCTTCGACCTCAAATAGTTTCTGACCATTGAGGGAGACCGTGAATAGATTCGCTTTCACCGTCACGCCCAGCCGGTTCCAGGTATTGCGTGGCACGCGGGTTTTGACGCCATAGGTCTTTTCTGAAGTTCCTTTGGGTGCCAGAGAGATTCGCATGCCTTCCTGAACCTTGTAGAGCACGACATTGTTTTCCAGAGCGTTGGCTCGCACGATGTAATAGTTGTTCGCGTCGCGAAATCGCCACACCAAGCCCGCACCTTGATCTCTGGCCCCTGAGATCGCCTTGAAGCGGACGCTAAGGACAACGTCTTTGTAGTTCGCCTTTTCGACAATCGCCAGCGGGAATCGATAATTTGTGGCATCGTCTGAAAGCTGAGCCAGAACATTCGGTCGGGAGGGTGCCGTGGGATCGCCAACTACCTTCCAGTTGCCCTTAGAGCCCTGTCCCGTGTGCTCCGAGAGCCACCCGGAAGGGAATTCTGCTACCTTCTCCTTGTCGAAACTCCAAGTCTTTGCTTTGACCAAAGTCGCCGCCGTCAGCATCATCATCACCAGGGCTGCCAAAAAAAATGTGAAGGCAAAATGGAATCTGAGTTTCATTGTGTTTCCTTTCCGCTCAACTCGGGAGTCGAGGTGGGTGGCAGTGTGACTCGGAAGGTGCTGCCTCGGCCGAGGTCACTCTCAGCTTCGATCCTTCCGCCGTGCCCTTCGCAAATGGATTTGCAGATGGAAAGACCGAGACCACTTCCGCCAATTTCCCGGGAACGCGCCTTATCGATTCGATAAAAGCGATCAAAGAGCCTTTGAATTTCTTCTCTGGGAATGCCTGGCCCGTTGTCTGCCACTTCGAGTAGACAACCGGAATCGGCCGGCAACAACCGAATCCGAATCGATGTGCCGGCGGGGCAATACTTGATCGCGTTGTCTATCAGATTCAGCAGTACTTGCTTTAGCCGATACCGGTCTCCCTGAACCTTGACCTGCGGACTCAATTGCGTTTCCAGCTGGATCTGTTTGTCTTCTGCGAGCAGCTTCATTTGATCCGCTGTAGTGGCAACCAACTCTGTCAAATCGAAGACTTCGTGCTCCAGTTGGATCTCCCCCGAGTCCAATTGGGTCAGCTCCATCAACTGGCTCACCGTCTTGGAGAGCCGCTCGGCCTCTTCGAGGGTCTGAGCCAGTGTTTCCTGAACCTCTGCCGCGTGTGGGCTGCCATTCATGGCGGCTCTATTCCGCAACACCAGTTCCAGGTTTCCCCGAATGACCGTTAGCGGCGTGCGCAGTTCATGCGAGGCATCCGCCGTGAACTGGATCATCTGCTTGAAGGACGCCTCCAGACGGTCGAGCATTTGATTCAGCGTCCGAGTGAGTTCCTGGATTTCGTCTCCGCTGAAGCTCTCCGCCAGCCGCTGGCGCAAATTGCCGGAATGGATCTTCCGAGTTGTTGCGATGACCTGTCGAATAGGATTGAGTGATCGGCTGACCAACAGAGCACTACCGGTTGCCGAAATGAGCAGAGCGAACGGAAACAGGAGAATCTCCACCCGCCACAGTCCCTGAAGGCTCGCTTGCACCGGACCCAAGGAAGCGGCCATTTGGATTTGGTAAGAGTCGCCTTGCGGCAAGGTATAGGGGCGAATGAAAACGAGCCGCCGATAGTTGCCATCGACGTCCATGCGGGGCTCATTGAGATTGGGAAGGAAGCTCAGCTGGGGAGGGGTGAAACTTCGGTCTTTCGGTTGCCCCGATTCGTACACGACCGTTCCGTTTAGCTGTAGGATCCGGACAAAGAGGTTGTTCGTTTCCGGATCATAGTGTTCTTGAACCTCGTCACGCAGATAGTCGACTCCAGAAACGTGCACATTGGCCAAAAGCGACTCGGCGATCTGCCGGGTGAGATTGGCGCATTGCGCTTCGACCGAATGAGTGAGATGCCGCCGTAGTCCCCAAAAGGCCGCCAGAGAGAATGCCAGGAGCACTCCAGCAAGCAGGGAGACTTGGTAAGCCACCAGCCGGAATCGCATCGAGCGCGGGTTCATGGCGCCCCCTCGGCGTTGAGCACGTAGCCAACGCCTCGTACCGTATGGATGAGCTTGGGTTCAAAGCCTTGATCGATCTTGTTGCGAAGATAACGGATATACACATCGACCACATTGGTAAAACTGTCGAAGCTCTGGTCCCACACATGGTCCACGATCATGGATCGTGAAAGCACTTGCCCTGTATTTCGAACAAGATATTCCAACAGAGCGTACTCCTTCAGAGTCAGATCGATTTTCTTGCCGCTTCGAGTGACCTGCCGCTTGTTGAAGTCAACGCGAAGATCCGCCACGCTAAGCGTCTCCTGAGCCTCCGTCTTGCCGCGCCGCAACAACGCCTTCACGCGGGCTTGCAACTCGGCAAAAGCAAACGGTTTGGTCAAGTAGTCGTCGCAGCCCTTCTGGAACAACTCCACCTTGTCCTGGATGGCTCCTCGCGCTGTGAGAATGAGAACGGGAACCGTTTGCTTGGTCTTGCGGATGCCGTCCAAGACTTCCTTACCGGTCATTGCTGGAAGCATCAGGTCGAGAATAACCAGTCCGTAGTCCTTCGAAACTGCAAGTTCCAATCCGGTCTGACCGTCGCGGGCAACGTCGACGAGAAACTTATCTGCCAAGAGCCCGCGCCGGATGAAGCTGGCCACCCGCGAGTCGTCTTCAATGACCAGAATTCGCATGGTTCACTCTACCTCTCGATTATGAGAAATCCATGAGAGCAAGATTAGAACATTCTCATCAACGGCTGGCCACAATGGCCGTCCATTATGAGAAAGATTTAATGGTCTTCTCATCAATTTCTCATGATGGTGCTGTAGAGTCGGAGAACCTTCGAAGAAAGGGGAAATGGGTATGGAAGCCAATAGACGATCACTGTTATCGCTTAGATTTTCCGTTCTTATTGTCGCTGGAACGTTGCTGACCTCTTCTTTCGGCCAAATCAGGAAAGAGACTACACGGGGCACAGTCGCCCCAACGGTTCTATTCGTCTGTGAGCACGGCGCCGCCAAAAGTGTGATTGCTGCTGCTTACTTTGACAAGCTTGCCAAGGAAAAGCGCCTGCCGCATCGCGCAGCCTTCCGCGGAGTTAACCCTGATGCTGTCCTCAACCCAGTAGCAAAAAAAGGGCTCGAACAAGACGGGGTAGACACCAGTGGATGGAAGCCGATTCTGGTGACGCAGAAGGATGTCGAGAAGGCATCTCGAGTAGTTACCTTGGGTTGTTTATTGCCAGCGAGAACTCACGTCGGTATGCAGGTAACAGACTGGAGCGATATTCCGTCTCCGAGCCAGAACTATTCCGACGCGCGCGATCAGATTAAAAAGAGAGTGCGCAAACTTGTTGACGACTTGGCAAGCGGGGACAGAGGAGTGAAATAAGAAGCAGGACGATGAACGAATGAGGACTACAGAATTAGTAACGATATTCATCGTGCCGTGCAAACCTCAATAGACTCTCGCAACCGTGCATATGCTGACCCGGCCTTGTCGGGCCGCCTTGACTCGGAAAACGTCTGTCGATAATATCGCGTTTCGTTATCGATAGGCGATTTTGCTGATGGCCGACATTCTCAGAGATCTCTTCTTAGGTTTTGTTAGAGTTCACATCCTCTACCACACATCCCAGGAGCCAGCCTACGGGACGTGGTTGATTGAGGAGCTGGCCGAACATGGGTACACGCTGAGCCCTGGCACCCTGTACCCGATTCTTCACGGCCTGGAAGAAGAAAAGCTCCTGTCGAGCTACGAGGAAGTCATCAACGGTAAGGTGCGAAAGTACTACGCAATTACGGCAGCCGGAAGAAAGGTTCTCAAAGCTGCCCAAAGAAAAGTCGGCGAGTTATCCCGAGAGATACTTCCGGAATGAAAGACAAAGTCTCATTCTCAAGACTTATGCGTCTCCTGCGGGCCTCCCGAAACTGCCCGAAGGCAGCCCAAAAGGCGACGTGTGCGATACACGGCTCGGTGCACAACAAGGTCAGACGCTGTAAAAAGATGTGCGTGCTGGCCGGGATGCTGTTCCTAGTCATAACCTGCCGTCCATATGGCCAGAACCAAGCACCGGGTAGATCCGGGGATGAGACCGTCGCATTAACCCTCGATCAAGCCGTTGAGTTCGCGCTCAGCCATTACCCGGCTGTCAGAGCGGTGCTCGCGCAAGCCGCTGCAAGCCGCTCTGGCGTGGACTTGGCACGGACAGCGTACCTTCCCCGCACAGACCTGGTCTGGCAAGCCAATCGGGCGACTCGCAACAATGTGTTTGGCCTCTTCTTCCCTCAACCCATCCCGCTGCCGATCTCAGGACCGGTCCTGGGGACAAACACCGGGACCAATGTTTGGGGAACAGCCACAGGCTTTCTTTTCAACTGGGAACCCTTTGACCTGGGACTTCGCAAAGCACAGGTAGGTACGGCACGGGCGCAGGAAGCGCAAACCAAAACCGCCATCGAAGTCACTCGCCAGGATGTGGCGGTTGCCGCGGCCGACGGCTTTTTGACTTTGCTGGCATCGCAGCAGGCTGTTCGAGTGGCCCAGGCGAGCGTGGATCGTGCGCGCGTGCTGGCCAACACGATCGACGTGCTTGTGACAAACGAATTGCGCCCGGGCGCCGACGCGTCGCGTGCCAAGGCTGAGTTGGCGGCGGCCGACACCCAGCTCATCCAAGCTCAACAAAGCGAACAGATCAGCCGCGTGACCCTAGCCCAGCTGCTGGGAGTTGCCGGAACCGCGGTCACTATCCAGGAAGGGCCTCTTCTCCAAATGCCGCCTTCCATTGAGACGACGCCGGCCTCGGTTACGACACATCCCCTGGCGAGTTTTCAAGCAGCTGCAGTGGACGTGGTGAAGGCGCGTCAGAAGGAGCTGGATCGCTCTTATTTTCCCAAGTTCGATTTTCAAGCAGCCACGTTCGGAAGAGGTTCGGGCGCTCTGACCAGCAGCGAGACCCTCGGCGGACTCAACGGCCTCGCACCCAACACCTTCAACTGGGCCGTGGGATTCACGGCGAAGTTTGCGCTCTTTGATTTCTCATCCATCCGTGACCGCAAAGAAATCGAAAAGCACCTGGCCACAGCGGAGTCGGCACGTTTCGATCAAGTGGTTCAGAATCTCACCGCTCAAAACGAACGAGCCAGGGCCGAAGCGGAAGGAGCCCGGCGTGTGGCGGAGAACACGCCCATTCAGCTCGATGCCGCCAAGGCCACAGAGGCGCAAGTGCACGCCCGCTACCAGGCGGGTCTGGCGACTGTTGTGGATGTTGCCGACGCCCAAAGGCTGCTGGCCCAGGCGGAGATTGAAGATTCGCTGGCCCGGCTGCGCGTCTGGCGAGCGTTGCTGGCGCTAGCGGCTTCCCGGGGCGACCTGGAACCGTTTCTGCAGGAAGTGCGCAAGTAGAGCCAGGTAGTTCCCGTGAGTTGGCAGCATTTGCGACCAATCTGGTAGCGCAGACCCGTTTCTCCGGGTCTACGGCTTTGTCTGGCCGAAGCGCCAGAGATTTGTCCCCCTTAGCAAGGGGTGTATGGACCGGGGACATAGGTAACACCGTTCGGGGACATGGGTAACACTTGGACAATGGCATGCAAACCTTCTCAAGGAGGAAGAGCATGCCGTGGAAAGAGTGGTCGCTTATG
>Ga0180085_1000215_pt1 | contig 20204 bp, 16 predicted proteins | sample EasRiv730_16_10D_FD_123013 | JGI IMG/M metagenome (GOLD analysis project Ga0180085, IMG submission 123013) | Soil microbial communities from meander-bound floodplain in the East River, Colorado, USA - East River metaG ERMLT730_16_10D | ecosystem: Environmental > Terrestrial > Soil > Floodplain ... | reverse complement strand
CGCGAGGGCCAGACGCTCGACGCGCGGGCCCTGCTGCCGCGCCAGCATTTCACCCAGCCGCCGCCGCGCTTCACCGAAGCCACGCTGGTCAAGGAGCTCGAGGAGAACGGCATCGGCCGGCCTTCGACCTACGCCACGATCCTGTCCACGATCGAGGACCGCGACTACGTCGAGAAGGACAAGAAACGCTACCGGCCGACCGAGCTGGGCTTCCTGATCAACGACATGATCGTGGGCTCCTTCGGTGACATCGTCGAGGTCGGCTACACGGCACGCATGGAGGGAGCGCTCGACGAGATCGAGGAAGGCCGGATGAGCTGGACCGACGCGCTCCGCGAGTTCCAGGAGAAGTTCGAGAAGGACCTGGCCCGGGCCAAGATCGAGATGCGCGACGTCAAGCGCGAGGCGATCCCGACCGACCAGATCTGCGAGAAGTGCGGCAAGCCGATGGTGCTGAAGTGGGGCCGTTTCGGGCAATTCCTCGCCTGCTCGGGCTACCCCGAATGCCGCAACACGCGCGATCTCGCGCCGGTGGGCGCCCCGAGCGACGAACCGGACCGCGCGGGCCTGCCCGCCGCGGCCAAGGCCGCACAGCAGACCGCCGAGCCGAACCCGATCGAGACCGAGGCCGAGCCGTGCGAGAAGTGCGGCAAGCCGATGGTGCTCAGGCGCGGACGCTTCGGGCCGTTCCTCGCCTGCTCGGGCTACCCGGAGTGCAAGACCACGCGCAAGGTCACGGTGACGCGCGAGGGGAAGGCCGAGGCCAAGGCCGACGTCCTGCTCGACGAGACGTGCCCGCAGTGCGGCTCGCGCCTGGCGCTGAAGCAGGGGCGGTTCGGCGAGTTCACCGCCTGCTCGGGCTACCCCAAGTGCCGGTACGTGCGGATGAAGGACACGGGCGTGAAGTGCCCGGAGTGCGACAAGGGGCAGCTGGTCGAGCGCCGGAGCCGCCGCGGCAAGGTGTTCTTCGGCTGCGCAACCTATCCGGACTGCCAGTTCGTGCTGTGGAACCGGCCGGTGGCCAAGGCCTGCCCGGACTGCGGTCGGGCGTATCTGACCGAGAAGCTGACCAAGCGCCACGGCCGCCAGCTCGTCTGCGACAACGACGAGTGCAAGTACGTCGAGGACGCGGCCGAGGCACAGGTCCAGCAGGCGTAGACCGATGGACACCGTCCACCCGACGAACGTGATGCCGTTTCCGAACGGCGAGATCGGCGTCGTGTGGTCGGACGGCCACGAGAGCTACTACCCGGGGCACTTCCTGCGCTGCGCCTGCGCCTGCGCCGGCTGCGTGGACGAGATGTCGGGGCAGAAGACCCTGCGTGAGGACCGCGTGCCGCAGGACGTCCACGCCCTGGCGATCCACCCCGTCGGCAACTACGGCATGGGCATCGCCTGGTCGGACGGCCACGAGACCGGCATCTACACCTTCGAGCGGCTCCGCGCGCTCTGCCCGTGCGCGGCGTGCTCGTCGGGGTCAGACCCGTGAGCTCCGTGAGCTCCGCCTAGCGCCAGGGCGGGGGATCGACGAAGACGACCTGGTGCTCGCTGAGCCAGGAATCGATGCGCTCCTGCAGGCGCTCGCGGCGGTAGCGGTACCAGCGGTCCTTGGCCTCCGGGTTCGCGGCCAGCACCTCGGCCACCGCGTCGGTCGGATCGTCCTGCTCGAGCGCATCGCGCAGTGCCGCGGTGAACGGAGGCTCGAGACCGGGCTCGACCTGCAGGAACTCCTCGACCCACTCGATCTTCGTGTCGTTGGTCAGGCGCTCGATGTTCGCGCGGGTGTTGTCCGGCCCCGTCCTCGATTTGCCCTTGACCGCAGCGCCAGGAGTGAAGTTGACGTCGTCGTCGTCGAACGCGCCTTCCTCGCCCTCGCCCTCGAGCACGACGTGCCCGTTGACCAGGTCGAGGTAGTAGCTCAATTCCTCGTTCGAATTGTCGAACGCGCCGACGACGTCGTCCCAGTCGATACGGATGGGCTTGCGCTTCATGAACGAGGTGGAACGTGCCTGCCGCCGTCCGGCGGGCCTCTGACTCTACCCTCGCAACCCCGGTGGAATCAAGGCCTGCCCGCCCCGGACGACGACCCGGGGCAGCGCCGGGTGGATCCGGGCCAGGATCTCGTAGGGAATCGTCCCGCACCATTCGGCGAGCTGCTCGGCTCGCAGGTGCTCCTGGCCCTGGGCCCCGAGCAGGACGACCTCGTCCTCCAGCGCCACCCCGGGGACGTCCGTGACGTCGACGAGGGTCATGTTCATGCACACGCGGCCCCGCACCGGGGCGCGGCGCCCGCGCACGAGGACGTGGGCCGCGTTCGAGAGCCCGCGGTCGTACCCCTCGTGGTACCCAACCGGCAGGACGGCGATCCGCGACTCGCGGGTGGTGCGGAACGTGCATCCGTATCCGAGGTAGTCGCCTTCGGGGACGATCTTCACCTGGGCCACGCGGGTCTTCCAGGTCAAGGCCGGACGCAGGTCGAGCGTGGGCTTGCCGCGCTCGAGACAGGAGACGTAGGTCTCCTTGGACGGCCAGATCCCGTAGAGCGCGATGCCCAGCCGAGCCAGGTCGAGGTGCGTCCGTGTGAACAGGAGCGTCGCGGCCGAGCAGGCAGCGTGGGCCACCGCGATGTCGGTTCCCGTGGCGCGCAGGCGCTCGAGCACGCGCGAGAACGTGGCGATCTGCCGCTCGGCGTACGTGTGGTCGGTCGTGTCCTCGATATTCGCGAAATGCGTGCCCGCGCCGTCGAGACGCAGGCCCCGCGCAGCGGCGATGCGCTCGACGAAGGCCGGCACGTCGGCCTCGTCCACACCCTGACGGTGCGTGCCGGTCTCGATCTTGAGGTGGACGAGGACCGTCACGCCGGCGTCCGTGGCCAGGCTGTCGAGGCGGTCGAGCGTCTCGTGGTTGTAGACCACCGGACGCAGCCGATGCTCGACGACCGCCTCGAGCGAGTCGAGCGGGATGTAGCCCATCACGAGGATGCGGCCCATGAAGCCCGCCGCGCGCAGGCGCACCGCCTCCTCGACGTTGTTCACGCAGAGCCAGGTCACGCCGGCGTCGTGGACGATCTCGGACACCTCGAGCAGGCCGTGGCCGTAGGCATTCGACTTGACCACCGCCCCTAGCTCGACCTCCGGACCGACCCTTCGCCGGAATTCCTTCAGATTCGAGAGGATGGCGTCGGCATCGACCTCGATCCAGTTCAGCATGCGCCCACCTCGTGCGGAGCCAATCGTACGTCCTGGGCCGGCCGGGAGGCCAGTTGCAACCTTCCCGCGGGCGCCGGCGTCTCTATAGGCGAGCCGGGGCGGGCATGTCCGACCCGGCGCATTCCGATCCGGGGGTACCTCGATGAGCTACCGACCTGCGCAGGCCGCCCAAGGCCTCCTAGCCCTGACCCTCCTCTGCGGGTCCGTCCTGGCCGCGCTTCCCGCAGCAGCCGACACCGAGGAGCACCGCTCCTTCGACACGAAGGAGCTGACGATCCGCAACTTGATTGGCGCGGTGAAGGTATCGGGCCACTCGGGCTCCAAGTTCGAGGTCACGATCCGGGTCCAGGGCAAGGACGCGACCACGCCAGGGGTCGACATCGACGCCGGCTCGAACGAGCTGACGATCAAGTTCCCGGAGGCCAGCAAGTACGTCTACCCGGCGCTCGGATCCGGCTCACGCACGACCTTCGGGCCGGACGAGGACGAGCGCGGCTGGCTCGCGTCCCTCCTCGGCGCGGGCCGGGTCACCGTGGTCGGTAGCGGGCCGGGGGTCGAGATCTGGGCCGACCTCGACGTGAAGGTCCCGCAGGGCGCGAGCCTCCACGTGCACCACGGCGCCGGTGCGATCGAGGTCGAAGACGCGAAGGGCGATCTCGACCTGCACGTGCGGTCGGGGCACGTCGAGGCCCAGCAGGTCACGGGCGAGCTGAGCATCGACACGGGAAGCGGCCACGTCAGCGCGTCGGACATCGATGGCGCGCTGCTCGTCGATACGGGAAGCGGCCACGTGGAAATCTCGAACGTCCGCGGCCCGTCGGTCAGCGTCGACACGGGAAGCGGCCACGTCGAGATCTCGGACACCGACACCAAGCGGCTGCTCGTCGATACGGGAAGCGGCCACGTCAAGGCCCGACGCGTGTCGGCCGATGCGGCGGACATCGACACCGGGAGTGGCGGGGTCACGCTCGAGCTCACCCGCATGGGCTCGGGAACGTTCAAGATCGACACCGGGAGCGGCGGGATCGACCTGTCCGTCCCGCACGGCGTGTCGATGTCGGTCGACGCCGAGACGGGGAGCGGCGGCGTCGCGGTCAACCTGGACGACGACATCGAGGTCGTGCGCATGGAGCGCGACGAGGCCGAGTTCCGGCTCGGGTCGGGCGGCGCCCGCGTGACCATGTCGACCGGGAGCGGCGGGATTCAGATTCGCTATTCGAGCTGAGGGCAAGTAGCATCTCCCTCGATGCGGGAGGGGAGCGAGACCTGGATCGTCACGGGCGGCGCCGGGTTCATCGGCTCGAACTTCGTGCGTCGCGTCCTCCGCTCGAGCGCGCGGCGCGTCGTCGTCCTGGACAACCTGACCTACGCGGGTAGCCTCGAGAACCTGCAGGGCCTCCCGGGCGAGCCACGGTTGCGCTTCGTCCGCGGCGACATCGGCGACGGGCCGTCCGTGACCGCACTCCTCGCCGCGGAGGGTCCCGCGGCCGTGATCAATTTCGCGGCCGAGAGCCACGTCGATCGAAGCATCGACTCGCCGCGACCGTTCCTCGACACGAATGTCGTCGGGACGTTCGAGTTGCTCGAGGCGGCGCGCCGCCACCTGCGCGGTCTGCCGCGCGAGGCCGCCGCGCGCTTCCGCTTCGTCCACGTCTCGACCGACGAGGTCTTCGGTAGCCTCGGTCCGACCGGCCGCTTCGACGAGACGACGCCCTACGCGCCGAACTCCCCGTACGCGGCGACCAAGGCCGCCGCCGATCACCTCGTGCGCGCGTACCATCACACGTTCGGTCTGCCCACGTTGATCACGAACTGCTCGAACAACTTCGGCCCGTATCAGTTCCCGGAGAAGCTCGTCCCGCTGATGATCCTCAACGCCGCGGACGGGCGGCCCCTGCCGATCTACGGCGACGGCAGGCAGGTGCGGGACTGGATCCACGTCGACGATCACTGTGCCGGAGTCGTGCGCGTCCTCGAGGCCGGACGGCCTGGCGAAAGCTACAACCTGGGCGGCGAGTGCGAGCGGACGAACCTCCAGGTCGTCGACGCGATCTGCGCCGCGCTCGAGCGCGTGCGCCCGGCGGCGACCAACCCGCAGCTCGCCGCCCGCGGCATCCGCTCCTACGCCGAGCTCAAGACGTTCGTCGAGGATCGCGCGGGCCACGACCGGCGCTACGCGATCGATCCGTCGAAGGCCCACCGCGAGCTCGGCTGGTCGAGCCGGCAGCGCTTCGAGGACGCGCTCGACGCGACGGTGCGCTGGTACCTCGAGCATCGGGACTGGTGCACGGCCGTCGAGAGCGGGTCGCGGTACCATCGCGAACGGCTCGGGCTGGCGGAGGATGCGCCGTGAAGGGAATCGTCTTGGCCGGTGGCAGCGGCACGAGGCTGCACCCGCTCACGCTCGCCGTGAGCAAGCAGCTGATGCCGGTCTACAACAAGCCGCTCGTGTACTACCCGCTGTCGACGCTGATGCTGGCCGGAATCCGCGAGATCCTGATCATCTCGACCCCCGAGGACCAGCCGCTGTTCCACCGCCTGCTCGGGGACGGGTCGGGCCTGGGAATCTCGCTGTCGTACGAGGTGCAGCCGCAGCCGCGCGGGATCGCCCAGGCGTTCCGCATCGGGCGGGCCTTCGTCGGAACCGAGCACGTCGCGCTCGCGCTCGGCGACAACATCTTCTTCGGCCACGGGATGCCCGAGACGCTGCGCCGCGCGGCCGAGCGGAAGGTCGGCGCGACCGTCTTCGGCTACCGCGTGCGCGACCCAGAGCGCTACGGCGTCGTCGAGATCGACTCGAGCGGCCGCGCGGTGCATCTGGAGGAGAAGCCGACGCATCCGCGCTCGTCGTACGCCGTGACCGGCCTGTACTTCTACGACAACCGCGTGCTGGACATCGCGGACCGGCTCGAGCCCTCGCCGCGCGGCGAGCTCGAGATCACGGACGTCAATCGCGCGTATCTGGCCGACGGACAGCTCCACGTCGAGATGCTCGGCCGGGGGGTGGCCTGGCTCGACACCGGCACGCCGCAATCGCTGCTGCAGGCTGCGCACTACATCCAGGTGATCGAGGAGCGGCAGGGTTTGATGGTCGCTTGCCTCGAGGAGGTCGCCTACCACATGGGCTTCATCGGGGCGACGGAAGTGCGTGCCGCAGCCGCGCGACTCGAGCGAACCGAGTACGGGCAGTATCTGTGCCGCATGCTCGACGGCGACGGCGCGTGACGCTCGCAGCGTGAGCCCGGCCTCGAGGCCCGCCGTCGGCGGCGCGTTCGCCGCGTGCTGCCTGATCTGGGGCACCACGTGGCTCGCGATCCGCGTCGGGCTCGAGGGTGTGCCGCCCTTCACCGGAGTTTCGCTGCGCTTCGGCCTCGCCGCCGTGATCGTGCTCGGGATCGCCGTGGCGCTCCGCGTGCCACTCGGCCGCTCGGCGCGCGAGCGCTGGCTGTGGCTGGCCAATGGGACGCTCTCGTTCGCCGGGTCCTACGGGATCGTCTATTGGGCCGAGCAGTGGGTACCCTCCGGGCTGACCGCCGTGCTGTTCGCGACGTACCCGCTGTTCGTCGCCGTGCTCGCGCACCTGGCCGTGCCCGGGGAGCGCGTGGCGCTGCTCGAGCTCGCCGGGATCCTCGTGGGATTCGCGGGGGTCGGCGTGATCTTCTCCGAGGACCTGCGCTCGCTCGCGGGCGAAGGCGTGCCGTTTGCCGCGGGCGTGATGCTCGTCTCCCCGTTCGTCTCGGCGCTGTCGAGCGTGGCGATCAAGCGCTGGGGCGCGGGGATCCACCCGCTGTCCCTGACCGCGATGCCGATGGCGATCGGCTCGGCGCTCACGGGCCTCGTGGCGCTCGTCACCGAACGGGATGCGACGTTCATCTGGAGCGGCCGATCGATCGGGGCCCTGCTGTACTTGACCCTCTTCGGCTCGGTCGTGACCTTCACGCTCTACTACTGGCTGCTGCAGCGCATGCCGGTCAAGCGGCTCTCGCTGATCGCGTACGTCATTCCGGTCGAGGCCGTGATGCTCGGGACGCTGTTCGACGAGCCGCTCTCCGCACGGATTGTCGCCGGCTCGGCTCTCGTGATCGTCGGCGTGGCCCTCGCCGTCCGCCCCAGGCACGCGCGCGACTAGGGCGACAGGAGCGCGAGCAGCGCGGCGGTCTCGGCGCGCACGGCGGTGGGGATGGCGCGCCGCGCGTCCGGAGCGAAGATCGGCGAGTGCAGCGACGGGAGGGGCGTGCCCGACACCTGCGCCGCGGCGTAGAGCGCCGGATCGACCGCGCCGACCCACAGGATCGCTGCCGGCACGCCAGCCCGGCCGAATTCGCTGAAGTCCTCACCGCCCATGACCGCCGGCTGCTCGACGACGTTGTCCGCGCCGATCGCGCCCCGCACCGCAGCGACGAGGCGCGCGGTCAGCTGGGGGTCGTTGTAGGTCGATGGCGTACCCTCGTCGACCTTCATCTCGGGCTCGCGCGGCGCACCTGCCGCGGCCGCCTCGGCCCTGGCGATCCGCTCGATCCCGGCGAGGAGCCGCTTGCGTACCTCCGGGGTGTAGGAGCGGACGGTGAGCTGGAGCCGCGCGTCGTCGGGAATGATGTTGTGCTTGGTGCCGGCGTGAAACGACCCGACCGTCACGACGGCGGGATCGAGCGGGTTGTTCTCCCGCGCCACGAGCGTCTGCAGCGCCACGACCGTGCGGGCCGCGATCACGATCGGGTCGATGGTGCGATGGGGGTAGGCGCCGTGGCCGCCCTTGCCGTAGATCGTGAGGTCGACCGAGTCGACGCTCGCCAGGGCCCAACCCGACGTGTACGCCACGCGCCCGGCCGGGTGGTCGGCGCTCGTATGCACGGCGACGGCGAAATCCGGCTTGGGAAACCGCTCGTACAGACCGTCGCGCAGCATCGCCCTGGCCCCCGTGCCGATCTCCTCCGCCGGCTGGCCGATCGCGACGATCGTCCCGTGCCAGCGCTCGCGTGCCCGAGCGAGCAGCGTCGCGGTGCCGATCCACGCGGTCATGTGCAGATCGTGGCCGCAGGCGTGCATCCGCCCCGCCGCACGGCTCGCATACGGCACGCCCGTCTTCTCCTCGACCGGCAGTGCGTCGAGATCGGTGCGCAGCAGGACCGTCGGCCCGGCGCCGTTCCGTAGCACACCCACGACGCCGGTCCCGCCGACCCCGGTCGTGACCTCGAACCCGATCGCGCGCAAGCGCCCCGCGAGGGTCTCCGCGGTCCAGGCCTCGTGGTCGGACAGCTCGGGATTCCGATGCAGCTCCTCGTAGAGCGTCACGAGTTCGGGAACGAGCGCGTCGAGCGGCGCCGTGACGGCCTCGAGCCGCGCGTCACCGGCCCACGTTGCGATGCGCGCCGCGAGCACGAACGGGACGCAGCCGACGAGCACGGAAGTCCGGATCATCCCTCGTTCCTCCTCGGATGAGGGTCCACCCTGCCACGGAACGGGCCTCCTGGGAAGGTCCGCAAGGCCCGGGTGGACTCGGAGCCCCCCGCCGCCGACATTCTTCCCGGTGAGATCCCTCCTGCTGACGGGCCTCGGGACCCTGGCGCTGGCCGTCGCCGGCGTAAGCGCGGCCACGCTGACCGTGGACGTCTCGCGGCGTGGACTGCCGCTCGAGGACCCGACCCATGGCCGGGTGTACCTGCGCCCGCTCGATCCGAAGCAGGCCCGCGACCTGCCCGCGGGCGCCTACGTCGCCTGGGGTGTGTCCGGAGCACCGATCGTCGCGCCCGACGGGAACTACGACGTCGTGGTCAAGTACGTGAACGATCGAGTGGAGCACGTGGAGTTGATCGAGCGGCTGGCGCTGCACGGTACCGTCCGGCGCTCGGTCGATTTCGACGCACCGGTCGCGCGTCTGACGCTGTACGTGGCGCACGACGGCGAGCCCGTGCCGCGCTTCGAGGGGGCGTATCGCATCTATCGTGCGGGGCAGCGTGGAAAGCCCGTGGCGGCCAAGCGGCCGGGCGAGACGCTCACCATTCTGCCCGGAATCTACGACGTGGAAGTCGTGTGGCGCGGCCCCCTCGGCCTCGAGCGACGCTGGCTCACGGGCTACCCGTTGCGCGACGAGCACGTCGAGACCGTCGACATGCGCGCGGGCGAGCCGACCCTCGCCGCTTACTGAGCGGAGTCGGACCCCATCCACTCGCGGGGGTGGCGCAGCACGTCGACCAGCGCCGCCTCGCGGGACGCGGCGGGCGGGTTGTGGTCATAGACCCAGCGTACGAGCGGGGGCAGCGACATCAGGATCGACTCCGTGCGCCCCTCGGTTTCGAGACCGAACAGGGTGCCGCGGTCGTGGATCAGGTTGAACTCCACGTAGCGTCCGCGACGCACGAGCTGCCACGCGCGCTCGGCCTCGCCCCACGCCTCGACTCGCCGGCGCTCGGCGATCGGCGGCCAGGCCTCGCAGAACGCATGCCCGACGTCGCGCACGAGCCCGAGCGCTCGTTCGAGATCCCGCTCGAGGTAGTCGAAGAACACGCCGCCGACCCCACGCGCCTCCCCGCGGTGCCGAAGGAAGAAGTACTCGTCGCACGCGCGCTTGAATCGTGCGTAGGCTCCCGGCTCGTACGCGTCGCAGGCAGGCTTCAAGCTGGCGTGGAACTGCCGTGCGTCCTCCTCGAACAGGTAGTACGGCGTGAGGTCGGAGCCGCCGCCGAACCACGCCCGACGGGGACCGTCCCCTTCCTCCCCACGCAGCTCGAGGTAGCGCAGATTGAGGTGGACCGTCGGCACCATCGGGCTCTGCGGGTGCAGGACGAGCGAGACTCCCGTGGCATAGAACGGCTGCGCGGTGACGCGCAGGCGCTCGGCGAGCCTCGGTGAGAGCTCACCCTCGATCGCGGACAGGTTCACTCCGCCTTTTTCGATCAGCGCTCCGTCGGTCAGAATCCGCGTTCGCCCGCCGCCCGCGCCTCGGCCCGTCGTCGGAAGATACTGCCAGGGGTCCTCGCGGAACCGGCCGCCGTCGATGCGCTCGATCTCCGAGCAGATCTCGTCCTGCAGGCGAGCGAAGAGCGCGTGGGCACGGTCGGCGAGTGGACGGCCTCCGCCCACTACGGTAGCGCGGCGCCGAGCTTGAGCTTCAGCCGGTCGTGGATCCAGTGGCTGTCCCACCACTCGGCCGGGTTCACCGACAGGCCGTGGAGCAGGACCGAGAAGTGCAGGTGATCGCCGCCCGCGAGTCCCGTCTCACCCGAACGACCGACGACCTGCCCCTTGGCGACCGCCTGGCCTTCCTCGACGGAGATGCTCGACAGGTGGCCGTAGAGCGTCTGCAGGCCGTATCCGTGGTCCACCACGACCGTGTTGCCGTAGATGCCGAAGAAGCGCGCCAGCACGACGACACCCGCGTTGCCCGACTGCACCTCGGCCAGCGCCGTCGAGGCCAGATCGAACCCGAGGTGATCCTGTCGATCCACCGCACGTCCTTCGTACATGTACGTCCGCCGGTCGGCGAAGCTCGACATGACCTGCGCGTTGCGCATCGGCACGAACACGTCCGACCACAGGAACTTGGACTGCGACTTCTGCGACAGCTCGAGCAGCGTCCGGGCGTTCTTGCGCCTCAGGTCGCCGTTGATCGCCAGATAGTTGTCGAGCAGGTTGCCCTTGTCCGCGAGCTCAGGCTCGTGATCGAGGATCGGTGGAACGACCCGGGTCAGGAACGACTCCGACACCTGGATCGTATCGACCCGGAACGGCCGGGGGCGGAATCGATCGATGAAGCTGGCGCGCGCGACGTTGCCCACCTCGTCCTCGGCCACGAGGCGCACGCTGCCGACCTCCCCGAGGTCGAACGGAACGCCGAACAGCGCGAAGCGATCCTGCGCTCCCCCGCCGGGCAACGGGAACCCCGGGAACCACCAGTCGCCGGCTTGCACGCCGCTCCGCACCGCCGACTCCCCGACCCGGTAGACGACGGCCTCGCTCCCCCCCTGATCGACATAGGTCCGGGAGGAGACGACCTGCAGCGACGGTGGGCGCAAGCGTACCGGGAGCTGGCGCTCGACCGTCACGGGGGCCGGACTGCGCAGCCACGAGCCGGCCCGCTCGGCCACGACTCGCACCGTGGCCTGGCCTTCCTTCAGGCCCTTGATCGTCTCGCTGCCGACCTCGACCGTCAGCGTGTCGAGCACCTTGCGCGGACCCCAGAACGACCAGGCCGGCCGCGGCACGTGGGTGCGCGTCTCGAGAACCTCGACCCGCTCGCCCTGCACGAACTCGACGCGCAGCCCGGCGAGCCCGCGCCTCGGCTCTTCTGCGCGCACGTCGATCGCGGTCTTCTTTCCGATCCCGGGCAGGCGCGGCTCGATCGTGACGGTCGGTGGCGGTCCGACGCGCACCGCGCCGATCACGGCCAGGACGGCCGCGGCCGCGGCGGCGAGGAACAACAGGCGCAGGAAGTTTCGACCGGCCTTCGATCGTCGGCGATGCATCGGCGCTCCGGGCCGGGCACTATAGCAAACGCCCCGCGACGATCAGCGCTCGGCCTCGTCGAGCAAGGCGTCGACGAGCGGCGCGTAGAACCGCCAGTAGAAGCCGTCGACGGACGGCGCGAGGCGCAGCGACTCGGTCGTCTTTCGCAGCGCGAGCCAGCCGGCGAACGGTCGCTCGCCCTCGGGCATCGGGTTGTCGGCGAAATCGCCGGCGAAGTACCAGGCGCGCGCGGCCGGTGCGCGGACGATCGCGGGAAAGCGTGCGGGCAGCCCACGGGCCTCGAGCCGCGCCCGCCCCACAGGGGTCGCATGCCAGGCGTAGGAGGCGAGCGTCGCCGCACCGGGCGCCGCCTCGACGACATCGAACCAGTAGCCGTAGCCCACGCCGTCGTGCGCCGCGCGGATGAGCGGATCCACGGGCCGCTCGCGCTCGATGGTCAGACCGATCCGCTCGAGCTCGGACTCGGTTCGCAGGACCTCGCATTCGGTGTCGTCGCGCGTGACCACGTAACCCGCTCCCCGGAACTCCCAGCGCAGCCCATGCTCCCGCTCCCACACGCGCACGAGCCAGCGCGGCACTTCGGCCGGGTCGTCGAGGCCACCGAAATAACGACCGACCCAGTGGGTCCAGCGCACGCCGAGCATCCGCTCCATCCGCTCGCGCTCGAGCGCACCCGTCGGGCTCGCGAACGCATTGAACTCGGCGACAACCGGCACCCCGGCCGCGATCGCCCGCTCGACGGCATCGACCTCGGCCGTGGCGAGGCCGCCGTAGATCTTCGGGCTGCGCTCGAGCGCGGCCTTCATCTCTGCACCCGAGGCGAGATCCTCCTCATACACCCCGTACGTGTCGACGAGGTACACGAGGTCGGCCTCGACGGCGCGCGGTGGGGTCAGCTCGGTCGTCCGCGCGGGAGGGTCGCCCGGTGTCGGACCCGGGAACGCGCCGAGATAGTCGCGCGCGCTGTCGTACGCGCGGCCGTCGGGCTGGACGACCTTGCGGTGCCGCAGCAGCCAGTAGAGCGACCGGTGCTCGAGGCGGTTCGCGAACGGCACGGTCTTGTCGACGATCGCCAGATCGAGCGCGCGCGTCGGCCGAGCGGCGTAGCAGCCCCACGGCAGCAGCAGCAAGGCTCCGCTCGCGAGGATCGGCCCGGCCCAGCGCAGCGTCCGCTTCATGGCCCGCCGCGCGGGAGCTCGACCAAGGGGCCGCCGAAGGCCGCTCGCGCCTCGGCCAGCAGCTCCTGCGACCTCCCGGCGTAGCGCGGCGAAACGTGGAACGGCGCGAGACGGGCGACACCCGCGGCGCGCGCCAGCTCTCCCGCCTGGCGCGCCGTGAGGTGGTTGCGCTCGCGGGCCAGCTGCGCGTCCGCGTGCAGGAACGCGGCCTCGCACACCAGCAGATCGGCTCCTCGGACGAGCTCGATCGCGCGGTCGAGGTTGTCGGGTGTAGCCCGCAGGTCGGTCAGGTAGGCGATGCGCTGGCCTCGGGTGCGAAAGAGGATCTCCTGCGCAATCGCACCGAGTGGGTAGGACCGCGTACCACCCGCGGCCAGCGCCGCCTCGACGAGCGTCTGCGGGGGCGCGCAGCGTCGAACGTCGTTCTTCAGATCCCGCAGCCACGCTCCCGGCTCGAGTCCCAGGCGGGCCAGACGGTCCTTGTCCACCGCGAGATGCTCCGTCTCGGCCAGCACCACGCCCAGCACCGGCACCCCGTGGTCGAGCTGTGCAGCGTGGATCGTGTAGGCCCGGTTTCCGTGGAGCGCGCCCGCGAACGGCCGCTCGCCGAGCGGCGTGGGAAGCATGCGCGAGGCGCCGCTATAGGCCACCGCGCGCACGGTCGTGCCGTCGATCTCCTCGACCACGAGCCGCACCGGATAGGTCTCGATCAGATTCCAGGTATAGCCGGCGATCCGGCCGGCCGTGCGTTCGAGGAAGCCCGCCGGGCCGGTGATCGTCAACTCGCGATCCCGGCCCAGCCGGCGCCGCAGCAGTAGGTCGAACCCGATGAAGTGATCCATGTGCGCGTGCGTCACGACCACGCGCTCGACGCGCTCGAGCCGGCGCGCCGGAATGCCGTGGAGGTCGCCGAGATCGAGAGCGACCGCGTGCCCCTCGTCCGGCACGTCGACCCACAGTACCGGATCGCCGTCGATGCCGTTGGGTAGGAGCGGATGGAAGGTCGTGTGCACCTCTGCGACACTCACCCCGGTAGTGTCCCCCTCAGGCGCCGACCGTACCAGGCCGAGAGGAAGATCTTGAGCGTGACGTCGAACAGGATGCCGAGGAGGCCGATCTCGACGAGCCGGCGCACGTCGTCCGCCGGGGAGGGTCGTGAGAGCCAGGCGGCGACCGGCTGCGCGCAGGCGCTGCCCAGCGCGACGTAGGCCAGGACGCGCGCGATGCTCCAGCAGGGCCAGCCGAGGAGCCAGACCGTCCGCCGATCGCTGGCCGCGCGGAGCAGGTCGACGAACCACGCGTTCATGAGGTTGAGCAGCACCGCTCCCATTGCGATCGCGAGCAAGTTGCCGGTCGAGAGCGCGGCGATCAGGTAGATGGCCAGCTCTCGGACGTGCGCGCGCACGACCGCTCCGGGCGACGTTCCGAGCGGCCCGCCGCTCGCGAGCCAGCCGCGCATCGACGCCGCATAGGCCCGCCCGCCCAGAACGCGCGGCGCGATCTCGCCCTCGGCTGCGCGGAACGCCGCGATCGTGGCCAGGCTCGTGCCGACCGCCCAGGCCGTGACGCTCATGGCGCCCGAGAGAGCGCCTCCGACCCGCCAGCTCGTGACGAAGGCGAAGGCGCCGAGCGTCGACTGCGCGGCGGGGAGCGCGAAACGGTGCGAGAGCCGCCAGCCGATCCGCGTCCCGACGACTCCCGCGAGCGCGCCGAGCAGCAGTGGGTAGAGCGGGCCCTCGACCAGGATCGTCGGCACGGCTCGCGCGCTAGGGCGGGACCACGCCCGCACGAATCGTCGCCGTCCCGAGCGCCAGGGGGCGGGCGGGATCGGTCACCGCTCCGATCTTGGCCGCGATCGGGGTCTGGCGCGCGATGTCGTCGTCGGTGACGAAGTGCAGATCGAAGAGGCCGGCCCGGCGGTGGCCGGTCCGCAGGTAGTTCGCCTCGGCCAGCGCCGCGCTCCATCCATCGAGCCACAGCGTCAGGTCCGCGCGCTGGCGTGCATCCCCCACGAAATGCACGAGCAGATCGAGGTCGCTCCCCGGCCCGGCGATCGCGTTCTTGGCGCTGCCGAACACGTACAAGGCCCGGACACCGAACCGCTCGGCGTCGATCTGGCTCGCGACTCGCTCGGCCATGCGCAGGCGCCAGCGCGAATGCTCCTCGGTCGAAGCCTCGAGGACCGGGGGCTCGCGAGCGTCCGCGACCTCACGCAGCGTCCCCGGGTCGCCGAACAGCGCCAACCCCTCGTCGAGATCGGCGTTCAGCAAGATGCGCACGATCTTGCCGCCGGTCTCGCGCGGCACGTCGATCACGCGGACCACGTCCGCGAGGTTCGCGTGGTCCGGCGCGATCTCGGCCAGCAGATTCGTCGCCCCGCGCAGGAACGCCTCGTGGAACACGGCCCCGTCGTCGTCCGGATAGAGCGGCAGATAGCGGATCCGCGCCTCGACGAGGTCCTGGAAGAAGTGCGTCCCGAACGACAGGTCGGGGACGTAGCCGCCCTTGGCCCGGGCGATCTCGACGAGCATCGCCGCGTTGTTGATGTCCGAGTACGTCACACCGACGCCCAGCTTGAGGTCGCCGCGGCTGCCCCAGCGGCCCGGGCCGAGCAGCACGAACTGGCGTTTGGGCAGCGTGGCGTTCAACCGGCCGACGGCGCGGGCCACCGCCTTCAGCTCTTCGCGATCGGCCAGCGCGTCGTAGGCCTGCGGGTCGACGTAGACCAGGTGCGTCACGTCGGGCATCCGTCCATTCGAGACGTAACGTCGCGCGCGGAACAGCACGCGGTGGCTCGGCACGTCGCGCGGGATCGGCGCCGGTCCGTCGATGTCCGACGCGCACTGCGGTCGACACTGCAGCAGATAGAAGTCCGTGCCGTCCGAGGCGAACTCGATGTCCACCGGGGTACCGAGCTTCTCCTCGAGGACCCGCAGCAGCGTGCGCATGCGCTGCAGGAACGGCGTGTCGCGGAACAGCCCTTCGAACGTCACGCGCAGGTCGGCGCGATCGAAGTCGAGGTCGAGACCCATCGGCTGGTGCAGCCGATCCCCCTCGAGCACCGAGACGATCTGCCGCACCAGCGGAATCTCGGGACCGTGGGCGCGTAGCAGCTCGCGCACGTCGATCGTCTCGAAGGCGTTCGTGTCCAGGTTGATCACGTCGGCCTTGGCGGGAGAGTAGCGCGCGACTTCCTCGGCCGTGACGCTGACGCGCAGCCCCGGCTGGCCCGGAGCGACGAGCACCGGATAGTCGTCCCCGAGGCGATCGACGGCGCGCGTGCCCAGCCCGGGCACGATGCGCACCAGGCCGTCCTCGCGGCGGATGCGCGCGGACCAACGGAACTCGTTGCGGCTGAACGCGACCCCGGCGAACACCGGGAGCCAGTACGGTCCGATGCGCGTCCCGACGACCTCCTGGATCATGATCCCCATCTCCTCGTGCACGTCGAGGAGCCCGCGCTCGGCGCGATACTCGATCGGGTCGGGCCCGAACACGGAGGCGTAGACCTCGGCGATCGCGTCCTGCAGCGCGGCCAGGCGCTCGGCTTTCGAGCCTTGATTGGCCAGGAACAGGCTCTTGTACTTGCCCGAGAACGCCGCACCCGCGTGGTCCTCGAGCAGGCTCGAGCTGCGCACGATGATCGGCCGGTCGTGGAAATCGTCGAGCGCCACCGACAGTCCGTGGACGATCTCGGGGGGGAACGGCGAGTTCTTGAACACCTGGACCAGATGCGGGTACTCCAGGCGAATCTGGTCGATCTCACGGTATTTCCGGTTGTACACGTCCTCCATCTTGTTGAAGCGAATGAACTGCAGCAGCGCGTCCGAGGTGACGTACCAGGTCTTGGGCGTGCGGATGTCCGCCAGCACCGACTCGTACTCGGGGAGCCGGTGGATCACGTGGCCGGCCAGGAACAGCCCGGCGCTCTTGCCGCCGAGCTTGCCGTGGCTGCGCTGGGGGCAGATCATGCGCTCGACGAGCTCGTAGAAGTCCTCGATCTCGACGAAGTTCTTGGCCTGCGACACGTAGTCGAGCCGCTCGCTGAAGAAGCGCCGCAGCAGCGCGACGCGGATGCCGACCCGTACCGGCAGAGGCACCTCGTCGCGCGGCAGGTTCAGCGAGCGATAGCGCACGACCGCGTCGGCGATCTCGGGCAGCGAGGTATCCAGGCGCTCCACGGCCTCGTACAGGAACGCCGTCTTGTCCTCCTTGATCCAGCCCTGGATGCAGTCGAACACCTCCTCGTCGGCGAGCGCTGCGGCGGCGATGCGGAAGGTGGCCTCGGTCAGCTCGGCCACGTCGACCGATTCGATGCGCTCGCGCGGCCGGTTGTCGTCGGTGTCGGTCGTCTCGTCCCGCGGCGTGCCGGGCGCGAGGCGCTGCAGCAGCGCCTCGGCCTCGGCCACGCCGTTGACGCACAGATGGTTGATCATCCGGCGCGTGATGCGCAGCAGCAGCTGGCGATCCGTGCTGCGCAGGAACTCGAGGATCAGGTCCCACTTGTGCGAGCGGGCCTCGGTCGCCGCCGTCTCGAGCGCAGCGGCAGCGCGGCGCAAGCGCCGCTGCATCACGGCGTAGCCGATGCGCTCGACGATCGCGTGCAGCAGGCGCCGCTCCTCCTTCAGGAACGGGCCCTCATCGGCCGGCGGGAAACGCTCGGTGTACGACACGGTCAGCTCGCCGATCCGGACACCCTCCAGGTGCACGTCGGCGCTCATCGACCACGGCGTCTCGGCGTAGCCCTCGGTGCGGTAGACCCGTGCGTCGAGCGTGAGCTTGGCCTGGCAGGCCTGCGGGAACTGCCAACCCGAAGGGATGACCCCCAGGACCTCGCGCAGGATCTCGTCGCGATCGGTCGACGGGCGGCTGAGGATCTCGTCGACACGGTAGAGGCAGTTCAGCTCCTTGGCCCGCTCCTGCAGCGCCCGGACGATGTCCTCGATCGGCTTGCCCGACACGCTCACCGCTCACCCGCCAGGATCACGCCCCGCCCGGCGCGACCGTCGACACGGACCGACAGCGGCACGCTCGTTCGCACGTGCCGGACGTGCTCGGTCTCGGCGACCACTCCCTGGCGCGCGAGCCAGGCCCAATCGATCGGTCGCTCGGCGTGGTGGACCATGAAGTAGCTTACGCGAAAGCTCGACAGGTTGTGGAAGAAGTGCGAGCCCTGGCTCGGCTCGACGTTCATGTGCGGCAGTGTGGCCTCGACGATCGCGCGCGCCCCGCCGACATCGGACCACGCGACGGGAATGCCGAGGCTCGGATCGGCGGAGCCCCAGCGACCGAAGCCGATCAGCAGGTAGGGACGGCCGGCCGCCACGAGCTCGCGGTTGCGGGCCGCGATCTCCCCGACCATGGCCCGGGTGGCGAGCGGATCGAACCGTTCCGCCAACACGTAGACGACGTCCGTGATCGTCGTGTCGACACCGTTGCCCAGGACGCGCTCGGAGGCCACGAGCGCCGCGGCGTGGGCCAGGTCGGCATCGCTGACCTGGACGACTTCGTCGAGTGCCGCCATCGGCCGAACCTGCAGCAGACCGAACCACGCGCCACCGGCCGGCGGCTCGTCGATCGTCACGGCGAACTCGATCTCGACGGCCGTGCCGAGCTCGTCGGCGAAAACCGACAGCAGCTCGCGCACGAGCGCGTTGAGCGGGATCTCGTCCCAGGCCAGGATCGGGGCGAAATCGACGGCCCGCGGTCCGGCACGACCGGTACCGGGCCGCAGACGATCGGAAGCCGCGTCGTACGTCGAGGCCACGTGGCGCAACGTGTCGTCGTACTCGGCGGCGTCGAGTCCCAGCTGCACCAGGTACTCCGTCTCGGCCGTCGGGTCGTACGCCGCGGGGCGGTCGAGTCGGATGGTCCAGAACGTCGTCTGGCTCCCCTGGAGCTGGTCGGCCACCGAGCCGAAGGGCGGAGCGGCTCGCGGCCGCGAGGGCGAGTAGGCCCAGCAGACCCCGCCATCGACGATCGTCTTGCCCAGACCCAGCGCGAGGTGGACCACGCCGTCCTCGGGTCGGGCCGGGGCCATCGGATACCAGTGGAACGAACGTGCGACGCCCGACACGAGCGGGTAGTACCGGCGATCGTAGCGGCGACCGACGACCTCCTGGACGATCACCGCCATCTTCTCGTCGAGGCCGCCGCATCCCGCCGCGCGCGCGTAGTCGCGGGCCGAGCGGAACCAGGTCGAGGCGTAGACGAACTTCACCGCCTCGACGAGCCGCTCGAAGCGCGTGTCCGCGTCCGGCGCGAAGTTCGGGATCATCTTCGTCTGGTACACGCCGGCGAACGGCCGCACGAGCGCATCCTCGAGCAGGCTCGACGATCGGACGGCCAGGGGCAGGCGCGTCTCCTCGACGATCGCCCGCAAATCCCCCAGCACCTCGACCGGCAGGGAGGCCTGCTGGAACGCCTGCGCGATCCGATCGTCGGTCCGCTCGGGATCGTCGCGCAGGTCGTTCTGCGCGAGGAACCCGTCGAACACGTCCGTTCCCAGCACGACCATCCTGGGAATGCCGACGGCGAGCCCGCGAAACCGGCTCGGGTCGAGGCGCTCGCCGAGGATCCGGCGGGCGCGCACGAGGCCGTGCGCCTTCCCGCCGATCGCCCCCTCGCCGATGCGCGTCGGACTGTCCGCGCCGAAGAACCGTCGCTCGAACCGCGGGAGCGCGGGCTCAGACCCAGCCACGGTCCCGGCACGCCTGCGCGACCCGGCCAATCGCGATCACGTAGGCCGCGTCCCGCATGTACAGGCGCTGCTTGCGCGCGAGCTCGCTCGTTGCGGTGAACGCCGCGGTCATCTTGACGTCGAGCTTCCCCAGCACCTCGTCCCGCTCCCAGAAGTAGTTCGTGTTGCTCTGGACCTGCTCGAAGTAGCTGCACGTCACGCCGCCGGCGTTGGCCAGGAAGTCGGGCAGGACGAACACGCCGCGCGACTGCAGGACGGCGTCCGCCGCCGGCGTCGTCGGGCCGTTCGCCCCTTCGGCGACGACTCGCACGCGCCGGCCGATCCGCGGCGCGTTGTCGCCCGTGATCTGGTTCTCGAGCGCCGCCGGCACGAGGATGTCCACGTCCTGCTCGAGCCAGGCGTCGGCCGGCAGCACTTCGTAGCCCAGATCGCGCGCCTTGCCCTTGTCGATCCCGCCGAAGCGGTCGGTCGCGGTGCGCAGGCGCTCGAGGTCGACCCCGTCCCGCCGGACGAACGAGTAGGCGGTCTGGTCTTGCTGGTCCCAGCATGCGACGCAGATCACCTTGCCGCCCAGCCGCTGGTACAGCTCGATCGAGTACTGCGCGACGTTGCCGAAGCCCTGGACGCTGGCCGTGGTGTCCGAGGCGCGAATGT
>Ga0180085_1000214_pt1 | contig 20243 bp, 19 predicted proteins | sample EasRiv730_16_10D_FD_123013 | JGI IMG/M metagenome (GOLD analysis project Ga0180085, IMG submission 123013) | Soil microbial communities from meander-bound floodplain in the East River, Colorado, USA - East River metaG ERMLT730_16_10D | ecosystem: Environmental > Terrestrial > Soil > Floodplain ... | reverse complement strand
GACCCGGTCAACGCCCAACTGTTTTGCAGTCTCGGAACCGGGAGCGAGTTTGGGTCCGGTCCACTTTTCCTGGGCCAAATCGCGCTCTGGAATGAAAAGCGTCTCCTTGTGTTGCGAATGTGCGGGCGATAGAACCAGGATGGCATCAGGTATCGCAGCACCCGTCAGGTAATAAAAGTTCTTGTCGACGGCGAACTCGCGAAGGTCCTCTTCCAAAGCGTTGAAGAGGACCGTTACCCCGTCAGCGCTACGGGCGGCATACGCCTGGCGCCGGCTTCGAAACTCGGCAGGGTCGTTGCCATTAGCCCAGATGCTGGCCGTGAACGCCCACAGAAGCAGGGCGTGGATCAGAGCATTGGTCTTCAATCTATCCGTCATGCGGGTCACTAAGAGCATTCAGGGCACGCTGGTTCCTTCATAGCGCTGCTGCAAAACCCGCGCGTCGAGTCTTTCCGAACACCCAATCTATCGGTGAGGGATCTTGGGGCCAAGGAAGCGCGCGAAATAATTCTGAAACAGAGACATCGCGCCCGTGTAAAAGAAGCCCACGACAAACAGCATGAGGAAGGGCAGCGTCAGATAATTCTCGTTGGAGAATGCATAGAAGACTGTGATTGCAAAGTATGCGCCCAGGATGAGCTCCAGATAGGGCGTATAGCCACTCTTCCGTCGATATTTGGTTCTTGGCGTCGGACGGTCTTTCGCGGACTCAATGCAGTATTTGGGAGTACGCTTGAAAGAAGTCTTGATTCCGAATAGCGCTTCAATTACAGCCCTGGAATTGCTGACCGAGAGTCCGATGCCGACAGACATCATGAATGGCAAATACTTGAGCCGCTGCTTCCAGCCTTTGGGATCAATTTCCCGCTGAGAAATCATATAGAACGAGGACACCGACATCGTGGCTGCCATGAACAGAGGCAGATCGATGAGCAGCATCTGGAACCAGCCCTGATAAAAGCGCACAATCATTGCGGGCAGAAAAATAAAGGAGAACAGCACCATCAGGGGATAGGAACAGTTCGCGCTGAGGTGAAAAATCGCTTCGCTCTTGATCTTCCAGGGCAGGTTGCTGCGTAGAATCTGAGGCAGCAATTTGATACCTGTCTGCACCAGTCCCTTCGCCCAGCGAAATTGCTGATTCTTGAAGGCCGTCATTTCAACGGGCAGCTCAGCTGGACAGACGACATCCATCAGGTAGACAAACTCCCAACCCTTCATCTGAGCGCGATAACTCAGGTCTGTATCCTCGGTCAGTGTGTCGTGCTGCCATCCGCCTGAAGTTGCAATCGCCTCACGCCGCCAGATGCCTGCTGTTCCATTGAAATTGAAAAAACGGCCGGAATGATACCGTCCGCCATGCTCCATAACGAAGTGCCCGTCAAGAATCATGGCTTCCACTTGCGTCAAGTGGTTGTAGTCTCGATTAAGGTGTCCCCATCGAGTCTGGACCATGCCAACTTTGGGGTTGGTGAATTGGTGGATTGTTTTGTTAAGGAATTCTGGGTCTGGAATAAAGTCCGCGTCGAAAATGGCTACGAATTCGCCAGTGGCAACGTGCAGGCCAGCTTCGAGTGCACCGGCCTTGAATCCTGTCCGATTGTCCCGATGCAGGTAATGAATACTGACGCCCCGCTTGCGTAGCGCTTCAACCGCTTTGCGGGCGACGTGCTGCGTTTCATCGGTAGAGTCATCCAGAAGTTGAATTTCCAGAAGTTCGGCAGGATAGTGGATCCTAGCCACCGACTCGACCAATCGCTCAACCACAAACATTTCGTTATAGATCGGCAGTTGGATGGTGACCGAAGGCAGCGTCTCAAATCGGGCTGGCTCGGGTATACTCTTCTTGTTTCTCAAATACAGATAGACCAACTGATAGCGATGCAGCCCGTAAATTGCCAGGATGACAAGGATCACGAAATACGGGACGAGCACGAGCACGTCAAAGCTGTCCAAGACGTAGTGCTTGCGCGTCTGGTCAAGGAACTGCTTGTAAGGGCCGGACGGAATGAAGAGATGCTTCAGGTCCTGAAAAAAGCCCTGGGCCAAGAATTGCAGTCCAACCACAAATCACCTGTCGAACAAAGTTTTGAAAGTTAGGTCTTTACGCCGAACTGACGCGAAAGCACAGCGGTGAGCCCTGGAGTTTGTGCAGTCTGGTGCTACCACATATGGGCCCAAGCCTTCCGAACGGTACGAACTATACAGACCGAACATCGAAAGATCAACTTCAAATTCGTCCTGCTTTCAGTGTTATCAGCTTGATTTTACTTGGATTTGCGTCGATTGCTTTCTATCTTCAGATTTTCCTTCTCGGTGACCTTCGCCAGAGGATTCCTGAGTTTCTTCTCTATTATTTTGTACTCTTCACAATCTATCTCTGGGCTGCATTTCGAACTCAGGGTTTCTCCGAGCACAGCCGGCTCTACGTGATTCTAGGCTTTGCCCTTCTGTTTCGACTCGTCTTGTTCTTCAGTGAACCGTGTCTATCGGACGATATTCACCGCTATCTCTGGGAGGGGTACCTGCAGAGTCAAGGAGTGAATCCCTTCAAGTTTGCCCCTCAGGCACCGGAACTGGTGCCTTTGCGAAACGATGTTTGGGTGCGCGTGAACAACAAGGACGCCTCCGCGATCTACCCGCCACTGCTCCAGGCGGTTCATGCTGCAGCTTTCCTGCTCTTCCGCTCTGCCTGGGGATTCAAGCTGCTGTTCCTACTTGCCGAAGCGGCGCTGATTTGGGTTCTGCTGCGGCTGCTGAAGCTCTACGGACGTAATGGCGGCAACATCGTCTTCTACACCTGGAATCCATTGGTAATTGTCGAGATTGCCGGGAGTGGTCACCATGACGCGTGTGTCGTGGCGCTGTTGCTGGCAGCGGCGCTGTTTGCTCTAACGGCGCATGGGGGAAAAGCGGTTCTTGCTCTGGCGGGCTCGATTCTTTGCAAGCTTTACCCGGTGACGAGTCTGCCTTTCTTCTTCAAGAGGATTGGCTGGCGGCACTCGGTTTGGCTTCCCGTCATACTCGTTGCTGGCTACCTGCCCTACGCATCGGCCGGCAGTCGCCTGTTCTCGGCGCTGCTCTATTATCGTGAGAAGTGGCGCTTCAATGGATTTCTCTTCATGCAGTTGAGCGAGCAGCTCAAAGACGAGCGACAAGTAGAGCAACTGATGTTACTGGTGATCGGAGTTGTGATCGGCGTCTGTCTGTATCGCAAGCTGGACTTGCTTGAGCAGCTGTACTGGGCAACCGGGGTTGTCTTGCTGTGTGCCCCGACGCTGTTCCCCTGGTATCTGATTTGGATGGTCCCGTTTTTTTGCTTCTTCCCAAATCCCGCCTGGCTACTACTGACGGCGCTAGGTCCGCTCTCGTATTACGTACTAATCGAATGGTGGACGCTTGGACTGTGGCGGCAGAGCGATCTTTTTCTCAAGCTTCAGTACTGCCCGTTTTACGGATTGTTGATTTGGAATTTCTTGAGGGTTCGGAGGGCAAAGACTAAAGTAAGATGCGCAAACAATTATTGATTCCGAAATGACCCTCACTTGAGAGGTAACAACCTATGACACCGCTGTTCGTTTCGATGAAGACGATTATTGCCAGTCTGATTCTCGTCGCTCCCTTTGCGTTCTTCGGGGCTGCTGCAATCGCTGCGCCGCCTGAAGACAATGAGATTGCGGTCTACTTTGGCACCTACACCGGTCCCAAGAGCAAGGGCATTTACTTAAGTCGGCTCGATCTGGCTTCAGGAAAGTTGTCAGCACCGACTTTGGCTGCAGAAACGGAACAGCCCAGCTTTCTGGCCTTGCACCCGAACCGGCGATTTCTTTATGCGGTAAATGAAACGGGAGAAGGTCGGCGAGGAACCGGACAAGTGACGGCGTTCGCTATCGGAGCAGATGGCAAGCTCACTCAACTCAACCAGCAACCGTCGCGCGGATCGGCGCCGTGCCATCTCGTGGTCGATCGTGCTGGCAAGACTCTGCTTCTGGCCAACTACGGAGGTGGCAGTGTGGCCGCCTTTCCGATCGGGCCAGACGGCAGGCTGGGCGAGTCCACCGCGTTCGTGCAACACTCCGGCTCCAGCACGAATCCGCAGCGTCAAAAAGGACCACATGCTCATTCCATCAATCTCGACGCGGCCGACCGCTTCGCCGTCGCGGCAGATCTCGGTCTCGACAAGGTACTGGTCTATCGCTTTGACGCGGCGAAGGGAACGCTCTCGCCGAACGAGCCACCGTCGACCTCGGTCAAGGCAGGCAGCGGTCCACGCCATTTCGCCTTCCATCCGAACGGGCGCAACGCCTATGTGATTAATGAAATCGCTTCGACAGTGACCGCCTTCGAATACGACGCAGGTCGAGGCGTGCTCAAGGAAGTGCAGACGCTTTCGACGCTACCCAAAGGCTACACAGGCGACAGCAGTACAGCAGAGGTTCAGGTGCATCCTTCAGGGAAGTTCTTGTATGGTTCGAACCGCGGGCACGACAGCATCGCGGTGTTTGCGATTGAAGCGAATGGGACGCTCCGCTACGTTGAGAACACGCCCACGGGTGGCAGTACGCCACGCAACTTCGGTATCTCGCCGGACGGAAAGTATCTCTTGGCAGCAAACCAGAAGACGGGGAACGTCGTGGTCTTCCGAATTGATCCCAAGTCCGGCCGCTTGACTTCGACTGGCAACACGCTGGAGGTTCCCGCTCCGGTCTGCGTCAAGTTTCTACTTCGCGGCAAGTGAAACGCTAGTCGCTGAACACGGAACTCTGGCCGCTTTTATGAAAGCACTTGTTAAGAAAAGAGCCGAACCCGGATTGTGGTTGGATGACGTGCCCGTTCCATCGGTTGGCATCAACGACGTTCTGATCCAGGTCCACAAGAGTTCCATCTGTGGGACCGATGTTCATATTTACAACTGGGACGCTTGGGCGCAGAAGACGATCCCGGTACCCATGGTGATTGGTCACGAGTACGTTGGGCGCGTGGCTGACGTCGGGACCAACGTGACAGGCTTCAAACCCGGCGACCTTGTGAGTGGTGAAGGACACTTGGTGTGCGGATTCTGCCGCAATTGCCTCGCCGGTCGCCGCCATCTCTGCCCGCACACCCTCGGTGTCGGAGTCAACCGGGACGGATGTTTTGCCGAGTATCTGTGTATTCCAATGAGCAACGTCTGGTATGCGGACCCGCGTTTGCCGATGGATGTGCTTTCTTGCTCGGATCCGTTGGGCAATGCCGTCCATACGGCGCTATCGTTTGACGTGCTCGGCGAAGACGTGCTCGTGACCGGTGCCGGGCCCATCGGCTGTATGGCAGCAGCCATTGTGCGCCACGCCGGAGCCCGGCATGTGGTGGTAACAGATATCAACCCCTACCGTCTCGAACTCGCGCGAAAGCTGGGTGCGACGCTCACAGTGGATGTTCGCTCGGATAGTCTTGAAGAGGCGCAGAAGAAACTCGGCATGAAGGAGGGATTTGACGTGGGTTTGGAGATGTCCGGCAGCGCCGCGGCCCTGCGCAACATGCTTGCGAACATGTGCCATGGCGGCAAAATCGCCATGCTGGGCATTCCCGAACCCAATACACAGATCGACTGGAACCTGGTGGTCTTCAATTCGCTTACTATCCAAGGCATCTATGGTCGAGAAATGTACGAAACCTGGTACAAGATGACGGTAATGCTGCAGAGTGGGCTGGACATTTCCCCAGTGATTACGCATCGGTTTCCCTACATCGAATTCGAGAAGGCCTTCGAGGTGATGCGATCGGGTCAGTCAGGAAAGGTGATTCTGAACTGGGTGGAATCGGAGTAAGTATAGAGGATAGAGGATGGAGGATGGAGGATGGAAGACAGAGAAGAGAACACGACCCTGTCGATCCTCTATCCTCTATCCTCGACTTCCACGCTACGGTACACTCAGCGCGGTCGGCTCTGATTCGCGTGGGTCGCGTGTCGTGAGGATGCCGCTAACAAGGTACTCGCCCTTTTGAATATCGTTGCGCTCGTTGTCTTTGAAATCCCAAAAGAACTTAAATTCCCATTCCTCTTCGGGCAGCAGCGCCTGGTTGTGAACAACCCGTGTGAAGAAATTCCCTTTGGACCAGCGCCAAATCTCAAACCCACTCCCCTTTTCTCGAACGACAAAGTCGTACTTCTGGCTGGAATCGAAGTTGAAACTCAAGAAACTCTCCGTGGGATTCTTCACCTTCAATCGAAACAGAGCACCGTTGTCTTTCTTTTCCACTGTAATACTCAGCGTCGGATCAGCGCGGCTGATGACTGGCCCAGTTGGTTTCGCTCCTGGTTCCTTTGGCTTATTCACCGGGATGGGGTCGCCAAATTTGTGTTGATTCACCTCCGCCGACTTGAGTTCATAGCTTTCGGTTCCCCAAGGATGAGTTACCTGGATCGCCGTCACCCCCATGCCACGGTCGAAAACGATCTCCATGCCGGAGTCCGCACAATCAGCGCAAGTCAGATAACTCACTCGGTTAGGCACAGCGCGCCCATTTTCATCCACTGAAGCTTCAAACGTTGCATCGCTGTCGTCCCCGACCGGAAACAGAGGCAACTCTCCTTCCTGCGCCATGCGCACAAACCGTTTGGTATCGTCGTCATAACGAATTGGAACATTGTTTGCGCTTTCCAAGCCCGGTGCAAACGGAAGCTGGCTAAAGATGTACCAGGTTCTCCAGCGGATGATCGGGGTACTGATGATTTCGAGTCGGACGGTGTCGGTCTTTTTGAAACGACTCTCCGCACGCGTATAGATCCAACGATTTCCAAGGTTAAGAGGAAGGTAGTCAGGGCGCAGAAAAGCTGTGGCATCGGAAGCGGCAGACTGTGCTGTGGCGGGAGTTTGCGAGCTTTGAGCGCGAGGCGGCATGGGCGTCTGGAATGCCGCAGCCAGCGTCAATGCAGCCAGACGCCGCAACGCGGTCTGTCTTGACCGGCTTCCGCTTCCCAGGAAGAACATGGCCCCTCTTACCTTCACTCTTTGATCACGCGGGCGACAGTGAGCACCGCAATTCTTGCAGCGCCACTCTGTCTCAAAATTCTAGCACACTCATTGAGGGTAGCCCCGGTTGTGAACACATCGTCAATCACAAGCACCGTTTTCCCGCGCACGTCCGCCTGCTTCGATAGTGCGAATGCGCCGCTCACGTTCTGCCGGCGCTCGCGGCGCGTCAGGCCTGCCTGTACTTTGGTTGGACGCGTGCGCAACAGCCAGTGCTGGGCAACCGGGACGCCAACAATTCTGCTCAAGTGTCGTGCTATCTCGCCGGACTGGTTGAACCCGCGCTCACGCTTGCGGGTTGGATGCAATGGAACAGGAATCAGCCAGTCGGCCTGAATGCGCTGACGTTGCGCTTCATAGATGCTGGCGAGCCGCACGGCCAGCGGCCGTGCGAGACTTGGATGCCGGCCATACTTGAGTTGGTGAATGATTTCTTTCACCGAGTCCTGGAAGGGGGCCCAGGCACGCGCGACATCGAAGCGATACAGACTTCGCCGGCAAGCCCCGCAGAGTGCTCTTTCGCCGGAGATGGCTTTCGACGGAAAGGCGTAGCCACACACGCCGCAAAAGGGCTCGTCAATCAGCTTGACGCTATCCCAACACGACTGACAGACGAGCCCCAGTCTGAGATCTTCGACAACGCTTTGGCATAGCGTGCAGGTTGCGGGAAGTAAAACCGTGGAAAGCGAATTGAAGGCTGTGAAGAGGATTTGAAAGGGTCTTTTCAAATCGGAGAAGAGGGTGTTGAAGCCGAGGTAGCCAGACTTCTAGCGGGCTCTAGGCCTCTTCAAGAAGCCCCTGCTCTTGCATTTCTTGACAACTGATGCAGTGGCGAGTCCAAGGTACGGCTTCCAGACGCTTCTGATTGATCTCATTCTCGCAGGCGACGCAGACGCCAAAGCTGCCGTCCTCGACCCGATCTAAAGCTTCATTTACCAATTGCAGCGTGCTTCGTTCGTTGCTGCTCTGGCTGAACAGAAACTCTTTCGTGTAGGAATTGGCTGCTTTGTCGGCAATGTCCTGAGTTGCATCCTCATCAGCCTCACGACCGTACTGTTCCGTCTTCGATACGGTTTGAAAGAGCTCCTGTTTCTTGTCCAGCAGCTTCTTCTTGAAATGATCGAATTTCTTTGAATCCATTACGATGAACTCCTAGCTCTCTTCGAGTCAGCTCCACTGCCTTTTTAACCACATTAAGAGTCTAGAACAGCCCTTAGCCCCTAAATGAAATTGGGTATTATAAACAAAAGTCGGAAAAAGACAAATTTTCTATTTATGGTACGGGAACCCCTGTATCACACTGAAAGCACGGTAGATTTGCTCCAACAGGAAGCAGCGGGCCATCTCGTGAGTAAATGTGAGTGGGGAAAGAGAGAGGCAGAAGTCAGCTCGCCGCTTCACAGACTCCGAAAGCCCTTCGTGGCCTCCGATCACAAACACCAGACTGCGCGTGGATTGGTCACGATGCCTGCAAAGCCAGACGGCAAACTTCTCGGTCGTCAAACTCTTTCCGGTGGAGTCCAGTAGGACAACGTGGTCCGAGGCGTCAATCCTCGCCAGCAGTTTCTCACCCTCCGAGATTGCCAATCGGCCTTTGGCATTCTCAGACTTCACCGGCGGAACCTCACGCAAGGACAACTCGCAAAAATGCTCCAGTCGTTTCCAGTAGTCTTCGATGAGACTCCTCAAATGAGCATTCCGAGTCTTGCCAACCCACAAAAGCGAAATCTTCACTCGACCAACCCGTAACGCTTTCGTTTCTCCAAGAGAGTCTTCCGGCTGATACCCAGAATGGTTGCCGCTTTTCCTTTCTTGCCCCGAGTGTACTCAAGAATTTCGGCGATGTATTGTCGCTCGAGTTGATCCAGAGTCGGCCGGTCGCTGTTTGACTTCAAACCCGCCTTCTGTTGGCGAACTCCGTCCGGCAGTTGCCTGGAGGTTATTGCATCGCCCTCTGCCAGCATCACCAGTCGGTCAACCAAATTGCGCAACTCCCTCACATTGCCCGGGAACGCGTAAGCTGCAAGTTCGTCGAAGGCGGGACGTTCCACTTTGAGTTGGGGCTTGTTATATTTCTCGCGGAACGAATGCAAAAAATGTTCCACCAGGGGGATGATGTCGTCCGCACGTTCGCGCAAGGGCGGCAGTTGAATCGGGATGACATTCAATCGGAAAAACAAGTCTTCCCGAAAGGTTCCGCCTCTCACGAGGTCTCCAAGTGGCTCTCTCGAAAGCGCCACCAGCCGTGCGTCGACAGTGATGACCTCGGTGCCACCCAACCGGCCAAAGTTTCGATCTTCGATCACGCGCAAAAGTTTGGCCTGAGTTTCGATACCGAGAGCGGCGATTTCGTCGAGAACGATCGTTCCCTTTCCGGCAAACTCCAACTTTCCCAACTTCCGGACATAGGCACCCGTGAAGGCGCCTTTCTCATAGCCGAACAGTTCGCTTTCAATCAGTTCGGCAGGGATGCTGGAACAATCAATCCGCAGAAACGGCTCGTCGCGGCGAAGCGAAGAATAGTGAATGAGGCTGGCGAGCAGGTCTTTGCCGGTCCCGCTTTCGCCCTGAATGAGCAAAGTAGACGAGGTGTCTTTGACTTTATCCACTGTTCTGAGAATCTCGAGAGAGGCAGGATCTCGCGCTATCCAATGATGAGTGGTGATGGTCGAAGCAGACAAGGGTTGTCTCGATGATTCTGTCTAGTACCGACGAGGGGCAGCTTGAGAGAGACGCTCCATCCGGGGTCCAGGCGATGTTCCAGGACTCTAAACGGCTTCAGCGATATCCTGCCTTGGCGCGTCCCTCCACAATCGTTCCAGATTGTAGAAAGCCCGGTTTTTTGGCGAGAAAATATGGACGATGAAGTCGGAATAATCCATCAAAATCCACTCTGCCTGGCGATAGCCTTCGATATGGTTCGGAGCGCGTCCCTGTTCCTTCAGCCTCAGGTGGATTTCGTCGGCAATAGCCTGATTTTGTGGCGAAGAAGTCCCGGAACAAATGATGAAACTGTCAGTGAAAGAGGCGATTCCCCGAACATCCAACACGGTCAGATCGAGTGCTTTCTTGTCCTGGGCAGCCTGAATAGCACACTGCACAAATTTATCGTGTATCTTCAAAGGACCCTCTTAGTTCACATAGAGCTTCGTTTTCAGAATGTACTCTTCCACATCGGGCGGAACGTACTCGCGAATACTGCGTCCCGCTTGAATCGCGCTGCGAATGTCAGTCGAAGACAACGGATTGATAAAATCCTTAAGTAGGAAAATCCCCCGGTCAGCCTCGGTCAGCACTGCTGTTTCTTCCCCACTCCCTATCGGCTTTGGGCGCAATGTCTCTGGTAAATCCCGCGTCAAATCTTCCGGATATCCCGGCCGCCCAAAGACGATGAAGCTGCACAGCTCAGAAAATCGATGGTACTCCTTCCACGTAGGGAGTTCGATGAATGCATCCAAACCAATCAAGAAGAAGATCTCCGCATTGCCGCCTGACAGCTGCTTCAACTGAAGCACGGTATCGATCGAGTAGGATTTGCCTTCCCGATCGAATTCAACACTCGAAGGAATCAGCCTCGAGTCGCCCTTTAGTGCCAGAGCGACCATGGCATGTCGATCCAGAAAATTGGCCTGCGTCTTTTCGCTCTTGTGAGGTGGATTTACCGAAGTCACAAAATAAATCGCATCCAGCCGGGCTACCTGCAGAGCCCTCGTGGCGAGTTCAAGATGTCCGAGATGAATCGGATCAAACGTCCCACCTAGAAGGCCCAAGCGCAACGGTAGCCTCACTCTTAAAAAATGAGGATGGAAGATTGAGGATAGACCTTTCTTCTTTCGATCCTCTATCCTCTATCCTAACCTTCGACTCCTCGATCCCCACGTGTCGGCCTATCTGCAGCCGTGACCTCGGCACTGTCCATACCAGTTGCGGCAACCAACATGCCCGCAATCTTGTATTTCAAATCCTGAATGCCAGTTCCGGTAGCCGCGGAAATCGAATGAAATTCCAAACCGTGTTCCGAAGCCACCGACTGGAGCTTTTTCAGACGCGTCACGTCATCCATCGCGTCCAGCTTGGATCCGACAAGAAGCGTGGGTTTGACCAGAATGGCCGGATTGAACTCATTCAGTTCGCGATTAACGGTCTCAAAATCCTCCACAGGGTCGCGGCCTTGCAGGTCTGACAAATCCACCAGATGAACCAGCACCTTGGTTCGTTCGATGTGGCGCAGGAACTGCAACCCAAGCCCGTGCCCAAGATGGGCGCCCTCAATGAGACCGGGCATGTCAGCCACCACGTAGCTCTTGAAATCCTCCAGTTCCACGACACCGAGGTTGGGTTCCAGAGTGGTGAATGGATAGTCTCCAATCTTAGGTCGAGCCGAGGAAATGCGCGAAATCAAAGTGGATTTACCTACATTGGGAAACCCCACCAAGCCGACGTCCGCCAACAGCTTGAGTTCAAGCCGCAAATTGCGCTCTTCACCGCCGAAGCCATACTCAAAACGCCGCGGAGCCCGATTCACCGAGGTCGCAAATTGCGCGTTTCCTCGCCCGCCCCGGCCGCCCTGGCAAATTAGAATTCGCTCGTTGGCTGTCGCAAAATCGTGGACAAGTTCGCCGCTCTCGTCATCGTAAACTACCGTCCCCACCGGAACCTGGATCAACAGATCGTCAGCGTCTTTACCGTGGCACTTGCTTCCCAGACCATGCTCACCTCGTTTGGCGTGAAAGATGCGGTTGTACCGAAACTGAATGAGTGTGTTGTGACGCAAGGTGGATTCCAGGTACACGTGCCCGCCCCGCCCGCCGTCTCCTCCGCTGGGCCCGCCTCGAGGGACGAACTTCTCCCGTCGAAAGGCCATGCAACCACATCCCCCATCGCCAGCTTTCAGCTCGATTCGTGCTTGATCCAGAAACATGTTATTCCATGAGAGAGTCGGTTCCAGGTCCTCCAAAAGCAAATCCCCTGTCTAATGGAATCTCGATCCAATAGAGCAGGGGATTGCGTTGCTGCACGTTACTTCGAATCTGCCATCTAGCTGGCCACCGGGTAAACGCTGATATACCGTCCCTGCCGACCTTTGTCTTCGAATCGGACCTGGCCGGAAACCTTCGCAAACAGGGTATCGTCTCTGCCAAGGCCGACATTCTGACCGGGCTTAAACCGAGTCCCACGCTGCCGAACCAGAATAGAACCGCCAGAAACAACTTCCCCACCAAAACGCTTCACTCCAAGCCGCTGGGCATTCGAATCGCGACCGTTTCTCGAACTACCCACGCCTTTTTTATGCGCCATTTTCTTCTCCCAGACTCAATAGGCTAGCTACCTTTGATCGCATCAATCTTCACGGCTGTAAATCGCTGCCGATGCCCTCGAAACACCTTGTATTGCTTCTTCCGTTTGTACTTGAAGATGAGGACTTTTTTCGCCTTGCCAGTCTCGACAACTGTGCCCGACACGCGAGCATTGGCAACCAACGGTGAACCCACCACCAGGTTCTGGTCGTTGTTTAGGGCCAACACCTCACCAAATTCCACAGTGGTTCCAGGTTCCTGTTCCAGCTTCTCTACGCGAACAACATCGCCTGGAGATACTTTGTACTGCTTGCCTCCAGCCTTGATTACTGCGTACATAAGACATCCTCCAACGCGAATAGAAACGGGGATTATAGGGAGGCACTCCCTCAAAGTCAATAGGATTGATGGGTTTGACTGACCTAGGAGATTGCTACCCGACGACGTCAATTTTCTCGTTGATCGTAGGGTAAAAACTCAGCGAAAGGACGACTTTTCCTGGAGTGGGTCGCCCAAAAAGAGTGGCAGGATCGATCCTAACCTCGAAATATAGGAACTGATCCAGACTCCTCATCGTAGCCGGGTCGTTGGGTCCCTTCAGCACTGTGTAGTTGCGGACCGTCCCGTCCTGACGCACTTCTGCTTCAAGCGTGATCGGCTCTTTCACCTTCTGGAAGTTCTCCCACTGCACGAGCTGCGAACAATACAGTAATTGGGGGCGGGGTTCGGTAAAGAGGCCGGATGGAATGTCTGTACCACTGGCATTAAGGTTCGCACCTGTGAAGAAAATGCCGAGCAAGGGTATGAAGAACAGACAAGTCAATACAACGCCGCTTACGGCCGGAATCGCAAAGGGCTGCACAGAGTCCTTCAGGCGGTCAATGGCGCCAGCCGGTATCCATGCGTCGGTCTGTTTCGAGGCCTGAATTTTCATTCGCAAATCAAGACCCTCAGGTGCTTCTCGTCGACCAAGGGAACGTATCACCTGCTGAAGCGATCTAAGTTCCTGCAGCTCTCGGGAGCATTCAGAGCAGGAGCCTAGGTGCTTCTCCAAGCTTTCCGCTTCGCGCCAGGATAAGGAGTCATCCACGTACTCGTTCAATAGCTTCAGTACTCGTTTGCATTCCATAGCCCACCCCTTGATGATGAATCTCACTCCATCAACCCGTCTTGGGTGAGAAGTGGCCTCACTGCGGCTATCGGCTTCGGGACTTCAAGACCGATTCAAGCTCAGTTCTCATTTCGGATCGTGCCCTCCAGAGTCGAGACTTGACAGTTCCCAGCGAGAGACCCAGTGTTTCGGCGATCTCCTCATACGAAAGTCCCTCAATGTCGCGCAGCACCACCGCGACCCGGTGCTCAAAACTTAGTCCGTTCAACGCTCTTTGGACCTCGCGCTCCATTTCCATCCGCGCACAGGCGGATTCTGGACTGGGTCCGGAGTCCGTAACCTCAACCAACCGGGCACCGTTGGGAGTCGTATCATCAATCGAAACAGGGGCATGCCGTCTCCACCGTTTCCACCAGCGTTGACGGTTCAGGCTTTCAGAGATCGCAATCCGATAGATCCAGGTCTTCAGCCCAGACTCGCCACGAAATGTCTTGATACCCTTAAAGATCTTCATGAAGGTCTCTTGAACCGCATCCGAGGCCTCCGAAGCATCTCCAAGAATCCGATAAGCAACGTTATAGATCGGGGTCTGGTAGAGATGAATGAGTGTCTCAAAAGCCTCGTCAGAGCCAACCTGCAGCCTGTCCACAAAGGCGACTTCATTTTCGACAAACTCAAACCCAATCTCGAAATTGCTCAAGACTGTTGCTCCTCAGGAGAGATGATGCAAACCACTTTCCCTTAATTGTACCGCACCTTTTCGGAGAAACGGAAGATCCTATGGTAACCGTGGTTCCTCATTCGTACCGGGTTCCTGAGCCTGCCTTACGATTAGACACCCCGACCGGGCATAATGTTCCTTAGGGAATACTTTGGCTTTTTCGAGTGTTGCGAAGAGATTGGACGTCAGCCCGCGTCAGCCGATAGCATGGAAGCAGAGAGTGCAGCGCCGGAAAACCGCATTGTCTTTTTTGGACCAAAGACTTAAGATTCTCACACATCGATCCCCAGGATCAGGTTCATCTCCCCGCAAGAATTGAGTTGCACTCAGACGTTCGGGCGAGGGGAAGCTCAAGCAGACGCAGCCAGTTGAAGGCGAGGTGGAGTGAACATTTCTTGAATGGGAGGTCCTACGATGAGAACCGTACGCCAGCTTTTGCAAGTCAAGGGAAACCATGTTTGTTCCGTCTCACCTGACACAACCGTTTACTCGGCCCTGAAAATCATGGCCGACAACAATGTCGGCGCTTTGCTGGTGCTTGAACAGGAGGAACTTGTTGGCATCTTCTCCGAGCGCGACTACGCCAGGAAAGTTGTCTTGCTGGGCAAGTCGTCAAAAGATATGCATGTTCGGGAGATCATGACTGAAAAGGTCGATTGCGTCAGCCCCTCGCAATCTGTGAACGAGTGCATGGAATTGATGACCCGGAAGCACATCCGTCATCTTCCCGTTATGGAGAACAACCAACTGGCGGGCGTGATTTCGATTGGTGACGTCGTAAAAGCGGTTATCTCCGAACACGAATTCACAATTGAACAGCTCGAAAGTTACATAACCGGAATTCCCGCAACCCGAGGCGTCGGCGCTTGATGGAGGCACGCGGCAAGGATGCAGCCTGTTTGGTTCGATGATTCGATGTTTGACCGTCGCCAATGGTTGAAATATGGTGCTTTGCTGGGAAGCACGCTCGGAGGGTTAGGTGCGCCTGGGCAGGCTGCTGCTCCTGAACCTTCCACCACGAGCTCGCTGCAGCGTTCCGCCCGGCAGTACGAGATGAGGAAGTCGATCAATCTTTGGGCGTTTCCTTATCCCACAAAAATGACGCTCAAAGAATGTTTCGAGCTAGCCAGGCGCGCCGGCTTCGACGCGGTCGAAGTGAACTACAACCTGGAAGGGGATTTATCTCCGGCTGCAGGTGAAAAGGAACTAGCTGGCATTCGCGCGCTGGCCGACAAGGCGGGCGTTGCCATTAGTGGAGTTTGCTCGTTTCTCTTCTGGCCCTACCCACTCACAGCCAATAGCGAAAGTATCCGCGCCAAGTCTTTGGACATTGCTTCAAAAATGATCCGTGCCGCGCACCACCTCGGGACCGAGAATCTCCTGGTGGTTCCCGGTGCTGTCTATATTCCCTGGCTCAAAGATTCGGAGGAAGTTCCCTACAAAGTTTGCGACGAACGGGCTCGTGCGGCCATCCGAAAGCTATTGCCCGAGGCTGAGAAGATGAAGGTGTTTCTCAATATTGAGAACATCTTCTTCAACGCCTATCTCATGAGCCCACCGGACATCATTGAGTTCGTGGACAGCTTCAAGAGTCCCCACGTGCAAGTCCACTTCGATACTGGAAACATCATGCCGTTTCAGTTTCCGGAACATTGGATTCCTTTGTTGGGAAAGCGGATCAAAAACATTCATTTCAAAGAGTACTCAAAGAAGGGCACCGATTTCAGTCTCGAAAGCTTTCGTCCGTTACTCGATGGCACCACCAACTGGCCGGCGGTAATGGAGTCCTTGGATCAAATCGGTTACCGCGGCTACCTGACCTTCGAGTATTTTCATCCTTTTAGCCATTACCCCGAAGCCCTCGTGTACCAGGCATCCGACGCTTTGGACCGGATGCTCGGACGGACGGGTCGCACTTGATGATTCCTATGAAGCGTTTGCGTCTCACGCTAATTGTGCTTTCCGTGCTGCTCACTCTTTGGCCTTTTGGGGCTCTGGCTCAGCAGCCCGCGTCGCCTCGCTTCAGCCGCGAAGACCTCGTCTTCTTCGAAGAAAAAGTTCGTCCCCTCTTGCATAGTCAATGTCTGACGTGTCACAGCCGCGAAAAGAAAACCAGCGGCCTGTCGCTGGAAGCACGGGAGGAAGTTCTCGTGGGTGGTAACCGCGGTCCAGCTGCGGAACCTGGAAAGCCCGATCACAGCCGTCTCTTACAGGTGCTCGCCTTCACGGGTGACTTGAAGATGCCGCCTACGGGCAAGTTGAAGCCCGAAGAAATCGCAGTCTTCCAACGTTGGGTAGAGGCAGGACTGCCCTGGCCGGAAGATCTGGCGACCCGAGTTTCCCAGCAGACTCCATCCACGCATTGGTCTTTTCAACCTCTCAAGCAGCCTGCCGAGCCCTTGCTGAAGGACAAGACTTGGGCACGAAATTCCATCGACAAGTTCATTCTGGCCCGGCTGGAGAAGGAGGGGCTGAAGCCTTCACCCGAAGCGGACAAGGCCACTCTGATCCGCCGTCTAAGCCTTGATCTACTTGGCCTGCCCCCGACGACGAAGGAGGTGGACGAGTTCCTCCTAGACAAGCAGCCGGGTGCCTATGAGCGACTGGTGGACCGTGTGCTGGCTTCGCCGCACTATGGCGAGCGCTGGGCGCGACACTGGCTGGACATGGCGCGCTACGCTGACACAAACGGATTCGGCTTTGACCGTGCCCGGGTGATGTGGCGTTACCGCGACTGGGTCATTCGGGCGCTGAACCAGGACATGCCCTTCGATCAGTTCGTCATCGAACAGCTCGCCGGTGACCTGCTGCCGAACGCCACACTCGATCAGAAGATTGCTACAGGCTTTCATCGCAACACGATGATCAATGAAGAAGGTGGTGTTGACCAGGAGCAGTACCGCATCGAGGCCGTGTTCGACCGGGTCAAGACGACCGGTGCTGCTTTCTTGGGTCTGACGACGGGTTGTGCGCAATGCCACGACCACCAGTACGACCCCATCTCCCAACGCGAGTTTTACCAGCTCTTTGCTTTTTTCAACAACCAGGACGAGCCCAGCCTGCAGATTGTCCGACCTGGGCAGGTAGACGATTACCGGAAAATCTCCGCTGACTTTTCCGTGGAACGACTGCGGCTGCAGAGTGAAATTGCACAGCGCAGCCAGGAAATCGTTTCTTTGCTCCCAGTTTGGGAAAGCAAGTTGTCGGCGGCAGAACGCCAGGGTTTGCCCAGCAATGTTCAAGCGATTTTGAAGGTGCCGCCTGCCGCACGTGAACTGGCTCAGGTGGAGGACTTGGAGAAGTTCTACAAAGAGAGCGATATGGAGTATCAGGCGCGGTTGCGTGCGTTGGATCAGTTTTTGGAAACGCCCAGTGACCGGAATCCCAACCAATTTACAGCCCTGATTCTTCAGGAAAGGGACACTCCACGCCCGACTCACATTCTTGTACGGGGTGATTTCCTCAAGCCAGGGGTCAAAGTTTGGCCTGACATTCCTGCCGTCTTGCCGCCACTGGAGAAGCACGATGGTTCCAATCCGACCCGCTTGGATCTGGCACGCTGGCTTGTTTGCGACAAAAACCCCCTGACAGCGCGCGTTACGGTGAACCGGGTTTGGCAGAGATATTTCGGCAGAGGCCTGGTGAAAACAGTGGAAGATTTCGGCACGCAGGGTGAGAAGCCCTCTCACCCAGAGTTGCTTGACTGGTTGGCCTCAGAGTTCATGCGGCAGCGCTGGAGCCAAAAAGCCCTGCACAGGCTGATCATCACTTCGGCCACCTATCGTCAGTCTTCGAAAGTGACTCCAGAACCGAAGGAACGTGACCCAGAAAACATCTTGCTGGCCCGCAGTCCACGCCTGCGAGTCGAAGCCGAGATTGTTCGAGACATTGCGCTGAGTGCGTCCGGACTCATTCAACATCGCATCGGCGGCCCCAGCGTGCTGCCGCCTCAGCCTGCAGGTATCACCGATCTCAGCCGCGGCAATCTCATCTGGGTCACTGCCACGGGGCCCGATCGCTACCGCCGAGGCATGTACACCTTCTGGAAGCGGACTTCGCCGTATCCTGGAATGACTGTCTTCGACGCGCCAACGGCCGACGAAGCTGCCGTGCAGCGCATTCGATCCAACACGCCTTTGCAGGCCTTGACGACGCTGAACGATGAGGTGTTCGTGGAAGCTGCTCAGGCTCTGGCGTTGCGGGTCATCCGCGAGGCAAAGCCCGACGATCGAGCAAGGTTACGCCATGGCTTCAGACTTTGCCTGTCCCGCGAACCTGACACATTTGAGGACGAAACACTGTGGAAGATCCTGAACCAGGAGCAGGAACGGTTTCGACAGAAACCCGATGCGGCCAGAGCCCTTTTGCCTAAAGACGCGCCAGCCGCCTTGGCACCGGCTCAGTACGCTCCGTGGTTCTCCATCGCCCGAGTCTTGCTGAATCTAGATGAGACAATTACCAGAGAGTGAGCCTAGTTCTTGACCGGCCGTCGTCATTTCCGCGAAAGAACGTCACCCCGGCGGATAGTAAGCCGGGGCGGGAATCCAGGACACAACGTGCACGAATGACTAATGACGAAGCTCTAATGACGAATCAATGACGAAGGCCGAATGCCTAGATCACTTGCTACCCACCAGTTCAAGACTTCAGTCAGATTTAATACCCCCTCTACCGTTTGTGGGGAGAGGGTGGCCAAAAGGCGGGTGAGGGGGCAGAAGCCAACGGAGCGATGTCCGTCGGCGATCTGAGGCTGCTCGTTAGATCTAGCTTCGTCATTCGGATTTCTTTCGTCATTTGAGCTTAGTCATTAGTCATTTCGCTTGTTCGTGAGATTCTGTTCCCGGTGGTTTTGGAGTCATTCATTTATGAGCACATGGTTAAAGACTGAGTCCCTGAAACACATCACACGCCGCTATTTTCTTCAAGATTGCTGGAGCAGCATCGGTGCAATCGCTCTAACATCGTTCTTCAACGACAAGCTCTTTGCAGAGGCTGTCAACCCGATGGCGCCGCGGAATCCCCAGTTTCCGGCAAAAGCAAAGCGAGTGTTATTTTTGGGTATGTCGGGTGGCCCCAGCCAACTGGATCTTTTCGACTTCAAACCCAAGCTCAACGAGCTTCACGGGAAACCAATACCGAAATCAATCGTCGGTGACCAGCGCTACGCCTTTATTAAGCCGGAATCGCCGCTGCGTGGTACGGAGCGGAAGTTCAAAAAGCATGGCCAATGCGGCATGGAGATCTCGGAGTTACTGCCGCACACGGCTGCTGTGGCTGACGATATTTGCCTGGTCCGTTCGATGACCACCGATCTGTTCAACCACGCTCCAGCCGAGCTCTTTCTTTTTACGGGTTCCGGCCGCCCGGGGCGGCCCAGCATGGGAAGTTGGGTGACTTACGGACTCGGCACCGAAGCGAAAGGGCTTCCCGGCTTTGTCGTTCTACATTCGACCAGCCGGGGCTGGAATCCTGGAATCCAAGCCGGAGCTTCCTGCTGGTCTAGCGGATTTCTGCCCACCACTCATCAGGGTGTCGTGCTGCGAAACAGCGGCGACCCTGTGCTCAACCTGTCCGATCCGCACGGAGTTGACCTCGCGATGCAGCGCGACTGTATCTCCGCAATCAACAAACTCAACGGGCACCGCCATAACATTACGGGCGACCCTGAGATTGCGACCCGCGTCGCTGCGTACGAGACGGCCTACCAGATGCAGATCGAAGCGCCTGAGATCACCAACATCAGCCGTGAGCCCAAATCCATTCTCGAAATGTACGGAGCCGTTCCGGGGCAGATGTGCTCCGCCAATAACGCGCTGCTCGCCCGCCGGTTGCTTGAGAATGGTGTCCGCTTTGTGAGCCTTTACCATAAGGGCTGGGACCATCACGGCACCGATCCCAACCAGGGTCTCATCACTTCAAATCTTGAGCAGGCCTGCCTCGACGTGGATCAGGCCTGTGGCGCACTGATCACGGATTTAAAGCAGCGTGGCATGCTGGAAGACACGTTGGTGATCTGGGGCGGCGAGTTTGGCCGCACGCCCATGGGCCAGGCGCCGCACCCAAACGACCCCAACAATTTTCAAGGACGTGACCATCAT
>Ga0180085_1000213_pt1 | contig 20267 bp, 19 predicted proteins | sample EasRiv730_16_10D_FD_123013 | JGI IMG/M metagenome (GOLD analysis project Ga0180085, IMG submission 123013) | Soil microbial communities from meander-bound floodplain in the East River, Colorado, USA - East River metaG ERMLT730_16_10D | ecosystem: Environmental > Terrestrial > Soil > Floodplain ... | reverse complement strand
AGGGCGGGCTCGCCGGGGCTCCCGCGGCGGCGCGGGGAGCGCTGCCGGAGCTCCTGTCGCCGGCCGAGGTCGCGGGCGCGCTCGGTGTGCCCGAGTCGGACGTCCTTAAGCTCCTCGAATCGGGCGAGCTTCCCGGCAAGCGGATCGGCGAGAGCTGGCGTGTCAAGCGATCCGCGCTCGAAGCCTATCTCGCCGACTGAGCACACGGCGCTCGAGAAGCACGCCTGTGCGGCGTGCGGCGCGCAGGCGGAGTGGAGCCCGGCGCGCCAGGCGCTCGTGTGTCCCCACTGCGGCACGGTCGCGCCGGCCGAGCTCGATCGCGACACGGGCAAGGTGCGCGAGATCGACCTCGTCCGCGCGCTGCGCGAGCTGCCGGACGAGCTGCGCGGCTGGCAGGCGGCAAAGCGCAGCGTGCGCTGCCGGAGCTGCCAGGCGGTGTCCGTGTTCGATCCGGCCCGCGTCGGGCAGAGCTGCGAGTTCTGCGGCTCGTCCGAGCTCGTGGACTACGACGAGATCAAGGCCCCGCTGCGCCCGCAGAGCCTGTTGCCGTTCCGCATCGAGATCACGCAAGCGCGCGAGACCGTGCGCGCGTGGCTGCGCGGGCGATGGCTCGCGCCCGGCTCGCTCGGCCGCCAGGCGGCGCTCGACGCCGTCCACGGAGTGTACCTGCCGTACTGGACCTTCGACGCGGCCGCACACGGTCGCTGGACCGCGGAGTCGGGGACGTACTACGACACGACCGAGACGGTGAGCGACTCGCGCGGGCGGCAGCAGACACGGCGCGTGCGTCACGTTCGCTGGCATCCGGCGGCGGGTGAGATCGACCACGCGTTCGACGACGAGCCCGTCGCGGCGACGCGTGGCGTCGACCACGATCTGCTGCGGCGGATCGAGCCGTTCCCGACGCGCGAGCTCGTGCCCTACGACACGGCCTACCTGGCCGGCTTCGTCGTCGAGCACTACCAGGTCGTCCTCATCGACGCGGCGCGGCGCGCTCGCGAATCGATGGTCCGGCAGCTTCGCGTGCTGTGCGCAGGCCAGGTGCCGGGGGACACGCATCGCAACCTGGAGGTCGATGCGACGTTCGCCGGCGAGACGTTCAAGCACGTGCTCGTGCCGGTGTGGCTCCTGGCCTACCGCTTTCGCGGCCGGGCCTGGCAGGTGGCGGTCAACGGCGTGACGGGCGCGGTCGCCGGCCGCTATCCCAAGAGCGCCTGGAAGGTCGCGCTCCTCGTGCTGGCCGGCCTGGCGGCCCTGGCCGCGCTCGTCTTTCTCCAAGCGCGCTGACGCGGTAGAATCGGGCGCACAGGGGCACGATTCAGGAGGGCACACGATGTCTCAGTCCAAGCGCTGGGCCGCCGGTGAGTTCTGCTGGTACGAGCTCGGCACGACGAACGTCGACGGCGCGCGTGGCTTCTACACGTCGCTCCTCGGGTGGAGCACGATGGACGTGCCGATGGGCCCGATGGGGATCTACACGCTGTTCCAGCGCGAGGGCCAGGACCTCGCGGGGATGTACAAGCTCGAGGGGCCACAGTTCGCGGGGGTCCCGCCGCACTGGATGACCTATGTCGCGGTCGACGACGTCGATGCGGCGACGGCCAAGGCGCGCGCGCTCGGCGCCACGATTCTCGCCGAGCCGATGGACGTGCCGAACGTCGGGCGCATGGCGTGTCTGAAGGACCCCCAGGGTGCGGCGATCTCCCTGTTCCAGGCCGGCGAGCATCCCGGGGCGGGTCGGTTCGACATGGCCCAGAACACGTTCGGCTGGAGCGAGCTCGCGACGACCGATCCCGCCGCTGCCACGCGGTTCTACACCGCGCTATTCGGCTGGGGCGCCAAGCCGAGCGCGGAGGCCATGGCCTACACCGAGTGGCAAGCTGGCGGCTGCTCGATCGGCGGGATGATGAAGATCGATCCCGCCTGGGGGAACGTCCCGCCGCACTGGCTGAACTACATCGCGGTGGCCGACTGCGACGCGACCGTGGCCAAGGCGGCCTCGCTCGGCGGCAAGGTGATGCTGCCTCCGAAGGACATCCCGGACGTCGGTCGCTTCGCGCTGTTGACCGACCCGCAGGGCGCGCACTTCGCCGTGATCAAGCTCGGCTGAGATCAGTTGCAGGCCACGCGGCGGTACGGGAAGTCGATGCGGCGCTCGCGGTCGCCGTGTCGACCCTCGACCCACGCGGTGAGCTGGTCGTCGGACTCGCTCTTGTAGCCGATGCGCTGCGGGAAGTCGTGCTCCGGGTTCTCGAACACGAGCTCCCGTGGACCGCTCGAGCGTAGTCGGAAGGAGGCCTCGGGCTGGCCCGACGGCAGGGCCACGAACACGAGCGTCTCGTCACGGGCCACGATCCGGATGAACTCGTGCTCGAGCGTGCGCCCGGGTGCGGCCGTTCGGCTCATGCCGAGCAGGGAGTCCCCGCCCGGCGGCATCCACTGCTCGTGCACCGTGCGCTCGCCCGTGCTCATGGACCAGCAGCCGGCGAGCCAACCGAGATCGGCGATTCTCGGCGGCGGTGCCGCGCGCTCTTCGGCGGCGGCGGCGAACGACAGAGCGAGAGTCAGGATGATCGTCGGGCGGGTGAGTCGTCTCATGGGACGGACTCTACAGCAGAACCTCGTGGTACTCGAGCGCCCACTCGCGCATGAAGCGGACGCGGGACGGCACGATCCGATACACGACGAGCTCGGGGTTGTCGAGCGAGCCGAGATACTGGCGCAGCAGGGGGTTCTCACCCCAGATCCTCTCGAGCAACGCGTGATCGCGCACGACCTCGGCCGTTCCGGTCAAGCGTACCTGGTCGTGATTCGGGTCGAGATAGCACAGCTCGACCCTGGGGTTGGCGGCGATCTCGCGCGTCTTGGCGTAGCCGCGGAGGTTCGCCACGTAGACCGTGAAGCCCTCGGTGCGCACGGGCGACACGGGGCGCGCGCGCGGCTGGTTGCCGTCGGTCGTGGCCAGGGTCGGGAAGCGGTCGCCGGCCATCGCGGCCTGGGCCAGCTCGACCAGTCGGTTCAGATCCACGGGCTCGGGAACGGGTCGTGCCATGCTCGTTCGCCTCCGGCGCGATCGAGCATACAACGCCGCTCCGGTCGGCGCGGGCGGGATTCAGGAGAGAGACAGGCCAGACGGGGCCGGCCGCTAGCCGGCCCCCTTCGCGTGCGAATCAGCGCGAGGCGATCTCCGTGTGCTCCTTCTTGTGCTCCTCGACCATCGCCACATAGACCGACTCGGGCATGTGCGTCAGCGTCGCGGCCAACCGCTCCTCGGCGCCCGCGCGCCGCACCGTGTAGGTCACGGTGTCGCCGAACTTCAGGCTCTTCTTGATCGCGGCGAGCTGGTCCTTGCTCTCCTCGCCGTACGGCACGCCGTTCATCGCCACGAGCTGGTCACCTGCGCGGAAGCCGGCACGCTCGGCCGGACTGTTCGGGACCACACGGATCACGGTCAGCGTCGCCGCAGCCTTGTCGATGTCCAGGTCGACCCCGAGCCACGGCCGCGTCTTGGCCTCCGCCATCCACTTCTGGCACTCCTCCGCGCTCATCTCGCACTTGTGGCTCGCCTGCGCCGCCTTCTTTTGACAATCCGCACCGCCGGCCAGCACCGGGGCGGCAACCAGCACCAAGCCGATGAGGAGAACGAGGGTCGATGAACGTCGCATGTCCTCTCCTTTCGTGGGGGTTGAGGTTCATCACGCTTATACGCGAGCCGTGCCCCAACGGCGTTGCGAGCCGGGTAAAGAGATGTCCAAGTTGTAACGAGGACGTATCGGGGTCTGCCCCCTAACGGTCGAACAGCAGCTCGAACGCCGTGCGGAGCCAGTCCGGCGCGCTTCCAGCGTCACGCTCGCTTCGACTCGCTGGATCGCCCGTCTTCGGCTCGATGCGGAACCGGTCGCGCATCGCCGCGGCGCGCTGCTCCTCGCGCTCGCGCTCCTCGGCCCGCTTTTCCCCGCCGCGGCGGACCCAGCGTAGGACGCCGTCGAGCTCCGCGGCGTCGAACCACACGCCGTGTTCGGGGCATGTATCGAGGACGAACCCGCTACGCCGGCCGAAGTTCGAGCGGTTCATGCGCTCGGCGCACACGGGGCAGCGCCGATAGACGACGCGCTCCAGGCGAGCGCCGCGCCGCTCGGCGCCCGAGGCTGGAGCGGCGTGCGCGGGCGCCGCGCTCGACCGCGCCCGCTCGAGCAATGCCTCGAAGGCGTCCCGCCCGAGCCACAGCCCGGCGCACCCGTTGCACTCGAGCGCCTGGGTGCTCTCCCGGCCGATCGCGCGCGCCCGCAACTTGCGCTCCGTCCCGCACGCGGGACACGGCACGTCGGTCGCGGCACCGGCCGCGCCCTCGAGCACGATGCGCGTGCCGCAGTCGTGGCAGAAGCGGGCGCGATTCGAGATCCGTGCGAGGCAGACCGGGCACACGGTTTCGAGGTCTTGATCGTGGATCGTGAAGTCGGCCTGGCAGTAGCGGCAGGCCAGGGCCTCGCCCTCGCGTGGGCCGCCGCAGGCGCTGCAGCGGACCACGGCGGCCTCGCGCGGATGGGCTGCCGAGACCGTGACCGGCGCGCCGCAGTGGCAACGGAACTTCTCGCCGGGGGCGAGGTGCGAAGCGTCGTATTGGCGCCGGCAGGACCCGCAGGCGGTGAGGCGTCGCACGGGCTACTCGACCAGCTCGGCACGCCATTTCGGCCTCAATCGCATGGCACCCCCTCCACGCCTCCCATTCTACGGACCTCGCGTCGACCGGCGACTTTTTCCGACGCCGAGCGTACAACTCGGCGGAACGCTTTCCCCGGAGGTTGCGCATGGCGAAACCGAAGTCGAGGTACGTGGTTGCCGCAATGGCGGTGGTTCTGATCGGCTGGGTCGCGGCGGCGGCCGGCCGTGCCGTCGCGGGGTCCGGGAGCGACGACGACGACGACGACCGCAAGGAGATTCGCAAGGTCCGCGTCTACCGGACGTCCGACGACGAGCAGCGCCCGTACCTGGGCGTCCAGGTCGAGGAAGAAGTCGATCTGGAGTCGGGCGGCGCCAGGATCGAGCACGTCGTGCCGGACTCCCCGGCCGACCAGGCCGGCCTCAAGGACGGTGACGTCATCGTCGAGGTGGACGGGCGGACCGTCCGCGGCCCACGCGCGCTGACCGACTCCCTCGGGAAGAAGGAGCCCGGCGACAAGGTCAAGCTCGGAGTCGTGCGCGACGGCGACCGGGAGACGATCACGGCCGAGCTGGGCGAGCGGCCACGAGTGTTCGCATGGAGCGGTGGAGACTGGGGGTTCCGAGCGCGACGGCCGCTCCTCGGCGTCGAGCTCGTCGCCACGACGCCTGAGCTGCGCGAGCACCTCGGCGGGGATCGCGATCGCGGGGTCCTCGTCGGCAAGGTCGTGGACGATAGCGCCGCCGAAAAGGCCGGGATCCAGGTCGGTGACCTCATCGTCGGCGTCGAGGGCGCGACGATCGAGGACGTGGGCGACCTGATGGAGTCGCTCCACGACCACGTCGGCGAGACGGTGCGGATCGACGTCGTGCGCGACGGCCACGCGACGGAGGTTCGGGCCAAGCTCCCGGATCCGGACGAGGACGACGCGGAAGGGGCGTCGATGCGCTCCCGCCGAGCGCCGCGGGCGTACACCGGCGCGATCCGCAGCGCGAACACGGCCCAGCGCGAGGCCTATCGCGCGGCGCTGGCCGACGCGCGGGCCGCGTATCGCGAAGCCGTCTCCGGCGCCCGCCGGGGCGAGGTCACGCTGTACTGAGCCCGCTTCCAGGCTGCCGGTCCGACTCGGTGCGGCGTGCGTCCGCGCCAGCGCGCAGCGCGGCGCGGACGGATGATTCGACCACCTGGGATAAAAATTCATCCTTCCAGGCCGCGGGGTCCGGCGCGTTGGCCTTTGCCTGGTCGTGGTGTTCGCTCATGCCCACTGAGAACAGCAAGCCCGATGCCAGGGCCCGCGGCCCCGTGGGATCGGGGTCGTGGGCCCAACCGGCTATCCGATCGGTTAGCCGCCCCGCCCGGGGGCTATCCGATCGGTGAGTGCGACCTGCTAGGATGCCCGCGACGGGGTCCCATGCCGATCTACGAGTTCTACTGCGGGCGCTGTCATACCGTGTTCAGCTTCCTGTCGCGTCGCGTCGACACGACCAAGCGTCCGGGTTGCCCGCGCTGCGGCCTCTCGGCGCTCGAGCGGCGCACGTCACGCTTTGCCGTGTCCAAGGGCCGCCCTGAGCCGACCGAGGGCGGCGCGGACGTCGATGATCTCGACGACGCGCGAATGGACCAGGCGATGGACACCCTCGCGCGGGACGCGGAGGGGGTGGACGAGAACGACCCGCGGCAGGTCGCCGGGCTGATGCGTCGGTTCTACGGCACGACCGGCCTGGCGCTCGGCGGGACGATGGAAGAGGCGATCCGCCGCATGGAAGCCGGCGAGGACCCGGACGCCATCGAGAGCGAGCTGGGCGAGGCGCTCGAGCAGGAAGACCCGTTCGGCGGCGAGGGCGGTTCGGCCGAAGGCGGACCTCCTGGGAGCGGGCGGCTCAAAGCGATCCGTCGCCGCCTGCGCCCGCCGGCCGTCGATCAGGCGCTTTACGAGATGTAAGGGTCAGCTCGCCGAGAAGCGCATCCGCGCCACGCGACTGGCCGAGACCGCGAGGATCTCGCGCGCCTCACGGGCGATCCCGGCGGCCGAGATGCCGGCCTCGTCGAGCTGGCTCGAGCGCGATCCCTGGTAGATCCAGGCGTCGGGAAGCCCGATGCGGTGGATGCGCTCGGTCGCGAGCCCGCGGTCGTTCGCGGCCTCGAGCACGGCCGCGCCGAAGCCGCCGATCCGGTGGTGGTCCTCGACGGTCAGGATCGGCGTTCCGGCCTCGACCAGGCGCGCCACCAGCTCGATGTCGACGGGCTTGGCGAACCGCGCGTCGTAGACCGCGACGGAGAGCCCCGCCTTGGCCAGCTCCTCGCGTGCCTCGAGCGCGTGGTTGGCCGGGAAACCGTAGGCCAGGATCGCCAGATCGTCCCCCTCCACCAGCAGGTTCGCGCGCCCCAGCTCGAACGGCGGCACCGCGGCGGCGTGCGGCGGTGTGGGGACCGTGTCGCGCGGGTAGCGCACGGCCGACGGACCGTCCGAGTGAGCCAGCATGAACTCGAGCGCCGCACGCAGGTTCGGCTCGTCCATCGCCGCGAGCAGCGCCATCTTGGGGAACCCGCGCAGGTACGCGACGTCGAGGAACCCGTGGTGCACCGCGCCGTCGCCGCCCACGACGCCCGCGCGGTCCATGCAGAACCGAACCGGCAGGCCCTGCAGCGCGACCTCCTGGAATACCTGGTCGAACCCGCGCTGCAGGAACGTCGAGTAGATCGTCGCGAACGGCTTGAGACCGGTCTTGGCCATCCCGGCGCACATGTCGACCGCGTGGGACTCGGCGATGCCGACGTCGAAGGCGCGCTCCGGGAACTGCGGGATCACCTTGGACAGCCCGGTTCCGTCCGGCATGCCGGCCGTCACGGCGACGACCTTGGGGTCGCGGCGCAGCAGGTCGAGGATCGCGTCGGCGTACGCCGCGGTGAACGAGCGACCGCCGGAATTCAGCTCGACCTGGCAGCCGTTGACCTTGAACGGCTTGGGAGAGTGGAAGGTCGTCGGATCGGCCGACGAGAACTCGAACCCCTTGCCCTTGATCGTCTTGACGTGCAGCAGCACCGGCTGCTCGATGTCCTTGACCGCGTCGAGCATCTCGACCAGTCCGTGCAGGTTGTGGCCGTCGATCGGCCCGATGCACAGCAGGCCGAACTGCTCGAACAGATGCGTGTGGTCGAGCGCGGCCTTGGTCATCTCACCCAGACGGTGGTACAGGTCCTCGATCGTGTGCCGGCCGGGCACGCGCTTGAGCAGCTCGTACGCGCGATCCTTCATCTCGACGAACCGATGGCTGATCCGCAGCTTGTCGAAATAGCCGGCCAGCGCCCCTTGCGGGTGGCCGATCGACATGCCGTTGTCGTTGAGCACGACGAGGAACTGTCGGCGCAGCGTGCCGGCGTTGTTCAGCCCTTCCATCGAGACGCCGTTCACGATCGACGAGTCGCCGACCAGGACGACCGTTCGGCGGTCGGTCTGGCCGTTCAGCTGGTCGCCGCGCGCGACGCCGATCGCGGTCGAGACCCCGGTGCCGGCGTGTCCCACGCTGAACAGGTCGAAGGCGCTCTCGCGCGGCTCGGGGAATCCGGCCATGCCGTCGCGCTGGCGCAGTCGCGCGAGCAGCGGCAGGCGGCCCGTGAGCAGCTTGTGCGCGTAGCACTGGTGGCCGACGTCGAACAGCAGGCGGTCGTGGGAAAAATCGAACACGCGGTGCAGGGCCAACGTCAGCTCGACCACTCCGAGGTTCGGCGCGAGGTGCCCGCCCGACCGCGACACCTGCTCGCAGATCGCGTCGCGGACCTCGCGTGCGAGGACCTCGAGCTCCTCGAAGGACATGCGCCGCAAGTCTGCCGGGCCTTGCAGGCGCTCCAGGTGCGGGAACTGCTTCATCGTGCCCCTCGCCTTTCGGTCCACAGATCGTCGTAACGGTCGCGGTCCAGCGCGTCCCTCAGGCGTGCGACGATCGCCGCCACCTCGGGGCGCGTGAGCTTGGCGCCCGGGCCGTCCCGCTCCACGCGATCGAGCGTCGCGCGCGCGAGCAGCACCGGCAGCGCGGTGAACTCGAGCAGGCCGCGCGGCGCGCCCGCGCCGGCCAGGGAGCGGCAATAGCGGCCCGCGACGTCGAGATCGGTTCGAGCGAGCCCGAACACCCGATCGCGCGCGAGGCCGGGCGGCAAGAACGAGCGTCCTTCGCTCACGTCTGTCGCCGCGTCCTTGAGGATGTTCACCAGTTGCAGCGCCTCGCCGAAGGCCGCGGCGTCCGAGCGAAGCGCCTGGGCCACCTGCTCGAGCGACGGACGCTCGAGCAGGAACAGCTCCGTCAGCATCTCCCCGACGATGCCCGCGACAGCGTAGCAGTAGCGCCGCAGGTCAGCGATATCGACCAGGGCGGGCCCGCGATCGGTGTCCTGGCCGACGAAGCCGGCCATGCGATCGATGGTCCGCCCGAGGTGCTCGCGGATCGGACGCTGGGCCGCCGGCGCGAGCTGCTCGAGCGACCGGACGACCTCGGGCAGCGCGCTCAAGAGCTCGCGGTAGCCGGCGTGGTCGCAGGGCGGATCTGCGGCCCAGCTCGCGCCGAGCCGCTCGGCTACGGCAGGTCGCGTGTCCCGCAGCAGATCGGCGAGTCGCCCGAGCTCCGCACGCTTGCGCTCGGCAGGCCACCGTGTCGCATCCTCGAGCGTGTCGGCCACGCGGAACAACAGGTAGGCGACCGTGACCTCGTAGCGCGTCGGCTCGGGCAGGAGCGGGATCGTCAGCGCGAAGGTGCGGCTCGTCTCGGCCAGAAGCGAGTCGAGGCGTGCGGGCGTCCCGGTGGTCGAGCTCCGGTCGCTCAAGCGCGCCCCGCCCGCACCACGCGCGCGCGACGCAGCTCGGGGATCGTCCGGGCGCCGACGCAGAACATGCAGATCTTCAGCTCCTCGACCGTCCGGCGGACCTTTTCGACGACACGCTCCTCGGACTCGTCGGCCGCGACCAGGAAAGGATAGGCCATCCCGACGACGTCCGCGCCGAGCGCCAGGGCCTTGGCCACGTCGAGCCCGTTCCGCACGCCGCCGCTACCGATCAGGGTCAGTCCCGGCAGGTCACGCAGGCGCCGGATCGCGAGCGGCGTGGGAATGCCCCAGTCGGCGAACAGCTCGCCCAGGTCCGCATCGTCCGCGCGCGCGGCCTCGATCCGCGCCCAGCTCGTCCCGCCCAGCCCGGCGGTGTCGACGGCGTGGATCCCCTGGTCCACGAGGGCGCGCCCCACGTCGCGCGAGATGCCGCAACCGACCTCCTTGGCCACGACCGGCACGTCGAGTCCCCGGGCGACCTCGCCCATGCGCGGGATCAGCCGGCGGAAGTTGCGCTGGCCTTCGGGCTGCAGCGCCTCCTGCAGCGCGTTGACGTGCAGGACCAGCGCGTCGGCGTCGATCATGCGCACGGCGTCACGACACTGCGCCACGGCGTAACCGTAGTTGAGCTGGACCGCGCCGAGGTTCGCGAGCAGCGGAACGGAAGGGGCGAGCGGCCGGATGCGGAAGCTCTCGGCGGTCGACGGGTCCTCGAGCGCCTTGCGCTGCGACCCGACGCCGACGGCGACGCGCGTCTCCTCGGCGCCGCGCGCGAGGTTGCGGTTGATGCGGGTCGCGTCGTCCGTCCCGCCCGTCATGCACGAAATGAGCAGGGGGGCTTCGAGACGGCGCCCGAGGAAAGTCACCGAGGTGTCGATCTCGTCGTAGTCGATCTCGGGGAGCGCCACGTGCTCGAGACGCCAGTCCTCGAAGTAGTTGCGCTCGAGCTGCATGCGTGGCTCGAGCGCGAGACGAATGTGCTCGGCCTTGCGATCGCGCTCGACGCGGCGTGACTCGAGCGCGGACTCCGCGCGGCGCAGCGGGCTGCTCATGGCGTACCTCCGTCGACGAGCGCGGCCACGAAGGCGGCGAGCCGGCCGGCGCAGGCTGCCACGCGGCGCCGCATGCGCAGCAGGCCCGGGATCGCACGCGGGTGAGCGAGCGCTCGAGCGACCACGCGGATGCGCGACACTCCGCCATCGGGCCGACGGAGCGCCTCGAAGTCGAGAGGCAGGTCCTCCCAGGACGCGTCGGACACGGCCCGCACGACCAGGCACGGGAGTCCACGCTGGGCCGCGACGCGCGCATAGACCGCCGATTCGAGGTCGACCGTCGCCGGTCCGGGCTGGTCCAGCTCCTGCGCTGCCGCGGTCTTCTCCGCGGCGCGGCCGAGGATGCGCTCCGCCGTCACGCACACGCCGAGCACCGCGCCGCCGATCTGCTCCGCTCGGCGCAACCAGCTCGGATCGGGTCCCGCGGCGTGGTGCGCCCCGTCGAGCAGCCGTCGTGCGACGACCAGCGAGCCCGGCCCGAGATCGGGTGTCAGCCCGCCCGAGACGCCGATCGCGAGAACCCGCCCGACGGGTAGAGCGTCGAGGATGCGCGTCAGGCCCCGCTCGGCGGCCTGCCGGCCGTCGCCTGTGGCACAGACGACCACCGGGGCACGCCCGATCCGTCCACAGACCGCGCGCAGCGGCCCGACCGCTACGACCTGCGCCGAGCGCGTGCGGGCCAGGAGCGCCGCCAGCTCCTCGGGGAGCGCGGCGACGATCAGCGTCGGGCCGACCGGCGCGCCCGCGGCGACGGCCGAGGCGGTGCCCGCGCGCATCAGGCCGCCACACGCGGCGCGTAGCCCGCGTCCCGAAACCAGGCCACCGCCCGGGCGAGCGCCTGCTCGACCGGTGTCTGGGGCAGACCGAGCTCGCGCACCGCCTTGCTCGCGTCGAAGAACATCCGGTGCTGCGCGAGCAGCACGGCGTCGATCTCGAGCCGCGGCTCGCGCCCGCGCCATTCGGCCCAGCGCGTCTCGACGGTCGCGGCGGCGAGCGGGATCCAGTGCGGCAGACGGACCCGCGGCCGTGGCACACCGACGATGCGGGCCAGCAGGGTCAGGATCTCGTCGAGAGTCAGGTCGGAATGGCCGAGGATGTAGCGCTCCCCCACCCGACCACGCTCCTCGGCCAGGAGATGGCCAGCCGCGACGTCGCGCACGTCGACCAGGTTGAGCCCCGTATCGACGTACGCGCGGATCCGTCCGCGCAGGAAGTCGACGATCATGCGGCCCGTGGCCGTCGGCTTGACGTCCCGCTCGCCGACGGGGGCCGATGGGTTGACGATCACCACGGGCAGGCCTCGCACGGCCCACTCGTCGGCCACGCGCTCGGCCAGGAACTTGCTCCGCTTGTAGTGGCCGACCATGTCCTCGATGCGGGAAGGCGTGCGCTCGTCGCTCGGCCCGCCATCCGCCCGCAGGCCGAGCGTGCCCACCGTGCTCGTGTACACGACGCGTCGCACGCCGCAGTCGGCCGCCGCGGCGAGGACGTTGCGCGTCCCGCCGACGTTCGAGGCGTACATCGCGGCCGGGTCGGGAACCCACAGGCGGTAGTCGGCCGCGCAGTGGTAGGCGACATCGCACCCACGCATCGCCCGCCGCACGGTCGCGGCGTCGCGCAGGTCGCCCACGACGGTTTCGCCGCCCGCCTCCGGGATGGCGTGCCTGGAGCGCTCACGGACGAGGCAGCGCACCCGATCGCCGCGCGAGACGAGCGCACGCAGGACGTGCCAGCCCACGAACCCGCTCGCCCCCGTGAGGAACGTGGTCAACAACCCTCCGGGCGGGGCCGGATCACCCGCGCAGGTTCCAGGCCACGAGCCGCGCCATGTCGCGCGGATTCTTGCGCACCTCGCGCACGACCGAAGCCTCGAAGCCCGAGTGCATCGCGCAGTTCTGGCACAGCGCGTCGCGCCGCGACTCCCAGTACTCCCAGTCGGTCCCGTTCCAGAACTCGTCCCACGACTCCGTGTAGGTCTTGCCGATCAGGTAGCACGGGCCCTTCCAGCCCCGCGGCGTGAACGTCACCGTGCTCCAGGGCGAGCAGGCGTAGTCGCGCAGGCCGGCCGCGAACTCGAGGAACATCGGGGTCGAGTGCAAGCGGTAGCGTGGCGCGAAGCCCAGGATGCGCTTGAACTTCTCGTGGATCTCGCGCCGCGTCAGGAAGATGTCGTGCTCGACCGACTCGTAGTGGTAACCGGGCGACAGCAGCATCCCGTCGACACCGAGGGAGGCGCTCAGCCGGCATAGCTCCTCGACCTCGGCCACGTCCGTCTCGCGGAACACGGTGGTGTTGGTCATCACATGGTAGCCGCGGGCCTTGGCCTCGCGGATCCCCTCGATCGCTTTGTCGAACACGCCATCGCGCGCGCACACGCGGTCGTGGGTCTCGCGGAGCCCGTCGAGGTGTACGTTGACCGACAGCCGGCGGTGCGGCGGGATGATCCCGAACACCTTGGTGTCGAGCAGCAGGGCGTTCGTGCACAGATAGATGTGGCGCCGCCGCTCGATGATCCCGGCGATGAGCGCCGGAAGCTCCGGGTAGAGCGTCGGCTCGCCGCCGCAGATCGACACCGCCGGCGCGCCGCACGCGTCGGCCGCCTCGAAGCAAGCCTCGAGCGGCAGGCGGTCCTTGAGCTTGCCGGTGTGGCGCTCGAGCGCGCAGCCGAGGCAGGCCAGGTTGCACGTGTAGAGCGGCTCGAGCATCAGCACGAAGGGATAGCGCCGACGCCGGGCCAGGGCGTTCCGGACCTGCCAGCGCACCATGTCCGTCGCAATGTGAACCGGGAACCTCATGACGCCGCCGCGTCGGCCCGATCCCACGTCGCGCGCTCCCGGTCGTCGTCCTCGGCGCCCTCTTGTCCCAGGGCGCGCTTGCGATACTCGCCCAGCGCCAGGAGCGGGAAATACACGCGGTACAGGTGGTAACGCAGGTAGAACACGCGCGGGAAGCCCGTGCCGGTCCAATGTTCCTCGTCCCAGCCGCCGTCGGCGCGCTGGCCCGCCACGAGGAACTCGATCCCGCGGCGGACGGCGTCCGACGCAGTCTCGCCGGCCGCCATCAGACCCAGGACGGCCCAGGCGGTCTGGGACGGCGTGCTCGGGCCCCGGCCCTTCCACGCCGGATCGTCGTAGGACCGCGGCAATTCGCCCCAGCCGCCGTCGGGATTCTGGCAGCTCTGGATCCAGCGCGCGGCACGCCGACCCCATTCGGCACGCGTGTCCTCGCCGATCTGGTCGAGACCCCACAGCGCGAGCCACGTCCCGTACAGGTAGTTGCAGCCCCAGCGCCCGAACCACGATCCGTCGCGCTCCTGCTGGTCGCGCAGGAACGCGATGGCCCGCCGCAGCGCCGGATTGTTGCGATCGAGGCCCATGCACGCGGCGGTCTCGATTCCGCGCGCCGTCAGGTCGGATGTGCTCGGATCGACCATCGCGTTGTGGTCCGCGAACGGGACGTGGGTCAGGATCTCCTTGTCGCACCCGCGATCGAAAGCGCCCCAGCCGCCGTCCTTGTTCTGCATGCTCAGGTGCCAGTGATGCGCCTCGGTGGTCGCTTGCGTGCAGCGCTCCCGGTCGGCCTCCGAGCCGAGCTCGACCTTCGTCAGCGCCGTGATCACCTGGGACGTCGTGTCGCAGTCGGGATAGAACGGGTTCGCGTACTCGAAATACCAGCCCGCGGCGCGCACCGTGCGGTTCTTGACGCGCCAGTCCCCCAGGCCGTTGCCGCGGCGCTCGAGCAGCCACTCCGCGGCGCGGCGCACGGCCACGTGATCGCGGGGCAGGCCCGACTCGACGAGCGCGTTCACGCTCAGCGCCGTGTCCCACACCGGGGAGAAGCACGGCTGGACGCGCAGCGTATCGTCCTCCTCGATCTCGAGACGCTCGAGCTCGAGCACCTGGCTGCGGACCGTCGGATGATCGAGCGAGTAGCCCAGGCAGCGCAGGGCGTAGATCGTGTTCACGATCGGCGGGAAGATCGCGCCCAGTCCGTGGCTCTCGTCGAGCCGCTCGAGGATCCACTCCTCGCAGCGCTTGATCGCCAGCTCGCGCGACGGCTTCACCGGCAGCTTGTCCACCAGCTTGAGCGCGACATCGAGCCCGCGGAACATCGCGCCCCACAGCGAGCGCGCCTTCGGCCGGTACCCCGGCACGATCAGCTCGGCGATCGAGGCGCGGTCCGGCACCGCACAGTGGGGCCGCGACGCGCTGATGATGCTCAGCGGCACCACGATCGCCCGCGACCAGGACGACATCTCGTACACGTTGAAATAGAACCAGTGCGGCAACAGGATGATCTCGGGCGGGACGGTGGGGCAGCGGCTCCAGTCGTACTGGCCGAAGATCGACAGGTAGATCTTGGTGAACGAGTTGCACGCCTCGAGGCCGCCGGCCGCGAGGATGGCTCGACGCGCGAGCTTCATGTGCGGGGCGTCGGGCGTGTCGCCCAGCAGCTTGAGCACGAAATAGGCCTTGGTCGAGGCGCTCACGTCCGCCGGGCCGCCGGGATAGGTCGACCAGCCGCCCTCGGCCAGCTGCTTGTTCCTGATGTACGTGGCGGCCTTGCGGACCTTGGGCTCGTCACCGCGTCCGAGGTAGACCATGCACAGGATGTATTCCGACTCGAGGATCGTGTCCCCCTCGAGCTCGCCGCACCAGTGCCCGTCGGGGAACTGCAGCGACAACAGATGGCTCTGCGCGGAGCGGATCGCGCGGTCGAGTCGGGTACCCGGAGCGATGCTCCCGGGGGCGGCGTCTGCCGCGCGCGCACGCAACTGGTCCACTCGGGGCTCCTCCACCTGTTCGATGCGGGTCTCGGCGCGGGTGCGACACATCCTGCGCGGAGGCCCGACCCACACCGTTCGACGAGAGTTATTCCAGAAGGCTGCAATCCGTTCAAGGGCTGGACGCCGAAAAACCCGTGAACAGCGTTCGCGGCCACGCCGCCACTTGCGTGAGACGCGGTCGCGCGTGAACACTGTACCCGCCATGGACGACCTTCGCACACGAATCGCACGCGCCGCGCAGGAGTTGTTCCTCGAGGGCGGAGTCGAGGCGGTGTCGATGCGCAAGGTGGCCGAGCTGGTCGGCGTGACGGCTCCTGCCATCTACCGCCACTTCCGCGACAAGGACGAGCTGCTCAACGAGATCATCCTGTCCGGTCTCGGCATCCTCGAAACCTACCTGCGCCCGGCCTTCGACGCCCCAACCCCCGAGGCCCGACTGCTCCGGCTGATCGACCGCTACCTCGACTTCGCGCTCGAGCAGCCGAAGTACTTCGATTTCGCCTTCCTCGTGCCCAGCCGCACGGTTTCCAACATGTCGGAGGAGATCGCGCGTCAGGGGATGGAGACGTTCGGCTTCTCCCTGCAACAGGTCGGAATGTGCATGGAGCAGGGGACCTTCAAGAAGGACGACCCGCTCGATACGGCGATCCTGATCTGGGCCGAGGTGCACGGCCTGGTCACGCTGTTCAAGATGAAGCGCTTCGGCCCGGACGAGCAGGAGTTCCGCCGGATCTACCGGGGGGCGGTCGAGCGCCTGCTCCAGGGCCTGCGGGCCTGACTCGGCTCAGCGGCCGAGGTCGGCAATCCGCGGACAGGGGAACGTCTGGTCGCCCTGCCGCCAATCGAGTCGCAGGGGCCGGCCCTGCCCGTCGAGCACGACCTCGACGGTTCCGTAGTCCGGGAACGAGAAGAACGTCCGCTCGCCCGTGGCCACGAGCGACCAGTCGTCGACCAGCAGGCCCCCCGCGGCCGCCGCGACGCGCAGCGGCGTGCCCGGCCGCAGCTCGTAGATCCCCTCGTAGGAGCGTAGGACCTCCGGACGGATCTTGACCGCCGTGAAGCTCGGCGGCACGGGGGGCGGGACCTCTTCACCCGCGACGATGCGTGGGACGTCGCGGCGGATCCGGTCCGCTGCGCCGGTGAGCAGGTTGCCGGTGAACACGACTGTGACGTCCGACGCCGCGTGCCAGTCGGCGAACGCACGAAAGCCGCTCGTCTGGCCGTTGAAGTCGATGCCTTCCTCGTCGACGAACGAGAGTCGTGGTCCCTGGCCCAGCTTCCCCTGACGCACCGCGCGCACGAGCGCGTGGAGATCGCGGGGCGTCGAGACGACCGAGCCGGCGCCGACCAGGAACGACAGGTCTTGCAGCCGAGCGTTCACGCGCTCCCCGTGTGGATCGAGGAAGTAGGGTGACGCGCGGTCGGGCACGATGTCCCGCGAGTCGGCGTGCACGCTGTGCGTCATGCCGGTCGGCTCGAAGACGTAGCGCCGCAGCAAGGCCCCGTAGCTCTCGCCGCTCGCCAGCTCGAGCACGCGCGCGAGCACCGAAAACCCACCCGAGCTGTACGAATGCTGCGCGCCGGGCTCGAACTGCAGGGGCTTGCGGGCGGCGAACGCGACCATCTCGGCGGCCGACCGCGGGACGGCTTCTTCCCACGGCTCGGTCACGCGATGCGGGATCCCGGCACGATGGCGGGCCAGATGTTCGATCGTGATCTCCGACCCGCGGGGGAAGTCCGGAATCCACTTCGACAGCGGGTCTTGCATGGACAGCTTGCCCTCCAAGACCAGCTGGATCAGCACGATCGACGTCATCGGCTTCGTGATCGAGGCGACGCAGAAGCGTGTGTCCGGGCCGTTCGGGACCCGCAGCTCGGCGTTGGCCAGGCCGAACGACCGCTCGTAGATCACCTCGTCGACGCGCGCGACGAGCAGACTCCCCGATAGATGACCGATCCGATCGAACGGTGCGACGTAGGCGTCGATCTTCCGGGCAACCGCCTCGTGGGCCTGCGCGCCGGCCAGGCCGAGAAGCGCGACGAGCGCGGACGAGAGAAGAAGCATGGTTTCCCCCCGATCGGGTTCGCCCCGTACTACGCGTGAGGATCAGGAAAGGTCGGGCGCCGAGTTGACGGGCGCTGGCCAGCCTGCCCCGCGCGACGAGCTCACTTCCACGGCCGCGCGAGCAGGGTCGTCGCCTGCTTCACGGCCGGGTGGGTGCGATCGAGCGCGACGACCGACCGGACGCGTAGCTTGCGTAGGTCCCACAGACCGTAGGAGCCAACGCTCGGCTCGTAGTAGCTCCACCAGCGGATGCCGACCCAGCGCCGCTCGCGGAAGATCGCCAGGGCCCAGCCCTGCGTTACCGTGCGGTCTCGTGTCACCACGCGCGACGGTCGCAGCTCGCGCGCGAGCAGGGTGCGTGCGTCGTCGAGATCCAGAGCCGAGAGGTCGCTGGCCACGATCTCGGCCAGCGCCGTTCGGCTGCCGGGAAGCTCGGGGCGGCCATCGAACAGCTGGTCGGTCCACACGCGATGGTTGCCGAACGCTTCGGTGATCGCGCCCACCGGCGAGTCCGACGCGTAGAGGACGCGGTAGTGGGCTGGGTTGTCCACGCGCCCAGCACCCTGGACCGGCGAGACATGAACCGCGTGCCCGCGTTCCCCGGTGTGGGCGCGCGCGACCCACGGGAAGACCCGGTAGAGCTTGTGGTCGGTCAGGCGTACGCCCCTGCCGCCTCGGCGTCGGCCGCGGCGATCACGGGCCCCGCGCCCTGGAGTCGCAACACGTCGACCGGTCGCGCCTCGAGATGGGCGTTGTGCGAGGTCAGCCAGATCTCGGCCTGCTCGCGCGGGAAGAGCTGGAGCACTCGGGCCATCACGTAGTCCAGGTCGAGCACCCGCCGTTGATTGGCCGGGCTCATGTGCTCGATGCCGCGACGCCAGCGGGACGGCTGCGATGGACTCACCTCGAGGATCTCGGCGACGCGGTTGCTCCCCAGGGTCTCGACGAGGCGCTCCAGTCGCTCCCCGAGCTGCCACTCGGTCGCACCGGGTTCCGCCACACGCCGTGGCCGCTTCGAAGCCGTCGGCCGGTAGACGACCCGCTTTCTGCGCTGGCTCTTCATCGGGCGCTCCCCAACACATTATGTTGGGCGAGCCAATGCGTCAAGGCTGGCACCCTCCACTCGCCGGCGCTCGCGGCTTGGCTGCGCTGACCGTGCCGTAGGAGCTGTGGAGCCCATCGTCGTATGCCACCAGGTAGAAGAACGCTCGGCCCGGCGCGGGCTGCGTCGCGTCCTCGAGGCCCGCGGTGCTCGAGTCGAGCGAGCCCGCCTCGACGCACGTCACGGGACCCAGGTCGAACACCGGGCCGCTATCGCGGAGGCTTGCCAGGTCGCCGCGGATCACGTCGTAGAACCGCGCCCCCGGAACGCTGCTCCAGGAAACGACCGTGCCGTTTCCGTTCCGGCCGACCGTCAGGAACAGCGGATCGACCACTCCATCCTGGTCCGGAGGCACGATCGCGAAACCGGCGGTCGCGGCGGTGTTCGCCGAGCCGTCCGTCGCCGCATAGACGGCCGAATAGACGCGGCCAGCCGCCCCGCCCGCGCGTTCCGCCCGCAGGGAGAGGCGGTAATCGGCCGTCCCGACCGAGGCGTCCTGGACGTCGCCGACGGTCGAGCCGTCGCCCTCCCCGTCGTCGGGCTCGCTGCTGGCGACCGAGGTGAGAACGACGGTGGGGGTGCTGCAGACGTCGGTTGCCATCACCGATGCCGCGACCTCGATCAGCCGATGGTTGGGCGGCCAGAGCAGCTCGGGGCCGAGCCCGACCGCGATCGAGGGCGCGACGGTATCCGCGACCAAGACGGTCTGCGTCGCGTTCGCCTCGTTCCCGCAGTCGTCCACGCCTCGGAACGGCACCGTCGTCGATCCGAGCGGGAACAGCCCGCCGGCCTCGTGGGTCAGGCTCGCCGCGCCGCAACTGTCCGAGACCACCGCGCTGGCCAGCCATGCGGCGATTCCAGGGTCGTCCCCCGGCACGCCACCCAGCGCGTTGCACTCTGTGGCCAGCGGAGTTGGCGGCGTGATCTGTGGCGGCGTCGTGTCCACGACGACGACCGATTGCGTGCACGAGGCGACGTTGCCCGACGGATCGGTGGCGCTCCACTCCCGATCGGTCGTCGAGGTCTGGCCGCAGCCCTGCACCCTCACGTCGCGCAGCGACAAGGTCACCGTGCCACAGACGTCCGCCGCCGCCGGCTCACCGGTCTGCGAGCGGCTGGTGTCGGCCGGGCACTCGAGCACCGCTTGCGCAGGACAGGTCAGCACGGGCGGCAGGTCGTCGTAGATCGTCACGCCGACCTCGTCGATCGACTCGGCCCCGAAGCGGTCCGTCACCCGTAGCGTGATCGCGTGGATGCCGAGCGGCAGGGTCAGGCCCACGCTGGCCCCGACCGCGATCCGCCGCTGGCCGGGCAGGCCGTACTCCTCGAACCACTCGTAGAGCACCATGTCGTCGCTCGCGTCCGGATCGCTCGAGCCCGTGCCGTCGAGTGCCACCAGGGCCCCGGCGCTCGAGGTACAACCGGCCCACAGGTCCGCTCCGGCTCGGGCCACGGGAGGATCGTTCGTCCGGGCGTGGAGCGTCGCGGGCACGGAGATTTGAGGCGTCGCGGGATCGTCGCTCAGGATCCGGATCGTCGCGTCATACTGTCCGGCTTCGAGGGAGCGTGCGTCGAAGCCGACCTCGAGGTCGAGCGACGACCCCGGCTCGACCGTGCCGGCGAGCGGCGCGACCGAGAAGATCGACCCGGCGCCGAGCAACTCGACGTCGAAGGTGAGAACGCCGGCGCCACGGTTCTGGACGGTGAGCCCCTGCGCGCTCGTCCCGCCGAGCAGCGCGGTCTCGTGGAGCGTCGAGGGAGTCACGGCGATCTCCGGTGGCAGCAGT